>Ga0180431_10008623_pt1 | contig 11668 bp, 9 predicted proteins | sample SS_ome_11_FD_132459 | JGI IMG/M metagenome (GOLD analysis project Ga0180431, IMG submission 132459) | Hypersaline lake sediment archaeal communities from the Salton Sea, California, USA - SS_1_MS_1 metaG | ecosystem: Environmental > Aquatic > Non-marine Saline and Alkaline > Hypersaline >...
CGGTAGCAAGCAAGGCAGTGCAACTGCATGGCGGGTATGGCTGCACGAAGGACATGCCCGTGGAGAGATACTACCGTGATGCCAAGCTCATTGAGATCTATGAGGGCACCAGCGAGATCCACAGGACGGTAATCGCTAGAAGCCTGCGTTCCTAGGAACGCGCCAATTTGTGATTGTGGGGGCGCCGCCATTCCCAGTTCGGGAGGGCGGCGCCCGTCATTTTGTCCTTGCAGCAATCGAAACCGGGCACCAGGCACCGCCCCGTCGGGAATGATTCCACTGGGCTTTATGTCTTGTTCTGACCCTTGACCTGATGACACCACCCGACTACACTGCCGCATCGCGTACGAACCATACCTGCCGGGCGCGCAACCGGAACAACTGCGGGTGTCGAAATGGGGTGGATTGCGAGACCGCGCCGCAATAGCGTGCGAGGCACGACGCCGATTCCTCTTCGTCATGCGGATGACGAGGGACTAGTCGGAACGAAGTCGGCCAATCTGTGCCGACTGATACGCGCCGACTTCAACGTACCTGATGGACTCGTTCTTCCCTTCCACTTCCAGCGTCAGTGTCGTTCGGATCACGAGTCAGCGCCAGAGCGAGTGCGCGAAGCCGTTTCCGCCTTCGTAGTCCCCGGCCACACCTATTGCGTACGTTCTTCCACCAACATGGAAGACGGGCACCGCTTCTCCTTCGCCGGCCAGTTCGAGACGTATCTTGACCTTGATACGGTCGAGTCCGTGGTGAACTCGGTTCTGAAGCTCTTTTCTGCCACTTCGGGAGTACCTGGCAATGAATACCGTGGATGGGAGACTGAGGAACGAGGCGAGCTCGAGACGGCTGCACTGGTACAGGAAATGGTCGAAGCTCGCACCGCAGGAGTTGCCTTCACCCGAAATCCCGTAACAGGAATGGACGAGGTCATAGTAGAGACCGTGCCATCCTCGGGCGTTGCGCTGATGCAGCAAGGATTGACTCCTTCCAGATGGGTATGGAAGTGGGGAGGGTGGAAGCTCCAGGGAGACGCGGCAGATGAGTCTGTTGTGCGCACCGTGGTTGAGGGAGTGCGTCGTATCGAGAAACTGGCACGAACTCCGGTGGATGCCGAGTGGGTCTTTGACGGAGAGCGTGTCCACTGGCTGCAGTACCGTGGCATTACCGCACTGCGCAATGCAGATGTGTACTCAAACAGGATTGCGCGCGAGCAACTGCCCGGTCTCATCAAGCCGCTTGTGTGGTCGATCAACATACCTGTTGTCTGCGGCGCATGGAAGCGGATATTCCTCCAGTTGCTTGGCAGGGACGCCTCAGCGATAGACACCAATCGGCTGGCCAGGCCATTCTGCTATCGCGCGTACTACAACATGGGCGTCGTTGGAGATGTGTTCGAACTGCTGGGGATGCCGCGTGAATCAACGGAACTCATGTTGGGTATCGAAGTGCCCGGCGCCGAACCTCCCCGCATGATGCCCGGCCCGAGGAGTATCAAGTATGTGCCGAGAATGGCGGTCTTTGCGGTCCGCATGTTGTTCTTCGGACGAAGCATCAGGCGATTCCTCCATACGCAATGGAGAGAGTACGCATCGTTCCCCGTGGAGGAAGTCGAGCACATCGGGGCGGACGAACTACTGCGCCGAATCGACCTGCTGATGCGGGTCAATATCAGGGGCGCCTACTACGTCATACTGTCTCAATTGCTGATGGGGATCTACAACGGGCTTTTCAAGCGGGCGCTGGCGCGCCGCGGGATACCCCATGAGGAAAGCCTCTTCCGGAGAGTCTCGGACCTTGTCCGGGATATTGACCCCACATACCATCTGGCTCTTATTTCGGCCAAGCACGCTAAGGACGGGGCGGATGAAGCGGCGATGCGCACACGAGAGAGCGAATCATTGGCAGAGTTCACCAGACGCTTTGGGCATCTGAGCGACAGCGGCAACGACTTCTCCAAGCCGCCGTGGCGAGAAGAACCAGACACGATCCTGCGGATGCTACGAAGCCAGCACGCGGCTGCGAATGGCGCTCCGTCACCGCCTCTCCGGTTCAGGAACCCTGGTCTAAGACTCCTTCATTCCAGGGCCGTTGCTTTTCGCGGCCACCGGGAAAGGGTCAACTTCTGCTATGTGTACGGGTACGGCCTCTTTCGACCGCACTTCATGCGTCTTGGGCGTCTGATGGTGACAGAGCATTGGTTGGATGCCGTTGCCGACGTCTTCCTGCTTTCCTATGATGAGATACGGCAGGCGTGGTTGTGTGGAGATGGGGGCGGGCTGAGAAAGATGGTCGAAGACCGTCGAGAGGAAATGCGAAGCTGTGCTGACATAGTCCTCCCGGAGGTAATCGTTGGTGATGAACCCCCCGCGGCGGTGCCCGCAAGAAACGACGGCGTATTGACCGGGGTCGCCGCGTCGGCGGGTATCGCATCAGGCCCGGCACGGGTGGTCAGAGGTCTTCTCGAAGCAGACACCATATTGCCAGGAGACATACTGGTGATTCCATTTTCTGACGTGAGCTGGACACCACTTTTCAGTCGCGTCGGCGCAATCGTCTCGGAGGCTGGCGGAATGCTGTCGCACTGTTCAATAGTGGCACGGGAGTATGGAATACCTGCGGTGGTTTCCGTGGAAGGAGCGATGCGGATTCCGCCGGATACGCACCTCCTTGTTGACGGATACGCAGGAAGGGTCTCACTACTGCCAGGCGACCCTGTAGTCAGTGTCGCCGGTGAGAACTGAACTCATGGAGGTCAAATGGTCTCTGCAACGGTGGTATGGATTGCCCTGGGCTGTTACCTGATTGGCTCCATTCCGTTCTCACTCATCGTCAGTCGCCTGATGGCGCCGGGCCAGCAGGTGCTGAAGCAGGAACTCGACCTTGTCGATACCGACGAGAAGTACAAGGTCACAACAACGGGAGCTCTCACGGCATCCATGTCTCTGGGCGCGAAGGGTGGCTGCCTCATCGGGCTGCTCGACATGGTAAAGGCGGCAGTACCCGTCCTTGCGGTACGACTGGCGTTTCCGGGGGAGCCATACCTGCTCGTGGCCGCGCTTGCGTGCATGGTTGGACACAACTGGCCCGTGTTCAACAGGTTTCGGGGAGGCAGAGGAATCTCAACTCTGTATGGAGGATTGCTGTTTATCGATACGCTCGGCGCGTTTGTCGTGGCACTCGCGGGGATGCTTCTGGGTTTGCTGGTCGTGCGTGACTTCCTCGTCGTCTACCTTGCAGGAGTAATCCTGCTGGTCCCGTGGATGTGGCTACGCACAGGCTCAGAGATCTATGTCTTCTACGCCGTTGCGGCAAACATCGTGTTCCTACTGGGTACCATCCCAGACCTGCAAAAGTGGATACGTCTACGCCGGAAAGGCCAGATGGGGCTGAAATTCACGGCCGAACTCACCCCTATGGGACGAGGACTAATGAAGATGATGCGCTTCCTCCACATAGAACCTCGAGGGTGAAGCACACAATCGCGGCAACCGTGGCCAAAGAGACGACGAGAGCCTCTTGTTATCCAGGAGTGAGCAGCAAGAGAGTCCTGGTTGGTCATTAGCGACAATCGTCAGCCTCCGCTCAAGGCGATACGTACTCCTCCAGCATGCTTCTCAGAGAATCAGTAGACGAGCCTGGCTACGTGTGGCAAGGGTGGACTTGACAAGCAGACGGTAGTTATCTATATTTTTGTAGTACTCTATCAACAGAGAGTCATTTATGAACTTAGAGAGGGCAGTACCAACGCTCAGGGAAAGACAGAGGGAACGTCGTCGCGGCACCATACTGGATGCGGCGTGGGCACTCATCGGCGAGAAGGGGTTTGAAGACACGTCGGTGGAAGAGATCGCTGAACGCGCTGAGGTTGGAGTGGCCACCGTATACAACTACTTTGGTTCTAAGACCGATCTCCTTCACGCGCTACTTGAGCGATACATCGAATCAGAAGCGAATCTGGGGGAGGGCGTTCTTGAGTACCCTCCAGAGAAGATGGTTGACGGGCTCGCCGAACTGTTCTCTGTCTACCTCGACGGGATGGTCTCGAGGTGCAGCCCCCGGCTTCTCAATGAGTTCCTGGCAATGTCCATGAGCCGCCAGTTCGGCTATGGAAGGGACACGTACACGTTGAAGACGCGCTTCCTTGTTCAGTGCCGGGACCTCGTGGACCACTACATGCGTGTCGGCCAATTGCGCGATGGCGTAACGACAGAAGAAGCCTCGATGGCCTGCTACGGTGCGGTTACGATGCCATTCGCGCTCTTCGCTCTAGGCACGGGAATCGACACAGACACAGCCAAGGCCATGATACGGCGGAACCTGCAACTCGTGTTCGAAGGAATCGGCAGGGCGACGCCATCGAGCGACGATGAGGCATAGTACCGCTGGCGCGCCACAATCCACCTTTTGGCCGACCCGGCGGTCGTATTGCTTTGCGGTAGAGTCATCATCCACGAAGCAAGAGAGAACCATCTCAAATGCCGATGCCTTTGTCTGGAATGAAACGATACTCTCCAGGAGAGACAGGTCTGCGACAGGAGGACCGTGGTGATAAGCGTTCGAGAACAGCGGGACCAGCACAAGCGCACCGGAGAGCCAACCATCAAGCTTGAGCACGTCTCCAAGGTGTACCAGATGGGCAAGGTCGAGGTGCGCGCACTCGATGACGTCAGTCTTGAGATCTGGCCCGGAGAGTTCATCGTGTTCCTCGGTCCCAGCGGGTCGGGAAAGACGACCCTGCTCAACATGATTGGAGGTCTCGATTCCCCCACAACCGGACGCATTGTGGTGAACGGCATCGACGTCACTTCGCTCTCGCCACGCGAGTTGACCCACTACCGAAGAATCCAGATCGGCTTCATCTTCCAGTTCTTCAATCTGATACCCACGCTGACGGCAAGAGAGAACGTCGAGTTCGCAGCTGACCTCATTAACGACCACCCGAAGCCAGACGCGCTGCTCGACGCGGTTGGACTGCGAGACCGGAAGCACCACTTTCCTGCCGAGATGTCAGGCGGAGAGAACCAGAGAGTCGCCATAGCCCGCGCCCTGGCCACGGACCCCTCCGTCCTGCTCTGTGACGAACCCTCCGGTAGCCTTGACTTCGAGACCGGCAAACTCATCTTCAAACTACTGCGTGACCTCAACAAGGAAAGACAGAAGGTCATGTGCGTCGTGACGCACAACGCCCCCATCGGCGAGATTGCCGACCGGGTCATACGGCTTCGCGATGGCAAGATCTACGACATACAGGTGAACGAGCACCCGCTCGATCCCGATGCACTGAGATGGTAGCCATCAACAACCTGCAACGGAAACTCCTTCGCGACATGCGCAATTCCAAGGCGCAGTTCGCGGCAGTGGCCGCCGTGATAGCGCTCGGGATATCGATGTTCGTCGCGATCTATGCCTCATATCAGAACCTTTACATCTCGTACGACTACACATACAGCACCCTGGTCATGGGCGACTACTTCATCACGGTCGATTACGTACCTGAACGAGCCATCAGGGAGATAAACGACCTTCCAGGTGTACACGCCCAAGGACAGATAGTCGGCAACGTGAAGCTCGACCTCGACACCGAGGGCGGGGAACGGGTGGAGGCGCGCATAGTATCGCTTCCCACCAATCACCGCCCGCTGGTTGGCGACGTGAAGATAGAGGGCGGCGCGTACTTCACGCCGGGGGACAAGCGCGAAGTGTTGCTGACTCCAGCCTTCGCGGAATACCACGGCCTTGAGCGTGGAGACTCGATCACCATTGAGCGAGGCGCACTGCAGACCACGTTCGACGTAGCAGGGATTGCGATACACCCTGAGTACCTGTGGGTGGCGAAGAGCGCCCAGGAGCTGGTTTCTACGGCGAAGACCTTCGGAGTCCTCTTCATGGCAGAGCAGCGAGCACAAGAGCTGTTCGAGATGCAGGGCATGGCAAACCAGATCGGCGTCGCGTTTGACGATGGAGTGATCGAAGAAGAGGCGGTCGACGAGATCAAGGAGATACTGACCCGCTACGGCATCAAGAGGTTCACGTCGAAGGACGAAGTGGCCAGCATCAGCACGCGCAAGATCGACATCGTGCAGGGCGTTCGGAGCGCGTATATGGTGCCACGCGCGGACCAGACCAGCTATGACATCCTCAAGGCCGACCTTGACGGGCTGCAGCAGATGTCTTTCCTGTTTCCCATTCTCTTTCTGGGCGTAGCGGCGCTGGCGATCTACATACTGCTAGGGCGACTGGTGGAATCACAGCGAGTTCAAATCGGCCTGATGCGGGCCCTCGGCTACACGAAACTCCAGGTGCTGGGCCATTTCATCGGCTTCGCGCTTGTCATCGGAGTGGTGGGTTCCGTCCTGGGGGCCCTGCTTGGACATGGACTTGCTGCGGCGCTCACAACCTACTATGCGTCTGTGCTGGACCTCCCCTACATACAGGTCTACCCGCATTGGGACGTGACTGCCATCGGAGTGGCAGTTGGAACAGGCGTACCGCTCATCGCCGCCATCGTCCCTTGTTGGACTTCATCAAGGATGCACCCGGCCGAGGCCATGCGCCCCCCGGCCCCTCCGGCGGGTCACAAGACCTTCGTGGAGACCCTCCTGCCATTCATACCCAGGCTGCACAGCAACCTTAAGCTGCCGCTGCGCAATATGTCGCGGAATCCGAGACGGACCCTATTCATGGGCACGGGCGTGATGACTTCGGCGGCCCTCATCATCGTGTCCCTTTCGATGTTGGACATGGTGCAGGACATGGTGGGGCCACAACTCGAGAAGTCTCAGCACTACGATGCCAGGGTTATCCTTCAAGGAGTCGGGAGCGAGGCGACGGCGACGCAGATAGCGCATCTGGAAGGTGTGGAAGAAGCCGAGGCAGTCATCGAGCAATCGTACAGGGTGAAGGCCAACGGAGCGTCGCAATCGACATCTATCAGAGGATTGGTGGCAGGCTCAAGCATGTACAGCCTCTATTCGCCCGAGGGAGAGAAGATAGCGGTATCGGAAGAAGGGATAATTCTGCCGGACTTCATCAGCGATAAGCTGGGCGTCGGCATAGGTGACACCGTGTACCTGGAGCCGCTCGTTGGAACGGTTGGGGAGGCCGAGAGGACAGTCTCCGGTCTGACGGCAGAGCCGTGGGGAGGCTTCCCGGTCATGCCTCTTGCAGAGGCCCAGGAACTCTTCGACCTGCCGGGAGCAGCGACCAGCATCTTCGTGCGGTTCTACGGAGAACCCTCACCGGACCTGATGGAACGCATATACGACATACCTGAGGTGGCTTCAATCGAGCAGGCTTCGGCGCTGAAGGAGTACATGGACGAGTCGCTGGCCGCAATGTACGCGATGGTCGGCGTCATGCTGGCGATGAGCTTCGGACTCGGCATGGCCATAGTCTTCAATGGCGTTACGGTCAATGTGCTGGAACGAAGGCGAGAAATCGCGATAATGCGTGCCCTCGGGATGAGCGACGGTCAACTCGCGGCGCAGATCACTCTAGAGAACATGGGCACAGCGATAATTGGAATAGCGCTGGGGCTGCCCCTTGGCTACCAGTTGGCAAACTACATCATGGTAGCCAGCTCGGAGGGCATGGAAGGCTTCAATTTCACCGCGATTGTGTACCCCCGCTCGTATGTGATCGCGGCGCTACTGAGCGTACTCATCCTGCTGATCTCACAGATCCCGGCCATCAGGAGAATGACGAGGATGAGTCTCCCCACCGTGACCAAGGACTGGAGCGAATAGCGATTGAGCCCGTGGTAGGCATGAACACAATGCTGCCACGCGCGGGTATAATGACAGACACAGTGCCTGTTTTTGCGTAAGGAGGCCATGACATGAACAGGGGAACAACGGCGGGGATAGCAGCGACCACTCTGGCAATCCTCTCGCTCGTCGCGGGTTGTAGCGGAGGAGACAACGGTCTGCCAACGTCGGAGGTGCGACGGGACACCCTGAGAGCCACGATCTCAGTAAGCGGTAACCTCAACGCGCCTGACGACCAGTTTGTCGCGTTCTCAATGCCCGGTACCATTGATGAGGTGCTCGTTGAGAAGGGTGACGAGGTCGGCGAGGGCGATGTTCTCGCGACACTGGATACCACGGACCTCGAGCGCAACGTGGCACTGGCACGGACCTCGCTTGAGCAAGCCAAGACCCAACACGAGATCGCCGAACAGCAGCTGCGCGACACAGTGTTTCCTCACTACTACTACAGCTACGTCGTGGATGTGCCCGGCGTCTGGATGGCCCTGGACGGCGCCACAGCGAGCGTTGAGGAAGCTCAAAGACTGATCAAGGCAGGCAAGGCCGGCGAAGCGGACCGCATGCTTGATGATGTCCTTGAGGACGTGGAACGGGCTCAGCAGAGCGCCGAGGCGCGAGGGTGGGAGTTGCCGTTTGCCGTCAAAGTCATGGAACTCCAGCGAGAGGCCGCAGCCACGGCCATCGAAGCCGCCGAGTTGAACCTTCAGGCAGCGATGGATGCGCTGGAGGATGCAGTTGTGAAAACCCCGATAAGAGGCGTAGTCACCGCGGTCCAGGTCAAAGAAGGCGACACGCTTACGTCAATGAACTTCTCCAACCCGGCTTTCCACATAATTGACCCGACCAACCTCGAGATGACCGGACTCATCGATGAAATGGACATCGCCAGCGTCTCCATGGGGCAGAAGGCCATCGTAACGATGGATGCCCTCCCCGGCGTTGAGGTCGAGGGAACCGTCACGTACATCTCAGAGGCGGCCATGATTGAGGCCGGCGTGGTCATGTATGAGACAACGGTGACGCTGATGAACCCGGGCGCAGACGTCAAAGACGGCATGAGCGCCACCGCAGACATCGTCATGGAAGAGAAGGACAACGTGCTCGTCGTACCCATCAGTGCCGTCATGCGCGGGGAGACCGGAGAGGATATCGTCTACGTGGTGAACTCCGACGGAGCAGCCACGGAGCGGGCGGTAACTACCGGAATGCGGTCCGGACGCATGGTTGAGATTCTGACGGGCCTCAGCGAGGGCGACACCATCGCGCTCGAACCGCCGGAGTAACGAAAGCGCACGGAACCCACGCACCAGGGATTGTGTTCAAATCTACAGCCCCGGTCTTCGACCGGGGCTATGTCTTCAGGGAGGCTGTGGCAGTATGAAGAGGCGCCAATTCGACCGTCTTGTTGCAAGGGTAATTGAGAACCTCCCTGAACAGTTCGCTGCCCTGCTGGACAATGTAGTGGTGGTGACCATGGACGAACCATCTCACGAGACGCTCGTCGAGGCGGGGGTACCGGAAGGAGAGACACTACTCGGTCTTTACGAAGGCGTCCCCTTGACGGAGCGCTCCAGTGAGTACGGACTGGTCCCGCCAGACCGAATCACTATCTACCAGAAGCCGATAGAGGAGTCATGCAATTCGGACACACTCGTAGAGGAGCAGATTCGCCGTACCGTACTGCACGAACTCGCACACTTCTTTGGCATTGACGAAGCCCGCATGGACGAGATCGAGGGACGCTGGGACAAGTCTGATGATTGACAACTCCATCCTGTTACAGGAGTGCCTGGCATACAACACCGCACACATGGCACGGGACCCGCTGCTCGACGAATCCCCTGCGCGACTGCCGGCCGATTTCGATTTCGAGAAGGTCGAAGGGATGCTGCTTGGGCTGGCCATCGGCGACGCCCTTGGAGAGCCGACTGAAGGCATGCTTCCCCACGAGCGGAGGCGACTGTGTGGTGAGCAACGAGACTACCTTCCCGCGCGCCGAAGGGAACTCGGGTCGACAGGAGCAGGCACGGACGACACTCAACTTGCCTTCTGGACGGTGGAACAGTTGATCGACGATGGCGGGCTTGTTCCAGCCAACCTCGTTGACAAGTTCTCCGCTGAGCCCATGGTAGGAGCCGGACACGCCGTGCTCAGCGCCATTACACGACACAGGTCAGGTGAACTGCCGTGGCAGCTATGCGGCGTTGAATCGATGGGCAATGGAGCCATCATGCGGATTGCCCCCACGGTGCTTCCGTACCTGCAAGACCCGCGACCATCGATGTATGCGGACGCGGCACTGGACACGATGGTCACTCACAACGAGGCCGGCAACATGGCCTGCTGCGTCGCATTCGTTTCGATGCTCTGGAAGCTGTTGGCGATGCGTTCAAGTCCTGAGCCGGAATGGTGGATGGAGGAGTACGCGAGGGTAGCCAGTGTGCTGGAAGGGCCGACAGCCTACTCTCCGCGCCTTGAGAGATGTGCTGCCTACAGTGGACCGCTGTGGGAGTACGCTGTGGACAAATGCGGAGCTGCCCTGAAGGAGAGAATGACGGTGCTGGAGGCATGCGAGTCGTGGGGCTCGGGCGCGTACCTGATGGAGACGATGCCGTCCGTGTTGTACGTCCTTGCGCGTCATGGCCACGAGCCCGAGACGGCCATAGTCAGGGCCGTGAACGATACGAAGGACAATGACACTATTGCAGCTATCGTAGGAGCCGCAGTCGGGGCGTTGCACGGCCTGGCAGGCCTCCCACAGAGATGGATCAGGGGGCTGACGGGTCGCGTACGCGAGAACGACGATGAGAACGTCTTCCGCCTGCTGCTAGCGGCGAAACAGGCGTTCTGGCTACGTCACCAACCCTAGAGGCTGGCTCTTCCGTTTGCTGCGTAGGTCACCAGTCGCACGAGACGCGTCAGTGCTTCAATGCCATTGGCAACAGCGGTGATTACCAGGACTACCACGACGAACGTAGGAATGCTCTCGACTATGTCCCCAAACGGAAGGTCACCGAAGTAGAACGGGAACACCTTTAGAAAGACCAGGGCGGTGACCATGCCCATAACATGAGTCAAGACCTCAACCGCCTCACGAACAGGATACCTGTCGACGACAAGCGCAACGATGTGCCCGACTATGGTGAGGGCAAGTGTGGCATTCAGCACGGGCAAGACGCCTGACAGTTCGCCAGTCAGGATTGGGTAGCGCAGAAGCTGGTCGACGCCATCAGAACCGGATGCCGCGTAGTAGGCCACGTAGTCCGGGTACAGGTTGAACAGAATGAGTATGAACAGGCTCCATACGATGGCGGCAACAGAAGCCGCCACCCGACCGGCGTGCGATTCGGAAAGCCGGAAACCGCTCTCATCACGGCCAGCCTTGTGCCGCTTCTTCGACGCGTACTCCGGAAGGTATGAGCCCGTCCCCGCGACGCCATTCATTCTCTGCAGAACCCACATTGCCAGTTCTCCCACAAGTGGCAGTATGAGCTGCTCTTCGCGATAGCTCTTGACCATCATCAGTATCCAGAGCGCGATTGAGAAGGCAACAACAAGGTTCTGCAGTATGAGGAAGGTGATTGTCAGGGGCGCCATCGTACCACCCCACACAGGCGACCCGAAGAACACGCGCACGGCGGCCAGCACAAGCAGCAGCACGTGGAACCCTGCAAACAGAATGATCGACTGCATCGCATGGAAGCGGACAACGCGATCTCTAGTCTCGATTATCACGAATACGATTCCCGAAACCCAGACGCCCAGGTAAGCGAGAGTACTGGCAACGTGTGTCTTCAACCCGGTTGATGATTGTTCTTTCGTCATCTCACTCACACCTCCCCACATCAGTCGACGAGCACGAGTCCCATACTGACCATGCGCGGGACCTCGTTCCCCTTCGCCGA
>Ga0180431_10008627_pt1 | contig 11666 bp, 14 predicted proteins | sample SS_ome_11_FD_132459 | JGI IMG/M metagenome (GOLD analysis project Ga0180431, IMG submission 132459) | Hypersaline lake sediment archaeal communities from the Salton Sea, California, USA - SS_1_MS_1 metaG | ecosystem: Environmental > Aquatic > Non-marine Saline and Alkaline > Hypersaline >...
ACCCACAGGGGGATGAACAGGATGGCCGCTCCCTCCGCCACCAGCACAAAGTAGTTGGCCTGGTCCGGCACGCGCAGGTGATAGTTGGCAAAGTAGACCAGGTCCGCCGCCAGGATGCTGGCCGTCGTCCAACTGAGCAGGTAAAGCCCCATCACCATCCAGAAGGGACGGTTCCCCAGCGTGGTCGCCAGCGCCTGCCGCCAGGGGAGGGGCGGGGGTTGATCCCCGGCGGCCTTTTCCCAGGTGACGCTATACACCACGAGCGGGGGCACCATCGACACCAGCCCCAGCGTCACGCCGACGATCGCGAACAGCGTCCGCGAATCGGTCACGCTCCAACCCAGGACAGTGGCAAAGATGATCGCGCCCAGCGTGCCCGAGATGGAATAGACCATGCGGTAGCCGTTCAGGCTGCTGCGCTCGTCATAGTCGGGCGTCAGCTCCGGCGTGAGCGCGTTGTAGGCCACGTGGATGAGCGTGAAACTCGTGTCAAAGAGGATAAAGGTCACGGCATAGTAGGCGGTCAGGCCCAGCGGTCCCAGGGGCGGGACCAGCCACATCAGCATGAATGTCAGCCCCAACGGGACCGCCCCAAACAGGAGAAAGACCCGCCGCCGCCCCCAGCGGGTGCGGATGCGATCCGAGACCAGGCCGAACAGCGGATCGTTGACCGCGTCCCACACCTTGCCGATCCCGACTGCCCAGCCGGCCAGGTCGGGCCGCAGGTGGGCGACGTCGGTGAGAAAGTACAGTTGGAAGAACATCAGGATGGCCAGCGGTATGCTGGTCGAGAGGTCGCCGGTGGGGTACAATAACTTGATCCGGCGGGATAGATGGGTTCTCTGTTCGTGGGGCATGTAGGTCTCCTCAGGCAATCATTCGTTGGAGGCGCAAAGAAACCCGGGTTTTCCTGTAGCGGGAACCTATCGGCCCTCGAAGAACTGCTGCGCTGGCGTTTGTGTGCTTGCGACGTGCCAAAAAACCGGGTTTCTGATTTGACAAGGTGGATGATACTGGCGGCCTGGGCAAATGTCAAGCGCGGTTATTTTAAGATATCGTTCACCACTCTACCGGCAGCGTGGGGTTTCCGTAGGGCAAGCGTAGGGTGAGCGTCAAGTCCCGCCGGCCAAAATGTGGTAGGGTAAAGGCAGAGTCAGGGACGGTTTCTCTTCTTCTCCTCCTTTTTGGTGAGGGCCGGGCGCGCAGAACCCGGCTCTCCGCACGTTAATGCACAGCATGCGGCCGGCGGGTCCTTCCCGCCGGCCCTTTGCATGCGCCGGGTGGATCATCACCTGGTCACCTGACCAGGCCAAAGACTAGCCACCTGTCCAGGCGTCAAACTCGCCACATGCCCGATGTACGTGGGGGGCTTTTGTGGTATCCTGGCGTCATCCATCGAGCGAAAGAACGAGTTGTTGGAGGTGGGTGACGATGTTAGATACAAAGCGAAACGCCTATGAACAGGTACATACCCTGATGGCCCGGCTGGCTCTGGCTGGGTTGGCCGTCACAGTCCTGGCGGTCGCGCTGATCGCGCTGCTGGGGGCGGGGTAGTATGCGTGTGTTGATCGCCGACGATCAGCCTCAGGTGCGCTCGGCGCTGCGTTTGCTGCTGAGGCAGGAGCCGGGCGTAACCGTCGTGGGCGAGGCGGATGATGTGGAACAGGCATTGGCGCTGGTCGATGAGCAACGACCCGACCTGGTATTGCTCGATTGGGAGCTGCCGGATCTGGGGGTTGTTGGCCCGGCAAAACCCGCGGGCGAGCGACTGTTGTCCGCGTTGCGGGCACGTTGCCCTGGGGCGAGGGTGATCGCGCTCAGCGGCCGGCCGGAGGCGCGCCAGGCGGCGCTGGATGCCGGTGCCGACGTCTTTGTGAGCAAGGGAGATCCTCCGGAACGGTTGCTGGAGGCTGTGGATGGCTGCAGACCCCGGTGAAACCGGCGGGTGGATGGAACGATGACTGGGGGAGATGGCAGACAGACCTATCGGGACGGAAATGGTGTGGGATAAAATCGTATTGATAGCAGAGGTATGAGGTGAGGATTCGATCTGGTAGACAAAGATCACTTTTAGCGGGCGTCATGTTTCTGGTGGTGATGGTCGTCGGTCTGGCGATGATGGGAAGCTTTGGCGGAAAGCAGTATTTCGGACGTATGCCGGGTTTCGGCACCTTTTGGTTGTTTATGCTCCTCTGGGTGTTGATCGGCCTGGTCGGAGCCGCGGCGTCATTCTACAATGCCTTCAGCCGGCGAGGGCTCCCTCTCTACGAGATTGAAGTGGGGGAAGACGAGGAAGGCGTGGGTTTCTGTCCCCAGTGTGGGAAAACCGTCGGTGAAGACGACAAGTTCTGCCGGTACTGTGGCGCTACCTTGGAATGAAATCATGTGCGACGTGCTTTTCCCGCTGACCAGCGGCGCGCGGATGCAGACCCTGCTCTCTATCTAGCTCCAGGTCCGGCGCGTTGGAAGTGCGTTTCACCTGCTCAAGTCGTCGGCTTACTCAACCCAGCGTTTGGGCGTGCCCTCCAATGCGTCCTCCGGAGCTGGCCGCCAGGTGACCGCTGCCTCGATCCGGCGCGCCAGTTCGAAATCCTTGTCGGTGATGCCGCCGGCGTCGTGCGTCTGCAGCCGTACTGTCAGCCGCGGGTAGCTGAGGACCAGCTCGGGATGGTGCCAGGCCGCCTCGGCCAGATAGCCGATCGCGTTGGCCAGCAGCAGTGTCAACTGCCAGTTTCGCGTCGTATAGGTGCGTGTCACAAAGCCCTCCTCCAGGCTCCAGGCTGGCAGATTGTCCTCCAGCCAGGCGCTCACCTCTGCTTCCGCATATACCTGTGCCATCATTCCCTCCTTTTTCGCTCACGGATCACGCGTCACGGCTCACGCCTTCGTGGCGGTAAACACCCCCGCCGTCTTCAGGACGCGATACTCCCCCTCGTCTGCAACCTTGGCACTGATTTGCTGCTCGACCTGTGCCATCATCGTCTCCCAGTCCAGGCCCGCTGGCAGCGGCGGTTCGTATATCAGGCGTGTGGTGTTGATGTAGGCGATGGCGGGTGCAGCCTCGGAGAACACCAGCGCGTTCTCGATGACGTCCCGTTCCACGTCCGGGAAGCACGGCCGCAGAAAATCCCAGCCGTTTCCCAACGTAAAGCGCACCCGCACTGGGATAGACGGGATCTTGAATGGGTGGCCCAGGTTGCGGCCAGCCTCTTCCATCTCGGCGATGAAAGTCTGCATCGCGTCCTGTGCGTTGGTCGCCGCGACGAGCCTGCCGCCCGGCCGCAGGACGCGATGGATCTCTGCCACCGCCACCTCGATCTGCGGGACGTGGTAGAGCATGTGGTTGACCAGCACGACGTCGCAGCAGGCTTTGGCCAGCGGCAGCCGCATCACGTCGGCATTGAGTGGCTCGGCGCAAGCCGGGAGTGACTTGGCGGAAAGGTCGCGCAGCATGCCCCACGAGACGTCCCCGGCCAACAGGCATCCCCCGTGGCGCAGGCGCTCGCAGACTGGCTCCACGTAGGACCCCGATCCGCAGCCGATGTCGAGCACCCGTTCGTCGCCGCGCCAGGGGACGTGATTGAGCACCCACGCCTGAAAGTCCACCTGTGGTTGGGTGTACAGTTTGTGGGTGCGGACGCGGACGGCCAGTGGCTCCTCCCTCGCGTACATCTGGGCGTTCAGGTCGGCTGGCTCTGGCGCTGATGGGTTTGCTCTGCTCACATCTTTTCTCCTCAGACCGGCCGGTAGATGGCATAGTCGAATATGTGCTCAAAGCCGAACTGGCGGTAGAGCGGATAGCCGCGGCTGGACGCTGTGAGCACGATCAAGCGCTGCTCGCCCACGGCCGCGTCGGCCAGGATGCGGGCCAGGATCGCCTTGCCCAGCCCGCGCCGGCCCCACTCGGGCAGCGTCGCCATCACATAGACGCCGGGGTACCCGGCACCCATGATCAGCGCACCAATCGCCGCCGGGGGCCCGTCGCCCAGGCGGGCCAGGTAGAGCCGCGCTGGATACCCGCGCAGCCAGTCGTCCGCCATCGCCTCGAAATAGTCCAGCGCCGCGCCCTCAGGGAAGCGAAAGGCGATCCGCCGGATGGCGCTGGCGGCCTCCAGGTCCGCCCGGCTGTCCGCCAGCCAGACGTGTGCGTCGGGGTTGAGCGACGGGCAGCGGGCCGGCAGCGGGGCGACCAGCGCCGGCAGCGAGGGTGGGTCGAACGCCAGCCCGTGGCACTCCAGATGGGCGGGCATGTCGGGCGGGCTCGGGCTTGGCCCCATCCACCAATACCAGGGCACGGCCCGATCGGCGAAAAACGTTTTGACAGCTTTGATGTCGGCGGCGATCGTTTCGTCGCCGGTGCCGGGGGGATAGTCGCTGCCCAGCGCCAGGTTCAGGAGCCGGACCGCTAATCCGCTCGAACCGGCGGTGATACCAGCGGTTTCGAAACGCGCGGCGCGCGGCGCGCGCGTGGAGAGCCACGCCTGGACGGCCATGGTGTGCTCGTCGGCCAGGCGGGCGACCTGGTCCCAGGGTCTGCCCAGGCGGGCCAGGATCGTCTCGGGTGGAGCGGGTTGCATGTCCACGGTCTGCCTCCTTGACGCGTTTCAGTATATGGCAACTTGCCGGGGAAGTCAATAGCGTCTTCGAGACTGGGCCGATTCGACCATCATCACCCCCGGGACGTACCCGGTGCTGGCGGGCGTCGAATGTGTAAGGAAATCCTTGACAACTCTGATTTATGTGGTATAATTATTTATGGATAACTACTATCAAATAGTAATCCAAATCCCATATTGACCTGCCTGCTTGGCGGGCCTACACAAGCTACCGGGTGCCATTTAGCCAGGTCAGTGGGAATCGTTGGTGAGACCAGGGCATGTGGTGTGTATTGAAAGAGCCCCTCGAAAATCTGTGCCTCAGTCAGAGGCACCCGTGAAAACAGGAAAGGAGTCAATCAGATGGCCAAAGTGGCACGTGAAGTGGTAGAACGAGCGGGAATTGACGTAGACGCGTTGTTGGAACTGCTGGTTGCGAACGCAGCAGCCGAGTTGACGACCTTTTATTACTACACCGTCCTCCGCGCCAACCTGATCGGGTTGGAGGGCGAGGGAGTCAAAGAGATCGCTGAGGCGGCTCGCATTGAGGACCGCAATCACTTTGAGGCGCTGGTACCGCGCATCTATGAGCTGGGCGGCAAGCTCCCAGAGGACATGAAAGCGTTCCACGACATGTCCGCCTGTCCGCCGGCCAAGCTCCCCAAAGACCCCACGGACATCAAGGCGATGCTGACCGTGCTGGTAGAGGCGGAGCGGTGCGCTGTGCGCGGCTATACCCAGATCTGCAACATGACCGCAGGAAAGGACCACCGTACCTACGCGCTTTCTCTGGCGATCCTCAACGAGGAGATCGAGCACGAATCGTGGTTCTCCGAGTTTCTGGGCGAGGGACCGTCCGGGCACTTTATGCGGCAAGGCGAAACCTCCCCCTTCGTGCGGCCGTTCATGCCGTAGAGGGCGGATAGGCGTTCGACGATCCGGGGTAGGCATTCAGGAGTCGTGAAGGGGCACACGATCTGAACGCCTGGCAGTCTTGGACTCACCGGCGGGGGGCCCTGGCTCAACAGGGTCCCCCGCTCACCTTTGGCAGACCAGAAGGTTACAGGAGAAATGCGCAGGTTCGCGAAAGAGGAACTCGCCCGGTACGACGGCCAGGACGGAGCCCTGGCGTACATCGCTTACGAGGGCAAGGTCTATGACGTGACCAACAGCTTCCTGTGGCAGAGGGGCCGGCACCAGGTGCTCCACGTGGCCGGACAGGATCTGACGGGCGATCTGGACGGGGCTCCGCACGGTGCAGATCTCTTGGACAGGGTTCCAATCGTTGGGGTCTTGAGTTAACCTTGCGAAGGTTTGAAAGCTTAAACCTTCGCAAGGTTGGGTGCTTGACGCCGCTGCACTGCTGTGCTATGATTATCTGTAGATAACGTTTCTCTAGGGGTGTCAGGCTCCTTTCAGGACCCAATCTGCTTGCGGGAGAACACATCGTGCCAGATCAAGATACTCGACTGAAAGAGCTCGTCACGAAACTGAAAGAAGGCAACCATCGGCTCACGCCGCAGCGGTTGGCCGTGCTCAGGATTCTGGCTGTAAGCGAGGGGCACCCCAGCGTCGAGCGGATCTATGAGCAGATCAAGCCCGATTTCCCTACGACTAGCCTGGCTACCGTCTACAAGACGATGACGCTGCTCAAAGAGATGGACGAGGTCCTGGAGCTGAGCTTTAACGATGGTGGCAACCGGTATGATGGCAGCAAGCCCTACCCTCACCCCCATCTGATCTGCACCCAGTGTGGCGCGATTGAGGATCTGGAGCTAGATGCCTTGAGCGACATCTCCCACCAGGTAGCCGATGACACCGGCTATCAGATCCTGAGCCACAGGCTCGATTTCTTTGGCATTTGCCCCAAGTGCCAGGCCGAGGCACGATAGGTTTGTCGGGCGAGTACCCTACCCGCCTGGCGGCGATAGGAGGCCGGACCGTGGTCGGGCAGGAGCAATAAGGCCATCTGAGAAGCGAGGCGTTCTGGGCAAGGCGTACGTGTCAGTCTATGCGCAATCGGTAATGGGCCCAACCCATCGGCGGGCCCAGAGCCCGCACTCGTCGCGGGCATTCGAAGGGAGGCTTACTTATGCCTAAGGAGATGGATTCTTGCGTGCAACCGGCAGGGGGGCCGATCGTCACAGAGGCCGCCCCCGAAGAAAAGGTACCAACGAGAAAGGAGGGAGCAACGATGGCAATGGCACGTGTAGGTAAAGAAGCGCCGGATTTCGAGGCCTCGGCTTACGTTTCCGGGGAGGGGTTCAAGAACATCAAGCTCTCGAACTACCGGGGCCAGTGGGTGTTGGTCTGTTTCTATCCAGGTGATTTCACCTTTGTCTGACCGACCGAACTGTCGGCAGTTGCCGTCAAGTACCCAGAGTTGAAGGAAATGGGCGTCGCGGTGTTGTCCATCAGCACCGACAGCCGCTTCAGCCACAAGATCTGGAACGAGGTCGAGCTATCCAAGATGGTGGATGGTGGCATCCCGTTCCCTATGTTGTCCGATCAGGGCGGACGCATCGGCACCGTGTATGGGGTATACGAAGAGGCCGCAGGCGTGAACATCCGCGGCCGCTTTATCATCGATCCCGATGGTGTAATCCAGGCCATGGAGGTGCTCACTCCCTCGGTGGGCCGCAACATCGGCGAGACGATCCGTCAATTGAAGGCCTTCCAGCACGTGCGGGCGACGGGCGAGGCCACGCCGTCCGGCTGGGAGCCCGGTAAGCCCACACTCAAGCCCGGCCCCGATCTGGTGGGGAAGGTATGGGAGGTGTGGAAGCCATAGACTGCCCAAGGCGATCCTGCCCAGGACGCCAACCTCACGCGCTTGATTGGGAAGCCCTCGTCGGATAGAGGGCTTTCCTTTTTATTACCTCAGCCCTCAACGCCCAGGAAATTGCGGATGACAAAGCCGATGAAGAAACTCAACGTGGCCACACCCAGGCTCAGCCCTGTCATCTCCAGGAAACGCCCCTTGAACGGCACGTCCTTTGCCACGGAGATGTAATAATTGAAAAACGCAATGATCAAGACGGCTGCTGTCAGAGCGCATGCCAGGCAGACATAGTAGTTCTCCAGGAGCAGGTACGGGAGGATCAGGATGAGCACGGTCACGATGTACGCACTGCCCGTATACACCGATGCCTTTATGGGGTTTCTGTCGACGCCCTCGGACTTTGTGGAGAGGTATTCAGATGCCCCCATAGACAGGGCCGCGGCGATGCCCGTTATCGAACCGGTCAGGGCGATCAGCTTGGTGTCCTGAAGCGCCAGCGTGAGCCCGGCGAGGGCACCGGTCAGTTCCACGAGCGCGTCGTTCAGCCCCAGCACGATGGAACCCGTGTAGCGGAGGCGTTCCTCGTCCAACAGCTCGATCAGAGCGCTCTCGTGCTCATTCTCGTCGCGAGCGATCGCCTCCGCTTCCGGGATCGTCCCCTGCAGTCCCCCATAGTTCTCCTGGGCACTCTCCTCGCCTTTCTCCATGAGCTTGATCCCGAACGTGAACCCAAGGATACGGCTGATCCAATAGTACTTCCAGATCTTGAACCTGTCGGGGTTCACGTCCTGTTGCGTGTACGCGCTCCACTCGTGGTAGTGGCGGAGTTCGTCGTTGGCGATCTCTTCCAAGACCCGCCTGTTCTCAGGGGATTTGATGGTCCTTGCCAACCTCGTGTATATGTGGTGCTCGGTGATCTCGTTTCTCTGGTAAGTCAGTAGCTGGTCCCGGAGCTCTTTGCTAATCTCCATTTTCCAACCTCCCTGCACTGTCGTGTGCTCATTTCGTTCTGCATCGTCATCCCGCTGGTTGTTGCTGCGTGATACAGTGGATGTTGCCACCACCCAAGAGGATTTCCCTCGCCCGCACGCCCACCACCTTGCGGTCGGGGAAGAGTCGCTGCAGAATCTCCAATGTGGTCTCGTCGTGTGGATCGTCAAAGGTGGGTGCCACGACACCGCCATTGGCGATGTAGAAATTGATGTACGAGCCAGCCATGCGGTCGCCAGGCCGGCGGGGCAGCGTACCCTCCACGGCATCTACACCTTTGCTTTCTTCCGCGGTGATGCAGATCGGGTTGGGCTGGGGGATCTTGAACACTTGCAGCCTGCGTCCCCTGGCGTCGGTGGCTGGCGCGAGCCGCTCGTAGGCATCCAGGGAGATCTCGTGCTGTGGGTCGGATACATCGTCGGTCCAGGTGAGGGCCACCACGCCCGGGCGGACAAAGCAGCACAGGTTGTCCACGTGGCCGCTGGTCTCATCCCCATATACACCTCGTCCGAGCCAGATGACTTTGTCGACGTTGAGATAGTCCTGGAGCACCTGCTCGATCTCTACCCGAGACACGTTGGGGTTGCGGTTGGGGTTCAACAGGCACTCTTCGGTGACCATCAGGGTGCCCTCGCCGTCCACGTGGATCGAGCCACCTTCCAGCACGACGGGTGCCTTGTAGCGATCTATGCGCTCGATCTCGGCCACTTTGCGCGGCACCAGCTCGTCCTGATCCCAGGGAAAGTAGGCGCCCCTCTCCAGGCCGCCCCAGGCGTTAAAATCCCAGTCCACGAGGCGGACGGTGCCCTCGTCGTCCACCACAAAGGTGGGACCACAGTCGCGCATCCAGGAATCGTTGTAGGACATCTCGACCACGCGGACGTCGTCAGGGAGCAGATTGCGGGCGTTGCGGAATTGATCGCGGGAGACGCCCATCGTGACCGGCTCGAACTGCGCGATAGCGGTCGCCACGTCCACAAAGGCCCTTTGGGCGGGCTTGGCACCCAGTCGCCAGTTATCGGGCCGTTCCGGCCAGAGCATCCAACAGCCTGAATGAGGCTCGAACTCGCCGGGCATGCGGTAGCCATCTTGCCTGGGAGTGCTGGTGATCAAGGCCACTGCAAATGCCTCCTTGATTGCGCACTATGGCAAGTGTGCCTAATTCCCACCGGTGCCGGTCGGGCCGCCCCATCCGATCAAGCCAGCTCCCCATCCCATATAGAAGGAGAACGCCAGCAGGCCAGCCGTGCAGACGAAGACGATGGCCATCGCCAGCAGGTCGGGTCTTTTCAGACTCACGTCATCCAGGTAGGTTCGCTTCACCGGCGCGCCAAAGGCGCGCGATTCGATGGCCACGTCCATGTCTCCGGTCTTGCGCAGCAACGAAAGCAGCAAGGGGACGAAAAGGGGAAAGTAGCCCTTGGTGACCTTTTTGATCACGTTCATGCGCTTGATATCGTGCCCGCGGAGTCGCTGTGCGTCTCGGATTTCCTCGAACACTTCCTGCACCAGCGGCGTCAGCCGCATCGCTGTCCCGAACACAAAGATGAACTTGTAGGGCAGCCTCAACGCAGCCAGCGCTGCCATGAGGGGGGAGACCGGCGTCGTCATCGTCAGGATGGGAATCGCAGTTGCCACCGACAGCACCTTGACCCCCATGGTGAATCCATAGATCGCGCCCTCGGCCATGAACGGATATCCAAACACGGTGAACAAGACTGTCTCGTTGCTGAAATATAGAAAACCCTGGATCACGATCATCAGGAAGCCGACAAAGGCGACCGCACCCAAAAAGATCTTCATCCCGGCGAGCGGGATGCGAGCCAATCGCCAGAGGATCAGGCAGTAGACGACCACGACCAGCATGACCACCAGGTTGGAGGATGCGAAGGAGGCGGTCCACAGGCAAGCCACGATAAAGAGCTTGGCCAGCGGGTTTAGCCTGTGGATCGGCGTATCCAGATTGAGGAACGTCAGCGCGTTCATAAGCCCACCTTCCCTTTCAATGCCTGAACCAGCCCGTCGGCCACGAGGATGTTGCCCGAAACGCCGTACCCGGCCAGGGCCTGTGCCAACTGTGTCACCTGCGGTGGTGTGATGAATGTCTCTGCCAGCGTCTCGACTTGCTGAAAGACCTCGGCCGTCGGGCCATCCAAAAGCACCCGCCCATTGCCCATCACGATCAGGCGGTGGGTGTATTCCGCGATCAGGTCCATGTCGTGCGTAACCATCAGGACAGTGCGGCCCATCTCATTTAGCCTTCTGGCAATGTCGGCCAAATCCCGTCGTCCCTTGAAATCCTGGCCTGTCGTCGGTTCGTCAAAGATAAGCACTTGCGGCTCCATCGAGACGACCGCCGCGACGGAGAGCTTGCGCCGATCGCCAAAGCTGAGGTTGAAGGGGTATGCCTCACGGAACTCTTCCAGTCCCGTAGCCGCCAGGGCGCGATCGACCCGCTGCGCCACCTCCTCCGGTGAGAGGCCGAGGTTGGTGCAACCGAACGCTACCTCCTCCGCCGCACTCATGGCAAAGAGCTGGGCATCGGGATTCTGCAGAACGAGCCCCACGGTCCGCGCCATATCCTCGACGGATTCCTTGGCGACGTCCTTCCCATCTGCGATGATCTGCCCGCTTGTCGGCTTGAGCAGGCCGATGATGTGCTTGACGAGGGTGGTCTTGCCGGCCCCATTCTGCCCCACGATGCCCACAAACTCGCCCTTTCCCACGCTGATGGATATACCATCCAATGCATTCTGGTCGGTTCCGGGGTACTGGAAGCTGACATCCTTGAACGCGATGGTTGGCTCCTCCGGCACTGTAGGGATGGGGGGAGGTGGCGTGCTGACGACTGTGCTCTGCCTGGCGATACCGTGCTCGTCCAGTAGTTTGCTCAGGCTGGACTGAGTGTCTTCCAGCAGAACCCCTTTCTCGGCGCGATCCTTTCCCAGAGCCCTGTCCAGGTCCCACTCCACTCGCGTCACGGCAGGCACCTGCACATAGATCCGGTCCAGCAACTCTACCTGGGAAAATATCTCCTGGGGCGTACCCTGAGCGACGATCTGCCCCTCGTCCAGCAAGAGGATACGATCGGCATACCTGGCCGCGTGCTCGCTCTTGTGCGTGCTGAGGACGATGGTCATACCCAGGTCCTGATTGAGATCGCGGAGCACCGCAAAGACCTCCTGGGCGCCGATGGGGTCTAACTGTGAGGTCGGCTCGTCCAATACCAGCACGGAGGGACGCATCACCAGGCCGGCCGCGATCGCCAGCCGTTGCTTCTGCCCGCCCGAGAGATGGGA
>Ga0180431_10008629_pt1 | contig 11663 bp, 8 predicted proteins | sample SS_ome_11_FD_132459 | JGI IMG/M metagenome (GOLD analysis project Ga0180431, IMG submission 132459) | Hypersaline lake sediment archaeal communities from the Salton Sea, California, USA - SS_1_MS_1 metaG | ecosystem: Environmental > Aquatic > Non-marine Saline and Alkaline > Hypersaline >...
ATAATAGCATGATTCCAGTAAGGATATAAAACATAAAATCCTTCTAGTTAGTGCCTGTAACATTGTTTCTGAGAAAGGATAGGTATAATCTAGATTGAAATTGAGAGGTTTGAGGCGTCCAATCAATTAAATTATTGCATGAAATTAGGACTAAACAATGGACAATATTCAACTTTTGGTGGATCTACATAAGAGAGCAAAACGTCAAGGACCTGGAGGGAGCGTCGAGACAAGAAAGGCAATCAACCTGGCTATGCTTGATCCGACCTCGCCTTTAAAGATTGCGGATATTGGCTGTGGGACGGGAGCTTCTACCATACAGCTTGCTCGCTTACTAAACACCAAAATCACAGCTATAGATTTTTTACCCGAGTTTATCGAAATACTAAAAGACAACGCAGAAAACGAAGGCTTAAGTAAAAAAATTGACCCTCTTGTTTGTTCGATGGAAAACTTACAATTCGACGATGAGGAATATGATTTAATTTGGTCTGAGGGGGCTATATATAATATCGGTTTCAAGAAAGGAATAATTGATTGGCGACGTTTTTTGAAACCTGGTGGGTTACTGGTAGTATCAGAAATTACTTGGACAACCAGTGATCGGCCGTCTGAACTCCAAAAGTACTGGGACAATGAGTATCCAGAAATAGATACTGCTTCCTCGAAAATCAAAATATTGGAAAAAAATGGTTATTCTCCTGTCGCGTACTTTTTTTTACCAGAGCATTGCTGGCTGGAAAATTATTATCGGCCGCTGCAAAACAGTTTTACTGAATTCATAGTTCGGAATCCGAACAACACAAATGCTCAAGCAATAGTAGAGGCCGAGAAGAAAGAAATTGCTTTGTATGAGAAATATAAACAATATTACAGCTATGGGGTTTATATTGCAAGAAAGCTGCGCTAACAAAGCCAAAACAATTGTATACACTAGGACACTAAAAAGAATAGATCGTTGTTCGCTCCACCTTTTACTGCCGATAATATAAAACGACAGGTTTCAATTAAGAACCAATTAAAGATAACCACCATTTAGCTCTTGATCAAAAGTTTGGGAATGATTTATCCACCAATACTGCCTATTTTTACCTCCTGACATTCATTTTCGATAAGGTGTCTTATCGAAAAACAAATCCTTATTGTTTTTTCTGAAGAGCAGATAGCGCTCTCAATTGAGCAATTATCCTTATTTGATCGTCTTCTTTCAATTCCCTAGAATTACTAACGATCTCTTTTTCAAGTTCAGATAATTCATCTAATTCAAATTTAGGTTTATAAGGGGTTGGGAAAAAATAAGATATCGGCCTTTTCAAATGAAATGCCAAGTAAAGCAAGGTGCTTGCATTAGGCTCCATTTTCCCATTTTCCATATCAGACAAAGCTGCCTGTCTTCTGTAAATTTTTTGGGCCAATTCTCTTTGAGAAAACCCGGATTCTTCACGAGCAACGCGGATCAACTTACCCATTCCCATAGAAAAAGGATTAGGAAGCTCGGCGTCTGAAAATTTCTCAAGAAAATTGTCAATAATACTCATCTTTACCCCTTGACAATGATACGTTATACGTATATAATGATTCTATTATGGTATCTATTATTTCTGCGTATCATTTGATACGGAATCAATTATACAGGTTTTTTAATTCGCCGTCAGGGCTAGTTTCGCCGTCTGTCCGAGAGCCGTCTTCACTCTGCGAACAAAGGTTCATTGTCAAGGCGATGAGCGCAGCGGCGCAAGCCAAAAAGCCTTGATTTTGAGCATGAGTGGGATAGGCTTCCTGCGACCAAGAATAAAAAATCCCCGATCTTTTGAACCCCCGATGTCTGAAAGGTGGGCACGGTCGGATTCGCCTGTGCTGGAGTACCTGATGTAAACCAATGAACACACCGATATTTTTAGATTAAATCTTCTTAATTGTTCAATATCACCAGGATGAAAAATACTAAAATTCCTGCCTTGGGTTCTAATTCATCAGAAAAATATCTTCACATTCCATATGATTTTTTCTTTTCAATTTTTCGAATATAAAAACCAGCGAGGATAGCAGCCAGAACATTAACAATTGCATAAACCCAATAGGCGCTCTCCGGGGTTCCTCCTTTCAGATGCAAGAAAGGCAATAGGGGTGCGGCAGTATTGTTCATCGCGTGAAAAATAATCACAGTCACCAATTTTTTGTTGCTTGCGTTGTAAAGCCAGCCGTAAATGATAGATATACTAGTTGTCATCATAAGAAATGCGATAAACGGATAGGTAGAATGGCCATCCCCTGGCATGATCCACAATGGCAAATGCCATAATCCCCAGAAAAATCCGATCAATAGACTTGCGGGAATAATTCCCATGCGTGTTTGCAATGGTTCCTGTGCGTATCCACGCCAACCAAATTCTTCCTGACCGCCACCAATTATCAGCATGAGAAAGAAATATGGGATCGCCAGTAAGAATGCCGGCACTTTTATATTTTCCGAAAATAATGTGTTGGCAACGGGAAATCCTAAAAGTGGAGCAAGATAATGTGACATAGCGTGGATGATAAGAGGAATTAGAAATGCGGCAAACAGGTAAAATGGTTTTACCTGGAAATCAAATGCCTGCCTAAAGAAATTTCGTCCTTCTTTCCAGCCATTTTGCTTGATCACTAAAAACATGGCGGCGATAAGCGGCGCGAAAGCGCCAACAGGTACGGTGATTGATGTGAAAATTTCCGCTTTAATTCCTAAATTAATGCCTAAACCCGCAAGTATCGACGGCAACCATAGCCCCCATGAGAAAACGAAGGTGAGGATGAAGAATGATAATGGGTTCTTTTCTTGTTTTCTTCTATTCATAATTATTTTTCCTGCGATGCTGTTTTTACTGCTGAATGATTTTCTTTATACAAACATTTACTTTGAAAAACATCGGAGTGGAAGATGTGATTCTCCCTTAAAAAAAGAAGAAACCCTGCCAATGCGATACTTTGTTTGCAATCAAATGGGCCCGGTAGGATTCGAACCTACGACCAGGCGGTTATGAGCCGCATGCTCTGCCGCTGAGCTACGGGCCCTTTCGGGCAGGCAAAATTATAGCACAGGTGACGCCAAAACCCCGCGGGGTGTATTTCCATAGTACCACAGCCCAGGCGGGGTATCCAGGCTTATCCGCCGAGGATATAGGCGATCGCCTCCTCTAATACCGCATCATTTTGCGACAATACACTCGCCTGATCGACGGGAATCTTGATGGTGGGTTGAACGCCTTCGCCCTCTAAGAATATGCTGCCATCCGGCATTGTGAACCGTCCGGTTGGCACGCCAAATTCAATTTCTTCTGGCAGCAGGAACTCGCCCCGTGCGGTCTCCGCTTCCACACCGGCCGTCGGAAACTGCCCCATCACCTCCATGCCGGGAACCTGGCTGAACCCATACGCCTCGATCTCACACGCGCTGAAGCAGAATTGGTCTACCAGTAGGACCATGCGGTTAAATTGATACACATTTTCATTGGGAAAAACTTTGTCACGCAGCCCTTCCGGTTCAAATTCTCCGGTTTTTTCGCTGTAATATTCCAGCTGCCCCAGCGGAATTTCTTCCTCATATAGGAATCCGGCCAAACCCAGCGGGGAACCACCAAAATTAAAGCGCATATCAATCACAATACCCAAAGCGCCAATTTCTTCAAAGGTTTTCAGGGCGCGTTCAAAGATGCGGATCAGTAACCCCAGATCGTCATAGTTGGAATTGATCTGTATATACCCGATTCCTGATGGCAAAACAGTGTATTCCGCTGGCAGGACATACTCATCCCTTCGCCCTCCCAAAAACACAGACAAAAGGCTGTCAACTTCATAGACAGACGTTAATGTGGTCGTTGCCGAAGGTTTTCCCGGGTTTTGAAATTCAATCACTGCCGATTGGCCGATCCCTGATCGGGTCAGGAATACTGTTTGTTCATAGCGTTTACCGAAATCAGTCGATTGCGGCTGAAAAGGCTGTACGGCGCCAATCGCTGCGGAAACAGGCTCATTATTGAACGCCAGGATCTGCCCGCCTACTTGAATGCCTGCCTGGTCAGCCGGGCTTTCCGGCAGCACGTACACAACCACCACCCGGCCGTCATCCAGCTCCCGTACCGCAAAACCGAACCCGCCCAGAATATTATTCTCGTTATACATCTGCTCAAGGTCTCCACCGTTAACACTGACATGCCCGTCCTGAAAAACAAGGGCGAAATCCCGCATAGCGGTGAAAAAACTGTATGCGTCCTTGGCGGATTGCGCGTTTTCCACTTTCGGTTTAATTTCAGCATATACTGCGTCCCAATCAGGCGCTTTCCCAGCAACGCCATTGAAGGCGTATTCCTTGCGCACAATCGCGAACATCGCGTCAAACGCTTCCGAATAGGACATCTCGGAAAAATCTTTCACTGCGATGTCTTCCGGCTCGAACAATTCTATGTCAACCACTTGGTCCCGAATAATTTCAAATGGCTCCTGATCCAGGTCAATCACAGCGTAACCTGCCGGGATTTTCATGGTTGGATCATCCTCCGTAAACAGCAAACCATCCGTCCCAAATCCTTTCGGGAAGGATTGCTTCGCGTCACCCGCCCAAACTACCAGCTTCCCGCCGATGACTTCATCCTGGTTTTCCGTATCGGTGACCACGGACGCCAGATAGGACGGCCACCCGAACGATCGGTCATCTCCTTCAGAGAAAACACCGCCGGTCAGATTTGGGTTATATCCAACCGCGAAGATTTGCACGCCTTTATCAGAATTTGCGTCCTGGTCAACATCATGAAATTGTCCTTGCGGAGCCGCTGGAAGTGATAATCGGTAGGTTGCCCGGTCGTTTTCTTCATCCAAATCCATAAACCCCAGCACCTGGCTTTCCACGGGCATTTCCCACTCCATATCCCGCAGCACAAAACCGGTCATGTCCAGCAGTCCGACTGCGTGCTCCTCGTAATAGGTTTCAACCACAAAGTCATTGGTATAGGTGAACGACCCGGTCAAAAGTATTGGGCCTTCAGGAACCGCCTCGCCTGACGGCAAATTGCCGGCTCGAAGGAAGAGATTTTGAATATTGGTGCATGCCGTTAAAGATAAGATAAACAAAAAAAGGATAATTGCAATCATACGTTTAGAATTTGCCATGCGATACTCCTGATTTATACGGGAAAATGATGCTGTTGAATAATTGGGATGATTATATCTCATTCAAAATCATCGATTTTATGCTACAGTGTATGTATAACACCCAAAGGAGGAAAAAATGTTACCCAAACAGAAATGGCTTAAAGTAGCCAGTTTCATCGTGCTATTGATTTTCGTACTGGCATGTGATTTTTCGTTCAATAGCAGGGAGGAAGCCGGCCAAAGCATAGAGACGCAGCTGACGATGCAGGCGCTCGCGCAAACGCAAACGGCAGTCGCTGCTCCCGCGCAGCCGCCCGCGCAGCCGCCCGCTGCCGACCAATCTTCAAACGGGGATCAATCCGCGCAGGATGATCAGGAAACGCAGGAAGCGGACGAAGACGAGGATGGAATCCCATGCAATGCCAGTAAATTCGTCAGTGAAACCATTCCGGATGGCACGGAGTATGACCCAGATGAAACTTTCACCAAGACCTGGACGATCCGTAACAATGGTTCCTGTGATTGGACAAAAGGATACACCTTCGTGTTTGAAGAAGGCAACCGCATGGATGGCGATTCATCGATGAATCTATCAAAAGTGGTTAAGCCCGGTGATACCTACACATTCAGCCTGAACCTGAAAGCGCCGGATACCAATGGGGATTACACCGGTGTTTGGCGCATCAAGGCGGACGATGGTGAAAAATTAGGGAAATACTGGGTAAAGATCAATGTCGGTCCAGCCGCATTCGCGGTTACCAGCGTTTCTACCACGTTAGCCAACCTCAATCCAGCAGCCTGCCCCGCCACCAAAGATGTGGATATCAACATCACCACCAACGCAGCCGGCAACGTCAGCTACCAGACCGAGCGCAGTGACACTGGTCTGGGTAGCGCAAAATCAACGCTATTTAATAGCGCCACGACGAAGATTGTGGAATTTGACTGGGATGGCCTGACAACCGGTGATTACTGGTTAAAAGTACATATCCATGAACCTAACAACCAGACATTTGGTCCTTATAATTTCTCAGTAACCTGCCCATAAGCAACCATCAAAGCAGTGGTTGCCTGACCACTGCTTTGATTAAAATATAAGTAGAAAAAGGTTTATAGAAATAATGGATAATCATACGGAAGAAAATATTGGTGAAAAAAAAAGAAAAAAACACTTTCTGGAAATAGTTGTCGGGGCAATCGTTTGGATCGTATTAGCTATATTGGCGTTCTATACCTGGTATACCATTCCAGCGCTCATTTTTTTAACATGGATATTAATCGCCTGGGGAATTAAGATTTTCCGGGGGGATAAAAAAGACGGTTCTGCCTATGACAAAGACTTTTGAACCGAATCAGGCAAAATTGCTTGATGCTTCCACCGCGAAGGAATTGAAAGCAATCCCACTCTTTTTCGATCAAGGCCAAATAACCCTCGGCATGGTTGACCCGTCTGATCATACGGGCATAAACAGGATTTTTAAGGAAATGCAGAGGGGATTTTTAATTAAAAAAATTTCAGAGGAAGAATTCTCCAAATTTTTTAAGCAGGCGTTCCAATCGAACCCGCCGCCCATGGAAACCAAAAAAACACCCATTGGCGAAATCCTGATCAAAAAGAATTTGATCACGAGAGAAAATTTAGAAGAGGCTTTATCTATTCAGAAAAGATCGGGGCTGCGCATCGGGCAAATCCTGGTAAGCCGGGGATTCATCAACCGGTTGGTATTGTCAAAAGCTCTGGCTGATCAATATCAGCTACCGCACATCAATTTGAGGTTGGACCAGCCTGATCCAGAAACCGTAAAAATTCTGGCCGATGATGTTTGTCGAAATATCGGAGTAATTCCGGTGCGGTTCGAAGGTGATACATTGTTCCTGGCCATTACCGATCCCGCTGCAATCCCTGATATTCGAAAGAAAATTGGTAACATCCACACAGGAAAAATGGAGTTCCTCGTCACAAGTGAATTTGATATCGAATGGGTAACCAGAGCTGTTTTTCACGATAATTATATGAATGAGAGCGTTTGGGGTTTATTTTATCGAAATCCGGAGGAATGTGCCTATAAAACATTTACTGCGGGTCAAATTATTTTTCTGGTAATAAGCCTGATTGTTGTCGGATTGAGTTTATATACCTTCTTTGAACAAACATTACTGATACTGAATGGCATTATCACGATCATCTATTTGGTTATCTCCATTTTTCGGTTCTGGATTGCCATTGATGGTGCCTCCGGATCCGATTCCAGAGGGATATCACCCCAGGCGCTGGAAAAGATAAATGAAATCGAATTGCCGGTTTACACAATCCTCATTCCTGTTTATAAAGAAAAAGAATCCCTGCAGCAATTGCTGGCTTCTTTAGAGAACCTGGATTACCCGAAAAGCAAATTGGATATCAAATTGCTGCTGGAAGAGGATGATCAGGAGACCAGAACAGAAGCCTTGCGCTTGAAACCCCCGGGATATATTGAATTTATCACCATCCCGCATTCCAAACCGAAAACAAAACCAAAAGCATGCAATTATGGGTTAATCAGCGCGCGCGGGAAATACCTTGTGATCTATGACGCTGAGGACAAGCCGGAAAGGGATCAATTAAAAAAAGCATTTCTTGCCTTCAAAAATGGACCAGATGACCTTGTCTGCGTACAGGCGAAATTAAATTACTTCAACCGAAATCAGAACATCCTAACCCGTTGGTTTACCTGTGAGTATTCCAATTGGTTTGACATGATCCTGCCCGGCCTGGACAAACATAAATATCCGATACCGCTGGGGGGAACATCCAACCATTTTAAAACGGAAAAATTAAGGGAACTGGGTGGTTGGGATCCGTTCAATGTGACCGAAGATGCTGATCTCGGCATCAGAATGTATAAGCACCAGTACACGACCCTGGTGATTGATTCAACTACATTTGAAGAAGCCAACAGCCAATTGTGGAACTGGATACGGCAGCGGACCCGCTGGATCAAAGGCTATATGCAAACATGGCTGGTTGATATGCGGCATCCCATAAAATTCATGAAGGAAGTGGGGTTGAAAGGCGTGCTGGGATTCCACCTTACCATTGGCGGAACACCATTTCTGTTTCTGATCAATCCGATTTTTTGGATATTGACAACATTATCGTTTATCATAAACTCCACAATATTAGAAGCCGTTTTTCCTCCCATCATTTTTTTGATTAGTTCTTTCAATTTAATTATCGGGAATTTTGTGTTCGTGTACCTCAATGTGATTTCCACATTCCGCCGCGGATATTATGAATTGGGCCGATATGCCCTGCTTTCCCCCATATACTGGATACTGATGAGCTTTGCAGCCTGGCGCGCGTTTTGGCAGCTTCTTTTTAAACCCTCCTATTGGGAAAAAACAACCCATGGGCTTGCAAAAATGGATCAAGATGAATAATCACCGCGCCAATACGATAAAAAAAGAAAATAACTATAATCCGTTAGAAAGTTGGTTCTGGTTTTTTATTTCCGTCATTCTCTTTTCCCTGATACCATTTTTTATTCTCAAGGACAGGCTCTTATTCTCCCGGGACTTGGTTTTGGCAAGTTATACAGCGAAAAAAACCATCTATGGCATCAACCCCGCTCTTTTTGATGCACGTGTTTTTCTCATCCCGCTGAGCAGCCTATTGCAAATTCCATTGCGCCTCATTCCCATTTTTAGGAATGGGATGACCGCTGGAATCATCATTAACGTGATTTTTGCGTCAGGCATCAGTTTTATATTGGTTTATTTTATGCGGAAAATGCAGCTGCCTTTTATGGTTCGAGCGATATTGATGATCACATGGCTGGCACACCCCTACACCATCTATGCGGTGGTTTTCGGTTTCACAGCCATCATGCTTGTGTTTCTTTTTCTATTGATCCTTTCTCAACTTGTTGAATGGAATATGAACGACAACTGGTCTTCTCTGGTGATTATTGGATCATGCGGTACGTGCATACTGTTTTTCTCATTTGGAGTCATCGCCATTTTGGCAATCCCCGTCCTGCTGTCAATTCTTATCGCAATTCGCCACCAGCCCAAAAACCCCGATTTTGTTGAAAATGCGTTTTGGATCATCATCACACCCATTATCTACGGAATATTTATTCGCTTCTTTTTCAGTTCCGAGATGTTGGGCAATTTCTTCGATTTTCAGACACTGGAATTTCTACCTCAATCCTTTCTTTTCACCGAAAAGCTTGCTGCGAATGGAGGGTATTTGGGATTTTCAGGATTCACCCAGCTACCCCGCATTGATCAGCATATGGGAATGATTTTTCTGGCAATTTCAGCCATATTTTTCGTTTTTTCGATTGTCAAAAGAAATTGGGTCGATCTGCTGATCGGTTTGCTGGTCATTTTCGCGCCAATTTCAATGAAACTATCACTCAGCGGCAATCCCATCTATGATTATCCGATGATCCGTTTGGCACTCATTCCGTTTTCTGTTTTTCTGTTCGCCAAAACCGTTGGATATTTACGGATGAAAAGAACAATTCTCTTATACATCACCGTTTTGTTGTTTGCCGGGATAATCCTTCTCCCATTTGCAATCGATCGGGAATCGGGAATGTTCCAATATCAGGAAGCAGGCGATGAGCGGATTTTTTCCGCCGAAATTGTTGACCTCAGCAGCGCCTATTTCCTCAGTGAACGCATTGAGGAAATGAATCTGAGAAATATTTATGGCTTAGATGCATCCAGCCTTCCGGTCATGGTTTATGCCCATGATATTAATCGGTTTATCCATCCGGGGGATAGCATGTATCCGAATGATATCGATGATATCCAAAACATCGATGGAAATTTATTGATGAACAAGCAATTTATTCCATTGATTGAACCATTGCAAAGCCAGCAGGAAATGGTTGTGGAACGATCTGATTATGTCATCCTTCAGTGAGGTTTATGGTTCCTGAGGGCATGAATTGAATATCGGTATGTCTGCCTCAAATCGAGCATCGCTCGCTTGAAAGAATTCCATCCTGGACAGTTGCGCGGCTTTTAATATATTGTTGTTCCAGATATTCTCAGGAATGTCATCGGCGCTTACGGCAATAGCGACTCCTCCCTCTTCATCAGCCACAATCAGAATCACCTGTGATGTGCTGCCCACAAAACCACCATGCTGAATCGGTATGCCCGGCTCCAGCGCCGGCAGTACGTTGCCCAGCCGTTCACTGATCTGAAAAACCTTGTACTGCTCTTCGCTTCCACGTCCTACCGGGTTATACATCCAATTCACCAGCCCGTTGATGGAATTGGCTGAATAATATTTTATTGGCAGCGCTTCATACAAGATCAGCGTGCCGGGGGTGATAGCGGGCGCCTCACGTTTTAATTCCGCCATGATACGGCACATTCGCCTCCAGTCGCGGCGGTAATCAAGGCCATATAAGTTTTGATAGGCTATCGCGCTGCCGAGGAAAATAACCATCACGATAGCTCGCAGTTTCTTTGGGATCATCATCACAGTTCCGCCCACTGCCAGGCATGATCCGACCAGAAAGCACAAAGTCGTTCGGTCCCACGGAAAATCAAGAGAAACCGGTGTATCAGAAACCACCAGGGGTATAGCGCCTGCAAAAATAGTCAGCGCGCCACATGCAACCCACTTCCACCAAACCGCAAGTCTGGTTTTCCCATAAGGGTACTGGGAAACAAGAAAATAAATAACTGCCGAGGAAAGCACCGCACCGAAAATGCATATCCACCAAACAAAGGGGATATTTTCAATCAGCAATCGAAACGGATGTATCCAGGAAGCCACACCACCTGTATACCCGTACAGCATGAATCGTGAAATAAATTCCGAAACTTCACCCGTGCCCATCCCATGCAGGCGGTTAAACAAAGTTATCGGCGGATACGTAGGATGAAAGATCCAAATGCGCCATATAAGATAAAACGCGAATACGCATCCAAATGGCAGCCACTGCCGCAAGAAACGCCTCAACAAATGATCGCCTGATTGGGATTTTTTCAAGAGCATGATCAGCAGCAAAAACCGCAGGGCTTCTATTCCCGCAAAGTATTCCAACCAGAAGTGGATGCCAGTCAAAAATACCGAGAAAGCATAGAACAAGAAACGTTTGCGGTTATCTATTTCCCAGGATGCCTTGCCCATCATTAATAAGGAAAGCAGCAGTAGCGCCAACACCGTAAAATGCAGCAAATAATGCAGAGCATGCGCCTGCTGCGTGAACCCGGGATAGACCACGCACAACAGTCCAGAAAAAAAGCCCAGAATTTTCACTTTCTTATCCACACTTTCTATCACTCGATACACCAGCCACCCGCACACAGCCCGCAAGCATATCAGCAGAAACTGGTAGATCCAGAGCGTGTTTCTGATGATTGGAATCAGGATCTGATACAACCATGGGGAAAATGGGCGCGACCAGCCCAAAAACTGATCGATTCCGACAACCCCCATGCGTTGGTATGCCAGCAGCAGCCCGATATCATCTCCGTATAAGCCGGTGTTGAATAGCAGGTTTCCATACGCCGCGAACGACACACCCAGA
>Ga0180431_10008630_pt1 | contig 11663 bp, 10 predicted proteins | sample SS_ome_11_FD_132459 | JGI IMG/M metagenome (GOLD analysis project Ga0180431, IMG submission 132459) | Hypersaline lake sediment archaeal communities from the Salton Sea, California, USA - SS_1_MS_1 metaG | ecosystem: Environmental > Aquatic > Non-marine Saline and Alkaline > Hypersaline >...
ACTCTGCACGCCAAGGGTACGAAACAGGTAGCCACGGTCGACTGACTCCAGTCCGTCGGTGAGCGACACGGCAGCCGCAGACTTCGGCTTTATCAACCGAATTCGCCTCAGCCCACCAAGCATTACCAGTCCCGCCATCACGGCAATCCCGCAGGAGATGTAAAACGTGTGGGAGTATCCCCAGCTATCGACCACAAAACCGCTCATCAACGCCCCCACACTTCTCGAAGCCGCCATAATAGTGGTGTAGACGGCCATTACGGTCGCCTTGCGCACCAGCGGGGTGGTGGTTCCGACAAATCCCCGCCCAACCGGGGGCAGGGCGGAGCGAGCTACCCCCCAGACGAAGAAAATGAGGAAAATGGCAGGAACCCGCTGTGTCAGCACAAAGCCGAATACAAACAGTGCACACACAAAGGTGCCCGCCCCCAGGGGAATCTTGGGTCCCAGCTTGTCCGCCACCCACCCCCAGACACCCTCCCCGGCCAGCATCCCCACCATACCCACCGCGAACATCAGTCCCAGGACAGTCGGCGCAACTCCGATAGAGGTCAGGTAAAGGGGCAGTATGGGGTTGAGAACGCTCATGGAAACGGTGCCCAGCCCGACGATAGCCAGCACTGCTGCCAGCTCGCCACTTGCTATCTCTTTCCATCTGTCCAGCATGTTACATCCGAATCCCGGTGAAGGTATTGCCAATTGCGCCGCATCAATGATAGGTGATTGACTATTGGTGGTCAAACCACGGAGTATGATATTATTGATTCAGGGCAAAGCGAGCGAAGATGCTACCGGTGCCGGAGGCAATATGGTAAGACAGTACAAGCTCTTTTTCATCCTCGGCGGCATTTTTGCGGCAACTTCAGCCATACTGTACTCCATCCACTACGCCATATTCCGGGATGTCCACCATATCTTCATCTACATGGTCGGTGACCTGGCATTTCTGCCCCTGGAAGCCTTCATTGTGGTAGTAGTTATTGAACGTATCCTTACCCGTCGGGAAAAGCAGACCATCATGCAGAAACTCAATATGGTGGTGGGCGCTTTTTTCAGCGAGATGGGTAACTATCTGCTCAACGACCTGCTTGAATACTTCAGCAACCGAGGGGAAATCGCCCGGCAGCTTAATATCTCCCAGCAATGGACTGCCACCGATTTCCAAAAAGCAAGGAATTATGCGCAGAACCTCAGTGTAGAAATCGACTGCTGCGACGTGGACCTGGAAGAGCTCAAAGCATTTTTATTGCAGGAGCGGACATTCCTGCTCACCATGCTGGAGAACCCCAATCTGCTTGAATATGACCGTTTTACCAATCTGCTCTGGGCGCTTTCTCACCTTGCCGAAGAACTCGATGCCAGAGCCTCACTGAAGGACTTGCCGCAGAGCGACCTGGAGCATATCGCCGGCGATATCCAGCGCTTCTACGGGCACCTGGCTGCCCAGTGGATAGACTATGTGGAGCACCTGAAAGCCAGCTATCCGTTCCTTTACTCACTGGTGTTGCGAAACCACCCCTTCCAGGAGCACCCCTCGCCGATAGTTGCCTAGACACGCGGAACAGGTATGATGCAGCTTATTGATACCCACGCTCACCTCGATGAAACAGTCAACCTTGACCGGGCATTAACCGAAGCCAGAGCCGCCAACATTGTCGCCATCGTTGCGGTCGGCTCCGACTACGAGTCGAATCAGAAGGTGCTGCGAATCGCCGAGATGTACCCGGGACTGGTCTACCCGGCACTGGGCCTTCACCCCGCCCATATTAACCATTCCGAAATAGCCCGCAGCCTTGACTTTATCCAGACGAATATCGATAGGGCTATAGCCATCGGGGAGATAGGACTGGACTACCACAAGAGAGTGAGAGCCGTAGCTGAAAAAGAGTTACAGAAAAGCGTCCTCGGCGAACTGTTAGCAATAGCCAGGAAATACGGTAAACCAGCCATACTACACTCCCGATACGCGTGGCGGGATGCGCTCACGGCAACCGAACAGGCGGAGATAGAGAAAGCAGTCTTCCACTGGTACACCGGCACCTCTTCAGTGCTCAGAGACATTATCCGGCGGGGTTATTACCTCTCGGCAACCCCGGCTGCCGAGTACCATGAAGAACACCGGAGAGCGGTACGGGAAACACCCCTGGGAAAATTGCTACTGGAAACGGATACGCCGGTGGTCTACGGACGGGGACGTGAATTTGAGTATGAGTCCAGACCGGCTGACATCCGGCGGTCTCTGCTTGCGGCAGCCAGGATAAAAGGGGTCAGCCAGGCCCGGATAGCGGAAACAACCACCGCCAACGCCGCCACGCTCTTTCACCTGTGAAAACCTGTGAAAATTAGGGGGTTGTTACTCAAATTGTTATAAAAAGCCTTGACCTGCGCCTGACAATGTGCTATCTTAAGCTAAATGCTTACCAGCGAGGAGGTGAAAATGCAGGCATATTGTGTGAAATGCCGGAAAAAAGTAGAAGTAAAGAACGCAAGATCGATTACTATGAAAAATGGCCGTCCGGCAACGCAGGGTGAATGCCCGTCCTGTGGGACCAAGGTATTCCGCATCGGTAAGGCCTAAACAAAATATATCGAAAAGAGGGCCACGAAATGTGGCCCTCTTTTGTCCCTCAAGATCCTTCATTTAGTTATTCATTTCGACAGCAGACTTCTTTCATCAGCAGGAAATACTATCAAAACCAGCCGTCGCGCAGTTTTCTCCGGATGCATGTAATATCGTTTTATCTGTTCTGTCGGGCAAGGGTAAAATCGGGGAGAGAACGCCCGAGGTTCCGGCTTGTTAGCCGGCAGGTAACTTGACAAAAAGCGAAAACCCCTTTATAGTTTTACAGAGCTTTTAAAAAAATTGTGCGAGGTGAAGCTGTTATCGGTATAATAGCAACGTTCTTCTCAGAAGCGTGTACATCCCTGACCCACCCCCATCCCCCAAATCCACTTTATGGCCCTCCCTGAATAGTTAGCAATCTGGTTAACACCCTGTTCGATAGTATTTTCCAGCGGATGAACTGTCATGTTTTTTATTTTAACAAAGGGAAGCTCGTATAAAAAAGGAGGTATAATTGATGACACATAAATACAAACTTCCTATCACCGTTTTCATGGCGACACTCGTTATTGTCCTGATGCTCGTTCCATTTGCCGGTTGTTCCACTCCGGCACCGGAACCAACCCCCCCTCCGGCTCCCGCACCAGCACCCGCTCCGGCTCCGGCGCCAGCACCTGCTCCGGCCCCGGCGCCAGCGCCTGTACCGTCACCCACACCAGCGCCTGAGCCAACTCCACCCCCAGCCCCTCCGGTGGAAAAAGAGTCGGTCCACTTTGCTGACCTCAGCTGGGACAGCGCACAGGTACATAACCAGATTGCCGCCTTCATTGTTGAGAACGGCTACGGCTATCCCGAATCAGAGTTCTTGCCGGGAAGTACCATCCCCCTGTTTGAAGGTCTGGCTCGAGGGGATATCGATCTTGAGATGGAATGCTGGGTAGAAAACCAGCAGGAAGCCTATGACAAGCACATCGAGGCTGGTAAGGTGATTGACCTTGGTGACAACTTCTGGGACAACTGGCAGGGATGGCTGGTACCAACCTACATGATTGAGAACGGCGACCTGCCGGAAGGCTTATCTGTTTCGGATATGCCCCAGTACTGGGAACTGTTTAAGGACCCTGAAGACAAGACCAAGGGGCGTTTCTATTCCTGCATTCCCGGCTGGGAATGCGAAATAATCAACGAAGAGAAGTTCAAGGAATACGGCCTGGACGAGTACTATAACATCTTCCTCCCTGGCTCGGATGCTGCTCTGAACGGTTCCCTGGCCGCTGCCTATTCCAAGGAAGAGCCGTGGTTCGGCTACTACTGGGAGCCTACCTGGGTACTGGGGAAGTATGATATGACCCGGATTGAGGAACCACCCTACGATGAAGAGGTATGGGAGACCAATCACGCCTGTACTTACCCCCCGGTTCACGTCAATGTCGTACTCAATGCCGAATTTGCCGAGGAAAACCCGGAACTGGTGGACTTCCTCACCAAGTATGCCAGCACCACCGCCCAGAACAACGCAATCCTGGCCTATATGCGGGATACCGAGGCATCTACGAAGGAAGCTGGCATCTACTTCCTGAAAGAATATGAAGACACCTGGACCAAATGGGTGCCTGCGGACATTGCCAGCAAGGTCAAAGCAGCCCTGCCATAGTATTGAGGTCAATGGGATGGAATGGAGTGCAGGCTTCAGCGCAAGCGGTGAAGCCTGCACTCGAGGGCTAAGGAGGTGGTAACATGACCAATATCGCTAACCTGCTCACCAAGATTCCCCCGCTACTCCAGTTGTCTATACCTTAACCGTATTTGTTCTTCTTGTTGTTGGCTTTAACTGGTAGTAGCAATAGTAAAAGGAGACTAAACCCTTGAGAAATAACCCCGAATTACAAAACAATGAGGCATGTATCGAGGTCAGTGAACTGTGGAAGATCTTCGGCCACGATGCCGAGCAAATTATGAACTCCGAGATATGCACCGCCGACCGTAGCACGGTACTCGAGCAGACGGGTTGCGTGGTGGCAATAAAGAACGTGTCTTTCACAGTCCACCGGGGTGAACTCTTCGTCATCATGGGCCTGTCCGGCAGCGGTAAGTCAACCCTCATCCGCTGCATCCTCCGCCTGGTACAACCCACGGCGGGTAAAATACTCGTCGACGGCGAGGACGTATGCAGCTTCAACAATCATCAACTCATAGAGCTGCGCCGCCATACCACCGGCATGGTTTTTCAGCACTTTGGCCTGTTCCCGCACCGAACGGTTACGGATAATGTAGCCTACGGTCTGAAGGTCAGGGGAGTAAGCAAGGAAGAACGCTATGCCAAGGCACAGGAGGTTATTGCCAAGGTAGGGCTTAAAGGATGGGAAAACCATTTGCCCGGCGCCCTCAGTGGTGGCATGCAACAGCGCGTGGGTATTGCCCGCGCCCTGGCCAACGACCCCGAGATATTGCTCATGGACGAGCCATTTAGTGGTCTGGACCCGCTGATACGACGGCAAATGCAGGATGAACTGCTGGACATACAATCAGAAGTGCAAAAAACGATTCTCTTCGTTACCCATGACCTGGATGAAGCACTGAAGCTGGGTAACCGCATTGCCATTATGAAAGATGGCGAGATTATCCAGATAGGCACTCCGGAAGAGGTGATAACATCCCCCAGCGATGCCTATGTGCGTGAATTCGTGCAGGATGCCTCCCCCGCCAAGGTGATCACTGCCAGTACCATTATGGAGCAACCCAACTACCTGCTCTATGAGTGGCAGGGGCCAAAAGCAGCCATGCATCTACTCAGGACCAAAGGGCTCAATGAAGCCTTTCTGGTAAGCCGTACCGGTAAGCTGGTGGGTATGGTCACGCTCGAACACCTGATAGAGCTTTTCCGCAGAAAAGGAGTATCCCTGAAGGAGGCACTGGAACCCGACCTGCTCACCTGCACCATGGATACGGTAATGGAGGACCTCTTTCCACTGGCTGCCTCAACCCAGTATCCCATCGCGGTAGTTGATGAAAATGGTAAATTTGTCGGTGAAATACACACCACCACCATACTGGTTAGCATGATTCAGGAAAAAGATACCGAAACCGAGCCGGAAGAGACCGAGAAGAAGGAGGGTGATAAAGAGGAAAGTGCTGAAATAGAAACAAAGGAGACAACAACCAATGCCTGAATTACTACTTGAATTTCCTGAGTTCATCCAGGTCCCGCTGGCCGAGTGGATTGATGTTATTATAGGGTGGCTACTGACCAACTGGGGTCCTTTCTTTGATGCTGTCGGCGAGGGTATTTTATTTATCCTGCTCAATATTGAGAGGTTCCTCCTCTGGATACCCTGGCTGGTTGTCGTAGTGCTGGTCGGGCTTGTCACCTGGGCGGTTATGCGTATCTGGTGGGCTGGACTGATTATGGCGGCATTTCTGGTGTTAGTCGGCTCATTCGGCTACTGGGAACTGTCCATGATGACCCTGGCCATTATCGTCGCCGCGGTCATCATTTCCTTCGTCATCGGTATCCCCACCGGCATCATTATGGCCCGGAGTAAACTGGTTGAGTCCATCGTTAAACCAGCACTGGACGCCATGCAGACCATGCCCAGTTTCGTGTACCTGATCCCGGCCCTGATGTTCTTTGGCCTGGGTAAAGTCCCGGCAGTCTTTGCTACCATTATCTATGCGGCGCCACCGCTCATCCGGCTGACCAACGTGGGCATCAGGCAGGTACCACAGAGCGTGGTTGAAGCGGCGGAGGCCTTTGGCTCCAATGGACGGCAGGTACTCTTTGAGGTCCAGCTACCCCTGGCTATTCCGGCGATAATGGTTGGTCTCAACCAGACAACGATGATGGCACTGGCTATGGTGGTCATTGCCTCTATGATTGGTGCCAGGGGTCTCGGCATGGAAGTCCTGCTGGCCATCAACCGCATTGAAGTGGGACGCGGCTTCGAGGCTGGACTTAGCATTGTGCTCATGGCGATCATTATTGACCGTATCACCCATGCCCTGGCGGCTCGCCAGGAGTATTCGGTTACCACTTGAATCGTGACCCTTGCGTCATTCCTGAAAATGAATACGAGGAAACCCGCCGAGTATCAGATTGACAAGGCGGGTTTCTTTGTTTCGATAGCAAGGCAGGCCGGAGAACACCGGTACTGGTAACCACACCAACGAATATGGTACTATCTTCTCCAGAGGGAGCATATTATGACCAACGGGTACGAAATAAATGACCTTGTCCGGGAAGAATCCTGGCGCATGTTCCGGATAATCGGAGAGCTGGTCGAGGGCTTTGACAAACTAGGCGACGTGGAGCCGGCGGTCACCATCTATGGCTCCGCTCGCATTCAGGCGGATAATGAACTGTATGCCCAGACCCGGGAAATAGCCTTCCGACTGGGCAAACTGGGCTTTTCGGTGATAACCGGTGGCGGACCGGGCGTGATGGAAGCCGCCAATCAAGGAGCATCAGACGCCGGCGTAAAATCCGTTGGCCTGCACATTGAATTACCCGAGGAACAGAGCTGTAATCCCTACGCCACCAGGACAATCACCTTTAATCATTTCTTCACCCGCAAGGTTATGCTGGTGAAGTATGCCACTGCCTTTATCATTATGCCCGGCGGTATGGGTACCCTCGACGAACTGACCGAGGTGCTCATTTTGATGCAGACCCACAAGATGAAACCCTTCCCGGTGCTATTGTTCAACAGTGAATACTGGCAAGGATTGCTGGACTGGCTGAAGGATTCCACGCTGTCTCACGGTTTTATCTCCAAAGAAGACCTTAACCTGCTGGTAGTCTGTGACCAGATTGACGAGATAGTTGATACCGTCCAGAAATGGTACCGACAGCATGAGGTTATCGGCAAGAAGGCGCTGATTAGCTAAAGGGGGAACGGCACCGCCGATGGCTATGCCGGGAAAAAAGTGAGCGTGCCGTACCTCGATATTAGACCGGCAGCTGCACCGTTATGCTGGTCCCCTTGCCCGGTTCCGATTCTACCTTGAGATTTGCCCCGATCAAGCGAGCCCGCTCCTGCATCCCGGCCAGACCAAGTTTGCCATCCCGCGCCAGATCACCTATCGTGTCAGGAAGTTGAAAACCCTTCCCATTATCACGGACTATGACGATTACTGAATTCTCATTAAACTCAGCAATAATTTCGGCAGTGTTGGCTACGGCATGCCGCCACACATTTCTCAATGCTTCCTGAGTAATACGGAAAAGCACCAGCTTCACTTCTTCGGCAAGACCGGGCTCGGTGCCAACTACCCTCACACTGGTAGCTATTCCGGAGTAATTCTCCACATCGTCCGCCAGCCATTCCAGCGCCGATACCAGACCAAGGCGGTCCAATGCCGCCGGTCGCAGGTCCTGACACAAGCGGCGTAACTCCTTCATCATCTTGTTGGTCTGCTGCCAAAGATCTTCAAGGCGATGGCGGTTTTCCTCACTAAGCCCATTTTTACCGGAAAGGAGGGAGTCCAGCTGACGGGAAAGTACCACCAGCGATTGTATGGTTTCATCATGGAGCTCCCGCGATATACGCTTCCTCTCCTCCTCCTGACTTCGGGTACACTGCTGTAAAAAGAATTGAAGGTTTTCCTCCATTTTCTTCTGCTCGGTAATATCGCGAGCAATATGCTGAAAGCCGATAATATGCCCCCGGTCATAGACCAGGCTGGTTGCCAGCTGAACCAGTGCTTCACTCCCATCCTTCCTGATAAGGCGCTGCTCATATGGAGTGACGCTTTCATTTGCCAGTAAGCGACGGCGAATCTGTCCCGCCAGGCTGAGGCTTTCCGCAGAGAGGAAACTCCTTACATTCATTGTCATTAACTCGACAGCCGTATATCCGATGAGTTTTCCCGTCGCCAGGTTAACCGCCATGATATTACCGGCTAAATCATGCAGCCAGATAGCATCATGAGCATTGGCAAACAACTCCCGGTACCTCTCCTCCGATACCTTCAATCTCTCGGCTACTTCTTGCTGCCGCCGATACAGACGGGCATTATCAACTGCCACGCTGATTTGATTGCCAACCGCCGTGAGTAACTCCACTTCCTCAGGTCGGAAATTGCGATAGCCCCGCATAGCAACACAGAGAGTGCCACTGACCCGTCCCTTGGAACTGAGCGGAACAATCAGTAATGAGCCCACCTTTTGCTCGCTCACCACTTCCCTGGTGAGCCGGGGGTCCTCGGAAGCATCGGCAACAAACAAAGGTTCACCGGTTGCCGCCACCGTGCCGTTGAAGCCCTCTCCTACTCCAAGCAAGTCTACCGCCTGGGCAAACTCGGCAGACATGCCGCGATACACGGATAGTTCCAGCTTGCCAATCTCTTCATTGAGCAGAAATATCAGGGCAAGGTCAACCCCCATTATATCGACCACTTTATCGATAGAGCTGTTTAAAATCTCGTCCAGTTCCAGAGACTCGGAGACCGTGCTGGCTATCTGGTTAAGAGTCGCCAGGCGCTTTTCATCCTCTCTTATGGTGATAATACTGGACTCAAGTTCCTTTCTGGTTTCCTCCAGCTGTGTTCGATAGTCCCGCTCCCGGCGGAGTGATTCAAAACTGAAGGCTAACACATTACCGATGATAAAAACCGCCCCGGTCTCAAAAAACGCATCCACCGGGTAGAGGGAAATGAAAAATACTCGGGGCAACATACCGGCCAGAGCCGCCAGTGAGGCAACAAGAGCACCCCTCCACCCGAACAGGAATCCGGCCCAGACCACCGGAGCCAGATAGAGAATCCGCTCAAAAGCGTGGCGGTCCAGACCAAGATCGGAAATTACTGAACTGACAAATGACGGATAGGGAAATACTCCGTGATAGTGGATTGCCGTTATGAATATAAGCAGTACCAGGATAAACCAGAAACCCGGCCTGATGACGAGCTTTAATAACCACCTTGTAAACCGATGATAGTTCATGCCTGTGCCCCGGTTTGCTGCCAAAAACCTGGATCAGGGTACGCCATTAAGGGTAACCCAGCCCGCTTTTAAAGCATGCACTACTGCTTCCGTACGCGAACTTACCTTTAACTTGTTAAAAATATGACCCAAATGAGCCTGAACCGTGCGCAGACTGAGACAAAGTTCATCAGCAATATCCTGGTTACTCAGACCACGGGTCGCCAGCTTGAGAACCTCAATTTCCCGCTGGGTCAGTACGTCTAGCAGCAACTGTTGTTGCGGCTTATCCGCCGTCGGGGCAAAGCGGTTTAGCACCTTACGGGCAATCGTGGGGTGAAGTACCGATTCACCGGCATAGACCGAGCGCACTGCATTCACCAGCTCACGACCCCGAATACTCTTCAGCAGGTAACCGGCAGCTCCAGCTTCGACAAGGCTAAAAACAAACTGGTCATCATCATAGGCGCTAAATATCAGCACGGATATTTCCGGGTGTTGCGCCTTGATTTGCTTGGTCGCTTCAATACCGTCCACCCGGGGCATGGCAATATCAATTATTGCCACATCCGGTTTAAATTTGGCTGCCATCTGTACCGCTTCTTCCCCGTCACCAGCCTCAGCCACAACACTGATATCCGGCTCTTGTTCCAGAATCTGACGCGTGCCCTCCCTCAGAATGGCGTGGTCATCAGCAATGAGAACCTTTATCTTAGCCATAGGCCGCACCTCATTTTTCTGGCTTAACCTATCATACCCCTTTTCCTCCTGCTTCTCAACCTATTTTCCCCCTCGATGAAAAGATTAGGCACAATTACCTAATGCCTGCTCCCGCTCCATAAGCATAAATAACTAGCTGATTATAGCTGGCTTAGGTCTTTCGTGAGACCAGAAATAGGTCTCACGACGGAAGTCAATTCACCCCGCCTGGTATTACGATAAGAATAGGAAAGTCAAAGGGGAGGTAGCATAATGGAATGGCAGTTTATCGTAGCCCTGGTAATCGCGATACCCGTTATCCTTTTCCCGGCTGCTTTCGTCTGGTATCTGAACATTGGTGGCATGACAGCAGCTATCAAGAAATACAGAGAGAGACGGGCTCTTGCCAAAAAGGGAGTCAGGGAAACTGTCGAAAATGAATAAGGACAGCCGCTCACCGACGGCAAGGGCAAAACAGGGTAACACCACGGCGCTCAAACGGTGAGTGAAGATGAAATGAAAACAACATCATTGCGGCACAGGTTAGCCGCAACGGCAATTAAAGTTCACCACTCCGGCAGGTTATTCTACCTGCCGGTACTCCTTTTTGTCTGCACCCTGTTCTACTACTTCGGGGAACTGGTTGACTGGGCGGCGTGGGCAGCAGCACGCCATGAATTCTTCTATGGTGTGCATGACATACACCGCCTCGTGTTCCTGGTCCCCATTATCTATGCCGGCTATACTGCCAGGGTTAAAGGGGCAATCATTGTTACCCTGGTAACTTTCGTGTTCATGTTACCCCGCGCCTTCTTCATATCTCCCTTCCCTGACCCGCTGCTGAGAATGGTGCTATTCATCATCGTTGCTGGAGCCATCGGCATGCTCACCGGCAAAATCCGCAATGAGTCGGAGCGGCGATGCCTGCTGGAAACCCGGATAAAAAGGGAGCGGGATAAGGTGGTAAGCATACTGGAGAATATGGGCGACGGCGTACTCATCACCGGCCCGGACTATACTGTCCGGTTCACCAATCCGAGCATGGTGAAGGACTTTGGCGAGGGCACCGGCGCCACCTGTTATAGCTATCTGTACCATCGCAACAGCCCTTGCCACCAAATTTGCAAGCTCCACGCGGTAATCGCCGGAAATGTTGAGAGATGGAACTACCATTTTCCCGATGGCAGAAGCTATGAGATTCTGGCTTCTCCCTACATTGACTCTGACGGGAAGGCCTGCCAGCTTGCCATCTTCCGCAATATCTCATCAGGTACCAAGGCTATGAGCCAATCAGAAAGGTTAGCCACGGAACTACAATCGTAATTAACCCTCCAGTACTGCCTGCTCTTTGTCCTTACCACATCACCTTCTCCACACATCCTGTTTAATGATATAATGCTACCGGGAATATCCGGGGGTCTCAGAGCATGGACACGGAGTGGATTATAAGAATCGTCCTCTTCGGCCTGGTTCACTGGGCGC
>Ga0180431_10008631_pt1 | contig 11662 bp, 7 predicted proteins | sample SS_ome_11_FD_132459 | JGI IMG/M metagenome (GOLD analysis project Ga0180431, IMG submission 132459) | Hypersaline lake sediment archaeal communities from the Salton Sea, California, USA - SS_1_MS_1 metaG | ecosystem: Environmental > Aquatic > Non-marine Saline and Alkaline > Hypersaline >...
GGAGGAGCAACTTGCTGTATTGAGTGCTGCCGCTGGCGGAGGCGGGGGTGGATCAGAGTCCGAGGAATCCGAGAGAGACTCGATGCTGGAAATCGACTGCAAGTTGGCGGTGGATGAGACGTCACCGATTGGACAGTGCATTATCCATCGGCAAGCCCGCGTTGCGGGGAGTGCGGATCGGAATCCGTCCGCGGCTCGGAATCCGTCCGCGGCTCGGAATCCGTCCGCGGATCGGAATTCAGAGGAAGATGCTGCGGATCGGAATCCGTCCGCGGATTGGAATCTGGACATATTTGGGGAGGGGCAACCTGGGGCAGAAGCGCTGCTGGAGCCGCATATGCGCGCGGCTCGGAATCCGCCTTTAGAGGGGGTCGGGGCGGGTCGGAATGCGGCGGAGATTGCGCTGCCCTTACGCTCGCGTGGGCGTATCCTGGGAGCCTTGAGCGTTCAAAGCGCGCAGGATGCAGTCTTCGGTGAGGCTGACGTCGCCGTGCTGCAGACGATGGCCGACCAGGTGGCGGTAGCGATTGACAATGCCCGCCTGTTCAGCCAGACCGAAGTCGCTCTAGAGGAGGTGCGGGCCGTTCAGCGGCGCTACCTGACGCAGGCCTGGGGGGAGTTCCTGGCTGCGCGGCCTACGGTTCGGGCTGATTACGTCTCGGGTTCGTCTGTACCAGGCGTGGTACCGGAAGTCGGAAGCGGATCGGAATCCGAAGAATCCGAAGGAGATTGGTTGCGCGAGGCGCGGCGCGAGGCGATGGTGCGGGGGAGGGCGGTGGCGGTTGGGGGTGGTTTGTCCGCGGAATCCGGTGGGGAGGACGCCCGATCTGAGTCTGTGCTCGTAGCTGAATCTGTGCTCGTGGTCCCCCTGAAGCTGCGGGGGCAGGTCATCGGTACGGTGGCGTTGCACCGCGAGCACGATCAGCAGCCGTGGACGGCGGAGGAGACTGCGCTGGCAGAGGCCGTCGCCGAGCAATCCGCGCTGACTGTTGAGAACTTGCGCCTGATGGATGAGATGCAGCGGCGTGCCACCCGCGAGCGGTTGCTCAGCGAGATCGCGGACCGTATGCAGCGGGCTACAGATATGGAGGACTTGATGCACATCGCGGCCGATGGGTTGAACAGGGCGCTGAGCAGTTCGCATGCCTTCGTCCGCATGGGCGTGGGGGACGGTGAGCCATGATTGATCAGGAACGCGGAATGGAGAATGCGCACCCGAACTTCTCTAAAGGCGGATTCCGATCCGCACGACCAACGGGTGTAGTTTATCCGCGACCGACTGCAAGATGGCACATTGCGCACAAGTTGGCGTTGGCTTCTGTGCTGACGGTCCTGCTGATCGCGCTGACGGGGGGAGTCAGCCTATGGCGGGTGCTGGCGATCGAAGAAGCGATGAAGAGCGTACGTAGCAATGAGCAGCAGCGGGCGTATTCGCTGGAATTGATGGTTGCGGGCCACAGCCTGGTCGCGGCGCTAGATCATATGCTCCTGGTGGAAGATTCTCGGCTGGCCAGCACGGGCGTTGCGACGTCTATGGGCACGCTCAAATTTTATATGTCGGTTCTTCAGGAGTACGGTGATGAGGTAGGCGCGGATCAGAATCCGGGCGCGGATATCCTGGCGGAGGTGCAGGGGGTCTACGATGAGCTGAGGGAGGCGGTGGCTGATGTCGATCTGCTGGCGCGACGAGAGCAGTGGGCAGAGGCGACCGAGGTGGTTGAACAGCAGGTCAGGCCGGCGAATGACCACCTCGCGATACTTAGCCGGCGTCTGGTGCGCCAGATGGACCGGGATGTGGACGCGGTGGCTGCGCAAGCCCAGGCCGTGGTCCGACAGGCAACGCTGCAACTGGCTGTGCTGGCCTTTTTGGCCACGGCGCTGGCGCTGGCGTGGCGACAGTTCGTGTTCCGAGGGCTGAGTATATCCATCAGCGAGTTGCGGCAGGGCGTGGCGCGAATCAGCGGTGGCGATCTTGATTATAGGCTCGGGATTCGAACGAATGACGAGATCGAAGAGTTGAGCTACGAGTTTAACCACATGGCTGACAGGCTGACAGGGCTGGTGGGCACTCTGGAGCAGCGCGTGGCGGATCGCACGCGGGGACTGCAGGCAGCGGCCGAGGTCTCTCGCGCGACAGTCTCCGTACTCGACACCGACGAGTTGTTGCGCCAGGCCGTTGACCTGGCCCGTGAGCGATTTGATCTGTACTACGCGGGCCTATTCCTCCTGGATGAGGAGGGGCGGTTCGCGGTCCTGCAGGCGGGCACGGGCAAGGCTGGAGAGGAGATGCTGGCACGGGGGCATAAGTTGGAGGTGGGCGGCGATTCGATGATCGGCCAATGCACGGCCAGGACGGAGGCCCGCATCGCGCTGGACGTCGGCGAGGAAGCGGTCCGCTTTGACAATCCTCTCCTGCCGGAGACGCGCTCTGAGATGGCGCTGCCGCTTCGTTCGCGGGGGCGGGTGATCGGCGCGATGAGCGTGCAGAGTGCAGAGGAGGCGGCCTTTGACGAGGCAGACGTGGCTGTGTTGCAGACGATGGCCGACCAGGTGGCGGTCGCTATTGACAACGCGCGGCTGTTTACCAGGGCGCAGGCTGCATTGGCGGATATGGAAGCTACCCACCGGCGTTACTTGGGCCAGGCTTGGACCGAATATCTGCAAAGTGTAGAGACGACGCGGATCGGAATCCGTTCGGGGTACGAAACGGGGAGTCCAGACGGTGTGCCTCTGGACGACGCGATATTGTCAGAAATCTACCACGCAGCACAACAGCCAGGTGCGAGGAGCGGGGATGAAGTGGATTCTGATCCGCGTGTGCCTTCTGCCGTGGTCGCGCCGATCGCCGTACGCGGCAAGGCTATCGGTGTGTTGGGTGTGTGTGACGATGATCCGGAGCGTCAGTGGAGCGACGACGAAGCTGATCTGGTCCAGGCCGTCGCCGAGCGCATGGCCCTGGCTGCGGATAACTTGCGGCTCGTCGACGAGACTCAGCGCCGCGCCGCCCGCGAGCGGCTGGCTGGTGAGGTCACTGCTCGCATGCGCGAGACGTTGGATCTGGAGACGGTGCTAAGGACCGCGTTGGAAGAGATGTATCGGGCGTTGAATTTGGATGAGGTTGTGATTCGGCTGACGCCAGGAGAGGCGGACAACGCGTCAGCCGACGAGGCTTAACCGGGCCTCAAGGAGCGTCGAAGCATGGGGTTCCAAAATCTGAGCACTCCAGAAGTGGCTGCGATAGTCCGTGAGCGCGTGAGAACTGTCGTCTTCGCTGCCGGGGGGACGACCAGGTGGTTCATGCTGAATTATCTTGGCGGTTGGCCAACGGATATGTCTTACTGGGAGGGGTATCTCAGGCAAGATGGGCAGCGATTTCTGGAGATTGCACGGATGTTTTTCGACCACGGCGTGCCTACGCTCTTCACGCACGCGGTGGTCCCCGGTCAACTTGAGGGCAGGGACGAGGCATACGTGCATCTGGCCCTGACGACCGGGATGGAAAGGATAGCGGGTAGCCCCGAGTTCTTGCATTTCTACGAGGAATACGGGGTCAGGGTACGTTTTTTCGGTAACTACCGGCAGGTTCTCGCGGGTTCACAATACGCATGCACACTTGCGCATTTTGATAGGATAGAAGAGCGAACAAGCGCAAATAGCCAGCATCTTCTTTTCTGGGGCTTCAACTCGGAGGAGGATCAAGTCACGCCAGTGATGGAGTTGGCGGTGCAGTTCTATCGGGGCCAGGGACGGACTCCGAGTAGAGAGGAAGTCGCTGAGTTGTATTATGGCGAGGGCGTAGAGCCGGTGGATATCTTCATTGGCTTCAATCGACCCAAGATCGCGTGTCTGATGCCGCCTCTGCTTGATGGGCGAGCAGATTTATACTTCACGGTTGGTCTCTCCTTCGACTTCCCACAGTCGCAACTGCGTCGCATTTTGTACGATCATCTCTACGCCCGGAAGGGGCGGCACCGGGACTACGGCGAATTGTCGGCAGACGCATTTTCGGAGATGCAGGATTTCTATCGTCTGAATCAGGGGCAAGTGCTCGGCATTGGCAGGCGCTACGAATCGGGAGATATCTGGCACGCGATGCCCCAGGTTCGTCTGCCGTCCGGGTGGGATGAGGGCGGATCAGCGAATCGGCGAATCGGCGAATCAGCGAATCGGCGAATCAGCGAATCGGCGAATCAGCGAGGGGGCGCATCGGAATGCGTTCACGGATCGGAATCCGAGGGATCGGAATTTGAGGGTGCATGATGCGCATCGGAATGCGGCGGCGGATCAGAATCCGTACGGGGATCAGAATCCATCAGCACACGGACGCGAATCGTCGGCGCGAAGAGGTGCAAGCTTTGGCTGAGCGTTGGGGGCAGCCGAGGCTCATTGAAGAGCAGATCTCCGTCGCCCTGGGTCTGAAGGAGGAAACGGTCCACGACTTTTGCTCGGACCGGTGGGGTGAGGTGGTGATGGTCATTCGCCGGGCTCAGGACGGGCTGGTGTGGGTGATGACCAAGGAGAGTTTTCCGCAGGGGCTGTACAGTCTGCCCACGGGCGGTATCCGGCACGGCGAGGGAGTTTCGGCGGCGTTGTGGCGCGAGTTGCGGGAGGAGACGGGTTTCGAAGTGCAGCTCCAGCGGTTTCTGGCGGTGATCCGATATGTGCCGGTCTTGGCATCTGGCGAACGGATTCCGATCCGCGAACGGATTCCGATCCGCGATATGCTGGACGAGGTGCCGGACTTTGTCTCGTATGTTTTTCTCCTCGAAGAGATGGATGGAGACTCCCCGGTGGTGACCGGCGGGGAGAAGATATCGGATTTTCGAGCGGTGCCGCCGGAAGAGTTACTGGATATCGCACAGCAGTGGCGCAGGCTGTCAGGTTCGAGTGAGGAATTTCACGACCTGGCGGCTTGGGGGAGATTTAGAAGTCTTGCCCACCAGGTGGTGGGCGAAGCTCTCGGATGTTGCGCACGTGCAGGGTGCGAATCGTCCGCGAACGGATTCTGATCTGCGAACGGATTCTGATCCGCGATTGGTGGAGAGAAATAGTATGGCGGGGGACGTATACGAGCAATTAATGAAGATACCTCCAGCGCAGCTCTTCGACCTGGCTTGGGGTGGACTGAATCTCCAAGGAGAGAAGGTAGCGAAAGTCATTGAGGGTATGCAAGGAGAGAGTGTGCAGAGGCAATTGGACTTCGTCGTGGATGCGGCCAGTATCAAGAGAATCTACATGGTGGGCTGTGGCGATTCCTACTTTGCTGCCTTGTCTGCACGTCATGCCTTCGAGCAACTTACCGGGCTTCCTACCGTGGCTGTGGAGTCCATGGAGTTTGCGCGTTACACATTGCTGCTACCTGATTCTCTGGTCATCGCGATTTCCAGCGGTGGAGAGGTTTCTATGACGCTTGAAGCCGCCAGGGTTGCAAGGCGGGCTGGCGTCAACTTGGTTGGTATCACGCATGGAAGCACAGTGCACAGAAAGACAGTGGCACAGAAAGACAGTAGTATGGCAAGTGAGTTCCCTTGTCTGGTCACGACCCCGGGTCTTTCCGGCAGCGAGTACATGGACCAGGCGGCACTCATGCTGGGGAATTACAGTTTCAGTCTCGCCGCGCTCTACCTGGTCGCGCTTCACATTGGCCAATGTCGCAGTCATCTTGACGACGGGGTGGTAAGGAAGATTGAGGCTGAGATTGATGCGATCCCCAATGCCATTGAGGAGGCAATGGGGTATAGTACAGAGATCCGCGAATATCTGGAGGACGTGAGCGACGAGGCTGATTTCTTCTTCCTCGGTGCCGGACCCAGTTACGGCGTGGCGCTGTTCTACCAGGCCAAGTTCTTCGAGCAAGCCCAGCGACCGGTGTATGGGGTCCAACTGGAGGAGTTCATGCACGAGCAGTTCTTTTTGCTCAGGCGGAGTGAGGATGCCCAGGTATGGTTCGTCGTACCGCCAGGCATGGGCCAGGAACGAACGTTGGAGATCATGGACGGGTGCCGGGAGATGGATGCCTGCGTGATCGCGGTCACGACTTCGCTCAATGATGAGCAGGTACGGGAGAATGCCGATCTGACCTTTTCGGTCAAGGCTGTGCCTGAGATGTTGTCACCGTTGGTGTCTGTTGTGCCCGGAGAGGTTCTGGGCATTTGTGCCTTTGCGCGCTGGGGGGGCGGGGATTCCTTTATTTCCAACCGGCGTCGTCAGATGGCGATCGGTAAACATTTGACGCGCGAGAGCGGGAATACCAGGAACGCGAAAAGGAGGATGCAGTGACCGGCAATGCTCGCGGATCGGAATCCGGCGGATGTAGTCTATCTGCAACGACCGAGCAGATGGAGGGATCCATTGTCAACGAGATAGGTATAGGCCGCAGTGGGTTGATGATGCCTACTGCCTATGATACGGCGTGGCTGGCCCGGGTGCCGGCGGAACACGGCGGCAGTGGCCCCGCCTTTCCTGAGGCGCTTAAGTGGCTCAGACAGAGTCAGTGGCCTGATGGCAGTTGGGGGGCAGAGATCGAATACATCCACGACCGGGTGATCTCAACCTTGGCCGCCATCCTCGCCCTGGCCGAGTGGGGCGAGGATGACCGATGTGGTCGCCTCATCGAGCGAGGAATTGAGTATATCGGGAAGAAAGCTGATCAACTGGCACACGAGAACGAGACGATTGGGTTCGAAGTGATCTTGCCCACTTTCCTCGAGAAGTGCCGGGGGTTTGGGTCAGCTCTTTCCTCACCAGTGGTGGCGCGATATAAGGATATGCGAGACGATAAACTGGCCAAAATTCCGGGAGATATGCTGTATTCGCGGAACACGACTTTGGCTTTTTCCTCCGAATTCATGGGAGATGATTTCGATGTAGGTGAAGCCGCACGTCTCCAGGAGAATAATGGCAGCGTTGCTGTGTCTCCATCGGCTACTGCGTATCTTCTCACCAAATGGCCCGATAACGCGGCAGCACGCTGTTACATCGCCGATGTTGCCGGGGCCTACGGAGGTAGGGCCCCACAGGTGTTCCCGTTTGACGTGTTTGAGACAGCCTGGTCACTGTGGAATCTGTTCCTTGCCGGTGTGGCAGGTGGTGGGGCGCATCGGAATGCGGCGCATCGGAATGCGGAGGCGGATCAGAATCCGAAGGTCGCCCGACACGTGGCGGATTTGAAAGCGCTGTGGGACAGGGGGAAGGGAGCGGGCTTTTCCTCAGGCTATTCCATTTCAGACGCCGACGTGTCTGCAATGGTTTTCAGAGTCATGAGATTGGCTGGTCTTGATCCTGATCCTGGTCCCCTCTACCAATTCGAATGGGAAGATTGTTTCATATGTTATCCATTTGAGCGCAACGCGAGTGTGAGCGCGAATATCCACGTTTTGGAAGCGCTCAAAGGGATAGATCGACTCCGCAGTGCGAAGGTGCTGAAGTGGTTACGCAGTTCACAGGTGAGTGGCTGCTATTGGATAGACAAATGGCATGCCTCACCTTATTATACGACGGCACATGCCGTCATCGCGCTGATTGGCGCCGACGATGACCTGGCCAAGAGCGCCGTGCAGTGGATCCTGGACACACAGCGGCCTGATGGTTGTTGGGGTTACTATGATATTCCGACGGCTGAGGAGACGGCTTACTGTCTGCAGGCATTGGGTGTATATAGCCGCCACGTAGAGCCGGTGCGACCAGAGTTTTTTCTCCGGGGCAGGGAGGGGTTGCTGGGCTGCGCGAGGAAAATGCCAGCGCTATGGATTGGTAAGTGTCTGTACACCCCGGTCAGGGTGGTCGAGTCCGCGATTGTCAGCGCGTTGACTCTTAGCGAGTTGGCTGTGACGCGGCGATGAGCGTGGGGGACAATGATCTGTCCCAGCTTCAGCAAGGGGGAATTGTCGTGAAGGGTGTTTTCAATTTGTTCAATCGGTTTCTGATCGTCCAAACGGACGACGAGCTAGTGGCCCAGAGAGGGAGACTGCTCAATATCATCATCTGGGTGATCGGCTTTGCCGATGTGCTGATCATATTCAAGGACATCCTGTTCGGCACTGTGAGACCGGAGTACTTGGTCGTGGAGGTGGTACCACTCGTCGTATTCAGCGTGTTGTATTGGTACGCGCGACGCGGTCATCGCTGGCCACCCCAGGTGTTTCTGGCTTTCCTGGCACTCGTGGCACCGTATGCCGTGCGGGAGGATCTCACGGGTCAGTCGGTTCTGGCGGTCGCCATCCCGGTGGTGGTGACTCCACTGATTGCCTCTCCCTGGTTAGGTGTCCCGGTGGCGGTTGTGGAGATTGTGATGGTGTATGTGCTCAGCTCCGCGCTGGACTATCCACCGCCCAATCCTCTGGTGATCGTCATTCTCGGTGTGCTTGGCTCGGCTTCCTGGCTGTCTAGCTGGATCATTGAGAATGCGCTTAGGGAGGCCCGTCGCCATGGGCAGGCGTTAGCGGAGAGCAATCGCGAATTGGAAGCCGGTCGTGTATTGCTGGAAGCCCGCACGCACGAGTTGGAGCGCCGTTCGGCTTATCTGCAGGGCTCGGCCGAAGTAGGCCGCGCAGCTACGACGGTCCTGCAGACGGACCAGTTGGTCCGGCAAGTAGTTGAGCTGATCCGCCAGCGGTTTGGCCTGTATTACGTGGGACTGTTCTTGCTGAGTGAATCTGGCGAGTGGGCGGTGTTGCGGGCCGGCACGGGCGATGCGGGCCGGGAGATGCTGGCGCGCGGCCACCGGATCAGGGTCGGTGAGGGGATGGTTGGCTGGAGTATTGCACATGCCCAGGCTCGGGTGGCGTTGGACGCAGGAGTGGATGCTGTACGTCTGGCTACGCCGGAACTGCCGGATACCCGCTCGGAGGCGGCGTTACCGCTGCGGTCTCGGGACCAGGTGCTCGGGGCGTTAACGGTGCAAAGCGACCAATCGGGGGCTTTTGACAAAGAGACGATTGTGGTGTTGCAGACGATGGCCGACCAGGTAGCGATCGCGTTGGACAACGCGCGCCTGTTCGCCGAAAGCCAGGCTGCCCTGGAGGCGACGCGCCGGGTTTACGGGGAATTGAGCCGTGAGGTGTGGGCCGAATTGCTCCACGCCCGGCCCAACCTGGGTTTCATCAGGAATGAGTACGGTGTCTTCCCGGTGAGGGATGTGTGGCGACCGGAGATGAGGACTGCGTTGCAGACACAGGAGACGGCGCCGGGCGAGGACGGGGTGGCGAGCCTGGCCATGCCGATCAAGGTGCGCGGTCAGGTGATCGGCGTGATAGATGCACGTAAGCCTGAAGGTGCGGGTGAGTGGACGCCGGAACAGACTACACTATTGGAGACGATGACGGAGCAGTTGGGCGTGGCACTGGAAAGCGCGCGGTTGTATCAGGACGCGCAGAGCCGAGCCGCGCGCGAGCGGCTGATCGGTGACGTGACTGCGCGTATGCGCGAGACGCTGGATCTGGAGACGGTGCTCAAGACGGCCACGCGGGAGATCGGCGAGGTGTTAGGGCTGGCGGCCCTCGACGTGCGGCTGGGTACAGAGGCGGAGCTGACCGGCGAGTGATGAGCATCTGACATTCTGGGGAGTGTGGTGTCTGGCCACGACTACCGAAGGGAAACCAGGGTATGAAGAAAGTGAACGCGGATCGGCGAATCGGCGAATCGGCGAATCAGCGAATCGGCGAATCGGCGGATCAGAATCCGTACGCGGATCAGAATCCGGCAGAGAATGTGATTGTTCGAGAGGGTGGCTCTCCTTCAGAGGGTGTCTCTCTTCGAGATGGTGCCGCTTCTCCAGAGGACGTGCAAATCTGGCGAAAGCAATTGGTACAGGGGGTAATTCGTGCCGTGGCATTGGTCGGTCCCCTGGCGGCTGTGGCTGGTTCTTATTACGACTACAGGCGCGGCATTCTGTGGACGTTGCCTTTGTATTGGGGGGCTTGTGGCATGCTCCTCTTGGTCACGTTCTTGCGGCGGACTCCTTACGCTGCACAGGCCGGGATCGTCATGGTGTTGCTCTATGGGATGGCGGTGCTTGACTTCCTGGGGGATGGCCGGAATGGGAGTGGGCGGGTGTTCCTGGTGATCTTACCCGTCATAGCTGGCCTATTATTTGGACTGAAGGGGAGTGTACGCGCTCTGGTGTTAGTGCTCCTGACGATGGTGGGCTTTGCCTGGGCCTATTCCACCGGTCGCCTGGCTGTCGCTCAGGAGGCCAGCTCCAGCGACCCGTTTGGGTGGTTGAGCAACACCTTTGTCGTGATGATGCTGGGCATTTTGGGTACGGTCTCTCTCAATTATCTTGTGCCCCACCTCAGTGCTGCTCTGGTCAGGAGTCGTGAGCTGGCCCAAGAACTGGAAGAGCACCGGGCCAAATTGGAGGAGCAGGTGGCGGAGCGTACGGCGGACCTGGCGCGACGGAGCACGCAGTTGGAAATGGCGGCCTGGGTGGCGCGGGAGGCGGCAGCGATTCGAGATGTGGAACAGTTGCTAGAGGAGACAGTGCGTCTCATCTCTGAGCGCTTCAGTTTTTACCACACCGGAATCTTTCTGCTGGACGAGGCCAAGGAGTACGCAGTGCTGCGCGCGGCCTCGTCGGACGGTGGTCAGCGGATGTTGGCGCGCGGACATCGGCTCAAGGCCGGCAAAGGCGGATCGGAATCCGTGGGCATCGTGGGCTACGTGACTGGCCGGGGCGAGCCCCGTGTCACCCTAGATGTAGGGGAGGACGCGGTGTTCTTCAACAATCCAGATTTGCCCGATACGCGTTCCGAGATGGCACTACCATTGCAGGCACATGGGGAGATCATCGGCGCGCTGGATGTGCAGAGCCAGGAGCCGGAGGCGTTCAGTGAAGAGGACGTGGCTGTGTTGCAGACGATGGCCGACCAGGTAGCCCTGGCCATCAGTAACACCCGGCTTTTCCAACAGGCTCAGGAGGGCCTGGAGGCGGCGCGGCGGGCCTATAGCGAGTTGAGTCGCCAAGCCTGGCAGGATCTCCTGCGCGCTCGGTCCAGTCCAGGCCAGCGTTACGACCCACAAGGGATCCTGTTGGCTGATGGCCAGCATCGCGAGGATGCGGACAAACTGCGTCCGGTGGCACTGGCAGTGCGGGAAGGACAGACGGTTCGAGGTCAGGATGAATCGTCGGCCATGGTGGCCATTCCCATCAAGGTGCGTGGTCAGGTGATCGGTGTGATAGATGCGCGTAAGCCCGAAGGTGAGGGTGAGTGGACGATGGAACAGATTGTGCTACTGGAGACGCTGACTGAGCAGTTGGGCGTGGCATTGGAAAGCGCCCGGCTGTACCAGGACGCGCAACGCCGCGCTGCCCGTGAGCGGTTGACTCGCGAGATCACTGACAAAATGCGTCGTGCGAATGACGTAGAGGGTATCGTGCAGACGGTCGTGGATGAGCTTTTCGGCGCGTTAGGAACGTCGCGCGCCTTCGTGCGATTGGGAGTCGCCCCACCCGCACGGGATGCGGATCGGGAGCCGAAGGCGTGAGGCGTAATGTGTGGTGCGTGAAGCGTGATGCGGCGGATCGGAATCCGCCTTTAGAGAAGGTTGGGGCGGATCGGAATCCGCCTTTAGAGAAGGTTGGGGCGGATCGGAATCCGACGCCGAGGCGTAAGCAAGGGGAGAACGCCAACTATGACTAGAACAATTGCCGTCAGCAATCAAA
>Ga0180431_10008632_pt1 | contig 11662 bp, 3 predicted proteins | sample SS_ome_11_FD_132459 | JGI IMG/M metagenome (GOLD analysis project Ga0180431, IMG submission 132459) | Hypersaline lake sediment archaeal communities from the Salton Sea, California, USA - SS_1_MS_1 metaG | ecosystem: Environmental > Aquatic > Non-marine Saline and Alkaline > Hypersaline >...
CCGTGCCGTCCTCCCGGTATGGATAGATGTCTATGCCATACCAGCCGTCGAAGCCCATCTTCTCCAGCCAGTAGAAGAGCTCGACCGTCTCCCACAGGTTGACACTGCCGGGGATCATGTCATGGTCCCAGTCGCGGTAGTTGTCATTCATGTGCAGGTGAAAGAGCCGGTCACGCTGCATGGACAGCACCGCGCTCTCGGCCGGATTCTCCAACGCCATCAGCGAATGGCCGACATCCAGCGTTATCCCGGCATTGACCCTGCCCGTTCTCTCGCAGATGTAAAGCGCCTTGCCTACCGTCGAGATGTAGCAGCGATTGCGCGGCTCTTTGATCTTGTACTCGATGCTGATTTTCATCTCCGGGCGGTAAGCGACGACCTCCTCAATCGCCTCGTAGAGACGAGCCCAACTGTCGTCCAGATTGCTCTGGAAGGGATACTCGTAGCCGTCCTGCCCAAGCCATAGCTGTACATCGAAGCCTTGCGCCTCGATGGCCGCATCTATGCCGCGCTTGACCAATTCGATGGCCTCGGCGCGGAGCCCATCATCTGCTGCCGAGAGTGATCCGTACCGCCACTTGGCCGTCGAGTACATGTCAATCTCGGTCATGCCAAGCTGCAGGCCCACCTTGTCGAGCTGTTTCGTCAGCGTCGCGGGATCGTCATACTGCGACGGGAAATCCAGCGCCACGCCGGTGATACCATCCACTGCTGCCAGCATCTCCAGTTGCCGCTCGAACTCGTAGTTCGGCTTGTAGCCACCCTTGACGAACCTGTCGGCACATGAGCTGAACGAAGTCGTCGCCGCGTCTATCTTCAAGTCGTATTCCACATTCTAACCTCCCTGTATAGTCCGGTGCGTATGCACTGGAGCGCCGGCTAGTTTCTCCACCACGGGCAGGTTCGCCTTCTTCGACAGAACTGTCTGCCTGCGATAACACGGGCCGGACTGCGAGGTCAAAGCGCCCGTGGCGGCGAAACTGAGCTTGCCCTTTCAGTCGGGCAGGCTTCACATCAACTGCCTCCAGGCAAGGAGTACGAAAGATGAACGAGATAAGACCTCGGTCATGGACAAACCTCAGCTCCGCGGATTTTTTCGCTGCATTGGCCGAACCGCCGGATAAATATCGGCCCGTTCCATGGTTGGCATGGACCGGCGACCTCGACTGGCCGGTGCTGCGCGGTCAACTGGCTGACATGCTCGACAAGGGCATCAGGGAGTTCTTTCTGTTCCCGATCTACGGAATGGAGCTGCCCTACATGTCGGCGGCATACTGGGAGCGGGTAGGGGAGACGCTGGCCTTCTGTCGCGACAACGGTATGAAGTGCTGGATCTACGACGAGTATAACTGGCCCAGCGGAATCTGCGGCGGGCAGGTACTCCGCGACCATCCCGAGGCCCGCGCCCGGCTACTCTGGTTGCGGGAGACTGATCCGGATGCTGAGCCACAGCTTTCACCGGAGCTCGACGAGGTTCGGCACGGCAACGGGGTCATCTGGGGCATAGGCACCGCGATGCACGTCGGCATCAACTCAAAGGGTTGCGACTGGCTCAGCGCTATGCCCGGTTATCTCGATGTGCTCGACATGGAGGCCAACAGGCACTTCATCGAGTACACTCACGACCGCTATCACCTTCAGGCCCCGGACATGTTCCCGGGCACGATTCCCGGCTTCTTCACCGATGAGCCCGCTTTTCATTGCCGGTACAATGAGGGCTGGACCGGCCTCCCCTTCACCCCCGACCTCTTCGCGGGTTTCGCTGATGAATACGGCTACGACCTCCGCGACCGTCTGACTGACCTGCTCGTTGACTCCCCGAGTGCGCCTACCACCCGCTGTCATTTCTGGGCTTGGCTGGCCCAGCGCTTCGGCGAGGCTTATGCCCATCAGCAGCGCCAGTGGTGCGACCGGCATGACGTTGCCCTCACCGGCCATGCGCTCGGCGAAGAGACGCTCATCGGTCACGTCGGCTTCTACGGCGACATCTGGGAGGTTTTCAAGCACTTCACGATACCCGGCATAGACCTGTTGCTCAACGCCGACGGCTTCACCTATCCCTATGCGAATGGCTTTATCGCCACGCGCGACCGCCGAGGCTTCCATCTGACCTGCAAGTTCATCCACGGCGTCGTCATCCACAGCGGCGGGCGCGAGATGATGTCGGAAGCCTACGGCGTCTGCGACTGGGGCCTCAACCTCTTCCGCCAGAAGCGCGGCTTCAACTACCAGGTCGCCCTTGGCGTCACGCTCTTCAACGACAATTCACTCATCACCAGCATCGCGGACTTCCGCAAATATGCGATCTCCGGCAAGTACTTTACACAACCGTGGTGGTCCCACTACAAGCAATACGCAGACTACAACGCCCGCGTTGTCGCACTTCATGCCGAAGCCGAGCCTGTCTCCGAAGTCGCGGTGCTCTTCCCGCGCTCAACCGTATGGGCACGCACCGACGCGCGAGCCTTCGACGCGAAGAGTTGGGCACACGCGCCCGAAGACCATCCGCTCACCGTGCTCGATGCCCAATTCTACGATCTGCTCGATGAGTTGATCCGCGAGCAGTGGCCTTTTGACTTCATCTTCGAGCCGGTCCTGGCCGAAGCCACCGTCACGGACGGTCAACTGCTCACCCCGCACGCCCGCTACCGAGCCATAATCGTGCCTTCGGCGGCGTTCCTGCCGCGCGCATGTATTGATGTTCTCGACGAGTTTGCTCGGGCCGGGGGCACCGTCATCTTCACCGGCGAACTGCCCGGCATGGATCCGCAGGACCAGACCAACCTCAGCGCGACTGTATCAACCATGCTCTCCGCTGGCAACACCCGGAGCGTGGATGCCTCCGGCGGTGCCGTGTGTGAGGCGCTCAGCACGTTCCTGCAACGCTCGCTCGTATTATCAGGCGACAACTCCCGCGAGTTCGTCAGTTCATGGCGCCGGCTGGCCGGCAGCGACATCTTCTTCCTCGCCAACATGGCCGAGGAGCCGGTGGACGTTTCCGTCAGCATCAATATTGACGGGCCCCTGCTTGTGCATGATCCGGATACACTTGAGAGCTTCCAGCCACAGATGGGCGCTGCTGGAAATGTCTTCGATTGGCACTTCGAGCCCTGGCAAGGGTATCTGTTCATCACCGGGGAGGTAGCTTCCGAGGCAAGCTCACCTGAAGCTGACAGGCTGCCCCCCGCTCCACGGTGGCTGAAACCCCGACATACGGAGGTGCTCGACGGGGACTGGGACTTCTCGCTCCAGCCTGCCAACATGCTCCGGCTCTCAGTGGAGGCCCGACCGGACCCGGACAACTGTGGAGCCGCGCAGGGCTGGCAGCACGACCGTGACCCCGACGGCTGGATACGCCCCGAGGAGGACCGGCTTGCCGAACCTATCTCGCCTGCCGAAGCGCCCTGGTATTGGCTGCGGGCGTACGTCTCCTGTGGGGCGGGCAGCATCCCGCGCTTGCTCGTCGCCGACAATGCGGACTTTCTCGAGGTTTATGTTAACGGGCAGGCGGCCCGCCAGATGCCCGGGGAGCCGCTATGGACTGATGAAAACGTCCACTTTGATGTCGCGGAGCTTTTCGTTGAAGGTGACAACTTTATTCACGTTCGCGCCTTGACCAGTAAGTACAACGACCCCCGCATCAGCCCGATGACCACCACTCCCCCCATACTCCAGCCCGTGGTACTCACAGGCGACTTTCTCGTGACCGGTGACAGTACGCTCAAGGCCTGGTCGGGCCGCATCCGCACCGACGCTGTCTGGGAAGAACAAGGCTTGCCGCACTTCGCGGGCATCGGCACTTATCGCCGCACGCTGCAGGTAGCTGCCGAGCAGCCCACGCTCCTGCATCTACCCGCCTGCCATGATGCGGTCGAGGTATTCCTCAACGGGACATCATGTGGCACGCGAGCATGGTACCCGTACATATTCAATCTTACGCCACAGCTTCGGCCCGGGGAGAACCAACTGGAAATCAGCATCCACAATACTCTCGGCAATATTATAACTGCGACATATGGGGGCCGACGGCCTGCTAACTCACCGACCAGCGGCCTCACCGCCGCACCGCGCTTGCTCATATTGGGCGACTGAATCGTCGCGGGTGAGAGTTGGGATTCTCGGCGCGTGGCGCAGACTTCGAGGGAAATCTCTGCCTGTAGGCGTAGGTCCCAGACGCCGAGTCTTTCGCATACTATGTTCTCGCAGTTGTGCGGAGATTCCGAGCCACAGGGGACCGCCACTCATCGCGAAGAAGGAGCGCGAGAGCTTCGATATGCTGGGGGGCTGTCTATTCGAGGCGGGCATCGGCCCAGACGGCGTAGTCGGCGCTGATGCCATCACCGGTGTCCCGGCAGTAGAGTCTCAGTACCTTGGCACCTGAGATGTCCACGCAGATCGCCAGCGGGTCAACCGGTCCGGCGAATGTCGGTGACGTGTACCTTGTCTCCCATTCCCCGTTCTTGTCCACCTGGACCTCAAAGATAACCCCGGTCGGAGAAGCGCCAATGCAGTTGTCACAGATGCCGATGGTGGCGCAGAACTTGTTGGGTTTCGGGTCCTGGGGCAAGTCATAGATGATCTCAGAATATGGCAGCGGGTTGGCGTATTCCGGCCCCGCATAGAGCGACTTAGCGTATAACACACCCCGCATCTTCAGTGGCTTGCCGAAGTAGTCGGAGTCCTTTTTCAGTCCGCCGTGAACGCGGGAACTGGTCTCCTTTATATCGCTGAGATAGATGGCGTCGCCGGCGATCTCGATGAGCTTGCTGTATGAAAGCTGCAGAGTTGTCGCTACTTGGTCAACCGCAAAGTCATCAATAGTGACTGTCACCATGTGACTTGTGGATTGCTCCTGGAGTTCTGACGGTAGCGCCTGTTCCAGATCAATCTGAACACTGACTGACTTAGGGTTCTCGGGCACCGTTTGAGCGCGAACCAGGTCGCTGTCGCCGTCTATTTTCTTGCCATCGAGGACAATAGAGATCGAGTGCGGATCAATGGGGTTGTCAGCATCATTGGCCTCGATGACGAGCATCTTGGGGGGCGGGATTCTGCCGAGTTCCATGACGGACTTGAACTCCAGGGGCTTGCCATCCAGCAGCAGCTTGGTGATTCGGGGCGGGCCGGCATCGTCGAGTCTAAGCCAGTCCGGTTTGTTGGCCAGTAGCGGGACCGTGCGGCCCGCGGTGTCTTTTGCGGTGACGCTTACGGTCATCGCGGTCCTGTCGGCATTGGGAACCCCTTTGGCTTCTTGCCATGTACCGTCGGCTGAGCGGTACCAGACGGCGCCCGCGGCAGGCGGCATGGTGATGGCGGCAGTGGACCAGGTACGCAGGTAGTACCGGAGCGGCTGGTTGTTCGCACGAGGCGCGGAGTTGCCCTGTCGGAACGGCTCTCGTCGCCATGCAAGCTCCCCGGGAACGGTGACTGTAAGTCCGGGCTCGATGGCATAGACGACAAACCAGTCGCCAAGCTGGACACCTTCAGCGGCAAGATCAACCTGCTCAACGACCTCGAGGTCCATAGCGCCCTCAGTGCCATTGGCGCTATCAGTCTGCTTGAAGGTGTAGGTGTTCCCTGCCTTGGGGAACCAGACCTTGAGCCCGTGAAGCCACGAGGTGTTGATTCCGGCTGAGAACGGGCGATTGGTCTTGATGGTGTTCGGGCGCTCGGGGTCCAGCCTCGACACCTGGTGCCAGCCGGCGGCAAATGGCGCGTAGTTCGCCAGGTCCACACGCAGCAAGCCGTCAGGCAGTTGGGTGACCTTTTGGATTGCATACGCCTCGTTGCTGTCTGAGCGCAGGGGATTGGTGACGCGTATCAACATCTGCTTGCCGGCGAGACCCTCGCCGATGGGCCAGGGCACATCGGGGCGGATGATAAGGGCGCTTTCCATGTGCGTTCCCGTCAGATCGCCGATGAGGTCCACGATGGTGCCGGTGAGATCGCCCGGGTACTGCGCAGAGAACCTGGCAGACTTGACGAATGTTCCACGTACTAGGTCCGCCTCGATGACCTCGCCGGCGACATCACGTCGGATGAGCGCATAGTGGGCGTCGGTCTCCAGCCCGTCGGCGAACTTCACCGTTCCGGGGTCCGGCTGGAATATCACGGTGTCGGTGTGACCGGCGGCCAGTTGGAGCTTGAGCGCCACAGTGTCTGCCGGCCCCGCTACGGGCACCAGCCGCTCGACGCTCTCGATTGCAGATTGCTCACCCTCACGGAAGCCCTCGAGAACATGGACGAAGGTGCTGTGGAGAGTCTCATTCGGTCGATCCTCGGGGAGTGTGCGCGTCTCGATGAGGAAGTCGCAGGCATCGAGGAAGGCAACGTAGCCGTTGACGATCTTGTTGTCTGGAAGCGGCTGGCGCATCCAGGCCACCCACGGCCCTTTTGCCCTAAGCAGTTGCGTGTCGCCTTGCTGCTGGATGCCGGTGAGACGGAGCCGGACGCGGCCTACATCATCCGGCAGCGGCCGGACAAACGGCTTGCCGTCCGGGTCTCGCGGCGCATAGGCCGCACAGTCGGTCTTCCAGGTGAGATCCCAGTTGGCGGGGGCGGCCCCCAATTTCTCAATGTCTCTGAGCTTCTCATGGGCTGCGTAGCGAGGCAGCGTGCTGGGGGGGCTGTCGCCCAGGATGTGCGTGGCCAAATTGGTCTCCGTTGAGGCGACCGGTGGAAGATTGTCATCCGCGCGCTCGGCCCAGGCGCTCTGATAGAGAGCGTGTCTCTGCCCGCCGCTGAGCTGGAGAACATCCACAACATACGGGCGGCCGTCGGTGCCTTCGACGGCGAGAAGCGTGCGGCGAAAATCGGCCACATCAACCCCGATGCGGTCGAAGGAATCGTGGTCTCTAGCGTCAAGGACCTGGAAGTTGGCCCCTATGGTTCCGGCGGCCTCACCACCTTTGAAGGTTATCAGTTCCCCGAAGCCTTCATTGTCGCTCCAGCCCCGACTCGTGCCCAGTTCATTCACTGAGACGGCATTCTGCGTCAGGTGACTGGCACCGTACTCCCGGCACCAGTTACGCGGGTTGGTGTTTGCCTCAACGATTTCTTTGGGGTAGTTGAGCTTGCGGAAGGCCTTGATTTCGGGTCTGGTCTCATCAAGCGGCGCGGCATGTATGTGGTAGGCGTATCCGCCGGGACGCATCACCGGAATGCCATCCACGGCGCACTCGATACCGAGCTTGTCGGAGCACCCGTGGAGGGAGACCTTGTCATAGCTGAGGCGGATTTCCTGCCGGTGCCCAGGGCCGCCGACGCGGAGTATGCCGACACCATAGCCGGGCCAGTTCATGCTGGGTAGCTTCTCGTTCTCACTGATTTTCGCAGAGTCTGTGCTCGGCGCTTGGAAGGGCCACATGTGCTGGTCGGCCCACTCGATAGAGAGGCCGCGAACGGTATGGAGCTTATTGAGTTCAGCGCTAGCAGGGCCAAAGAAAGGGTTCTTCTCCACGAAGGCCGGCTCGAACTCCAGCCAGCCTATGGGATCCTGCATGTAGCGGTAGTAACCGTGGAGCATCGTCATGTAGTTGGGCGCGCCCTCGCCGTTCATTCCATCGTGGTAATGGTGATTGTAGAGGGTCAATTCCTGGCATGGCGCGGCGAAATCGAAGAGGTAGTCGTCATCGAGCAGGATCCCTAGCATCAGCAACTCCGGGTACTTTGCCTCCTGGTAATTGGATTTCAGCCTCTGGGAGAATACGCTCTCGAACATGAGCTTGAGTTCCCGCATCAGCTTGGTCATTATCTTGCGGTCCAGGGCCTCAGGATCGCCATACTTCTTCAGAGAGTAGTACTTGAAAGCGGGATGATGGCGAACGCGGGCGAAGGGTTCGACCCAGATGTGCTCATTGGACATATTAAGCCAGCCCGGGCTGCCAGTCACCTGCCGGCGATTCCACGGACCCAGGTAGGATCGCTCGAATACGGCCGGGCGCTGGACGGCTTCCCATTCGGCACGCGTCAGAGGCTGTCCGTCTTTCCCCTTAGCCAGCTCGTTGACATGGCAGAGCGGCAGTCCATAGTAGGTGTCGGCAACCTTGTCCAGAATAACCGCAAGCTTGTGAGCGGCCAATGGATCACCGGTGCTCTTGAACTGGTTCATGTGGCCGACGACCATGGTGCTGCCAACCTGAATCCAGCGCCTGTACGCGAACAGCGTGCTGATGAAAAGCTGCCACTCGACACCGTCCTTGTCGGTGTAGGTGGAGGCAGGCACCTCTTTGACGGTATCGTCGAGGTGGACAAAGTTGGCGGTGGTGTCAGGCCGCAGATCATAGTCCGGCGGGAAATCCTGTTCGCGTAAGTAGAGGTGCTTGCCACAGCACTGCGTGACCGTGTGGTAGGGGTTTGCGGAGTCCCACGCGTAGGGGAAGCGCCCATAGTAACCCGTCTGCGCCCCACAGAACGGGCAGTAGCCGACCATCACCAGGGACGCCTTCACGGGGTCCGGATTGCCGGAGAGGACACGCCCGAAGGGGGAGATATGATCCGGGAAATCGGTGGTGAGTTCTTCATCAGTGGGCTCGGTCTGCGCGTACTTGTTGTAGGCTTCTTCAGCGGACACGGGTTCGTGGTTTCTACTCCACTCCGCGACCTTCTGTGCGGTCCATTCGGCGAAGAGGTTTTCCGAGGTCAGCTTCGGGATTCGTTTGCCGGGGATGAGTTCAGCCACCTTGGCCGCCCGGTCGGGCGAATGCCATGAGTACTCCGGCTCCGCGGCGCAGGCCTGCGAGACGAAAGCCAGGAGTGCGCCCAGGGCCAGAACGGTGGCGAAGGCATAGGCAGACGTGCGTGTGGGAAGTCTGCCTGAAGCAGACCTGGTGTGGCTGTTGATGCGCAATTTAGGAGCAGACATTTGACTTCCTCCCACTGGGGTTGGCCGAACGCGGCTTGGTGTATTGAATGCTGCGGATCTTACGGCCAGGTATTTCAGTTCATGAGCAACGGTTCAGTCTCCCAGCAGTACAGCGCCGCATCCCCGCCGTCAGTGTAGCTCTTGGCATGACCGTCGCACAGTATGATGTTGCGCTGACGGTTGTGCGGATAGATGGCCAGACTGGCTATCCACGCACTGCTACTCGTGCCATAGCTAGTTCTGTGAGAGCCCCAGTAGTCGTCGGTATATGGGGCTGCGCCAGAATAGCACGCCTCGGCGAGCATTGGCGTTTCAGCGGGGTACTGCAGTTCTGCAAGCTTGATTGGCACGCCCCAGGGACAACTACCGTGATTTTCTCCCGACGAGAGCCGGCTCTGCTTGCAGAAGCCGCACGACCGCTCGTAGTGAACGTCTATCCCGTCGGCAGTGTACCAGGGGTCGGAATCTCGACTCGGGCAGCGCCAGATCTGCTCGTTCTTGATGTAGGGGATTGTCGGCGGCGCAAAGTAAATCCAGGTCGAGCCAACCAGGATCGCCATCATCGGCAGGCACTCGTCGTAGTCCTGGGCATACATCAGGTTCCCGAGGCCAAGCTGCTTGCAGTTACTGAGGCAATTCGCCTGCCGGGCCTTCTCACGGGCCCGGGCAAACACCGGGAAGAGAATGGTTGCCAGGATCGCGATGATCGGGATCACCACGAGTAATTCAATAAGAGTGAATCCCTTTCTCATCACAGGACCTCCTCTGATCGAAGTCAACTATTCTCTGCGGCATGTCTGATGCTCGGGTCGGCGGGAACGCATGGCGCTGGTTAGAGCCCCGGGACCTGGTATGTCCATACGTGTGAGTTGCAGGCGAAGACAAGTAGGCCGTTAGTGAGAGCGCCGCCGGCCGTGATGTTGACCGGAGTATCGGCCAGCTTCTCGTGCTCGCAGGTGCCAGGGGTTATCCTGACTATGGCCGCACCCAGCAGCGCGTAAAGCTTTCCGTCCGGCCCGAGTTGGAGGGCATGACGCGGGACGCCACCGTATGCGGCAAAGCTCTCACTATGGACGACTTCCTTGGTGTTCGGATCGAAGACGAAGAACGTGCGGCTACTCGACAGGCCATAGACAAGTCCGTCCTCGGCTACCTGGATGCTGATGATGCTAGTGTCGCCGGGGACTGGCACAGTGCGGAAGGCGATTTTCTTGGTTTCCCAGTCGAGAATGAACAGCTCGGCCTCAGTGGCCGCTACGTGTCCGCCACCGGGCGCGCCGATAGCGGTGCCGCCGACGAGGTTGCCATTCGGGAGGGCCTTAAGAGTGATGCAACTGTGGCTGGGCAGCAGGTCTTCGTCGGCAGTAAGCAGCGTATCCTCACCGCTCTCGAGGTTGACGATACCGATGCCGCCGCCGCAGAGACCGTATCCGGCATAGCCCGCCATCATGACATGCTTGCCATCCGGGTGGGCCAGTGCGGTGCGCGGCCTGCAGATGTCGCGGTGCCACTCGCCGAGTATCCGGGGATTCACTTCGGGCGCGACGAGGGCTTTGTCGCGCTTTTCCCTGGTCAGGTCAACGGAGCCTATCGCACACCAGGGCTCCTGGCCTTCTGATGTGAGCGTCCGGATGCCGAGGCGGTGCTCGCCGGCCTGCAGGTCCATCGGCCCATAGCTTAGCACCTCACCGACACGTGTGGTCTTGTTGGTTGCCACGTATGGCTCGCCGAGCTTCTCTCCGTCGAAGAGGAACTGGATGGTGCAGTATCTCGCCGACTGGTAGGGCTGAATGTAGAGGTAATACTCACCGTCTTCAGGTGCTTCAAGCTTGAAGGTGCCCTCTGCGCCGAACTTGTCGCCGCACAGGAAGGCAACGTCATGTCCGCTTAGATAACTCCAATGCCCGTCCTTACACTCACTGACGTTCATCAGGTCCTGGGCGGAGATGCGGAGTGTTTCCTGCCTGCTCACGGGGCTCCAAGGCTTGTTGACATCATAAGCCCACAAGCGCCCTGCCGAGTACTGGGCGCCGATTACGATATCGCCCTGGGTGGCGATGGCGCAGAAGTTGCCGCCGCCGACTTGCGGTATCGGCCCCATGTCCTGTAGAACTTTCGTATTGGTATCAAGCGCAAGGAAGTGCATGGGATGGCATGTCGAACCATACACAACACCCTTGGGGCCCTCGGCAAGGCTGGTGATGCTTGCGCCCTCAGTCTGATAGTCGAACTCGATGCGCTTCTTGTCGCCGGTGTTGGGGTTATCTATGTTAAGCCACTTCCCCGGCAGACTGTAAACGCGGAGACGGCGCCCGTCGGGGAAGACCCCCGAATTCGCGCCCCAGCCGATGTTATACACATCCCGACGCGCCGGCACGTCCGCCTTCTCAATAGGTGTGGCCTGGCCCTCGAAGAGGCGGTAGTATTGGTTGTTGGCCGTGCCATAGGCGGTACCGTCAGCGGCCGGATGAACGCTGCCGGAGCCGGTGATGCGATCCTCCTCTTTGACTAGCTGGCGCTTTTCGCCGGTGGCCGGGTTATAGGCGATGATGTTGCACCTGGCGGTGCCGATGCCGCAATAGACCCAGCCTGCCTCGTCAGTGGCCAGAGAGTTGAGGTATTTTTCCTCGGGGTCCATGCGGCCGTGATCCTTGATCTCTTTCGTCTCCGGATTAAAGGATATGAGGCCGGTCTGATAGACGGAGCCGGCCCACACGGTGCCGTCGAGGCCCTCGGTGAAACCGATGTAGGCGCTGCCGATCGGGGAGCCCTTGGCGTGAAAGGTCCATTCACCGGCCG
>Ga0180431_10008633_pt1 | contig 11662 bp, 11 predicted proteins | sample SS_ome_11_FD_132459 | JGI IMG/M metagenome (GOLD analysis project Ga0180431, IMG submission 132459) | Hypersaline lake sediment archaeal communities from the Salton Sea, California, USA - SS_1_MS_1 metaG | ecosystem: Environmental > Aquatic > Non-marine Saline and Alkaline > Hypersaline >...
ACGAGGCCCTCGACTACGTTCGGGACCTGCTGTCGTCGGCGGGTATCGAGTCGAAGGTGCACGCATACCCGGCGGACGGGAGGTCGAGAACGTACGAGTGGACGGCCCCGCCGGGTTGGGTCGTCCGTTCGGGGAGGCTGCGGGAGATCGAGCCGAAGGAGCGTCCGCTGACGTCGTTTGACGAGGTTCCGCAATCGATCATCGCTCACTCCCCCGGGGGAGCGATCGAAGGAGATCTCGTCCACGTCGGCGGGGGAACGGTCGACGCCGACTACGAAGGGGCCGACCCCCGCGGCCGGATCGTCCTCGCTTCCGGGCGGGCCTCCGAGGTGGAGCAGAAGGCGGGCGCGAAGGGAGCGATCGGGATCGTCGTCTACCCGGACAGCGAGCGCGCGGCCGCCGATCACGATCTGGTTCAGTACCAAGGGATCTTCCCCCGGGCGGAGGAGATCGAGGGGCTGATCCCCGCGTTCTCGATCTCGCGTCGAGAAGCGGACCGACTGGTGAAGGCGCTCGGGCGTGGGGTGGTCCGCCTTCGAGGGGAGATCGACGCCGAGTTCATCGACGGGGATCTCCGTGTCCTCGAGGCGCTCGTGGGCGGCTCGGATCCGGATGCGGGGGAGGTCGTCCTCGTCGCGCACATCTGCCATCCGCGCCAATCGGCGAACGACAACGCATCGGGAAGCGGCCTGCTCGTCGAGATCGCGCGGGCGCTGCGGGCGCTACGGGAGGAGGTCGAGTCGAGGCACACGGTTCGCTTCGTCTGGGTCCCCGAGTTCTACGGCACCCTCCCGTGGTCGGCGGCCCACGTCGAGGAGTTGAAGCGGGGGCGCTTCGTGCTGAATCTGGACATGGTCGGCCAGTCGCCGGACGCGATCGGGAACCCGCTTCGAATCTCGCGCGTGCCGAACGCGATTCCGAGCTACCTGAACGCGTGCATCGCGCCGATCGCGACCCGCGTTGCGGCGCTCGGCGCAGTCGAACCAGGAGGATCGCGGCGACCTCTCCACTGGCGGTTCGAGGTCCCGTGCGGCGGAAGCGACCACCTCGTGTTCGCCGCGTCGCCTCACCGGCTCCCTGCGGTGATGATCCATCACGACGACCCATTCTGGCACACGAGTCTCGACACCACGGACAAGGTCGATCCGTCCCGTCTGAAACAGGTTGGGATCCTGAGTGCGGCGCTCGCCCTCCTTCCGCGCCTCGTCGAGGACGATCTGCGCCTCGTGCAGGAGTGGCTCCTCGCGTACGGGGTCGATGCACTGGCGCGCGCGAGCGGCCTCGCACGCCGACTCGGAGGCCGGCGGGGGGCGAAGCTGCTCGAGATTGCACTCCGGATCGAAAACGAGCGGCTCGAGGATCTAGAGCGCGCCCTCCCGAGTGGATCGGCCGGCGGAGGAGATCGGTCTCGGGCAACGCTGCGAGCGGCGTACGAGCAGGCCGTCGGGTTCCTCGAGAACGGAGCGGTCGGGGCCGAGTCCGGGGCGGCGGAGGCGCGGCCGAAGCGGGTCGTCGACGGGCCGCTCGTCTACGCGGTGACCGAGCGTTTCGACGACGAGGAGAAGGCCTTCTTCAAGGAGAAGCTGTCGGCCGATCACCGCGCCCTCGTCGAGAATCTACTCGGGCTCTGCGACGGGGCTCGATCGGTCGAGGAGATCGCGCTTCAGCTGTCTCTCGACTTCGATCGAATCGTCGACGCCGACGACGTCGCGCGCGGGGTCGAGCTTCTCGCCAAGGCCGGCTACGTCGCGGCGTAGCCGGTCGATCTTCGGCCCGCCTTCGCGCGAAGGTGGCCGGATCATCGCAAGATAGAGAAGAGGCGACCCTCGGATCACTCCGAGGGTCGCCTCCTTCGAGTCGTTTCCTAGGCTACGTCGTCACTGCCTCGTGACGTCCCAGCTCCATCCGGCGAACGGCGCGCCGAGGATGTACCACAGCCCGATGATTCGGGTCTCGGACGCGTCGAGCGTGCCGTCGAGTCGGATCCCGAGGTCGATCAACTGGAACTGGATCCGTTTCCCGGTCGGGTCGAACGAAATCGACGAACACGAGAGCGCGGCGCCGAGCATGTAGGCCGTCCCCTGGATCCCGCCGCTCGCCGAGTGGGTGAACACGAGCTCCATGTCGTTGAGGAAGCCCGACCCGTCATCGATGTAGCCGCGCCAGGTTCCGCCCACACTCGCTGTGACGGTGACCGTCTTCGAGACGGTCGCCGTCTCCCCGCTGCCGTCGGTCACCGTGAGCCGGACCGTGTACGAGCCGCTCTTGTCGTACGTGTGTTTTGGGCTCGGCGACGTGGATGAGTCGGTGTCCCCGAAGTTCCAATTCCACGAGACGACCCCGCCGCCTCCGAACGGGCCTCCCGAATCGGTCGAGAGGTCCGTGAACGCGATCTCGTTCCGCGCCAACGGCTCCAACGGCGCCCACGTGAAGTTTGCCACGGGGGGCTGATTCAGAAGTGCACATCCGGAAAGCGCGAGAGCGACGATCCCCAGTAATCCTCCGAGTCTTGCTAGACGAAGCAGTCGCATCCCTTCCTCCTCCCTGCCTGTGAACGCATTATAACTGGCGGATCGCTCATATGAAGCCCGGCGAGCGACTCGCCGTTCGGCTGCTGCTTCTTCGTACCGCCTAGTCGTCGGTGCGGGAGAGGATCTCGATGATGTGGTAGCCGAACTGCGTCGCGATCGGGCCGTGGATCTCGCCGATCGCCTCGTTGAAGACGACGCGGTCGAACTCGGGAACCATCTGCCCCTGCTCGAATTCGCCGAGATCTCCGCCGGACTGCCCGGACGGACACTGGGAGTGCTCCGCCGCGAGGTGCTCGAAGTCCGCTCCGTTCTCGATCTGGCGGATCAACTCCCTGCAGTGCTCTTCGTCCTCGACCAGGATGTGCCTTGCCGTCGCTTTCGCCATCGTTCCCTCCGTTGATTGCTCTCGAGTCGCCGGCCGCGACGCGGTCGGGCTGAGATGGTAGTGGCTGGCGTGCCGGTTTGCAGCCTACCGACAGAAGCGGAGAATGGATCGCGCCGAGGGGGTGTCTTTGGTCGCGCGGTCGGCTCCGAGACGGTCGGCAGACGGACGGGAGAGACTCTGAAAGAAACGGAGGTGCCGCCATGCCTGAGCTCCCCGAGATCACGTGTCGAGCGCGAGAGATGAAGACCGAACTGGTCGGACGGACGATCATCGGGATCGAAGTCACCCAGCCGAAGTGCCTCAACGTCTCGGTCAAGGCGTTCAAGAAGGGTCTGACCGGAGCCGAAGTTCGGGACGTGACTCATCGCGGGAAGTGGGTGATCTGCGAGACGACCGGCGGGTACTTCCTGCTCAATCTCGGGATGGGGGGCGAGGTCCTGCTCGTCCGAAGCGACGATCTTCCCGAGAAGCGGCGCGTTCGCCTCGACTTCGACGGAGGCGATTCCCTCGCGATTCACTTCTGGTGGTTCGGCCACGCGCACTACGCGCCTCCGGGAAGGCTGGCCGACCACGCACTCTCCGCCGTTCTCGGCCCGAACGCGCTCGACGTCTCGCTCGCCGACTTCCGCGCGCTCCTCGACGGGCGGCGAGGTCGGATCAAATCGTTCCTGCTCGATCAGAAACGGATCGCCGGGATCGGCAACGCCTACGTGCACGACATCCTCTTTCGCGCTCGGCTCCATCCGCTGCGCGGGATTCTCACGCTGTCCGACGCGGACGTGAAGGCGTTGCACGCGGCGATCCGGACCGAATTCGAGCGGAGCATCGAGAAGGGGGGCGCGTACTACGAGCTCGACCTCCACGGGAAGCCGGGGGGGTTCACCGGCGACGACCTCCTCGTCGGCTATCGCGAGGGAAGGCCCTGCCCGGAGTGCGGGACGACGATCGAGAAGATCAAGACCGGCTCGACGTCGAGCTTCGTCTGCCCGAGCTGCCAGCCACCCGTAGCGGCCTAGTCACCGCGCCCGGAGGCGAGGAACCGGCTGACGATCCGATCGGCGATCCGGTCTTCGTGCGACGGCTTCCGCATCGCCAAGATCAGCCGCCGGCGTTCCCGCTTCGAGAGCAAGAGATAGAGGCTGAGGAAGAGGCGGGCCTTCGCGAGCGGCAGCTCCGGGTGCGGTTGGAGTCCCCAGATCGGTCGCTCCCCGTAGCGAATCGCCTGGACCGCGCAGTCCTTCGAACGGGCGAGGACGCGCCATGGAGACGGCGGGTCGACGACTTCATCGAAGTGGGACGAGAACGTGTGCCACGGGCTCGGCGCGTCGGCCAGGAGCTCGTCGTCGGCGAGCCTCTCGATCCCGATCCAGCCGACCTCGGGAACCGGCGATCGGGCGAGGTGCGCCGGGCCGGAGAGGGCGTAGACGAGCATCTGATGGCCGAAGCAGGAGCCGAGGATCGAGAGATCCCGTTCGGCTGCCTCACGAACGGCGTCCGCTTCCCGGTCAAACCAAGGTCTCGGCTCGAGGATCGACGTCTCCGAGCCGGTCAGGAGGAGATGCGTGTAGTCGCCCGGGGGCGGGATCGGTCGGCCGGACGGGACGTTGACGACCTCGACGTCGACCCCTTCGAGGTAGGGCGTCCAATGTCTCGGCAGCCGGAGGAGGAATCGACGGACCGTGTTGTCGAGGATCAGGAGGCGCGCTGGCATGAGGCGAGTCTATCCGATCCCGCCTGCTCGCGGGGAGAGGCTCGTTTCTCGGGCTTTGGCGCGGTTTCGCGCAAAACGTGATGTACGTCACATTCGTCGGAGGCTCGCGCCGAGGCGGCGCCGAGCGTAGACTTCCGGGCGCGAAGGAGGGGGAGATGATCCGCACAGTCGATCTGACGAGGAGGTTCGGCGAGCGTCTCGCCGTCGATCGCCTTTCGATCGAGATCGGCGAGGGGCAGGTCGTCGGGCTCCTCGGCCCGAACGGGGCGGGGAAGACGACGACCCTTCGGATGATCGCCGGGATCATCGCGCCGTCGTCGGGGCGGGCGGAGGTCGGCGGGCTCGATCCGGCGTCGGAGCCAGCGCGCGTGCACGAGTCGATCGGGTTGCTCACCGAGTCTCCGGGGCTCTACGATCGGCTCTCCGCCGAGCGAAATCTCGCCTACTTCGCGCGCTTCTACGCTGCGGTCGACGTTCGTCGGGCGGTCGATCGGGCGCTCGACGCGGTCGGCCTCGCCGATCGACGACGGGATCGGGTCGCCACGTTCTCCAAGGGAATGAAGCAGCGCCTCGCCCTCGCTCGCGCGCTGGTGCACGAGCCGCGGATCCTGCTGCTCGACGAGCCGACGGCCGGGCTCGATCCGGAGGCGGCGAAGGGGCTGCGCACGATGATCGGCGGGTTCCGGCGGGAGGGGCGGTCGGTTCTCCTCTCGACGCACAACCTGGCCGAGGCGGAGGAGCTCTCGGATCGGATCGGGATCCTCCGCACGCGGCTGCTGGCGATCGACGCGCCTCGGGCCCTGCGCGCGGCGCAGGAGACGCACGTCGTCCGCGTGCGGGCCGTCGCCTGGGATCGAGAGACGCTCGACCGCCTCGAGGGCGAAGGGCAGGTACTGGAGGCGTCGGGCGAGGAGGAGAACGTCGTCCGGTTCCGCCTCGAGGATCCGACGCGGGACCGCCCGCGCCTCGTCGCCCGCCTCGTCGAGCTGGGGATCGAGATCCTCGACGTGGGGGAGGAGACGAGGAGTCTTGAGGACGTCTATCTCGCCCTCGTCCGAGAGGAGGAGGAATGATCCGGCGGATCGGAAACGTCCTGGCGAAGGAGTGGATCGGGATGGCGTCGTCTCCGTCGAGCCTCCTGTTCGGCCTCGTGATCCCGCTTCTTCTGGTCGGGCAGGCGATCTTCCTCTCATGGATTCTTCCGCGATTCCTGGCGCCGGGTGCGATCGGCCTGCAGGCCCCGGGCGTCGAGGGCCTCTCGGAAGCCGATCGTTTCCGCGTGTTGATCCTGTCGCAGTTCCGCTTCTTCGTCCTTCTGATCCCGGCGATGGTCGCCAACGTGTTCGCGACGTTGTCGGTCGTCGAGGAGAAGATCACGCGGACGCTCGAGCCGCTCCTCGCGACGCCGGTGCGCACGTGGGAGCTCCTCGTCGGGAAGACGCTCTCCGGCGGGATCCCGGCGGTCCTCGTCGCCTGGGCGAGCGCGGGGCTGTTCGTCGTCCTCGTCTCGGTCCTCGGCTGGGGGGCGCTGCTTTCCCACGTGGTGAGCCTCTCGTGGTACCTGTCGCTCTTCCTGCTGACGCCGGCCGTCTCGATCATGAGCTTCGTCCTCGGCGTCGTCGGCTCGTCCCGCGCGAGCGATGCGAAGAGCGCGCAGAACCTTGCCGTGATTGTCGTCTTCCCGATCTTTGCGCTGATCGCGATCCAGGTGACCGGTCTCGTCTGGTTCACGCCGCTCTTGACGGGGGTCGTCGCTGTCGGCCTCGCAGTGTGCGACGTTCTCTTGCTCGCACTCGCGGGGCGACTGTTCGCGCGGGAGTCGATCGTCACGCGATGGCGGTAGCCCGCGGCCGGGCGTGCGTCCTCGGTCGCAGGCCGCTGGGGGCGGTGGGCATACTCGGATGAAGGAGAATCCAGGACAGATGCGTGAGATCACGATCTCGCCAATCACGACGGACGAGACGATTCGGCCGGAGATCACGACGGGGCGAACGGCCGGCTCGTTCTTTTGCGATGTGCTGATCGAGAACGGCCTCGCGCCGCAGGACGGGGACGTTCTGGTCGCGAGCTCGAAGGTCGTTTCCTTCTTCGAAGGGGGCCTCATCCGCCTGGAAGACGTGCGCCCGTCGCGGAAGGCGCGCATCCTCGGCCGCGCGTTCGGCCGGGATCCGAAGAAACTCCAAGTCTTGATGGAGACGGGCAAGGTCTTCCTCGTCATCCCGATGGGGGGCTTCCTCAGGATTTCGAGCCTCCGCCAGATGCTGATCGACCGGACGCCGAACGAAAAGGCGATGCTCGCCGGCTACGGAGGGATCAACCGATTTACGTTCCTCGTGCGCACGCACGCAGCGTACCTCGACGAAGCCGGGATCGACCACACGAACTCGCCGGAGGGGCTCATCAGCGTCCTTCCGCGGGATCCGTGCGCGACGGCGCGCGCCATTCGGGCCGAGCTGCGGGAGCGGTTCGGCGTAGACGTGGCGATCATTATCACCGACACGGTCACCTGCATCGGACGTGTCGGTTCGCAGGACGTCGCGATCGGGTACGCGGGGATCGATCCGACGACGCGTCAGACGTTCAGCGACGACCTATTCGGCGTGCCGCGGTCCGGCGGAATCGACATCGTGATCGACTCGATCGCCGGGATGGCCGGGCTCGTGATGGGGCAGACGACCGAACGGACGCCGGCCGCCCTCGTGCGCGGCGTCGACTACGCGCCCGAGCGAGAGAAGGATGCCGGCCGGGGGATGGACGTCCTCGCGTATCCGCCCGACGCCGTCTGGCGCGCTGCGGTGCGCGTGATCCTGGCGACTGCGAGGTTCCGGCTCGTCAACCTGCTGACGTTCCAGCGCTGGCCGAAGCGGACCCGCTCGGTTTAGCGGCTCTCTACGCTAGGTCTCGAGAAGCAAGTCGTCGTCCGGAGATCCGAAGACGTCCTCGAATCGGTCGGGTCGCCGCCAGAGCTCGACTTCCCCATCTTCTCGGACGGCGATCTTCGCCGGGCGCGGAAAGCCGCAGCTGTGTGAGGCGAAGTGGTCGGCTCCGTACGCGCCGGTGTGATAGAGGACGAACCGCTCGCCGCGCGCCGGGAGTCGGTTCAGTCGGACCTTCGCCTTGCTGATCATGTCCCCCGAGAAGCAGAGCCGTCCGGCGAGGAAGGCCTCGATCGGGCGATCGCTCTTGCGCCGCGGGAGGACGGCGGCGGGAAAGATGTCGGGGCTGATCAGGTTCGTCCCGTGGTTGTTGATCCCGATGTCGAGCGAGACAACGGGGTGCCCGAGGACGCGCTTGACACCCGCGACGTCGGTCAGCGTCACGCCGGCGGCCGCCATGAGGGCCCGCCCCGGTTCGACGATCAGGGTCGGGCTGCCGAGCGCTTCGAGACGTTCGACTGTCGTCCGTCCGTCGCCGGAGCGATGGCCGAGGAGATGCTCGAGCATCTCGCTCGCGGGCAGCGGCGTCCAGTAGGCCTTCCCGGTCCACTCCGCGCCCGCCGAAGAGCCGGAACGGACGTGCGCGTAGCCCATCGGGTGATCGTTCCACGTGACCGCTCCCGAGAGATCCGTCTCACCGCAGGCACGGGCAAAGAGCCGGCGGCGGAACGCATCCCAGACCGACTCGGACAGGAATCGGACGGGGAATCCTCCACCGACGTCGATGTGCGACACGGGAAGGTCGAGTGCGCGGGCTCGTTCGGCGAGGTCGAACAGATGCTCGACTAGTCGTTCGTAGCCGATGGGATTGGCGATCTGCGTGCCGATGTGCGCCGAGATCCCACCGAACCGAACGGCCCCGGAGTCCCGAGCGCGCGAGAAGACGTCGTCTGCCTCGTCGACGTGGAATCCGAATTTGGTCCAGTCGGAGGCGGTGGTCTGGTCGTCGGACGTGAGCCCGGAGAGAGGCATCCCGCGGAAGCGGGCGAGGACCGTCGGGATGGGCCCCTCCGCGCGGGCGATCGCCTCGAGCCGGTCGAACTCGTCCGCGTTGTCGACGGCGATCAGCGCGCGGGCGCGGACCGCGTCGGCGAGGTAAGTGTCCGACTTCGCGTTCCCGTTGCACGTGGTCTTCTGCGGGTCGATTCCCTCTTCGATCGCCGCGCGCAGCTCGTGCTCCGAGGCGACGTCGGCCCCGAGCCCGAGCGTCCGAGCGGCACGGAGCGCCCCGCGGCAGGGGTTCGACTTCGCCGCGAAGGCGACCACCGTGTTCGAGTACCGGTCGCGGGCGACGTCGAGGAAGGCGCGGGCGTTTCTCGCCATCTCCTCGAGAAAGACGACATGCAGGGGAAGGCCGAGCCGGTCCGCAGCGCGGTCGATCGAGGCTTCGTGTCGTTCGAGAAGGGCCTCGAGTCGCAGGGTCGTCCTCTCCGAATCCATCGTCGGGGCCTCCTTGGCGCGGGGCTGATGGTATCGGAAATCTCCCTGGTGGTCAGCTGATCCGGCGCTCGAGTCGCGCGCCGCGTTCGAGACAGCTGTCCGTGACGAAACGCACAGAGCCTTCGGCGGCGCGACGGGCGAAGCCGCGAGATGAAACGGCCATCCGAAGCAAGCTACGCACGTCGCGCACCGCGAAGCCGGCATCGGAGCGTTCGACCGCGGCCCTCGAAGCAGCCGATCCGAAGCGACCCTCCTCGGCGACAGATGTCCGAAGACGCAGTCTCGCGATTGGGCCCTTGTCGGCCCCGCGGCGGAGTGCTATTCTAGACGTCGGATAAGGAGGTGGCCGATGCCCATCATCACGATCGAGATCACGGCCGGAATGCTTCTCGCGTTCTTCTGGGCGTTCTGGGTCTTCGCGTTCGCGGGCTGGTGGTGCGGCGGCGGGTGCTAGGACGACCCGTCGTGCGAACGGAACCGGAACGGCGACCGAAGCATAGACTGACGATCGGCTCCTCGGGGAGGGCGATCCTTGCGTCCTCCCTTCTTGTTTTGCTCTTCGCGGGGCTCGCCGCGGCCGACGATCGGGCTCAGTTCGCTCTGGAGACGGGACTCGACATCGATCTTGTCGGCGTCATCCAGCTTGACGTCGGCGGGACGGAGCTGACCGTCGTTTTCGTCTTCATCAACGAGCGAACGTTCGCGAGCAAGATCTCGCCCTCGCTTCGTGCGACACTGTTGCCGTACGTTGGCCGGAACGCGTTCTACGTGAATCCGAACATCAAGACGGTCGTGTCGCAGTTCGGCTTCGATCCACTCGCGATCTCCGTGCGGGCGGGCGCGGGGGAGACCGTCCGCCCCGGCGTCGAATCCTGGGTCGAGATCACGCCGGGCTTCCTGCAGGGAAGGTTCGACGTGAACCCGGCCGGAGCTTCACAAGGCTCCGGCGCGGAAGGGATTCTCATCCTCGGCGACGCGATCGACGCGGACGAGCCGTTCGACATCTACTACGGGAGCGAGCGCGCGAGCTTCGCCGTCTCGTCGTCGGTGCCGCAGCCGACTGCGGCCGGTCGGAGCACTCCGACCGCCGCGACGACGTCTCACGACCCGATCGAGGTCTCTCCGCTGGAGGACGTGACGACGCTCGAGGAGCTTCTCGCGCTTCCCGGGCTTGCCGCCGAGTCGATTGCGGCGATGTTCGCTCTCCCGGCGGAGCTCGTTCGAACGGCGGAGGTCGAGTACCGGAGCGAAGTGATCCTGCGCTTCGTCTTCATCAGGCTCGAGGACGCGGTCCAGGAGAGCACCCTTGGCGACGACTTGCTCGACCGACTCGAACCGCTCGTCGGAACCGGCGCGGTGATGGTCTGGGCGTACTCGCCGACTGGCGCCGACTTTTCGCCGTGGAACTTCTTCGTGCAGCAGGCGCAAACGAATTACGTCTTCTTCAGCTCCGCGTCGTTCGTAGAGCTGACGGCCGGCTTCGTCCGGGACAAGACAATCGGTGCCGGCGAGATGGCCGCGGCGGTGATCCGTCTTCCGAGGGGCGTCGATCCTGCTGTGCCCTTTGCGATCGTCTACAGCGCGACCAAGGTCACCTTCCCGTAGTATCGGCGGATCGCCCCGTCCGGCCTCGTCGTTCCTCGGGCTTCGATCGGAGGGGACATGGAGTTGATCCTGGCCTCGGCCTCCCCACGGCGTCGCGAGCTTCTCGCGCGGATTGCCGATCGATTCCTCGTCGTTCCGAGTCGCTGCGAAGAGCCGAAGGACGGAGACCCGCGCGATCGCGTGCTGCGTGGGGCGTGTACGAAGGCGGGCGAGGTGGCAGAGCGGCGTGCAGGGGTCATCCTCGGGGCGGACACGGTGGTCGTTCTCGATGGGCAGGTGCTCGGAAAGCCGCGCTCCAGAGACGACGCACGGCAGATGCTTGCGCGCCTGAGCGGGCGCGAGCACGTGGTACTCACGGGACTCTGTGTGATCTCCAGCTGGACCGGCGAGGAGGTGCATGCGGTCGAAGAGACCTTCGTTCACTTCCGTGACCTCACGGGTGACGAGATCGCTCAGTACGTCGACTCGGGCGAGGCGGACGATAAGGCGGGCGCGTACGCGATCCAGGGGGCGGCGGCGGTCTTCGTCGATCGGATTCGAGGCGATTTCTACAACGTGATCGGCCTTCCGCTTTGCCGACTCGTTCTCATGTTGCGGGAAGTAGGCGTTCGTGTGTAGCCTTCGCACGAGGTGGGTGAGTCGACCCTCAGCTCTCGAAAGGCCGGAAGGAGAAGGATGATGGGAGAGAAGCGGAAGCACAGCATCCACACGATCCAGAAGATGAAGGCGGACGGCGAGAAGGTCGCCTGGCTGACGGCTTACGACTACCCGACGGCTGCGTTCGCCGAGGCGGCTGGACTGGACATGCTCCTGGTTGGGGACTCGCTCGGGATGTGCGTCTACGGGTACTCGGGGACCGTGCCCGTGACGATGGATCAGTGCATCGTTCATTGCGAGGCGGTCCGCCGTGCCGCGCCGAACACGTTCGTCATGGGCGACATGCCATTCATGAGCTACCAGGTGAGCGACGAGGAGGCTGCGCGGAATGCAGGTCGATTCCTTAAAGAGGCCGGCGTCGACGCGGTAAAGCTCGAGGGCGGTCTCCGCGTGATCA
>Ga0180431_10008635_pt1 | contig 11661 bp, 8 predicted proteins | sample SS_ome_11_FD_132459 | JGI IMG/M metagenome (GOLD analysis project Ga0180431, IMG submission 132459) | Hypersaline lake sediment archaeal communities from the Salton Sea, California, USA - SS_1_MS_1 metaG | ecosystem: Environmental > Aquatic > Non-marine Saline and Alkaline > Hypersaline >...
CGCTCAACATCTGCGGCTTTCCGCCTGACCTGTCGCCGGAGGTCATCACCGAGATCCTGCGTGGCGGGGCGGAGAAAGTGGCCGAGGCGGGTGGTGTGCTCGCTGGCGGCCATACGATCGAAGACAAAGAGCCCAAATATGGCCTCTCGGTGATGGGATTGATCCATCCAGATCGGGTGCTGACCAAGGCGGGTGCCCGGCCTGGCGACGCGCTCGTGTTAACGAAACCGCTGGGGGTGGGCATCGTCACCACTGCCCTTAAGGGAGAGGTGGCCGATCCGGCCCACGTGGCGGCGGCGGTGGAGAGTATGAAGAAACTCAACCGCGACGCGGCCCGCTTCATCCAGGAAGTCGGCGTGCACGGCTGCACCGACGTCACCGGTTTCGCGCTGTTGGGCCACGGCTACGAGATGGCGGATAAGAGCGGTGTGCGTCTGCGTTTCCACGTCGAGAGGCTGCCCTTTGTAGAGGGGGCGCTTCAGTACGCTGAGGAGTGGCTGTTTCCGGGTGGCGCTTGCCGGAACCAGCAGTGCTACGAGCAGTGGGTGGATTTCGCGCCCGGTATCTCCGAGGAGATGCAGACGCTGCTCTTCACCCCCGAGACGTCAGGCGGTCTCCTCGTCGCTGTCCCGCCGCAGGAGCTGGACTCCCTCACCGCCCGCTTTGCCGGGAAGGGACACCCTTGCTGGGTCGTCGGCGAGGTGGTGGCGGGCGAGGGCATTGAGGTTGTTCCGTAGGGCCTTCGTTTCACCAGGCTATCATTTTTCGCATATTTCGCCGTTTTGTGTATAATTGGCATGACTGGGGGCGGGTGTCGCCTTGCCGCTGTTCGCTGCATAGAGATTAAAGATCGAAAGTCAATGGAGTTGCACTTCGTCGTCTCTCGGGAGATGCAGGAATGATCGTTCAGCAGGAGAACGAATGAGATGAACTGGCAATACACGCCCTTGGTACTCCCCTTGGTCGCGGCGGTGATAGTCTCTGCTGGACTGGCCCTGTACGCGTGGAGGCGGCGTCCCACTGTTGGAGGGACGCCGTTCGCCTTACTCATGCTGGGTGTGGCTGTATGGGTGTTCGGGGAAGCCTTGCGACTGGTGAGCCTGGACTTGCCGGCCAAGTTCTTCTGGGCCAGGACGCGCTACCTGGGCATTGTCGTCGTGCCGGCTACCTGGCTGGCCTTTGGCCTTCAGTACACCAACCGGGGGAGGTGGCTGACCCCGCGCACTCTGGCACTGTTGGCGATTGAGCCTGTGGTCGTACTACTGCTGGCCTGGACCAACGAACGCCACCATTGGTTCTGGAGCGATGTCAGGCTGGAGCCCGGCGGGTCGATGCTGGTGTGGAGTGCGCCCCATGGCGTGGCGTTCTGGATTCATACAGCGTATTCGTATGTGTTGATTCTGCTTGGTACCTTCTTGCTCATCCAGGCACTCGTTCGTTCCCCGCGCCTGTACCGCGTGCAGACCGGTGTCTTGCTGGTCGGCGCGATAGCGCCAGTGGTGGGGAACGTGGTATCTACCTTTGGACCAATCTCGTTTCCTGTGGATCTGACCCCCTTCGGTTTTGTCATCGCTGGCCTGACGGTGGCCTGGGATATTTATCGTTTCCAACTGTTCAACATCGTGCCGGCGGCGCGCAGTGCAGTTGTGGACAGTATGAGTGGGGGTATGCTGGTACTGGATATGCAGAACTGCATCGTGGACGTTAATCCAGCCGCGGAGAAGATTATTGGCCGTCCAGCCTCAGACGTGCTGGGGCAACCCGCTCGCCAGGTGCTATCTGATATGCTCGATGAGATCGATCGCTTTCGCGATGTGACTGAGGCGCACACCGAGATCACACTGGCGGATGGAAAAACCCAGCGCACGTATGATCTGCGTATCTCTCCGCTTTACGACCAGAGCGGTTATCTCAGCGGTCGTCTCATCGTTCTGCACGACATCACGGAACACAAGCGGGCCGAAGCGGACTTGACAGCCCAGAAGCAGTGGTTCGAAAACCTGATCGCTATGGCGCGCGCCACTGCGAAACACACGTCTCTGGAGGCTACGCTGCAGAGCGCGGTGAACATGGCCGCCACCCTTACGGGGGCTGAACGTGGCAGTATGTTCCTGCTGGATGGCACGGGGTTCGTGACCCACAGTGTCCTGGCGCGCGGCAAGGCGACGGCAGCCCACCGCCAGAGCATTGTCAGGGATGTGATGGGGGAGGGGTTGGCCGGCTGGGTCGTTCGTCATCGTCAGCCCGCGTTGGTTTACGATACGACCCGCGACGCTCGCTGGATGGACTTGCCCGGGACACCACCGGCGGGTTCCGCTATGGCCATCCCGATCGTGAGCGGCTCGGCGGTATTGGGCGTGCTCACCCTTACACATACGGAATCAAATCATTTCAGCCCCGAACACGCTTACCTGATCCAGGCATCCGCTGATCAGATGATGCTCGCTGTGCGCAACGCGCAAATGTACGATGAACAGCGTCGCCTGGCTGACCGTCAGACCACGCTGTACGAGGCCCTGCGCGCGGTGGGTGAGCATCTCGACCCCGAGACGATAGCGCGCGCAGCGGTAGGCGTCGTCGCTCGGTTGACGGGTTGGCCGGCTGTGGCCATTCTCCTGCCCGACGAGTCAGGTTCCCATCTCGTGGTCCAGGCAGGGGCCGGCACGCTTTCAGCTTCCCAGGGTCAGCGTCTCTCCCTTGATCTGGATAGTACCGGGGAGCAGGGCATCACTGAACAGGCCTTCCAGACGGCCCAGACCCAGCAAATTCTCAATGTACGTGCCCAGCTCGAGGAAATGGAAGACAGCTCCGTTCTCCGCAGCAAAGTGGCTGTCCCGCTGCGGCGCGGTGAGCGGGTGCTGGGTGTGCTCGACGTGGCCAGCGACCGTCCGGCTGCTTTCAACGATGACGATGTCCTGTTGGCCAAGTCGCTGGCCGAGGCTATCGCTCTGGCGCTGGACAACGCCCGCCTCTACGCCGAGATACGCCAGTATGCCGCCGACCTGAGCGCGCTGTACAACGTGGCCCGCACGATCAGCCGCTCGCTGGTGTTGGAGGATGTGCTCTCGGAGACGTTGCACGCGGCGCTGACTTCTCTCGATTTTGACATCGGCATCATCGGTTTGACTGGGCCGAGCGATGGTCAGTTGCATCTGGCAGCCGAGCTCGGGCTGCCTGTGGCCTTGTCCGAGCAACTGCGCCAGGAGGGCATGGACGGTACACTGTGCGCTTACGTCTACAGTCAGGGTGAGGCAGTGGCGGTGGAGGATATTCAGCAGGAGTCGCCAGACGGGGATGAAAGTGAGAGTGTGCTTCAACAGATGGCCCCTCTGGCTATCAGTGAAATGAGTCGATTGGATATGCGTGCTTACGCCGGTATCCCCCTGCTGCACCAGGAGCGCCCCATTGGCACCTTGAGCCTGTTCGCGCGTCAGCCGCGCACGCTCTCAACCGACGAACATGCCCTGCAAATGGCCATTGGCCAGCAGATCGCCACGGCGGTGACCAATGCGCAACTGTTCCAGGCTGTCACCGACGAACGAGGGCGTCTACAGGCGTTGATCGAATCCAGTCGTGACGGGATCATCCTCATCGGAATGGATCAGCATATATTGGTCGTCAACGCGCCTGGGATTGGCCTGTTGCGCCTGACTGGCCAGCCCGAGGACTGGATAAACCGGCCCGTACAGGATGCCCTGACCACCTTGGGACGCCATGCCCCCGACGTCGTGCAGGTGATTCAGGCTGAAATGCACCGCGGTTGGACTGGGGATGATCGGCCTGGGGAAGGTGAGTGGGAGATAGCGCCTCGCACGGTTCACTGGTTGAACCTGCCCGTGATGGCTGGTAAGACGCCGCTGGGCCGGCTGTTGGTGCTGCGGGATGTTACCGAAGAGCGGTCGCTGGAGAGAATGCGCGACGATCTGATCCACGCCATGGTGCACGATCTGCGCAACCCGCTCACTGTCATCTCAGGCTCTCTCTCGTTCCTGGATGAGGATATCGCCCCCAATCTTCCGGCCAATCATCTCGAGCTTTGGGAGATCGCCAAGAAGAGCACCTCAGGGATGCTGGAACTGATCAAGGCGATTCTGGAGATAAGCCGTCTGGAGAGCCAGCAGATGCCCCTGGAGCACACGCTGATATCGCTATCCGATCTTGCCAACAGCGCGTTGGATTCTCAGTTGCCACTGGCCGCTGAAAAGGGTGTGCTCCTGGAAGGGGATGTGCCATCCACGTTGCCCCCGGCCTGGGCCGATGTGACGCTGATCAGGCGTGTCCTGAAGAACCTGATTAGCAATGCCATCAAGTTCACCCCGGCCGATGGCGTGGTACGGGTGACGGCCAGAGTTGATCCTGAAGAACATTCCCGGCTGCTCGTTTCTGTGAGCGACACCGGCTCGGGTATCCCGCCTGAGGTTCAGGACCGGCTGTTCCAGAAATTCGTCACTGGTCGGCAAGAGGGCCACGGGAGTGGGCTGGGCCTGGCCTTCTGCAAGATGGTCATAGAATCCCACGGCGATCGGATTTGGCTGGAGAGCACTTCCGAGGGCGGCACCACGTTTGCGTTTGGCCTGCCTTTGCCTCCGGTGCTGGAATCCTGAGTCTAATCTGGCAGCCAATACGTCTTGAACTCAAGCACCCTGTTCTGTTTCTCCTGTGTCGACAGACTCGCTCTTCAGCACGGCTTTCAGGCTCGCGATCGCCACTTCCAGCATCCCGTCGTCCGGCTCGCGGGTCGTCAATTGCTGTAGGGCCAGGTTTGGCGCGACCAGTACCTGCATCCAGGGACGATCCGAGAAGCGAGCGGTCCACCGGATGAACTCGTAGCTGATGCCTGTGATGACCGGAAGCAACAGAAGTCGGCTGGCCATGCGCCAGGCCAACGACGGCAGGTTGAAGGGAGCGAATATCAGCACCGTCAGCACGACCAACGTGAGGAGAAACGCCGTGCCACAGCGTGTATGGGCCTTCGGGAAGGGGCGCACGCCATCCACGGTCAGTTCCGCACCGCCCTCGTAGGCGTTGATCGTCTTGTGCTCCGCGCCATGGTAGGCGAACACGCGCTGGATATCGGGTAGGTACCCAATGCCCCAGATGTAGCCCACGATGAGCAGCAGCCGCACGACCCCTTCCAGCAGGCTGCTGAGCCACTCCGCAGGGATGTAGGGCGCTAGCAATCCTACCAGGAACGAGGGCAACAGCATGAACAGACCCAGTCCCAGGCCGATTCCCACCAGCCCGGTCCCCCAGCTTGCCGGACCCGAAAAGGAAATCTCCTCGCCCGCCGCCACGTCGGCCGACATCATCAGTGCCTTCATCCCCAGGCCGAGGGCATCCCACAACGTGACCAGTCCCCGCAGGAAAGGAATCCGGCTGAGTGGACCCCGGTAGAGTGCCTCGTTGAGCGGTTCCGTCTCCACGACGATGTTTCCTTCCGGATGCCGCAGCGCGACCGCCATCGTGTGCGACCCGCGCATCATCACCCCTTCGATGAGGGCTTGTCCTCCATAGTTGAACGGTTTACTCACTTCTTCTCCTTAAAGTTACCAGCCTTCCAGGTACCTGGTCCACACCCCGTTGCCCGCTGCGTAGCGCCCGAAGAGATACTGCGCTGTGGGGCGGGGCTCGAAGGGCTGGTGCAGCAATTGCATCCTCGCCTCCTCCAGCGTGCGCCCGCCTTTACGCCGGTTACACTGTGGGCAGGCTGCCACCAGGTTGTGCCAGGAATGCGCCCCCCCTCGGTAACGAGGGATGACGTGGTCTATCGTCAGTTGGCTCGTCTCACGCCCGCAGTACTGACAGCGGTATCCATCCCGGCGCAGGATCTCGCGCTTGCACAACCGCACGCGAGGGCGTGGCCGGCGCACCACGTAGGCCAGGCGGATGACGGATGGTCGCTCATAGGTGCAGGAGACGGTGTGAATGAACCCGCGACCGTTCTCCAGCACCGTGGCCTTCCCCATCAGGATCAAACCCATGGCCCGCTTCGTGTTGCAGACGTTGATTGGCTCATAATTGCCATTGAGCACCAGGACAGGCTGGTTCATCGGTCTCTCTGCTCGTTGATACGTGGATACGTGGGATGCCCAATGATACCCACGATACTCACTGATTGTCTCCCAGCTAGTATAACATGTCCCCTGTGACCCGTCAACGATTGGCGGCCTGCCAGTGCTCCGCCAGCTTGCGATATTTCACCGCCTCGTAGTAGGCCATCAGCATCCCTAGCCACAGTCCGTGCAACCCATCCCGTATCCCTCGCAGCGTCACGAACCGCCACCAGAATTGGCGCAGTGCCTGGGAATAGGGGGTGTAGAAGCGGGGGTGCACCCCTTGTTCGAATAGGATCCCTGCGTCGAAGTCCGTGTACCTCTCCTGCCGGGCGACGAAGTCGGGCAGGTCGTCATAGTTGTAGTGGATGAGCGGGTTCTTCAGGTAACCCTCCGGCCCGTTTGCCACGGCGAACTCGTGGACCGGTCGCTCCCAGTGGGTGTAACCCTGCCGGAGTAGGCGCGCCTGGTAGTCGGGATACCAGCCCGATCCCAGCGTCAGTCGGCCGAAAATGTAGTTATGGCGGGGCACCCACCACATCACCTCTTCCCGATCCCCAGCCGTCACCGCTCGAACCTCCGCCGCCAAATCCGGCGTCGCCCGCTCGTCGGCGTCCACGAAGAAGACCCAGTCCGCCTCAACGTGCGCCATCGCCGCGTTGTGCTGCTGGGCGAAGTTCTCGAAGGGGTGTTGGATCACCTCTGCGCCCGCCTGCTGAGCGAGGTTCACCGTCCTGTCGGTGCTGAAGCAGTCGAACACCACCATGCGGTCCGCCCACGCCAGGCTTTCCAGGCAGGCCTCGACGTTATGCTCCTCGTTGAGTGTCAGGGTGATAGTGGTCACGTTCATCGGACGTCGTCCCAGGTCTGGATGATCTGTCGGCAGGCGGCCGCCATATCGGCGGAGGCTCCGCGCATGCGCCGTCGCATCCCCGTGCGAACCAGTCTTTTTGCCAACCATTTCGTCAGTGGTCTATGGTGCCGCGCGTAGAGCCGGGCTCGGCTCGTCCACAAGTTGATAAAGGATGGGATACGGACCTGGGTGCTGGATTGACCGGCGTGGTGGACCACCCGGGCAGCAGGCGCGCAGTATGCCCGCCAGCCCGCCCTTCGCATGCGCCAGCACCAGTCGATCTCCTCGCAGTACATCCAGAAACCCTCGTCCATCAATCCCACGTCGGCGATGGTCTCAGTCCGCACCATCATGGATGCGCCCAGCGGATGATCTATCGCGAAGGGGACGGCGCCTTTGTACAGGCGGTGCGGGTAGCGCCCGTTGAGCGGTGTGTCGTAAAGACGCTTCGGGAGTGGAAACAGGTCGAACGTCAGTTGGATCAGCCCTGGAAAGCGGAAGGCGCTGTGCTGGAGCGAACCATCGGGGTAGAGTAACTTCGCCCCTGCTATGCCAGCCCGGGGTTGGCCCTCCAGCGCTGTGACCAGGGCCGTCGTCGTCTCTGGCCGCACTTCAGTATCCGGGTTCAGCAGCCACACGTACCGTGGGCCTTGGGATGGGGGATTGATGATCTCGCGCAGGGCCAGGTTGTTCCCCCCCACGAAACCCAGGTTCTCGCCACTGGCGATGAGGTGGACGGTTGGAAACGCCTCCGCCACGGCCTCGGGTGTCCCATCGGCGGAGGCGTTGTCCACGACCCAGACTTGGGTCTTGAGGCTCGATTGCTCTACATCTGTAAGCAGTGATTGAAGGCACGTGCCCAGTAAGTCGCGCACATTCCAACTGACGATGACGACAGCCAGATCGGGCATTATCGCTTACACAAATCGCTGCCGGATATCCGAGCTCACGTAATCCAGGGTCGCCACGGTGATGGCGATGAACCAGACAGCGATGCCTGCCGACCGATAGTCCAACAGGCGGATATACTGGGTCAGCAGGAAGCCGATGCCGCCGCCACCCACCAAACCGATGATCGTGGACATGCGGACGTTGATGTCCCACCGGTAGATAGAGAAGGAGACGAAGGGTGGGATCATCTGTGGCACCACGGCGTACATAATCGTCTGCAATCGCGTCGCACCGGTGGCCTGGATGGCCTCGATAGGACCGGGGTCGATACTCTCGATGGCCTCGGAGTAGAGCTTGCCCAGCGCAGCGATGGAGTGCACCGTCAGCGCGATGATGCCGGCAAAAGGTCCTAACCCCACCACCGTGATCGCCAGGATGGCCCAGATCAGTGGCTCGATGGAGCGGATGATGTTCAGGATCGTGCGGGTGACGAAGTAGAGCGCCATCGTGATCGGGGAGCCGGACATCAGGTTCCGGGCGGCCAGGAAGCTGACGGGGATCGCAAAAACAATGCCGAAGATGGTCGCCATCATCCCCAGTACGATGGTCTCCACCATTTTTTCAATGTTGTTGCGCAGCGTGACACTGGGCTTCGGGGCTCCCACCGCCGAGACCTGCCGTGCCTCTATCCGGTGGATCTGGCGTCCCTCAGAGCTGGGCGGGATGAGCCGGTAGGGCATGGTGACCTCGAACTCGAACGCGCCCTGGTCGTCGGTCTGGAGTGTGATGTACCCCCCCTCCTTGCGCATGCGGAACTCGTTGCCGAGGGGATCGGCCCACACGATCTGGGTCTCGGTGTTGGGTGCAAAGCCCCGGCCGACGAGGGTGAGCGTCGTGCCAAGCACTTCCTTGAGGTTCTCGTCCCGTGTCGCCAGGTCCCCGCACGTCGGGTCGGCCACCAGGTAGGGCTCCCCGGGCACTTCTTCCGGCGGTGGCGGGGGCGGTGCGTCGTCACAGGGTGATAGGATGTCGGCACTGGCACTGATTGTTTCGATGTCCCGCTCGACCGCCGCTGCCCAGGGCCAGATGACTCGGGAGAGAGGCCGCCAGGCGTCCGCAAGCTCTGTCACCGCCTTATAAAGGTTGATCTCGCTGATCTGCCATCCGAGAGCAAAGAAGAGCACGAGAACGAGGGCGAAGATGCCAATCCCACCCTGTCGGCCTGGCTGAGCCTGTTGGTAGGCATCCCAGGCAATCCATAGCCACGCCGCCACGAGCGCCACCAGTGTCGAGACCGCGAATCCAGGCTGTCGGTCAATGGCTCTGGTGAGCTTTGCGATTGCCCCGACCTCCTGGGAGGCCAACAGGTTCACACGCCAGGCGAAGAGGCCGACGCTCGTAACCATAGAGCCCAGGAGGAGCAGGCCCCGCTGAACTTGCAGGGCCAGCACCTGGCCCAGGCCAGGAAGGACTAGAGAAGCCACACCCGCCACAGGTGGGGGCACCAGGCTGGGCCGGGATTTTTGCTGAGTTGTCCGTGTCGCCATCAGGCTGCCCCCCCTTCCTGCGGCCCTACGCTTACCCGGACCGCCTCTTCACCGTAGATTTCTTTGAATTCCTCGTCCGTCATTCTGCGGATATCCTCCCGACTGCCTCGGTACACGATCTGCCCGCCCCGCAGCCCAATCACTCGCGTGGCATATCGCTGCACCAGATCCAGATAGTGCAGGCTGCACAGAACCGTGATCTTCTCCTCCTGGTTCAGTTGTTCCAGGTGGCCCAGGATGGAATGGGCCAGCACGGGATCCAGGCTGGCCACTGGCTCGTCGGCCAGGATCATGCGTGGCTGTTGCATCAGCGCGCGGGCGATCCCCACCCGCTGTTGCTGCCCGCCACTCAGTTCATCTGCTCGCTTGTGGGCCTGTTCGACAATGCCCACCCGCTTCAATGCCTGCATCGCCATCTCGCGATCCTGTGCCGGGAAGCTGTGCAGAAGACTGCTCCACGGATTCACGTACCCCAGGCGTCCAGCGAGGACGTTGGTGATGACGTTGGAGCGCCTGACCAGGTTGAAGTGCTGAAAGATCATTCCGATCTGGCGGCGGATCTCGCGCAACTGGGTGGGTTCGGCTGCCGTGACATCTACCCCGTCCCAGATGATCTGTCCCTCGGTCGGGTCAATCAGGCGGTTGATGCAGCGCAGGAGGGTGGACTTGCCCGAACCACTCAGGCCGATGATAACCAGAAACTCGCCGTCCGCCACCTCGAAACTGATGTCGCGCAGGGCGACGGTCCCATCATCGTAGATCTTGGTCAGGTTCTTGACTTCAAACATCCTTCCTCCCATTGTCATGAGGGGGGACCCAGGGTCCCCCCTCACACGGATTCTTCTATGGTTGACTCGGGATTAACTAGTCTCCGACCAGGTCCTCAGCCTTGATGCCAGCGGCCTGAAGAATCTGGCGGAACGGGTCGTAGAAGGAGTTGTCCGCCTCGATCAGTTCCTCCCATTGGTAGGCCGTGTTCAGCGCTTCCGCGCCTTCCTCTGTCGCAGCGATGGCCAGCAGCCCGGCCACGATCTTGTCGCGCAACTCCTGCGGCATGGAGGATTGGAACTGGACGCCGTCGTTGGGGATGTCCGGCTCGATGGCGATGACCACGGTCTGCTCCATCACGTCCGGGTAGTCCTCCTCAATGCGGGTCCGGGCATCCACGTAGGTGGCGCCAGCGTCGCAGGTGCCGTCGTAGACGCCCGCGGCGACCGCATCGTGGCTTCCTGCGTCCACGACCTGTGCCAGCCCGGTGTCGGGATCAACCCCCGCGCCACGCAGCATGATCGAGGGGATCACCCAGCCGCTCGTGGAGAGCGGGTCGGGGCGGCAGAAAGTCTTCCCGGCCAGTTGAGACAGATCGCTGATACCGCTGTCGGCACGTACGAGAATCTGGCCGTTGTAGGTGGGACTGCCGAAGCGTACGGAGAGCATAGCAGCCTCGGCGCAGCCGCGATCCGCGGCCATGACGTAGGCGAAGGTCGCCAACGAGGCCATGTGTGCCTCTGGCGGGTCGGCGCACATGGCCTCGACCGCGCCCGCGTACTCAGTGGCGACGAGGACCTTGAAGTGCAGGCCGGTCTCCTCCTGGAGCATTGCGGTCACCGACTCAGCGCCGGTCGTCACGCGTTCCGTTTCGCCGGACGGGACGAAGACCCAGATGATCGGGTTGTCCTCCGTCCCCAGTTCCTTCGGGCCACAGGAAGTCAGCAGGCCCATGGTCAGCAGGCCCACAACCAGTACGATCAGTAGACGCTTTGCTTTCACTTTTCACCCTCCTTAGGTAGTAGTTGAATTCTGAAACTGCAAGCCGTGTCACGAATCTTGATGTTTGGCCGATGGGTTTTCCCTCATCACCTCCTTTCGGTGTACCGTCACACTTATGTTGTCGGTCACGTGGTGTCAAAGTCTGCTGGTTTATTCTACACCGTTCGTGTTAAGGGACTTTAAAGGCAGCGTCAAGAGTGTGTAAACGCGGCGCAGGTCCAGGCACGATGTACTCATCAGCTCTGGGTGTTGCGTGTCGTCGTTCGGCCAGGTACCCGATAGTGTACACCAATTTTCCCTACAAGACAAGCGCGGCAGTTCATCTCACCGGTTCCTCCGCTCATTTGTGGGTACTGATCATACTTGCTTCCTCTAGTTTTGCCTGGAGCAGAGGGTGGCTGTGAGGATAGTCCCAGAGCGCTTTTTTGTCAAGTACGTGTCTCGTGGGGGGTATAGTTCAGAATATTGGGGAGCCTCGGGCCTCAGAGTGATATGCCTGCTGCCAAGCCCACCGGAAGCGCGCGCTATGCAGCTCGCCCAGTGCTGC
>Ga0180431_10008636_pt1 | contig 11661 bp, 25 predicted proteins | sample SS_ome_11_FD_132459 | JGI IMG/M metagenome (GOLD analysis project Ga0180431, IMG submission 132459) | Hypersaline lake sediment archaeal communities from the Salton Sea, California, USA - SS_1_MS_1 metaG | ecosystem: Environmental > Aquatic > Non-marine Saline and Alkaline > Hypersaline >...
TAAAACTCCGTGCATCTAAAACCCGAACCCCTATCAAACCGTCACAACCTATGAAAGATCGTAGTAAATACGACAGAAAGAGAGACAAAAAAGTTGACAAAGACAGCTATTAGTGGTAATATAGAGATAACAAAGGGAATATGGTGCAAACAATAGAATATAAACACGATAAAACTACTGAGCTATTCATACAACCGCTGGAAAATGGAAAAGCAGAATATTATATCGAACTACACGACTATTTAAATCTTGACTGTGTGAGAGAGATTGTCAGCTATAATTGTTTGCAGGATATAATTCGCAACCCACACGACTTTCTAAATGATTACAGAGCAACTTATAGGTTTATGGAGAGTTAAAGTGTCGAAATCATTAGCATATTTCATATTTTTTACAACTATCTCATGTACTTTAACATATATTTCAATGAAAAGTGTGTTAAAAATGGAGAATATAACAAAGGCAGCTATAAATAAGAGAGGAAAATAATGAATGTAAATACTATCAAGCACTTATTGCATGTTGGTGATGTTGTAAAATTAAACCAGGCAGGCTATAGTTATATAGGAGAGACCATTAAAACAATTTCAAAGGATGATTTATTCAAAATTGACTCCATAAAAATAGGCGATGTATGCGAGGAAGGTATTGAAGAGTGTACTTGTAATAGGTTTGTTACTTTAAAACACCTTTATAAGAACATAACTATTGAAAATCTTATGTTTGATGAGGTAAGTATAGTTGATATTGTACAAAACTTATAATATCAAGGGGTTACAAACCCCTAACATAGAGTATATCATAAAACATATCATAATGCAAATCTAATACTATATATACTTTTTACTTGACACACCCTCACAGCCGTGGTACACTGGTTACACAGGGACACAGCACAGACGGTCACAATATCCTACCGGAACAGCCCTACCGCCTACCTACCCAGTAGGCAACATTATCAAAAAATTCACAAACATTCACGAAACGTCTGTGCAAATGTCCCTTAATAGAGGGACAACACCAAAAATAATATATAAAAAACGCCTTATTTGATAGTATACCATGCGTGAGAGGGATTGTCATACCCTGGCATAGGGTTTGTTGTGGACACTGCGAGACAGGCTGTGAGAGTGTATGAGAGCGTGTTATGTATATGTAACATAGTGTGTTAATATGTAAATAATGTATGGAAAATATTGATAGGTATACCTAGTATTGTTGATAGCCACCCCACATACTCTATGTGCCTGAAAACACGTTTTCGGGGTTTAGGAGTCCCTTAATTTGAGACTGGATACCTATATCCAATCCATCCAACGACTCATTTTCTAAATTTTTCTAAATTTTTTCAATATTTTTACAGAACTACCACCATTTTTTAGTACTTTAAGTTACAAAACACCCCACCCCTTATATATAGGATTTTTTAAGCACCGTAGGCGTTTTTCTAAAAATTTTTTGGGAATTTTTTTGAAAAATACCCACTTTTCATAAATTATTAAAACCTACTCAGCCAATATTTCCAATAATCCTCGGCACAACGCCGCAAACTTTGCCCGTCCATTTGACACTCACTATCTACATTTGTTTCAGGATATTTAGCTTTAAAGTCCCGTGACAAAGCTCTATGGGTAGCATACAGTGAGTCTATATATTTAGCTTTTTCCTCGTTCATGTAAAAATTCCAATAATCATATAGTGGCCTCATGCTTGGAGGAAATATCTTTCTACCCAGTCTGCCCAATCTACCAGTGCCGAGAATATCTCGTAGCTTCCAACTAGAGTGTGGCATAATTACTCCCCAGAAGAAAAATCTAATACCTTTTTTGAAAGGAGCTGATGTCCACCATTTATATCGTCTAGTCAAGTTCATTTCTTTCCCTTAAGTGGTTTTCTCAACTTGGCGTACCAATCGTGTTTTTTGTTATACCAAACAACTCTAGTATAGTGTACATGTACCTCAGTACCAGTTAGTGTAACTATTCTTACAAAATTAGAATCTAAAATCCGAAAACACTTCCTACCTCTAATTTGCGTATTAACAACTCCACACACAATATCTGGAGTCTTCTTAGATTCTCTAACACACCCAAAGGCTACAAAAAATACCGCTAAAAGTTTTATAAAGTTACTTATCTGCTTTTCTCAACTCTAAAATAGCCTTTGCTGTGGCAACAGCGGCAGCTTGTTGAATTGTAGTGTCTAAATCAGATATGAAATCAATCTTATTATTACCGAAAAGGTGCCATGTTATTTGCCAGCATTCCATAGTTTCAGACTCTATTCCTATACTCCACAATGATTCGCTGTGAATCTTCTCCCAAACAGGTACAAGAACATCGAGGGACTCAGAAGGTAAATAAGACCAACCAAAACTTATCCCTTGATTAACATTTGGATCACTATCACTCGGTATTCCTAGAGCATTACCGTTATGAATTATTTTCCAATTCATGTACTCTGCAATTATTTTATTTGCTTCATTCGCTGTCACTTTGAACCTTTTCCTTTAAAACAAGATCATATTTCTCAATTAGCTGCCTGAAAAGGACTGCAAAGGATGCGACGAGACACACCAAGGTAAAATTAAAAACAACCAATATAAAATTTAACCAGCCTATATTTTTTATCCAAACATCACTCATTTCTCCTCCGTTTATTTTACCCGTATAATTTCTAAATTATAACTAAATTCTTCCCCATCTTTAATACAAAAGTAGCTTATTTTATCAGAGTAGTCAGCTACTTCAAAAGTATCTAAATTCTCGAGAACAATCTGTTCTAGTGTAGATAGAGCATCTACATAGTCTTTATAGTATCCAATAGTAGTTTCTTCTATATTATTGAGAACATCTGATACTTGACCTTCTTGTTTAAAAACCCTAAAAATCTTCACTCTTCCTCTCCATCTTTCTCTAAAATACAACCGCTGTCAGAAGTAGTATTCCAATCAATTTTTAATTCATATTCTTCATTCCCAAAATATTCATTAACTGTGTATTTTTCTCTATACTTCCAAGTTGACATTATCCAAATACTCCTTAGCTTTTTTAAACATAGCTATTAAATCATCTATTTCTTGATGGTCTAAAATATGGTGAACTAGAATGTTACATCTTGGATCTTTTATATACAAATCCACTACACCACACACAGAACATTCTAGATGGTAAAATTTATTGCCATTAATTCGGTACTTTAAGTCCATAGAATAATTATTCATTCAACCTCCACTTCAGACTATGCTATGTCACCATCAATTAGTATTTCAATCCAATCCTCACTATCTTTGTGGTCCAATACCCAATCTATTAACCGCTGATCCCGAAATTCTTTAGCGGGAAAGCTGGTTATATGTTTAATGCCGTTTAGACAATAGACAACAAAGTATTTATTTTTCATTTTTATCTCCAAATAATTCGTTATATAACTCAACTAACTCTTCGTCTGACATCTTATAAGGATCTGGACAAGTACATTTATGAGTTTTTCCAGCTTTTTGAGCGGCCACCTGCTGCTTCCAACACTGGTTTGCATAGTACATTTCTATTTCATAAGCCATTTCTTTACAAGTCATCTAACTCTCTTTTTTTAATCTATTTATTAAATACTTTTAGTGAGATATTGTTTTTATTTTTGTAAGGTTCTAATGCCATTATTGCTTCCCTAGCTTTATCAGGATTGTTTTTGTTTATTAAAAAACAATTTTCGACTTGAGCAGCACTAACATTTTCAGGTAATACCAAAGTATCCGTATTGTATTCAGGGTAGAATCTTTTAAACATCCGTACACCCATATCTCGATCAAGATAACCTAGCTCTTCTTTTAAATCAAACCTACCAGGTCTTATAAGCGCACTGTCTAATCTATCGAAACAGTTAGTAGTGGCTATGATAATCCTGCCTCTGCTACTAAATATACCATCTATAGCATTTAGTATTCCAGATAAAGTCACTGAATGACCTATTTCAATAAGAGGTTCTCCAGAGGTTTCAGTATAAGTGTCATTATTATCTCTACTATGGGTAGCAATTACAGAATCAATATCTTCTAAAAGTATTATGGAATTTTCAGGGACAGAACTTATTGCTTTTTGAAAAGCTGTATCGCTAACTGAATCACAGCTTATAACACATAAATCTTTTTCCAAATAACTACCTATAGCTCTGACTAAAGATGTTTTTCCAGTACCAGGAGGGCCACTTAGTATAATACCTGTTCTGTAAGGAATTCCGTTTTTAACACACCACTCTTTTGAGTCTTTAAACTCCTGAATATATTCAAGAATTCTTTCTTTTTGTCCTTTTTTAAGAACAACAGACTCAATAGGTCTGGTATCTAATTCTTGTAAATATTTCCACCCTTCTGAACTCCAGGTTTTAACCTTCTGAACTTTTTCTTTTTTTGGAATACTTTCTTTTATAATTTTATTTAGTATTTTTTGAGTAAATCCTATAGTTGTGATTGAGATTTCTTCTTTTACCTTATCTCCACCATTACTATTTTCAATTTTTCTATTTAACCTAAAAGGTCTAAAGTTATACCAGAAGTAATGATACCCTAGTCCTACGGATATTTGAGATTCTTCCCATCCATATCTACCATTAGAGAGTCGGACAGATCTTGTTTTTTTAGATCTTCCTGTTTCACTAAACCATCTTAATAAATCATGAAAAGATTCGTGTCCACTACTAAAAGTAGCAGTAACTGTCATATATCTAGATAAAAATCTACTTATTTTAACAGGTATACTTTTGAAGATATAAGTAACAACTCCAAGTAACCACACCCCAAACATACCACCTACTACAGGATTGGTCTTAGTAAAATCTGTAAACGATTTATACATAACTTCTAATTTAGATATATATACAACTAACTCTTCCAATTTTTACTCTCTTTTTCAAATTGTGCATCACAAACCTTTTTCTATACATATTTTAACATAAAAAATAGATAATGTCAACTAATAATCGGTTTAAAACAGTCGGTATTTAAGAAACCCTATTTCCGTATTTTCGACTACTTTAAACCATTTCTTTAGGGGTCATTTTATATAAACCTTATATTATTGGTAATAGTTTTTTTAATATTGTTATTTTTAATGCTTAGTCGTGAGTTAATTTCAAGAAAAAACAAGAAGAAGTCAATTTCTTTTATCTGTTTTTTTAATTTTTTTAAGAATAAACTGTGTAATTGATCCATCTTATTTTTCATATTTTAATCCCAGTCTGTTGCAAGATAATCTTCATATTCCTCATACATATCTTGTAAATCTATAAAATCCTCGGTTTCTTTTTTTCTTCTTTCTAAGAACTTCAGTCTAACAAGCAAACCTTCATTTTGCTCTAAAATATCAGAGATTACATCCTTGTAGATATGGTTTGCAAGTATTTCATACGCAACATGATCGGGTGTTTGTTTAAAATGCATTCCAATTATTTTTCTCATTTTTAGTATAATATCAGATTGATTAGTATTCATCTGAAAACTCCAATTCAAACATTACATCCTTAGACATACTAATATTATCAACCACTAGTACATCATAAATCCAGTATGGCTCACTTCCATATTTGTAGTTAACATAATACTTGTCAACTATTTTGCACCCTGGGGAGTATGGACTACCATTTCCAAGTTCATCCATTTTATATAGATATGTTTTTACAGCCTGTTTACATACATATTCATCATCCGATGTAGAGTTTTTAATTCTAAGCTTCATAAATTCCTCCAAAAAAATTTAAAATTAAACCCTAAAAATCTAATACCAGTTCTAACTTTTTGTTTTGACCAGTCATACTCTTTCCAAGTCCACCACAACCAAGACCAAAAGTCTCCACCATTTTCAACCCAATTATTCCCGCATTTACTCATTTTTGTTCTGTACATCATAAACCCTTTTTTACCCTATCAGTGCTTGTAGATCTTTGCTGGGGTGATTTCGACAAGGGCCTGGGATTTTCATGCACGATAGACTTCCTTAAATCTTCATCTTGCCTAGTTTCACCATTATTTCCATTGTTCTCTTTTTTAGTAATAAATTTTTCATACCAGAATCTATATCGATCTGCTTCCCACATATCACCAGCACTCCTGGCAGCATAGGCATCTTTACACAAGTCTTTAAACATCTTTATAAACTCTTCTTCTGAAATAGTTGTCTTAGCTGCTTGTCGGTGTCCTATGTAAAAACCTTGCAAAAAAGCGATTTTTCTATCTTCAAAACCTATTTCTTTAGATACTTCATTCCATTTATCTAAAGCAAGTTGCCAGGTATCTTTATCAAAGCTCATCTTTTAATCTCCTTTCAATTTTATCATACATATCAAACCACATCTTCCATTTAATTGAGTTGAAAAGATACATTCTTAATCTAGCACTAATCCTTATACGAGTAGCAAAGTCCACCTGTTTTCCATGGTGTTGTGTTAAAAACTTATCAAGTTCGTACATTCTATCCTTCATCTTCCATCTCCACCATGTATCTAAAAAGAAGTGCATCTCTATAGAAGTACCAAAAATTTCTTGTTTTATTTTCGTCCAAACCCTCTGATATCTTCAGATAAAGGTCTGGTGATAGCTGTTTTCTAAGTCTGTTTTTCAACAGTCCGTTTAGACTTATATGATAGTAATGAAAGTTGAATAGTTTTGGTTTTTTATAACCTTTCATTTAGGGGAAACTCCCCAATTAGCGTATATCCAGTTAGATATTTTTTGAATAGAATCTATTTGAATGTGTCTACCCCACAGCATAAGGCAATTATTACCATGATTTCTTTCTATAGTGATTTTTGAACCAAACTTATCGATAAGCTCAAGAGGCTCTCCTTTTTTTATCTTGGCAGATTCGACCTTGTTTTCCTCTTCCATCTCACAGTCTCTATCAATAAACTTCTTTACCTCACCGTAGCAACTCGGACATATAAGAGGTGTCCATTTGTTTTTGTGAACTTTTTTAGCACCACAAGATTCACATGTATAAGAAGTAGGTATTGTACTTCCTGGTTTGGCTGTTTTTTCTCTGCTTTTAGCCAAATAGCTGTTTAGTATGTTTTTTAAAAAATATTTATTCATACTTTTCCCACAACTGCCCACGCAACCACCCCTCCAACTGCCCCCACAACTGCCAATGCAACTGCCTATCCAACTGCCCACGCAACTGCCCACCCAACTTTTCCTCCAACTGCCCATACAACTGCCCACCCAACTTTTCCTCCAACTGCCATAATTTATCTTCAAACACACTATTCATACTCTTCCTCCAAACAATCCCATAACTGCCAATACAACTGATCCCACAACTGCCTACACGACTGCCTACGCAACTGCCCATGTAACTGCAAATACAATGAACTTGTCTGATCACACAACTGCCCACGCAACTGCTCACGCAACTGCCAAAACCTATCTTCAAATATTTTACTCATACATATCCTCCAACTGCCAACGCAACTGTTCATACAACTGCCCAAACAACTGCCCAAATAACTGTCCCCACAACTGCCTATCCAACTGATCACGCAAATGCCCATCCAACTGTTCACTCAATTCATCACACAACTGCCAACTCAACTCCCCTATCTTATATTCAAACACCTTACTCATCTTTGGTTCCTGTTTTTACTTCCCCATAACAGTCCCTACGCTGGTTGTAAAAGTACTCCATCAACCTTATCTCTTCTCTATAATAGCGATCTTCAAACCCTTTTATCCACTCAGGAAAACTTTTCTGTTCAATTGTTTCTTGAGATAATAAATCTAAAATCCAGTGTTTAACCCAACTAGCTTCCATTACCTTCATTGAATGGTCTCCGAAGTTTTCTCCATGACAATATTGTCTTCTATTATATCTGAGTAGTTAAAGTTTTCACCGCACAACTCTTTAATATCCTCTATAGCTTCTTCTGCAAGGTCTCTTCTCCAGAAAACACCACCGTAATGAGTTTCGTAATTCCAGCCATATAGGACAACATACACCTTCACCGATATTCCTTAGTTCTTGATCTTTATAATTTTACTAGATACTTCTTCTGATGACATGTTTAGAATTCTCACAGGGCTCCTCTCTATATGAGCAGCTATCTCTTCTAAAGACCTGGCTACAATACCCCAGTCATCAGGGTCAATCTTTTTAAGTTCTTTGCTGATTACTTCGTCTAAAACCTTGTAAATCTCACTTTTTTTCATTTGCATCCTTTTTTCAAACCATTATGCTTTAGAACTACACTATTGAATAGTATCATATGTATGTAATATTACAATAAAAAGTTTTCTAACGATCTTTTAATGTGATTTCAATGGGTTAAAAAAATAAAAAAAAATAAGGGTTTTACCCGTAATCTTTAAACTATAAATGCCAGAAATATATGATATTATAGGATGTAAGGGGCAATATGGCTGATAAAATTACCATTGGAACCAGTTTAGATACTTCTGAAGTAGACAAAAAACTAACTGAACTCCAGAGAAAAATTAAAAACATGAGAGAACTCGGTCCTACAGGAGCGATATCCCAGCTTGCCCAGACATATCGCTCATCCGGTCAAGAAGAAAGAGCTAAGAGACTAGAAGACTTCAGAGAAAGGCAGTCTTCAATAAATAGAAAAGAAGTACAAAGAGATCTTGCTCAACAACAGAATAAACTGGAAAGTCTAACAAGACATTATAATAATATACAAAAAGGACTTGATTCTTTAAAAAAAGGAACTGATGACTGGAACTCAAAACTTGAACACTCAAGAAAGGTTTTTGAAGATATACAAAAAACTGCAAGTTCTATAGGTGTGACACAAAAAGAGCTTGGTGCTGATCTTAATGGAAGAGGTTTACCAGGACTACCTTATACTCAACAACAGGGCATGGGTCCTTTTAGTGCTAGAGAAATGACTCATATAATGAGAACCGGAATTGGTGGTGTCGGAAGGGTTCTTAATCCTTTAAATGCACTTGGTTTAGCGGCTTCTGGTGTAGGTGCTGCTGGTTTGGGTATGCAAACATATGGTAATTTTCAGTATTTTAGAGCAGGTTTGCCTGCAGCTCAAGCTGGTAGAGGTATAGACATTACAAGGGGAACTAATCAGCTTGCAGAAAGGGCTATAAAAGGTCAGAGTTTTGATGATATAATTTTTGCACCCGAAAGAGCAAGGGCTTTAGATAAAACCTTTGATTTTTTCCAAGAAGCTGATTCTGCTAGACAAACCAGAGCAAGAGGAAAATTTTTGGGCATAGCTGGTTCTGCTTTAACTGGTATGGTGTTAGGTGGAGTAAAAGGATCTGTAGGTGGATTACCCGGTGCGTTGGTAGGTGGTGCTATAGGTCTAGGTACAGGAATGGGTCTTTTTGGTGACGAAGAGTCATATTACGGATTAACAGGAAACACCCAAGCTTTACAACAAATGAGTGCTGAAGATGCTATTAAGAAATATGAGACATTTAAAATGTCTGAAAGACTCAGAGACCCAAGGGGTTATTTGCAAAAGAAATTTTTAGGCGAAAACAGAGAAGGGCTTTTAGGTATCCAAAGATCTACTGGTTTTACAGATAGAGAGATGTTCGGTCCTGGTGGTTTTTCAACGGCTTATGGAAATGAGTTTTTATTTTCTCAACGTGCAAATATGCAACAACAAATAGTAGGAGCAGGCGGTAGTGGGCAGGCTGGTACTGGAGAAACAATGGCACTTGCCTTGAGAGCACAAAGAATGATGGGTTTGACCAATTCAGGACAAGCAATGGGTAGGTTATCTTCTTATTTAACACAAGAAGAGTCTAAAGAGGCTTTTGTAAAAATTCTTGCTCAAGGTGTTACCATAGGTCTTGATGATTCAGAGTTTAGAGAAGAGCAAAAAGATTATTTTAACCAGGTGACATCAATTGCTCAAAGTATAGGCGGTGGAGAAGAAAGTGTAGCAGCTTTTATGACAGCTGCTCTTGAGGGTGATATTAGCAGAAGAGGCGTATCACAAGCTGCCGAAGGTTTTGGTAATATAATGTCTAAAATGAGTGAGAGGGGAGGTGTAATAGCAGCTTCTAGAGCAGCTATGATATCCCAAAGTGATACTTTTAATAATATAGGTGGAATGTACAGGGTTGCTTTTCAAAATATGGATGTTAGAGATATAACAGCAGATAATCCTGCAATGAAAATGTATCATAGAATGTCAAAGTCAAAAAAGTCTTTAGATGAATTTGTTGCAGAAAGAAGAGATATAGCTTTAAAATCTTTGTTTATGCCTTTTTCTAATACAGAAGAGGGAAAAGAGGTTATGAATCTTTATGAAAGATCTAAAGAAGGTCAGCTTGAACCTGATGAACAGTCTAGACTTGAGCAGCTTATAGGAACTTTTGCAGATATGCAAGGGCTTTCTGAAGAAAGAAGAAGAGCAGTCTTAGGAGCTTTTGGTGGACAAAGAAATTTATACAAAAGAATTAGGGAAACCAAAGCGGCAAGAAAAAGACAGACTGAAATAGATAAGGCAAGAAAAGAAGCGGGCTTATTGGGTACAGAAGAAGAAGCTTCTGGTGTAATAAGAAGAAATAGAGATGTCTTAGGTGAAGTTTTTAAAGATGTAACAGGAAGAGATATAAGTTTCACGGATGACAAAGCAAATGTTAGTACGTATAATCCTGCTCAAGACGAACTTGTTCTTAGTAGAAAAGACAAGGCTCGTCTAGGACATCTCAATGAAGCACCTTCTTTTTTTGACAAGCAATGGAAAGCGGGTGCTATATCTCAGAACCAACAATTTTCTGGTTTAGATAAAACTGTACAAGATATGGCATCTTCTGTTTTTGACAACCTTGACAGAACACTTACCGATAAGATAAAAATGGACTCTTTTAGAGAGGCTTTGGAAAGTGGTGCACGTGCTGTTGAGGGTTTTATGACAGCACTGGGTTATAATAAAAGAAAAGTTTTCAACCATGCCAAGGGAGATCCTACGAATCCTCTAAACCAAAAAAATGCAACAGCAAGAGCAGGAAGTTCTTAGGGGGATAAGCTAGATGGCCAACACAGTAACAATACCTATAAATAAAAATACTATTGATTCTCATCAAATAAGCCCTCACTGGGTTTTGACTTTTGTTAGGTTTAAAAATAGAGATACTAAAAATTATAAAGAACCCGATTCTTTGGACAGAAGTATCACAAGAGATGTTTTTGTTGTAGAGAATGATTGTATATCTTTATCTGTAAACACTTCAAAAAAGAATTATACCCCACAGGCTGTAATGACCCTTCTTGGTGGGGATATAAACTATTCTACCGCAGTAGCTCCTGGAGATTTTGTTTTTGTTAACATATTAAATTCAACACAAAAAGCTATTGAAATAAGAAATAAAGCTCAAAATCTTGATCCAATAAATGAAAAAGATAGTGGATTTAAGGGTTTATTTAAAATTAATAATGTTAGTAAAATTATAAACGTAGATCCTGCCACAGGACAAAAAATATTAAGATATCAAATTTCTGCCAGGGGTTTTACAGAGTTTAACAATGTAATATATTACAACCCAACTCTTGGAAATGCTATTAGCAAAGATGTGCTTACGTATTTTATACAAGAAAAGCTTTTAGAGGTTTTGAACAGTAAGGTAAACATACAAGAAGTATTACGCCTACTTCCTAGGCTTGTACTAGGAAAAGAGGTGGAAAA
>Ga0180431_10008637_pt1 | contig 11660 bp, 5 predicted proteins | sample SS_ome_11_FD_132459 | JGI IMG/M metagenome (GOLD analysis project Ga0180431, IMG submission 132459) | Hypersaline lake sediment archaeal communities from the Salton Sea, California, USA - SS_1_MS_1 metaG | ecosystem: Environmental > Aquatic > Non-marine Saline and Alkaline > Hypersaline >...
GAACCCCGGCCAGAAGGTGACGGTTGCCTTCGCCGGCCACGAGCGCACCGCGACCGCCGCCAGGGACCGCTCCTGGACCGTCACGTTCCCGGCGATGAAGGCCGACCGCACCGGCCGAACGATGACCGTCAAAGGGAAGACCGCAGCGCTGGCCCTGGAGAACATCCTCATCGGCGACGTCTGGGTCCTGGGCGGGCAGAGCAACATGGAGTTCCCGATTCAGAACGTCGAGGGCGGCCGGCTCGAGATCGTCTCGGCCAACTTCCCGCAGATCCGGATCCTGACCGTCCCCGCGCAAGACGGACCCGACCCGAAAAAGGGCTTCCCGCGGCTTCACGAATGGAGCGGCTGGTTCGGGCGGCATTTCCGCAAAGGCGACTGGGAGGTCTGCTCGCCCGAGACGGTCCGCGAACTTTCGGCGATCGGGTATGTCTTCGCGCGGCGTATCCACATGGCGGCGCAGGTCCCCATCGGGGTGATCGACACGTCCCGGGGCGGTACGACCGTGGAAACGTGGGCGCCGATCGACGTCCTCAAGGCGATCAACACCCGCGAAGTGAAGGCCAAGCTTGCCGAGTGGGACCAGCGGATTGCCGAGTGGGACCCGCAGAAGGATCTGGCCAACCGGGTCAGGAACTTCGAGAACTGGGTCAAGAACATGAAAAAGCAGGGCCGCAAGATCCCCCCGGACCGCAAGGCCCCGACGGACCTGCGCCCGGGCCCGGCGATGGACCAGAACCGCCCCGGGAACTGCTACAGCAGCATGATCGCCCCCCTGGCAGGGCTGGCGGTCAAGGGGGCCATCTTCCACCAGGGATTCAATAACGCTCTCGGCGCGGGCTCGGCGGGCTCGGCGATGTACTACCAGATCTTCGGCAAGATGATCGCCGCCTGGCGGGGGGCCTTCAACGATCCTGCCATGCCGTTCGGCATCATTTCGCTCTGCACCGCCGGGTCGCCACAGACGGCCGACAACTACCTCGAGAAGACGGTCGACGACGGGGTCTACATCCGCGAAGCGCAGTACAGGACGTTCGTGGACTTCCACAAGGCCGGCGACAAGAACGTCGGGTTTGCCAGCAGCTTCGACCAGCGCCGGTCATGGTATCACCCCCAGAAGAAGGTCCCGGTCGGGGAGCGGATCGCCGCGTGGGCGCTGGCCACGCAGTACGGCATGGACAGAGAGGTCATCTGGCTGCCTCCCACGATCAAGGAGATGAAGGTCGAAGACGGGCGGATCGTCCTGGCCATGGACACGTGGGTCAAGCCCATCGACAGCGGCCCGATCGTCGGTTTCGCCATTGCCGGCAAGGACCGCCGGTTTCAGCCGGCCGAGGCTCAGTGGCTCGTGAAGGGCAAGGACCGGCACAACCGGCCGCAGTACGACCGAAGGGTTGTTGTCCTGACCAGCCCGCACGTGGGCGAGCCCGTCCATTTCCGTTATGCCTGGGGCCGCAACCCCATGGCGAACCTGACCCGTGCCGACAATACCGCCATCCCGCTGGCCACGCAGCGCAGCGACGACTGGAAGATGGAAGAGGTTCCCGAGACGTTCCCGCGGGACGAGTCAAAGCCCACACGGGACCAGGCCCGTCGGCTGCGATCGATGGTGAAGCGGGAGCTTCGCCTCGATGATATGAAGCGGCGTCTGGCCCAGGCCCAGGCCTTCATCGACCAGCACAAGGCCAGGTACGAAAAGGAACGAGAGGACTGGGAGCAAAGCAAGGCCAGGGAACGGGCCAAGCTCCGGGAGAAGAAGGAGTAGGGCTATTGTCACATGTCCCTGGCGGGACAAGAAGCGCCCGCCCGGCGCACCACCACCTCAGGACTCACTGCGCATCCGGGCGCGCCGCTTTCCACCCGGCCTTCATCTGCGCGATCAGCTTCCGGAGCAGCGCCGTGTTCTTTGGGTCGGCGGCGAGGTTTCGTCCGCCGGGCGGGTCGGCCTGGTAGTCATACAGTTCGTATCGCCCTTTGCCTGGCAGTTGCGTCCTGCTTCCCTTCGGCGCGGCCTTGGCGTACCGCGTCAAGCGATACCTGTCCGTCCGCATGGACACCGAACCCACCCAGACGTTGAAGGCCGCCTTCTTCCATCTCCGTGACGGGTCCTTCAACAGCGGAACCATGCTGACCCCCTCGACGTGCTCGGGGACGGGCAGCCCGCTCAGCTCGCAGACGGTCGGGTAGATGTCCACCAGTTCGGTCAGGGCGTCGGTCCTGCGGCCCGTGGTGATGCCCGGCGCGGCAACCATGAACGGCACGCGGACGGCCTCCTCGTAGTTGCTGCACTTGGACCACAGCTTGTGCTCGCCGAGCTGCCAGCCGTGATCGCTGCACAGCACCACCGTGGTGTCGTCGGCCATGTCAAGCTCGTCCAGCGCGTCGAGCATCCGTCCGATCTGGGCGTCGATGAAGCTCACGCACGCCCAGTAGCCGTGGATGAACTCGCGCTGCTTGGCCTTCGGAAGCACCGGGAAGCTCTCGGGGGTGTGGTCGGCGCGCCTGGCCCCGGCGGCATTGACGACGGCGTCACCGTAATGGCACAGGTCGCCCCAGCCGTTGCGCCCGACGGCGCCCTTGGGAAAATACGGGTTCTCGGCCAGGTCGATCTCGTCGCGGCGATACAAGTCCCAGTACTTCTTGGGCGCCACCCACGGCAGGTGCGGGCGATAGAAGCCGACGGCCAGGAACAGCGGTCTGCCTGAGGCGCGGTGCGCTGTGAGTTCCGCAATGGCCTTGTCGGCCGAAGCCCCGTCGGGATACGCCCCGTCCGGCGCGTCGACGCATTCGGTCAGGGGCGAACGGTTCCTGCCCGTCCGGGCATAGGTCAGGCCCTTCCTGTTCTCGGCCAACTGATACCCCGAACAATAACCGTCACACACCAGTTTCCGCTCGCCAAAGGTGTGCGTGTAGCGTGTCGTCCACGATTCGGGATCGTCATTGTTGAAGTGATACACCTTCCCGATCGAGACCGTATCGTACCCGTTGGTCTTGAAGTGCCCTGGCAGCGAGGGCTTGCCCTTGGGCAAGAGCCGTCGCAGTATGCCCTGGCCCCTGTTGCGTGCGTACATCCCGCTGAGCGTGCTCACGCGCGACGGCATGCAGACCGGGACCTGGCAGTAAGCCCTGCGGCACACCAGCGACCGGGCCGCCAGCTTGTCGATGTTCGGGCTGATGATCTTGCTCTTGCCGTAGCACTTCAGCTCCGGCCGCAAGTCGTCCACGTAGATCAGCAGGACGTTCTTCTTCCGTGAAGCGGGCTTGCCCTTGGCGAATACAGCCCTCGCGCTCAGGGCCGCCAGCCCCGCACCGCACACCTTGAGGAACGCCCTGCGTGTAGGCTCCTCACGCGTCAACAGGTCCATGGCCGAACTCCCGTCTGCTCGTCCGGGTCGTGTTTCCTGGAATCACTAGAGCATCGTTCGACACAATACACGAAGGCTTTCCTCACCACAAACCCGCTGAACATGTCCTACGTGCCGATCACGCCCAGTTCGGCGACGGAGGCCCAGGGGTTCGCGTCGTGGGCCGACAGGGACCGGAGCATCACGTAGCGGCCGCGGACGGGCTTGCAGGGGGCGTCCTGGGCGGTCTTGATCTTCTCGAACGCGGCCTTGACGGCGGGGGCCTTGAACTCCGTCGGCGAGGCCGAGACGTAGAACTCGCAGTCCTTCAGCGCCCCGTTCCACCCGACGTCCTGGCGGGCCATGTAGCGAAAGCCCCGGACCTCGTACTCCTTGCCGAGGTCGATCACCAGTTCGTGGGGGTGCTTCTTCACCTCGGGCGCAAACTGCGAGTGCCACCACGTGCCCGGGTCGCCGTCGATGGCGTTCCGGGCGAGTTTCCCGTTGCCGCTCGACTCGCTGCTGACGCGGACGACCTTCCAGTCGGTGTTGGGAATCAGGCCCTTCTTGGGCATCTTCTCGGCCTTGCGCCGCCTGGGGCGCCTCGGGGGGCGCTTGCCGCCGTACTTGGCCGCCCGGTCCCGCTCGTGGATCGCCCGGTCGTGGAACGTTCCCGGGCGAGCCGGCGTGTGGGCCTCGGCGGCAAAGGCGGTCATCTTCGCCAGCACGTCCTTGTGCTTGTCGGCCAGGGAGGTCGTCTCGCCGATGTCCGTCCGCAGGTCGTACAGCTCCCACGGAGCGTTCGTGTTCGGGCGGATCGCTTTGAAGTGCTTCATTCGCACCGCCGCCTGCCGGCCGAGTTCCCAATACAGGTACGCGTGTTCAACCTGCTTTCGTGCGGCGGCCTTCTCGCCGAGAAGCTCCGGCACGATCGAGATGCCGTCGACGTCCTTGGGCGTCTCGGCCCCGGCCAGTTCGGCCGCCGTCGGGAGGAAGTCGGGGAAGTACCAGAGGAAGTCGCTGACGCGTCCGGGTGTGATCTTGCCGGGCCAGGAGACGATCATCGGGATGCGCAGCCCGCCCTCGTACAGGTTGCCCTTGCCCCCGCGGAACTCCTTGCCCGTCTTGGGGTCCCGGTTGGCGCTGTGGAAGCCGCGCGGATGGTCCTTGCTCCGGAAGTAGTTGGCCCCGCCGTTGTCTCCGCAGAAGAACACGATCGTGTTGTCCGCCAGGCCGAACTCCTTCAGCATCGCCAGCACCTGCCCGACCTGGCGGTCGACCATGGTGACCATGGCGGCGTAGCGTTTGGCCTGGGCGGGCCAGTCCTTGTCCTTGTACAGCGCCCAGGCGGGGTCGCTGTCGGGGATGTCGAAGATCCCGTGCGGGGGCGTGAAGGGCAGGTACAGGAAGAAGGGCCGGTCCTTGTGGGTCCGGAGGAACTTCTGGGCCTCGTCGAAAATGACGTAGTGCGAGTAGGTCTTGCCCTCGGAGCCGCCCTTGTTGCCCTCCAGGGGCAGTTCCTTGCTGTTCCTGACGATGTAGGGCGGGTAGTAGCTGTGGGCGTGGACCTGGTCGTAGTACCCGACGAACACGTCGAACCCGTGCTTTTCGGGCACGCCGGTGGACCCGCGGCCGCCGCAGCCCCACTTGCCGAATCCCCCGGTGGCGTAGCCGGCCCGTTTCAGGACCGAGGCGACGGTCTCTTCGCCCGCGCGGAGCGGCGTGCCGCCGTCGTTGACGCGTACCGACGTATGCCCGGCGTGCTTTCCGGTCATCAGGCAGCACCGTGTCGGCGCGCAAACGCTGGACCCGGCCAAGGCCTGCGTGAACCGCACGCCGCCGGCCGCCAGCCGGTCGATCACCGGCGTCTTGATGTTCGGGTTGCCCATGCACGACAGCTCGTAGTAGCCCAGTTCGTCGCACATGATGTAGACGATGTTGGGTTTGCGTTTCTTCTCGGCCGCGACGGCCGCCGTCCCAACCGCCGCCAGCGCCATGCCCGACCCCGCCGTGCGGAGGAAGTCTCGTCTGGTGTGTGCCACTATGGTTTCTCCTGTATCGTCGGCTCCGTGAGCGCCGCAAAACCACCATTCTACAGTCTTCGTCCCGGCCATGCACATCTCGCTATCGCCCGGCGGGCTTGATCTCCCAGACCGCGTCGGGGGCGGCGTTGAAGGTCGAGAGCGGCTGGGTGAAGAGGTAGTCCTCGGCCCGGGTGAAATCTCTTCGGAGGAAGTGTGCCTCGTACCGGATGCCGGCGAACGCGTGCCGCTTCAACTCCTGCCCGGGCGTGAGCCGGGGCGTGCTGGAGAACGTCAGAACGCCCTGCGGGTCGACCCACAGGATCGCGAGGTCTCTCTGGCAGCCGTTACGCCACGTGACGTTCCCGCCCCTGCCGCCCTCGGCTGAAGGGATACGCTTGATGAACCTGTGGACGGTCAAGGCGGGCATGTCGGTCCGCAGCCTGGCGATCGCGCCGTCCGAGACGCCGGAGGCCCTCGTTACCAGCAGCGTCCTGAGGCTGGGCATCTTCCTGAACGTGGCGAAGGCCTTGACGAAGGTCTTGTCCCCGCCGGTCCAGTCGCGTCCAACCAGCAGGTTGCCCAAGCCGTCGGCTGTCCCCGCCGTGCCGCAGGGCCGGTAGTTCACCACGCCGCCCAGCTGCCGGATTTCGAGGACGGCCTGCTTTTCTCGGCGCCCGATCCGCGTCGATTGCAGCACCTGGGCCAGCGCGTAGGGAACGTGGGAGTCGCCCAGGTGGGCCAGGGCCAGGGCGTCCACCAGGCGGTAGGGCTCCGGGGCGGTGGCCGACGTCCTGACGGCGCTCCAGAGCAGGGGCTTGTCGCCGGGCGGCTGGGTCAGCTCGAGCGTGACTTTCCTGCCCTTGTACCGCTCCAGCGAAAAGACGATGGGCGTCGGACGCTCCTGCCAGCGCTGCCTGATGGGCATCTTGCGCGGCCGGACCTCCCGCTGGTTGACGTAGAGGGCCACGACATCCGGGCGAGGGTTCTCGGCCGTCTCCAGGCCCAGCCGGACGACCAGCCACGTGCTGCCCGGCCCGATGGTCATCTCCCGCCGGAGCCTCATCGGCTGTCGTTCGACCCGGAGCATCGCCAGGAAGCGTCCGCGGCCGTGCGCGTGCGTGTCGTCGAGAAGACCGGTCCAGACGTGCTCGCCGCGTCCGGCCGGCAGGAGCGTCCATCCTTTCTCGGCGGCAATCAGCGGCCCGACGTGCCGGGCGACCTGGGCCCGAAGGCTTCCCCTGTCCAGCTCGAGCCACGGATCCAGCCAGTCCAGCTTGTCGCGGACGTTCAAGGGGTCGGCCCGCGGGGGGGCGTCCCTGACGGCCGGGTCGGCCTGGAGCACCAGGCGCCTCGGGCCCTCCGCCGCGAGATCGAGCCGGACCCGGCCGGTGTCAACGGTCTTCTCCGAGCCGATCAGCAGCGGGCTTTCGTATGCGGGCTTTCCGGCGACCGACCCGACATACACCCGCGCCCGGGCGCAGCCGCCCATGCCCACCAGACGGTCCAGCCCGACGGTGCTGTGAAACGCCCTGGCGCAGGCCGGCAGCAGGAACCGCAGCTCGCTGTAGGCGTGGACGGCAAAGCCCCAGGCGTACCGCCGAGACCCGCTGTGGAGCGGCCGGCCGGCCGAGTTGCGGTTCGCCTGCCAGGGCTGCAGGGGCGGACAGACCGCGCCCGCCGGACGCACGCGGCCCAGCGGGACCTCCCACGGGGCAAACGACCACCACATAGCGATGCGGGCAAACGGCACGCGCAGCGCGTCGAGAGACCAGGCGGGCTGGATCGCGTGGGCCCAGGCGTCGCTGTGGCGACGGGGGCCCGGGGCCGCCCGCTTCGCCCTGTAAGGGACGGCGCGAAAGCGCAGGTCGCTTCCGGTGACGACAAGGCCCCCGACGGTCTCGATCCGCACCAGCCGGGACCCACAGGCCGGGCTGAGCGCCGCAAGCTCACGGAAATACGCCTGCCACGGGTCGACGTGCGGAAAGTGGATCTCGGCAACGTTGGCCAGACCCACGTCGAGCGATCCATCGCTCAGCAGCAGGCGCAAGGCGTCCTTGCCCGGCCGAACGGCCACGAAGTCCACGCGACCGCCGTCACGGTAGATCAGCGTTCCCGGGCGGTACGCCCTTGGCCGACGGGTCCGGCGCAGCACGATCCGCCGAATGCCGTCGATCAGCACGCGGACGGTGTTCGCCTCGGCCGAACCCGGCGCTGTCGGCAGCCCGGGCGCGGGGACCACCAGGAGGTGCGCCGGGGTGTGGATCCCGTCCGTCTCGGCGCCGGGGCGACAGCCGGCCACCCGCCCGACGATGCGGTCGCCCCCGACGAATTCGACGACCTCGGCGCCCTCGGCCGGCATGCGCCACGGTTGGAGGCTGCGGTCCGTCAGCCACCGCAGCGGGCGCTTGGCGTCTTTCAGCGGCGTGTCGTCCAGCCGAGGCGACCCCGGATGCTCCCCCCAGCCGGTGATGCGGTCGCCTTCGACCCGTGACCCGTCGGAGAACACCGCCTCGTACCGCGCGGGGCGTTCGGCCTGCAGCGGCGCCGCAACGGCCCAAACGAGCACGGCGAGCAAGATGGTCATACCGGGATTCCGCATCGCGGCACCTGCGGCGTTCCGCACAGCCTCAGCGCCCGCGCCCGTCCGCGGCGGGCAGACTCCGATCCGCCGCCGACCCGGACCCTCGGGCTTTGGACCCAATGCTACGGTGGGCAAGGAGCATTGGCAAACCCTTCGGCGCGGACGAATTCCTTCACAATTTGGTGCTTGACGTGGCGGGAATCCACGAGTAAAATAAATATCTTGGGTCCGGAGGCGGTCTCTGGGCCTTAACGGGTCATGAAACGAGGCGAACGGAGGCCTCAGGCGGTGAGAGAGGACTGACACAGGGCACCAGGCGAGCGCCGAACGGTCGGCGCCCGGCCAACGCCCTGCCACGCACAGTCAGGTGGAGTCAGCTTCTCTATCAGTCTTTCACGTGAAGGAAGAAGACGATGAGACAGGTTCAGTTTCTGACGGCAACGTGTGCCGTGCTGGCGTTGGTCGCGGGGGCAGCCACCACAGCCCGGGCGGCCACGTTCTCGGACAACTTCAACGACGGCGTCATCGACACGTCCAAGTGGCAGGTCATGGACGACATCCCGCAAGGCGGGGCCGACGTCAACGAGGTCGGTGGCGAAGGCGTGTTGATTAAGCGCGGCCATCTCGTCACGACGGCTCAGTGGGACCCGTCGGTCACCGGCGCGGTCACCATCACGGGCCAGTGGGAATTCACCACGACCGGCGACGCCGACATGATTCAGGTGTTGACGCGCAGCGACGGCCTTCCCGCCGGCGGCTATGGGGAGACCAACCTGGGTTTGGAGTTTTTCTACATCACCAACGGCACATCGCTTGACATCAAGAACCGGGGGTCGGGCTTCACCATTGCCAACGAGGTCAAGACAGGTTCACTCTCCATCAGCCAGGGCGATGTTGTTGATTTCACCATTACGGACACCGGCGGGGTGGGGGTGTCCTTTACGGTGACCGAGGTAGGCAATCCGAGCAACACCGCGTCGGTGACTGCGGACGTGACCGACTCGTACGCGGGCCCGAACCGCATCGTGTTCCACAATCGCGAAGGCAGCACCCGCATCGCGTCGCTGGATGACGTCTCGATCACATCGGCATCGATGCCGTTTAGGTTGACGAGCCTGCTCGGCATGGACTCGGCGGGATTCACGGTTCGCGACGTGCAGTCGACCGGGACCATCAACAATCTCGCAACCGCCGATGCCTTGCTGGGCGGCAGTGGCGTCGCCAGCCAGACAACCGCCACCGGCGTCGACGTCATCAACTACATCAACAGCGCCGGCGGCGGCGGCAACGGGCGCTATGGCGACGATCGTGAGTTTCCCAACGGTACTGGCAACCGCAACGATTTCGCGATCTCGGTGATGGGGACGCTCAACGTTATCCAGCCCGGTACGTATACGTTCGGCCATAACACCGATGACGGCGGCCGCCTGCGGATCAACGGTGCCGACGTGTTCGTCAACGACGTTCTGGCCGGCCCGCACGACGCCTTCGGGACGGTCACCCTGACGGCCGGCCAACACGCTCTCGACTACGTCTACTTCGAGCGCGGCGGCGGCGCCGAAGTCGAGTTGTTCGTGGCCCAGGGCGCGCATACCTCCTACAACGGCAACTTCCAGTTGCTGACGTTCGCCATCCCCGAGCCGGCCACGATGGTCGCGCTGGGCCTGACCGTCGCGGGCCTGGGCGGGTACGTCAAGAGGCGAAGGAAGCTGGCGTAGGCGGCCAGGGCCGGCCAGGTCGTAGCGAAGCGAAGATGCCCTGGGTGCCCGATGGAGGGTAGCTCCGCCCGGCAGGGCCGGGGTATGCGTGATAAACGTAGCGACAAGCCCCTACATACTGGACATATGTCACTATCGGGGGGGCGGGAGTACGATGACCCCGAGACAAAAGGTGACCAGCCTGACGACGTCCGGTTAGGTCCGGTCCGGTCGGACCAGGAGGCTGCGAATGACACACGCCCTGTCCCTGACGTGCATGTCGGTCGTCATGCTGCTGGCCGCTTCGCCGAAGGCGCCTGCGCCGCAGCGCCCGAAGATCCGCAAGCTCGGCACGATCCGCTGCGACCTCGTCGAGACCACGCCGTTCGTGTTCAAGGACACCGTCTACCGCCTGGAGTGGGTCCGCACCAAGTACAAGGGCAACACGCGCGGCAAGGACTACCTGCATATCGTCGAGCGTGACTCGGGCAACGAGGTCTCCGCCTTCGGCGAGGGCTATCGCTTCCCGTGTGCCTTCGTCGAGGGCGGTACCGTCTACGTGGCCGGCACGAAGACCCGGCACCGCTGGTACGGCCATACCGTGACGATATTCGCCTCGACGGACCTGAAGACCTGGACGCAGTGGACGGCGCTGGATGACCCGAAGTACGGCATCTGCAACACGTCGATCTGCAAGGCGGGCAACCGGTACGTGATGATGTTCGAGATCCACCGGCCCAAGGCCGAAACCGGAACGGCCTTCACCGCCCGTTTCGCCACGTCCAAGGACCTCAAGACGTGGACGGTCACGCCGCCGAAGTGCGTCTACGCGAAGGACCGCTACAGCGCCCCGCACTGCCTGCGCTACTGCGACGGGTGGTACTACAACTTCTACCTGGAGGCCGTCAAGGGCGGCTACCAGCAGCGCCTCGTCCGCTCCCGCGACCTGGTCCACTGGACGCCCAGCCCGTTGAACCCCGTCCTGGCCGCATCGGACGACGATCGCAAGATCGCCGATCCGAAGCTGACGCCCGCGGAGCGAAAGCGGATCGGGACGGCCGGGAACATCAACAACTCCGACATCGACCTGTGCCAGGTCAGGGGCAAGCTCATCATCACCTACTCCTGGGGCAACCAGCACGGCGTGGAGCACCTGGCCGAGGCCGAGTTCGACGGAACGCTCAAGGAGTTCCTCCAAGGGTGGTTCCCCCGGAAGCCATAGCGCATGCAGACGCCCCGGCCGGTCCCGCTGTGGAATAACGCTCGGTCCTACTCCACGTCGCCTTCGAGCGTGATGATGTAGAGATGGTCGCCATAGTGAGTGTGGCCGGCCCAGGTGCGGCCGTTGGGGTGGTTGGCGATGGGATACGGGACGATCGGGAACAGCGCGATCGGGTGACCACCGCCAGCCGGTTCGATAGCGGTTTCCGGGCCTCGGGCGATGGCCCACCAAGGAAGGCCTGCGGCAATCGCAGCAACATCATACAAACCTCGAACCGATTCGAGGCACGCACCCGTCTCGGCATCCCAGACCCTTGCCGTCAGATCATAGCAGTTGGCTATGATCCGCCCACCGTCGGAACTGTACGCAACCTGAAGGATACCGTGCTCATGTCCGCGCAAGACGCTTAACTCGGCGCCGCTCGCATCCCAGATGCGTACCGTGTTGTCATGGGAGCCGCTTACGATCCGTCGCCCGTCAGGCCTGTACGCAACGCTCGCGACACTGTCCTCATGTGCGCACAAGACGGCCACCTCAGCTCCGCTCTCCGCGTCCCACACCCGCACTGTATTGTCCCCAGAGCCGCTCGCAATCCGTCCGCCATCCGGGCTGTATGCGACGCTCTCCACCCATTTCTCATGTCCGCGCAGAACAACAAGTTCGGTCCCACTAGCCCTTAAACAAGCGAACCGTGGATAGTGCGCGGGGGGCTGGGGCTGCGGCGGGGCGAGGCGCAGCGGCTCTGGCCGCCGTCGCCGGCGGGTTGCTTCGCTTCACGTTGTCGCTCTGTCA
>Ga0180431_10008639_pt1 | contig 11659 bp, 9 predicted proteins | sample SS_ome_11_FD_132459 | JGI IMG/M metagenome (GOLD analysis project Ga0180431, IMG submission 132459) | Hypersaline lake sediment archaeal communities from the Salton Sea, California, USA - SS_1_MS_1 metaG | ecosystem: Environmental > Aquatic > Non-marine Saline and Alkaline > Hypersaline >...
ACCTGCACATCAGGCGTCTAAGGAGGAGATGGACCAGACATTGCGCGGCGGGGAGAGAATCGTGGCCGGAAGTTCACAGACGATCCGCGACGTTCTCGTGATTTGTCAGTTGGCCCTCGCGGTTGTACTGCTGGTGGGAGCCGGTCTGCTCACTAACAGCTTTCTACGCCTGCTCGATGTACCCGCCGAGCGCAATGCGGAAGTGTTCTCAGGGCTGCAACTCAATGTCATCCTCGTCGGGCTGTTCGCTGCAGTGGCCCTGGGACTTGCGGCGTTGGGGGTTTACGCGGTCACAGCGTTTGCAGTCGCCAGGCGCCGGCGCGAGATCGGCGTTCGCATGGCTCTTGGTGCTGCACCCGCAAGGATCGTTGGCATTACCCTCAGCAGCGGCACCAAGCTGATTGCGTTCGGCACCGCAATCGGACTCTTCGGAGCTTTCGGGCTGTCGCGGTTCCTCCACAGCCTACTTTACGAAATTGGACCAAGTGATCCAGTGACGTACGGCGTCGTGATTATCGTGCTGATCATCGTGGCGACCGTTGCCAACTATCTGCCGGCAAGACGAGCCACCAAAATCGATCCCAGAGTTGCATTCGTATCTGAGTAACGCAACGCAGCGTCTCCTCTGAATCATGTTTGGCGCGGAGTGACGCGGATTCACGCGGACAACAATTGGAGCGTGGTTACCCCACCCCAACCCAAAGAAACAACCAGCGTTTCTCCGCGTTCTTCCGCGGCAAAAGCACCTACCGGAGTGTTGCCCGGCAGTCCGTTTATAGGTACGGGGCATTATGATATTCGCTAGACAACTAACACTCCCAGGAGTCCACAATGGGCATCACTAAGCTCGGCACAGACTACAAGTCGTATTCATATCTCGAGGCAGGAAAAGACTACAAGGAATTCGACCTGGCTGACGAACTCAATCGCGTTGGCCAGTATCTGATACCCCTATCTGATGAAGAGGAGAAGCGGGTCGAGCAGATCGTGAAAGACAACCTCATGGTCTCTCTTCACGACCATATCACGGTATTTCCAGACGACATTAGCGAATCACCCCAATACACGCATGAAGGGCGTATGACGACGGCGTATCAGGCTCTGGCCTCCAGTTATTGGGACGCAGTATTCGACAATCTGATGGATGGGATCATCAACATCGAATCCAAGACCGGCTGGAAGTGGACCGAGGTGTTACACGACTTGGGCATGCGACTGTGCGATGCGGCCCACCAAGATTTCCTCGTGCACTGCACGAAGGTGGATCAGATCCAGCAGGCCCACGACGAAGGCAAGGTTGCCTGGATCGCGGTCATCGAAGGCGCTGCGATGATTGAGAACGAGGTCGACCGTATCGATCTACTCTACGGATTCGGTGTTCGGTCGCTGGGTGTTACCTACAGTGAATCGAACGCACTTGGCTCCGGTCTCAAAGAACCCGGCGATGGAGGGCTCACGACGTTCGGGAAGCGCGCAGTGAGGCGGATGAACCAGGTCGGCATGCTGATCGACTGCTCCCACTGCGGAGACCAGACAACGCTGGACGTGATTGAATACAGCGACGCACCGATTATTCTGAGTCACATCGGGGCACGGGCGTTGTGGGATTCGAACAGGCTCGCACCCGACTCAGTTTTGGAAGCGTGCGCCAAGAACGGCGGACTCATCGGTATTGAAGCTGCACCACACACCACGATCACACCGAATAATACGTCGCACTCAATTGAGTCGGTTATGGAGCACTTCGAGTACATCAAGAACCTCGTCGGCATCGACCATGTGGGCTTCGGACTCGACACCCTATACGGCGACCACGTGGGTCTCCACGATACATACTCGGCAGCTCTGTCGATCGAAGAGTCACAGAAGTCGGCCGCGGCAACACAAAACCCGCCGCACGAAAAGGTCGAGTATGTAAAGGGCGTGGAGAATCCGACCGAGAGTTCGTTCAACGTGGTCAGGTGGATGGTGAAGCACGGCTATTCGAACGAGGACATCGCGAAGGCAATTGGGGGTAATGCGATGAGGTTGTTGAGGGAGGTTTGGTAAGAGACGCGCATTGAGAGAGAGAGTATTCTCAGGGTACATGAATGCAAAGAAGTGGGATTACGAATAAAAAGATCGATGATATGACACAGCCTTCAATGAAAACTATCAGCTACTTGCGAGCGGCCGAGACGAAGCACACCCGGCACTGAAGTACCTGTCGCGGCTCACTACTGTGCTTTCCGGGCCCGTGCTCGTAACAAGTGGTTTGCCATCTCCGCGAATCCTTCACCTCTGTCCGCGATTGTGACGTAAACAGGCGGCGTGGGAAGACGGTCTAGCGATTCCCGAACATTGCTCACGCCGACACTTACCGGGAAGTACTCAAAGGCGGGAGCATCGTTGCCGCTGTCGCCAATAAACAACCACTTATCGCGGGCTTTCGCGATGTTCAAGCCCAATGCATCCCGCACGGCGCGAACAATCCCACTCGCTTTGTTCCAATCCCCCGGGATCACATGGGCATGAACACTAGACGCGTCTGCGCCAGCGCCCTCGGCCTCTATTGCACGCAACAGCGCGTCGATTTCATCCTCGCGCAGAGAGACAGTCTCACCAACATCGAACGCCAGGTCGCAGCGACGAGCCCAGGTGTCGGGTGACACTTTCACATGCGGAAGCCCACGTGCCACACGTTCGCGCACGCGCGCGAACAGATCATCGTAAGAGTCGCGACGTTCAGGCGGATCGAAGTAGTTGTCGCGGATCAAGTCTCCGTCTCGCCATATCCAACCTGCCCCGTTCTCACCCACACCAACCGATATCGGCCAATGGCGAACGATCACGTCGATCCAACCAATTGGGCGGCCGGTGCAGGCAACGAGATGGAGCCCTGCACCAGCGAGTTCGTGCATCGCCCTGAATGCGGCGAGTTCCAGCCTGCCTTGGCGCGTAACTGTGTCGTCGATGTCGAATGCGACGCCCACGAGTTTACGGGTGATTACATCGGGCATTTCGTCGAGTGGTCGCACGGTTCTCCGTCGGTGCTAGCCGCTGAGGTCAAAGGAAAATGGACAGCCCCTGCTCCGGGTGTTTTACTTCGAGGCGTCCCAAGAAGATACTCTACTCCGTTAAGGACCGGCCCATGCGAGCTTTGCTGCTCCCCAGGTTCGTTCTCGCATCCCTGATTGCACTTGGATGTACGCCCCCGAGGGCCCAGCACGCACCCACCGGCCAAACCGTTGCCATCAACGGGTTCGAGATGTACTACGAGACAATTGGGACCGGCGAGCCGCTGCTTCTAGTTCACGGATGGTCCGGAAACGCAGCGTACTTCGCACCACTGCTTGAAGAGTTGTCTCAACACCACCGCCTGATCATCCCTGAACTGAGAGGGCACGGCAGGTCCACAAATCCGGCAGGGACCTTTACCATCAATCAGACTGCCAGCGACGTTCTTGCTCTCCTTGAGCACCTGGAGCTGAGCCATGTTAGGGCATTGGGTGCGAGCGCCGGCGGCCTCACGCTGTTACGAATGGCACTCGACAATCCAGATGCCATCCAGGCGATGATCGTCGTTGGTGTCGGTAATCATTTCCCGGAAGTCTGCCTGCAGAGCATGGCCGCGACGGACGCCGACAATTTTCCGCCTGAGTGGTGGGAGATCATGAGGAAAAGACACCCCAATGGCGACACGCAGATTCGGGAACTCGCGGCATACCTCAGAGAACTGGCAGAACCCGGAGTTGGCGTTGGATTCGAGAGAGACGCACTATCTTCAATTCAAACGCGCACCTTGATCGTGCAGGGCGACAACGACTGGTGTTTTCCACCCCCGCTGGTTGCCGAGATGCACGGTGCGATCCCCGACGCAGACCTATGGGTCATTCCCAATGGAGAACACGTACCCATTCTCGGACCACGAGCACCGTTGTTCCTCGAGATGGCCATGGCGTTTTATGCCGGGGAGTCACTGGACTAGGCACGAGGGAACATCGAAACAGTCGAACGTGAACGAAGAGAAACAATGCAAACAGTGAAGCTTGGCAGAGACGGACCAGACGTATCCCGCGTTGGCCTCGGCTGCATGGGGATGTCGGAGTTCTACGGCCCCACAGACGAAGCGGAGTCGCTGCGGGTATTCGACCGGGCTCTCGATTTGGGGCTCAACTTCCTCGACACTGCCGACGTCTACGGACCTCACAAGAACGAGGTGTTGGTGGGCAAGGCACTCAAGGGTCGAAGGGACGAGTTTGTCCTCGCAACGAAGTTTGGCATCGTGCGAGATCCGGACGATCCGATGAAGCGTGGGATCTGCGGCCGACCCGACTATGTGACATCCTGCTGCGAAGCGAGCCTCAAACGCCTCCGCGTGGACACGATCGACCTTTACTACCAGCATCGCGTCGACACCGAAACCCCTATAGAAGACACAGTCGGCGCAATGTCGAGGCTCGTGGAGCAAGGGAAGGTGAGATATCTCGGCTTGTCGGAAGCAGGGCCGCAAACCTTGCGGCGGGCGTGTGATGTTCATCCGATCACTGCGCTCCAAACCGAATATTCACTATGGAGTCGCGACCCGGAGCATGAGCTCATCAACACGTGTCGCGAGCTCGGTATCGGGTTCGTCGCATACAGCCCACTGGGACGCGGGCTCCTGACAGGACAGATCAAGAGGTTCGAGGATTTAGCCGACGACGACTGGCGGCGGTTCTCGCCGCGGTTTCAGGGCGAGAATTTCGATAAGAATCTGGCACTGGTTGCTCGTCTGGAAGAGGTCGCACGCGACAAGGGTTGCACGGCCGCACAACTCGCGATGGCCTGGGTGTTAGCTCAAGGCGGAGACATCGTGCCGATACCGGGCACCAAGCGGGTCAAGTACCTAGAGGACAATATCGGGTCAGTCGAAGTCGCTCTGACGCATAGCGAACTCGACGAGTTGAACACCACCGTCTCGGAGGGTGTTGAAGGCACGCGATATCCGGAGGCGATGATGAAGCTCGTCAATCTGTAGTGTTGACAGAAACGCCATGGCATGGTTGATTCAGCTTCCTATGAAATCGGTCTCAGCGAAGTTGCATCGACATCTGCATCACCATTCGCACGGCGAGTGGCCGGTAAGAGGTGCGTGCAGAAGTTGACGATCGATTGAAGACGACTTGAAGTGAACACGCAACGCCGGCCCTTCCGAGGCCGGCGTTGTGCTTTCCTGTACCAACTCCGCCGCCTCGATCGTGACCGGCCCCAACGGAGCGGAGCCTGTTTTGAACAAGAGAGACTACCCAAACGGAACACTGCGGCTCGGGCTGCCCAAAGGTCACATGGAATCCGGAGTGCTCAGACTTCTTGGAGACGCCGGTATCTCGGTAACACCTGCAGCACGAGGGTACCGCCCGACAGTCTCGCTGGAGCGCGCCGAGGCTAAACTGCTGAAACCGCAGAATATCGTCGAGATGCTGGCACTAAGCAGCCGCGATGTTGGTTTCGCGGGTGCGGATTGGGTGGAGGAGATGAACGTCGATCTGGTAGAACTGCTCGACACCGAACTCGACCGTGTGAAGGTTGTGGCAGCCGCACCGAAACTGCTGCTCGATGACGGCAAGTTGCCGAAGCGGCGTCTGGTCGTGGCTTCGGAGTATGAACGACTCACCGGCGGTTGGATTCAGCAACGGAAGCTCGACGCCGAGTTCGTTAGGTCGTACGGCGCTACTGAGGTATTTCCCCCCGAAGATTCTGACGTCATCGTAGACAACACGGCTACCGGCAACACGCTCAAGGCCAACGGACTTGTGGTCATCGACACTCTCTTCGAATCGTCCACCCGGATGTATGCGAGCCCCCAGGCCATGGAACTTGCTGGCAAGAGAGAGCGGATCGAAGGCCTGGTACTGCTACTCGAGAGCGTGCTCGAAGCTCGCCGCAGGGTAATGGTCGAGGTGAACGCTCCGGCCGACAAGCTCGAGGCGGTGGTGGCACTTCTCCCCTGTATGCGGGAAGCGACCGTGTCTCCGCTCTTCGGCAACAGCGGCTATGCGGTCAAGGCCGCCGTACCGAAAGAGCAGCTACCTACGGTCATACCTGCGATCAAAGCCGCGGGTGGGTCGGACGTGGTGGTAACCACACTTGCCCAGATCGTACCATGACTGCTGATTCGCGTTCGTATCCGACGACACGAGTCCCCGCGACTCCGTACCGAAGGCCCACTCCCAGGTCCACCGACACTCTGCGTCTGGACGGAAACGAGGGGGACCGACCGCAACAGGGTCTCTTGGAAGAACTCGGCGGATTGGAGCCTTCAATGCTGCGCGAGTATCCCGACCTATCCGAACTGCAGGACCTCATAGCTGCACGTCATGGGGTTGATCCGGCGTGCGTGGTCGTCACCGCTGGGGCCGACGATGCAATCGACAGGCTGTGCCGCGCATACCTAGAACCTGGTAGAGAGTTGCTGGTTCCGGTTCCGACCTTCGAGATGATTCACCGGTTCGCTGCAACCGCCGGAGGCACAGTCGCGACAATCCCATGGGCAGAATCGTTCCCAACCGATGAGTTGATTGGTAGAATCGGCGACAACACCGCAATAGTAGCCATCGTTTCGCCCAACAATCCAACCGGCCTCACTGTATCAGCCGAGGACCTGACTCGTGTAGCTGCAGCGGCTGATTGCGCATACGTGTTGCTCGACCACGCTTACGTCGACTACGCGGACGAAGATCTCACTGATACGGCATTGGAGCTTGAAAACGTGGTGGTCGCCCGCACATTCTCGAAGGCTTGGGGGCTCGCAGGCTGTCGAGTTGGATACCTGATCGCGAGCCCTGATGTGGCGAATGTGATCCGCAACGCCGGCAACCCGTACCCGGTGTCGGCACTTTCAATAGCGGTAGTTCTGCGGCGATTGAGGAGAGGCGGAAGAGAATTGGAACAACACACAGCCCGTATTCGTGAAGAGCGTGAGCGTTTTAGAGCACAGCTGACAGATCTCGGAGTACAAACCTCGCCGTCGGAGGGCAACTTCGTATTCGCCGAACTGGGCGACAAAGCGCAATTCGTTTACGAAGCGCTCGCAACGCTAGATGTGTTGGTTCGCTTCTTTCCACACCGTGAAGAGATATCCACCGGTCTTCGAATCAGCCTCCCAGGTCACGAGGAGGATTTTGCCAAGCTTACTGACGCGGTCGATCTTTGCCTGGCACCCCAGGCATTGCTGTTCGACATGGATGGGGTGCTCGCCAACGTCGAGAACTCGTACCGCCGCAGCACGCTCGAGACCGTTCGTTCGTACGGAGTACAGCTGGAGCGGACAGAACTCGAAACAGCAGTTCTCGCGGGCGATGCCAACAACGACTGGATACTGTCCCAGCGGCTTCTCTCCCAGAACGGCATTGAGGTGTCGTTCGACGAGATCTATGAGCGGTATCAGAGTTTCTACCTGGGAACTGACGATTCCCCTGGCCTGAGGGAGAATGAGACGCTCTTGGTCGATCGCGCCGTATTGGAATCGCTTGCCAGTCGAATGCCGCTGGGCGTTGTAACCGGAAGGCCGAGAGAAGAGGCAGAGTGGTTCCTCGATCGCGTGGGCATCGCCGGTCTATTTGAAACCACCGTCTGCCTCGAGGACGGTCCAAACAAGCCCGATCCGACCCCAGTGCGCCTCGCTCTCGAAAGACTCGGCGTCAAACGAGCGTGGATGATCGGCGACACACCCGACGACATACGCGCAGCTACTGCAGCAGGCACGTTGCCCATAGGAATCATCGCGCCGAACGCCGACCCGGAAACCAACGCGGCAGCACTCACCGATTGTGGAGCTGCCACGATAATAGACGATGTCGCTGCACTACAGGAGCTGATACCGTGAGCCGCCGATCTGCACAACTAGAACGAAACACTAAGGAAACCTCGATTGCCGCGAAGCTCGATATCGATGGGACCGGTACATCAGATATTTCAACCGGTATCGGCTTTCTCGATCACCTGTTCGAGGCATTCGTAAAACACTCGCGAATTGACCTTTCGCTCTCCTGTACCGGCGACCTTCGCGTAGACGATCACCATACGGCTGAAGATTGCGGCATCGTCGTTGGTCAGGTGCTCGACAAGGCGCTCGGCGACCGCTCCGGCATCCGTCGCTTTGGATACGCGTATGCACCGCTGGACGAATCACTGGCGCGAGCCGTGATCGATATTTCGGGCCGCCCTTTCTCCGCCGTGAATCTCGAGCTGCGACGTGAAAAACTCGGTGACCTAGCATGCGAAAACATCGCCCACGTACTGTCGTCGTTGGCGATCGCCGCTCGTATCACTCTGCACGTCGACCAACTCAAGGGCGAAAACGATCACCACCGGGCGGAGGCGGCGTTCAAAGCAGTGGCGCTCGCGCTGAGAGATGCGGTATCGCCCTCGGGAACCCAGGACGTGCCATCCACCAAAGGCGTGATTGAAGGGAGCACTCGTTGATGCAGGTCGCGATAGTGAACTCCGGCGTAGCGAACCTGGCCTCGATCAAGAGCGCATTTGACGCGATAGGTGCACCGACAACGGTCACGACCGACCCAGCCGTCGTTGCGAAGGCGAGCCACGTGGTGCTGCCGGGCGTCGGATCGTTCGGCGCGGGCATGCGAGCACTCCGAGCGAACGGGCTCGACAAGGCTGTTTGCGAAAGCATCGAGAAAGGGCAGCCGCTGCTCGCGGTCTGCCTCGGGATGCAGATGCTGGCGGAGGCAAGCGACGAGAGTCCAGGCGTAGACGGCATCGGTGTGATACCCGGACGGTTTGTATCCCTACCGCAGAGTGTACGAGTGCCACACCTAGGATGGAACTACGTAGTGGCGGAACGCCACAGTGACCTCCTCATCAGCGGTTTTGCCGCATTCGCAAACTCGTACTGCCTTGCTGAACCGCCCATGGGATGGAACGCCGCATGGACCAATCACGGCAAACGGTTTGTGTCCGCGTTGTTCCGAGGCGGGACACTTGCGTGTCAGTTTCACCCAGAGTTGTCGGGGCGGTGGGGCCTTGAACTCCTAAAGCGGTGGCTTCACGGCGCCAATGATACTGCGGCATCAGCCGCATACTCGGGATCTGCGGCATCAGAGACCAAGAACAGTGGTGAGGCCGCACCACGAGGTGCCTCTCATACAGCCTATGATGCGCCTGCCGCCCGTTTGACACGGCGAATAATCCCATGCCTAGACGTGAGAGACGGCCGTGTGGTGAAGGGGATCAAGTTTCAGCAGATTCGCGACGCCGGTGACCCAGCGACTCAGGCAGCTCTGTACGAGGAGCAAGGAGCCGACGAGATAGTGGTCCTGGACATCGCGGCGACGCCGGATGCGAAGGAGACCCAACTCGAAACCGTGCGAGCCGTTCGGGCACAGCTCCACATTCCGCTGACCGTGGGAGGTGGAGTGCGTGATGTCGAAGATGCGCGCCGGTTGCTCTCAGCGGGTGCGGACAAAGTGAGCGTCAATACGGCTGCCGTAAATGACCCATTGATCATAGACAGAATGGCCAGCGAGTTCGGCACTCAGTGTGTGGTGCTCGCGATTGACGCTCGGCAGAACGGCTCAGGATGGGAGGTCCTTGTCAGCGGCGGCCGAGAGTCCACCGGAGTAGACACGATCGAGTGGGCGCGCGAAGGCGTTTCGCGCGGTGCCGGCGAAATACTCCTAACCAGCTGGGATAGAGACGGCACACGGGAAGGATGTGACGAGCGTCTGCTCGAATCGGTCACGGCGACCGTCTCCGTACCGGTCATAGCATCCGGTGGAATCGGAGAGCGCGACCATGTGGTAGCGGCTCTCGAAGCTGGTGCTGATGCCGTGCTCGCCGCATCCGTGTTCCACGACGGCGATGACACCGTGGCAGGTGTAAAACAGCATCTGAGAGATGCGGGATTGGCGGTGCGGCCATGATTGTGCCGAGCATAGATATCCGCAACGGCCGTGCAGTACAACTTCGCCATGGCAAGGAGTTCGTGCTCGACGGCGGCGATCCGCTGAAACGCCTCGAGCAATTTGCAGTAGCCGGCGAGATCGCCGTGATCGACCTCGACGCCGCCTTGGGCACAGGCTCAAACGTGGACCTCATAAGTGAGATGGTGCGAGCTGCCGACTGTCGCGTCGGTGGAGGAATCCGAGACCTACAGGCCGCCAACGGCTGGCTCGATGCCGGTGCTTCGAAGATCATCGTCGGCACCGCAGCGTCGGTGGAATTCTGCTCCAAGCTCCCACGAGAACGTTTGATTGCCGCAGTTGACGCCGAACGAGGTAAGGTGGTGGTGGACGGATGGCAAATGCGGACCAAATACGACCCCATAGACCGCATATCCGAACTCGCTCATGCCGTCGGTGGCTTCCTCCTCACCCAGGTGGAGCGCGAAGGAGATATGGGCGGATTCAACTTCGAGCTCGTCGAGCGTGCGGTGAAGGCCGCCGAGGCAGCGCGTGTGACCGCTGCAGGCGGCATCACGAGCGTCGAGGACATTGCTTCTCTCGACAAGCTGGGTGCCGATGCTCAGGTGGGCATGGCGCTGTACTCCGAACGCCTATCGCTCGGAGAGGCGGTAGGCGCACCGCTTGCTCGTGCAATCGACGGAAAACTCTGGCCCACCGTCGTATGCGACGAAAACGGCTTCACTCTGGGGCTGGTTTGGAGCACGCGTGAGTCTCTGACCGCCGCCGTGGACCAACGTCGTGGCATTTACTGGTCGCGTTCACGAAAAGAGCTATGGATCAAGGGCGCCACCTCCGGAGCAACACAGGAGTTACTGCGAGTCGATCTAGACTGCGATCGCGACGCGCTCAGGTTCACGGTGAGGCAACACGGATCTGGGTTTTGCCACACGGGTGAGCGCGGCTGTTGGCCAACCTCGTTTGACCTGCCCACGTTGCAACGCGTCATCGCAGAACGGAGCAAGAATGCCGATCCGGGTTCCGGCACGGCGCGCCTGTTCGCCGACGAAGACCTGCTTCAACGGAAGCTCGTCGAGGAGGCAAGGGAACTCGCGGATGCAGACACAACCGAATCGGTGAGGCACGAGCTGGCGGATCTGCTCTATTTTGCTCTCGTGGCTGCCGAACGGAACGGCGTATCACTCGAATCGGCCGTCAAAGAACTGAGTCTGCGCCACCGCCGAGTATCGCGACGACCAATGCAAGCGAAGCCGACCGAGGAGCAATCTTGATGCTGTTGCCCCGAATTGAGCCAGAAGACTTGATTGCGAGCCAGCACGCCGGCCTTCCGCCAGAAGTGAAAGCCGCTGCCAACGATATAGTGTCACGCGTTCGCGCCGGTGGTGAAGACGCTGTTTGGGAACTTGCCCTGCAATTCAAGGAGCGCGAACCAGGCGAGTCGTTGTATCTGGATAGCGGAGAGATGCAGCGTCATCTTGGAGCACTGAACGACACTGACAGGGACCGACTGGAACGGATAGCTGGTAGGATCAGGGCTTTCGCAGCGGCGCAGCGTGACGCGTTGGAGCTAGTCGCTGTCGATGTACCTGGAGGTAGTGCTGGACACAGTATCGATCCGGTGGAACGGGCGGGTTGCTATGCGCCGGGCGGGCGATATCCGCTGCCGTCGTCCGTTTTGATGACTGCAATTACCGCGAGAGTAGCCGGCGTAGAGAGCGTGTGGGTTGCGAGCCCAAGACCTGCACCCATCACCATCG
>Ga0180431_10008640_pt1 | contig 11657 bp, 3 predicted proteins | sample SS_ome_11_FD_132459 | JGI IMG/M metagenome (GOLD analysis project Ga0180431, IMG submission 132459) | Hypersaline lake sediment archaeal communities from the Salton Sea, California, USA - SS_1_MS_1 metaG | ecosystem: Environmental > Aquatic > Non-marine Saline and Alkaline > Hypersaline >...
AGCCCCCGGCTAGCCAACGTGACCTTTAGCGGCAACTCGGCCGCCCGCTACGGCGGCGGGATGTACAACTTTGGCAACAGCAGCCCCACGCTGACCCACGTCACCTTCAGCGGCAACTCCGCTGCCAACGGCGGTGGCGGGATGTACAACGCCACTAGCAGTGCGACGCTGACCAACGTCATCTTCAGCGGCAACTCTGCCGGCGCCTGGGGCGGGGGCGGGATACTGAACCGCGACGGCAGCAGCCTGACGCTGGTCAACGTCACCTTCAGCCGCAACTCCGCTGCCAACGGCGGCGGGCTATTGACCTTTAACGGCAGCAACGCCACGCTGACCAACGTCACCTTTAGCGGCAACGCCGCCACCAGCGGGACCGGTGGCGGGGTGTACAACAAGACCAACAGCACATCGACGCTGGTCAACTGCATCCTGTGGGGCAACACAGCCACCGTCTCGGACCCACAGGTTTACAGCGACGCCGGCACCTCCGTCACCTACAGCGACGTGCAGGGCGACTACCCGGGCGCGGGCAACATCAATGTCAACCCGCTGTTCGTCGACGCTCCCAACGACGACCTGCGGCTGCGCCCCTGGTCGCGCGCCGTTGACGCCGGGGACAACGCCGCCCCGGGCCTCTCCAGCATCACGACCGACCTGGCCGGCCACGCCCGCTTCGCGGACACACCCCCTGTGCCGGACACCGGCAACGGCACAGCGCCCATCGTGGATATGGGCGCGCACGAGGCCAGCGTGCTCTACGTGGACCTCGATGCCACTGGCGCCAACGATGGGTCCTCCTGGGCAAATGCCTACACCAGCCTTCAAACCGCTTTCAAGTACGCTGGCATTGGCGTCGAGATCTGGGTGGCGGAGGGCACCTACACGCCGGGGACAGCGCGTACTCGCACCTTTACCCTCAAGAACGGCGTGGCGTTGTACGGCGGATTCGCCGGGGCGGAGACTGCTCGTAGCCAGCGGGATTGGGTGGCCCATCCGACCGTGCTCAGCGGTGAAATCGGCGCGGCGGGGAATAGCGACAACGTCTACCACGTCGTCACCGGCAGCGGCACCGACGGGACCGCCGTCCTCGACGGCTTTACCATCAGCAGCGGCAACGCCGATGGCAGTGACGCAGACAACCGCGGCGGGGGGATGTACAACCTTGGCGGAAGCCCCCGGCTAGCCAGCGTCACCTTCAGCGGCAATTCCGCCACGCTCCTCGGCGGCGGGATGTACGACGACATGTACAGCAACCCGACGTTGACCGACGTCACCTTCAGCGGCAACTCTGCCTCTTCCGGCGGCGGGATGATGAACGGCCTCAGCAACCCGACGCTGACCGACGTCACCTTCAGCGGCAACTCTGCCTCTTCCGGCGGCGGAATGTTGAACAGCAGCAGCAGCCCGACGCTGACCAACGTGATCTTCACCGGCAACTCTGCCTCTTCTGGCGGCGGGGGAATGGAAAACACCGACAGCAACCCGGCGCTGATCAACGTGACCTTCAGCGGCAACTCCACCAGTGGAGGCGGCGGAGGGATGAACAACAACAACGTCAGCAACCCCACGCTGACCAACGTCACCTTCAGCGGCAACTCTGCCAGCTTGGGCGGCGGGATGTACAACCTCAACAGCAACCCGAGCCTGACCAATTGCATCCTGTGGGGTAACACCGCTTCCTCCGGCTCTCAGATTTACGACTCGTCCAGCACCCCCGCCGTCACGTACAGCGACGTGCAGGGTAGCTATGCGGGCACGGGCAACGTCGACGCCGATCCATTGTTCGTGGACGCCGACGGCCCTGACGACGTCGCGGGCACCCTGGACGACAACCTGCGCCTGCGCGCCACCTCGCCCGCGGTTGACGCCGGGGACAACACCGCCCCAGGCCTCTCCGGCGTCGCCACCGACCTGGGCGGCCACGCCCGCTTCGCGGACGTACCGTTTGTCGCCGACACCGGCAACGGCACGCCGCCCATCGTGGACATGGGTGCATACGAGGCGCGGCTGCTGTACGTAGATCGGAGCGCCACCGGCGCGGACGACGGTTCCTCCTGGGCAGACGCCTTCACCGACCTGCAGGCTGCCCTGACCGCTGCCGTTTCCAGCGACGAAATCTGGGTGGCGAGGGGCACCTACACACCCGGGACGGTTCGCACCGCCACCTACCAACTAGAGAGCGGCGTGGCCATCTATGGCGGCTTTGCCGGGACGGAGACGTCCCGGGGCCAGCGGGATTGGGTCGCCCACCCGACCGTGCTCAGTGGCGACGTCGGGACGCCGGGGGACGACAGCGACAACGTCTACCACGTGGTCACCGGCAGCGGCACGGACAATACCGCCGTGCTGGACGGCTTTACCGTCAGCGGCGGCAACGCCAATGGCAGTTATCCTGACAGCCACGGCGGCGGGATGATCAACGTCAGCGGCAGCCCCCGGCTAGCCAACGTCACCTTCAGCGGCAACTCCGCTGCCAACTGCGGCGGCGGGATGTTCAACCGCAACAGCGCCGGCAGCCCCCGGCTAGCCAACGTGACCTTTAGCGGCAACTCGGCCGCCCGCTACGGCGGCGGGATGTACAACTTTGGCAACAGCAGCCCCACGCTGACCCACGTCACCTTTAGCGGCAACTCGGCTTCAATCCACGGCGGCGGGATGTTCAACCACAACGGCAGCAGCCCCACGCTGACCGACGTCTCCTTCAGCGGCAACTCCGCTGCCAACGGCGGTGGCGGGATGTACAACGCCACTAGCAGTGCGACGCTGACCAACGTCATCTTCAGCGGCAACTCTGCCGGCGCCTGGGGCGGGGGCGGGATCGTGAACCGCGAGAGCAGCAGCCTGACGCTGGTCAACGTCACCTTCAGCGGCAACTCTGCTGCCAACGGCGGCGGGCTATTGACCTTTAACGGCAGCAACACCACGCTGACCAACGTGACCTTTATCGGCAACGCCGCCACCAGCGGAGTCGGTGGCGGGGTGTACAACAAGACCAGCAGCACCTCGACGCTGGTCAACTGCATCCTGTGGGGCAACACGGCCACCGTCTCGGACCCCCAGGTGTACAGCGACGCCGGCACCTCCGTCACCTACAACGACGTGCAGGGTGGCTACCCGGGCACGGGCAACGTCGACGCCGACCCGCTGTTCGTCGACGCTCCCAACGGCGACCTGCGCCTGCGCATCACCTCGCCCGCCATCGACGCCGGGGACAACAGCGCCGTCCCCGCTGGCGTAACCACCGACCTGGACGGCTACGCCCGCTTCTCAGACATCGCCGCCGTGGCCGACACGGGCAGCGGCACGGCCCCCATCGTGGACATGGGTGCGTACGAAGCCAGACCGCTGTACGTGGATCAGAGCGCCACCGGCGCAGACGACGGCACCTCCTGGGCAGACGCCTACACCGACCTGCAATCGGCGCTCAGTGCAGCCGCTACCAGCGACGAGATCTGGGTGGCGGAGGGCACCTACACGCCGGGGACGGATCGCTCCGCCACCTTCCAGCTAGGGAGCGGCGTGGCGTTGTACGGCGGCTTTGCCGGGACGGAGACAGCCCACAGCCAGCGGGATTGGACCGCCCACCCGACCGTCCTCAGCGGCGACGTCGGGACGCCGGGGGACGACAGCGACAACGTCTACCACGTCGTCACCGGCAGCGGCGCCGACGCCAGCGCCGTGCTCGATGGCTTCACCATCATCGGCGGCAACGCCAATGGCACCAGCGCTGACCGCCGAGGCGGCGGGATGTATACCGCCAGCGGCAGTCCGACGCTTGCCAGCCTCACGTTCAGCGGCAACTCTGCTTCCGACCGCGGCAGCGGGATGTATAGCTACGACAGCGGCGGGCAGACGCTGACCAACGTCACCTTCAGCGACAACTCTTGCGCCATCAACGGCGGTGGGATGTACAACGACCACGGCAACCCCAGGCTGACCAACGTCACCTTCAGCGGCAACTCTGCCCGCAACGGGGGCGGGGTGTACAACGAGGTCAGTAACGCGACGCTGACCAACGTCACCTTCAGTGACAACTCTGTCACCGCGTGGGGCGGCGGGATGCTCAACTGGGCCAGCGATCCAACCCTGATCAACGTCATCTTCAGCGGCAACTCTGCCTCGACCGGCGGCGGGATCTACAACGAGAACGCCAGCAGCCCCCAACTGGCCAACTGCATCCTGTGGGGCAACACGGCCTCCTCTAACCCTCAGATTGCCAACACCGGCGGCAGCACCTCGGCCATCAGCACCAGCGATGTCCAGGGCTCCGGCGGCAGCGCGAGCTGGGATGCCGCTCTGGGGACCGACGGCGGCGGCAACATCGACGCCGACCCGCTGTTCGTGGACGCTCCCAGCGGTGACCTGCGCCTGCAACCTGCCTCGCCCGCTATCGACGCCGGCGACGACACCGCCGTCCCCGCCGGCATCACCACCGACCTGGACGGCAACCCGCGCATCATCGGCGCTGCCGTCGACATGGGCGCTTTCGAAACGCTGCCCGCCGTCGTCAGCATCACGCGCGCCGCCGCCAACCCCACGAACGCCGCCTCCGCCCCCTTCACCGTCACCTTCAACGTCCCGGTCGCCGGCGTGGACGCGAACGCCTTCGCCCTGACGACCACCGGTGGCCAGGGTGGCGCGATGCTCGGCACGATCAGCGGGAGCGGCACGACCTGGACCGTCAGCGTGAGCACCGTCGACGACGCGACAGGCACGATCCGCCTGGACCTGGAGGACACGGACACCATCACGGCCACTCCCGGCGTGCCGCTGGGCGGGACCGGCGCGGGCAACGGCGACTTTAGCGCGGGCGAGGTCTACACCGTCGATCGCGTGGTGCCCACGGTGAGCGTGGCATCCACCACGCCGGACCCGACCAACCTGGCGACCATCCCGGTGACGGTGACGTTCAGTGAGGACGTGAGCGGCTTCTCCGCCGAGGACGTCACCGCGGTCAACGCCACGGTCGACAACTTCTCCAGTGTCAGCGCCGCGGTCTACACCTTCGACCTGACCCCCTCCGGGCAGGGCCCGGTGACCGCCGACGTCGCTGCCGGCGTGGCGCAGGACGGCGCCGGCAACGGCAACGCCGCCGCTGCCCAGTTCACCATCACCTACGACTCGGTCGGTCCCACGGTGAGCGTGGCGTCGACCGCGCCGGACCCGACCAACCTGTCGCCCATCCCGGTGACGGTCACGTTCGACGAGGACGTGAGCGGCTTTACCGCCGAGGACGTCACCGCGGGCAACGGCACGCTCGACAACTTTGCCACAGTGAGTGGCTCGGTCTACACCTTCGACCTGACCCCCTCCGGGCAGGGCCCGGTGACCGCCGACGTCGCCGCCGGCGTGGCGCAGGACGGCGCCGGCAACGGCAACGCCGCCGCCGCCCAGTTCACCATCACCTACGACTCGGTCGGTCCCACGGTGAGCACGAGTTCGGCCGTGCCGGACCCGACCAACCTACCGACCATCCCGGTGATGGTGACGTTCAGCGAGGAGGTGAGCGGCCTTACCGCCGGCGACGTCACCGCCGGCAACGGTACGGTCGACAACCTTGCCACCGTCAGCGGCTCGGTCTACACCTTCGACCTGACCCCCTCCGGGCAGGGCCCGGTGACCGCCGACGTCGCCGCCGGCGTGGCCCAGGACGGCGCCGGCAACGGCAACGCCGCCGCTGCCCAGTTCAGCATTACCTACGACTCGGTCGCCCCTGCGGTGACCATCGACCAGGCGGCCGGCCAGCCCGACCCGAGCGGCTCCGCCCCCATCTCCTTCACCGTCGTCTTTGCCGAGCCGGTGACCGGCTTCGAGGGCAGCGACGTGGACTTTAGCGCCAGCACCGCCCCCGGCCCGCTCGGCGCCGACGTGACCGAGGTCGCCCCACTCGACGGCACCACCTATCACGTGGCCGTCGGCGGGATGACCGGCCCCGGCGACGTGATCGCGTCGCTCCTGGCCGGGGTGGTGACCGACGCGGCGGGCAATCCCAACGCCCCCTCTACCAGCACCGACAACACCGTCACCTTCGACCCGGTCGTGCCCATCGTCACCGGCGTCCGGCGCGCCGCCCCCGACCCCACCAACGCCGCCTCCCTCCCCTTCACCGTCACCTTCGCCAAGCCGGTCAGCGGCGTGGATGCCACCGATTTCACACTCACGACGGACGGCACCCTCAGCGGCGCTTCCGTGGCCGGTGTGAGCGGCAGCGGCGCGACCTGGACGGTGACGGTCGACACCGGCAGCGGCTCCGGCACGCTCCGCCTCGACGTAGTCGACGACGACTCGATCCGGGACGCTGCCGCCAACCCCCTCGGGGGGCCAGGTGCGGGCAATGGCGACTTTACGGCGGGCGAGCTCTACACCGTCGACCGGGCAGCGCCCACCGTCAGCCAACTGGACGCGCCCGATGTGGCCGAGTTCGGTGCCACCGTCTACACCATCACCGTCGTCTACGCCGACAACCTGGCGCTGGACGGTTCCTCGCTGGGCGACGGGGACCTGCGCGTCACCGGGTCGGGCGACTTTGACCAACTGGCCACCTTCGTCGGCGTGACGCCACTCGGCGACGGCACGCCGCGCACCGCCACCTACCGCATCACCCCGCCCGGCGGGACGTGGGACGACCCCGACCGCGGGGACTATACCGTCGCGCTGGAGGCCGGCCAGGTGCGTGATACGGTCGGCAACGCCGCCGCGGAGGCTACGCTGGGGACCTTTAACGTCGACGGCTCGTACCAGGTCTTTCTGCCGCTGGTGAGCGGGAGCTATACCGTCGCACCGGACCTGATCGTAGAGCGCATCGTCGCTTCCGGCAACGACGTGCAGGTGGTGGTCAAGAACCGGGGCAATGCCCCGGTCACCGACGAGTTCTGGGTGCAGGCCTACGTCGATCCCCACCCCGCCCCCTCCGCCGTCAACCAGCTCTGGTACGACCTCGGCGACCAGGGGATGTTCTGGGGCGTCCTGTCCTCCACGTTGCCGCTGGCGCCGGGCGAGGCGATCACGCTGACCTACGGCGACGCGTACTACTGGCCATCCGTGAGCCGATTCGACGAAACCCTGCCCGCCGGCACGCCGGTCTATGCCCAGGTGGATGCCTACAACGACGCCACCTCCTACGGCGCGGTGTGGGAGAGCCACGAGATCCTCGGCGGGGCGTACAACAACGTCGCCGGCCCGGTCTATTCAGCCGGCACGGCCGTGAGCGGAGGGCGGACCGGCCCGGAACCCGGCACTGCCGGTCGACCACGGGATGTTTCGAGGACCCACCTGCCCCCCTTGCCCGGGCAGTGACAGACATCGCGCCAACTGAAAGGGATAGAAAACATGAAAGTCTCAACGTCTCAGGTTTCAGGTTTCAGGTTCTGGGCAGCCACGGTGGTCTGCGTGCTGTTGGCCGCCACGTTGCTGCCATTGGTCGTGCTGGCTGCGCCGCCGGCCCTGCTCCCGCCCCCACCCCCTCCACCGCCCGAGATCGACCCCGGACCGGCCCCGCAGCCTGCTGGAGGCTTTATCGAGCTGCAGGCCCAGTTTCCGCCAAGCGGCGCAAGCCGCCGTTGGCCCTGGACCGCGGTGCACTGGCAGGAGCTTTGGACCACCGTGGAATGGCAGGATGCCAGGGGAGAATGGCGCGCGGTCGAGGGATGGCAGGGGACGCTGGACGGCGTGCGCTTCGGCGATGGCGCGCCCACCGGCCAAAAGACCTGGTGGGCTGCGGAGGACGACCTGGGCTCGGGGCCGTTCCGGTGGATGGTTTACCGGGCTCGGGGAGGCCGCCTGCTCGCCACGAGCGAAGCCTTCTACCTGCCGGGCTCGATCGGTGCGACGACGACGGTCGTGGTGTCGCTGAGCGCGCCGTGAGCAGAGTCGACAACGGCCTGGCTCCCTATGGGGGCCAGGCCGTTGTCATGCATCAGACCCCGAATCCGCCCCCGATTCAGCCCAGGGCCGATATCCCTCCGCGCCCGTTTCTGGTATAATGCCCTTGGAACGTATTTGCCCGAGTGGAAGCCAGAATCCCATGACAGAATTCTTTGCCAGCCGTTGGATGCAGAGCCCCAACTATGGGCGCGCTATCGCCAGCCGGTACGCCCGGCTCTCGGCCCGCTACTACCGCGCCATCATCGCCCTCCTGGTCGTGGCCCTGTTGGCACTGGAACTGGTACGTGCCCCTACGCTCCCCAGGGCCCTTACCGCGGGCAGCATCGTCCTGTACACCGCTTTCGTGGTGGGGCGACTGCTGCTCCCCACCCGCTGGCTGCCCCGCTACTATACACCAAGAGTCCAGTTCTGGTGCGCCCAGGCCGGCATCGCCAGCCTCACGCTCCTCCTGGCAGGCTACGCCCTTGACCGGCAATCGACATTGCTGTGGTTGCTGTACCTGCTGGGCGTGATGGTCGTCAGCGAGCGCTGTTCCACACCAAGGGTCGTGTGCACCATCGCGGAGGTCGGCCTGCTGATCGTCGCGTTGGGCTACGTGGGCAGCGGCCAGGGATTGCTGGCCTACCTGCGCTTTAGCCCCCAGCTCACGGCAGCCTTGCTGCGAACCCTCGCCTCCACACTTCTCGGCTTCCTGCTGCACTATATGGTGCGCAACGTCGAGGCGCGCGACGCGGCCATCGCCCGCTATCGGGACATGCTGGATACGCTGGCGGTCAACACCCGCTCGCTCCACGATCCCCAGGCAGCCCGGACGCTGGTGCTGAACATCTGCCGGACGATGCGCGCGGCCGCGTGCGGCTCCATCTGGACGCTCGACCCCCAGGCGGACCGCCTGATCCTGGCCGCGTGCAATGGGGAGAATGGCAGGCATCTCGATTGCCCGGCCGGCGGGGATGGACCCAACGGGTTTTCCATATCGCTGGAAGACGACTGGCTGCCTGCCCGGGTTGCCTGTACCGGCCAGCCGCACTTTTTCTCGCGGGATGACAGGCCTCCGCGCCGCCTGGGGGACGCACTCCCCGCCCCGCGCCCGTTCCTGCCCCAGGCCCGGTTAGAGATCGGAATCCCCATCCCCGATTTTCAGCCCCAGCAGGCGGTCTCACTGGCCGTCCTGTGCCTGGCCTTTGACCGTCCCATGACACACGAGGAGATGAAGCAGGAATACGGCGTCATCTCCGAGCTGGCCCACTACCTGAGCCCCATCCTCTACCACGCCAGCCTGCTGGGGCGATACCAGGCGCTGCAAGGGTTGGTCCAGACCGTCACCCGCAGCCTGGACCGCGACCGCGTCCTCGACACGCTGCTCGAGGTCGTCACCGGCGTGTTTGGCTTCGATCTGGCCACCGTCTCGCTGGTCGACGAGGTACAGGGCGCCATCCGCACCGTCCGTGGGCGAAACGTGCCCGCCAAATGGGTCACGATGGCGGCGCATCCGCTCGAAAGCGAAGACATCCAGGCCGACATCATCCGCACCGGCCGCACCGAGATCCTCACCGGCTGGGACGAACGCTTCGACCGGCGCATCTGGGAGACCTTTGGTCACGAGGGATTGGTGCGCGTCTTTGTGCCGATGGAGGTGGCCGACCCGGTCACGGGCCAGCAAAAACGCATCGGCACGCTGGAAGCCGGGTACTGCAAGGGGGAGCGCGAGCGCATCTCGAGCGAGCAGGTCGACCTCCTGCGCCCCTTTGTCGACCAGGCCGCGGTGGCCGTCGCCAACGCCCACCTCTACGAACAGATGCAATCCAAGGCCGAGGCGCTGACCGCGCTGCACCACGATGCCCAGTCCATCCAGACGTCCATCTGGCAGCCGAGACGTTTGCTCGAGCAGATCGGCAGCAGCGCCGAACAGGTCCTGGGCGCCGACATCGCCCTGCTGTTCGGGTACGACGCGGAGCGCCACCGTGCCGAGCTGTTGTTCATCGGCGGAGACGTGCGAGGCAAGGGCAAACCCGACCCCCGCCTGGGCCAGGGCAACATCCTGGATGCCATCGTCCGCGAGCGCCGGCCGTTCTACATCCCCGATGCCCAGCAGGAGCCGCTCCTGGTGGACTATGGCGGTGCCGATGGCCGGCAGCGCCGCACGTTCACCCAACGCCAGCGGGTCGTCTCCTTCGCCGGCGTGCCGCTGCTCAGCGGCGAAGATCTGCTCGGCATCATGTGCGTGAACTACCGCAGCCCACATCGCTTCTCCGACGACGAGCGCCGCATCATCGAGTTGTTCGCACAACAGGCCGCCACCGCACTGCAGAGCGCACGCCTGCGCGGGCAGGAGCGGAAACTGACCATCGCCCGCGAACGGGCGTCCTTCTCCCGCGAGCTGCACCACTCCGCCTCCCACGACCTCTTCGCCATCGCGCTCAAGGCTCGCACAGCGCTGCACCACCTGGAGCCGCCCGATGGCCGCGTGGCCCACGAACTGCGCGACATCCTGGCCATCGCCGAGAAATCCAAGCGGGAACTGGGATACCTGCTTTCCGAGTTCAATGCCCAGGACCCGGACGGTGAGGACTTTCGGTACGTGCTGCAGGAGACAGCCAAGCGCATCGACCAGTATTACAACATCGAGGTTCGGTGCAGCGGGGGCGGCGAGGTGGACCTTTCCCCCCAGGTACACTTTGCGCTCTCGCGCATCATCAAAGAGGCGCTCAACAACGCCATCCGCCACGCCCGCTGCAGGTGCGTCACCGTTGCGTACGCGCTCTCTCCGCAGGCGGCAACCCTCGACATCACCGACGACGGAGTGGGTTTCGACCTGGCGCGTGCGTTGCGACGCCAGGACAAGTTTGGCCTCAAGAACATGCAAGAATACGCCCGCGAGCTGGGCTGCTCGCTGGAGCTCCAATCGGCACCTGGCCAGGGCACTCGCATCGCGCTCCGTTTTCCCCTGTACGAAACCTTGGAAGGGAGTTTCACGTGTGCACCTCTAACGACCCCGCAGTGATCAGTGTACTCATCGTCGACGATCATCCCATAGCCCTGGACGCGCTGAGCGGCTACCTGGAGACGGCCGGCGACATCCAGGTCGTCGCTTCCACCGGCGATGGCGAGGAGGCCGTCGCGCTGGTGCAAGAGCAGGTGCCCGACGTCGTGCTGATGGACCTGGTGCTGGATGGCAGCGAGATCGACGGCATCGAGGCCACGCGGTGCATCACCGACGTCAGCCCCAGCACCCAGGTGCTGGCCATTTCGGCCTACGATCAGGACAAGTACGTCTTTTCCGCGCTGCAGGCGGGCGCTATGGGCTATGTGCTCAAGACGGCGTCCTCGGGCGAGATCCTCGACGCCATCCGCTCGGTGGCCCGCCGGCAGCCGTTCCTCGATCGCCGCATCTATGAGAAACTGCGCCACTTTCTGGGGCAGGTGGGCGAGGGGACGCTTTCGTCGGAGCCCGGCCCCCATCTCACGCCCCGCGAGCAGGAGGTCCTGGACCGGCTGGCCGAGGGGCTCAGCAACCAGGAGATCGCCGACCGCCTGTTCATCAGCATCAAGACAGTCAAAACCCACGTGAGCAACATCCTGCAGAAACTACACCTCTCCGACCGCGCCCAGGCCCGCTTCTGGGCGCTGCAACATCGGGCGAAAGAGACCGCCCCGCAGACGGGGTAACGCCTATGCGCATCAACCTAAGTCCATACTTCCGTTAATTCGTTCCGAGCTTCTGTTCCAGTTTTTCGACGGTGTAAGTCCATTGAATCGGCTTCGCGGTTTGG
>Ga0180431_10008641_pt1 | contig 11655 bp, 12 predicted proteins | sample SS_ome_11_FD_132459 | JGI IMG/M metagenome (GOLD analysis project Ga0180431, IMG submission 132459) | Hypersaline lake sediment archaeal communities from the Salton Sea, California, USA - SS_1_MS_1 metaG | ecosystem: Environmental > Aquatic > Non-marine Saline and Alkaline > Hypersaline >...
ATGGATACAAGAAAAAGGGCCCGCAAGAATGCATCCATGGAACGCGACCGTCATCGCTGTCCTTGCCGTGAGTTTTTGCGGGCGCCCTGCGTTACTTCCATCGAGGATTTTGGATTTGGCCTGCTGGAAGCTAACCGTTGCCTATGATACTGGACGAAAAGGCAATCCCGATGAAATCGTTCAGCCAGAACTTGACACTTTTGAGGATACCCATTGCTTTGTTGCCACGAAGAAAAGGGATGGGGTTGTGTTCCGGGCGCGATGCGACGGATTAACAACCAGAAATAGCGAGTATCCCCGAACGGAGCTGCGTGAAATGAACCATGACGGAAAAAGCGAGGCAAGCTGGGGAATCGCCGACGGCAAGATCCATTCCCTATTCGCCGTACAGGCGATTACACAAACACCCGCCGTTAAGAAACATGTCGTGTGCGCTCAGATACACAGCGCCAAAGATGACATTATGATGGTGCGGTTAGAGGGCAAAAAGCTATTCATCGAGAGAAACAAGTCCGGGGATGTAAAACTGGACCACAACTACAAACTCGGAACCAGGTTCAAACTCAAGATTCAGGCCGGCGGCGGCCGCGTCAAAGTGTGGTACAATGACTCATTGAAGATGGATTGGGAAACCTCCGGAACAGGATGTTATTTTAGGGCGGGATGTTACACCCAGTCCAACACAAAGAAAGGCGACAATCCGGATTCATACGGTGAAGTCGTGATTTATGAGCTAAAGGTAACACACATGGAACCTGATTCAGGGGCTTGTCAGAGAAATTAGGGACAGTCGGCAGGGAATACCCTACCCATTTCTTTACGGCTATTCCATTTATTCGGTCTATCGCATTTTTATGACATAATCACTGACTTAATACGGACAGACCCTCTTTTCAAGACACAAGGATGGTCAGACTGCCGCATGCAAATCGTCAATCGTCATTAATCAATAGTCAATACTACACTCACGCGCGGCATTCCCCGAGGGGTTCCGGCTGAATGCAATCGGCTGATTGCTCTTTTGTCAGCTCGTAGGTATCGTTGGCAATCGCCACCTGCTCGTTCGTGGGAATGACAAGCACTTTGACGTCGCTGTCGCGAGTGTTTATCTCCGCTTCGGTTCCAATCGCGGCCTTGTTCGCCCGGCGATCCAACTGCAAACCGATCTGGCTGACCGCGTCGCATATTTTCTCGCGCATCAGCACGGAGTTTTCACCGATCCCACCGGTGAACACCACGGCGTCAACGGTATCGAGTACGGCCGCATAAGCCCCCATGTATTTTTTGATGCGGTAGCAAAAGACGTCGATCGCCAGTTCTGCCCGCTCGTCCCCTTTTTGCACGGCCCCCTCAATATCCCTCATGTCATTCGAGAGGCCCGAGAGGCCGAGCATGCCGCTCTGCTTGTTGCAAAGATCGTTCAATGCTTTCACATCGTAGCCCTTTTCTTCAAGAAAGAAAAGGATCGCCGGATCGAGATCGCCCGACCGGGTACCCATCGGCACCCCTTCCAGGGGCGTTAGTCCCATCGAGGTATCGACGGAATGGCCGTTCTTGACGGCGGTGAGGGAGCTTCCATTGCCGAGGTGGCAGGTAATCGCGTTAATGTCGTATTTCCCCCGCCCCATCAACTGGGCGGCGCGGCGCGCCACGTACCGGTGCGAGATGCCGTGGAAGCCGTACCGCCGGATGCCGTATTTCTTGTAAAGCTCATACGGCAGGGCATACATATACGCAACTTTGGGGATCGTGGCATGAAACGCGGTGTCGAAGCAGGCCACCTGTGTCGTATCCGGCAGATGACGCAGAACGGCCAGAATCCCCTCCAGATTCGGCGGATTGTGCAACGGAGCCAAATCCGAAAACTTCTCGATAGAGGCGATGACGTTCTCGTCGATGACGACGGAACCGGTAAATTCTTCGCCTCCATGAACGACCCGGTGGCCCACGGCGCCGATCTCGGACAATTGCTCTAAAACGCCCACGTCTTCGCTGACGAGCGTTCGGAAGACGAGTTCCATCGCTTCGGCGACGTTTTCGACGTTGGCCGGTTGTGTATGGACCCGGTCCTGGTAAGAATGAGATAACTCCGAATCTTTCTCTCCGATCCTCTCAACGAAGCCCATCGAGATAACCTTCGCCCGGGGCATTTGATATAAACGGTATTTGACCGAAGAGCTGCCGGCATTGATGACCAGTACTTTCATCTGTGAAACGACCTTTCAATAAACACCTTTATCTGCTTTGTACGAGATTCGAGCTCTCCACCAACTGCCCCAACGTCAGAACGACCGTCGAGATGACGTCCTCCACGGTTGCGCCCCTCGATAAGTCCGTGATCGGTTTGGCAAATCCCTGCAGGAACGGCCCGATGGCCTGCGCCCCGGCCATGTATTGCGTGAGCTTGTACGCGATGTTCCCCGAATTCAGATCGGGAAAGATGATCACGTTCGCCTGGCCCGCCACGTCGCTGGCGTCCTTGACCTTCTTGGCCGCCACCCTGGGCACGAGAGCCGAGTCGGCCTGGAATTCGCCGTCGATCGCCAGGCCGGGCTCGCGCTGACGGGCGATCTTGAGGGCCTGGCGGACCTTCTCGACGCTCGGGCCGGAGGCGCTGCCCCGCGTGGAAAAGGATAACAGGGCAACACGCGGCTCCCGGCCGAGGATTCGCCGTGCACTTAACGCCGAAGCCAGGGCGATATCCGCAAGCTGTTCGGGGTTCGGATCGATATTGATCGCACAGTCGGCGTAGATGAACGCCTTGTCCTTTTCACCGAGGAAATTGGGGATCACCATTAGAAAATAGCTGGACGGCGTCTTAATCCCGGGGGCCAGGCCGACGGTCAACACCCCGGCCTGGATCAGGCTCGCGGTCGCACTGGCCACCCCCGCTACCGCGGTATCGGCATCCCCCTCGGCCACCATCATCCCTCCAAAGGACAGCGGCTTGGCGACAACGCGCTTGGCCACGGCCGTCGATATCCCTTCTCTTTGCCGACTATAGCTTTCCGCATACGCATCGAGTGTGTCACTTTCTTTCGGATTGATCGTCTCGATGTCATTGCAATTCACGCCGGCCTTTCCGATCGCCGCCTCGATTTGTTCGGGTGTGCCCAATACAATCGGCACGGCGATATTTTCGTCTTTGAGTCGCCTCGCGGCCCGGATGATTCGCTCGTCCCTGCCCTCCGGCAAAACAACGGATAGGTCCTTTCCCTTCACCTTCTCCCTAAAACGGCTGATGATGTCCATCCTTGGTACGTCCTTGTTCCCCAGGTTCTTTTTTCAAATTTTGCCCAATTTATATCCCCCGAAACTCAACCTATACGGAATTCCATATGGAAGCAAGGGGAATCTATTTTTTATGTGTAAATATGTAAATGTCACGGCTTTGAGCCCGACGACGAGAAAAGGCGAAGCCGCGCTATTACGGGAAAGTGATCGGAAGGATAGCGTCCGTCAACCTTGTCACGTAGAATTTGGGCGTCATGGACTTTCGCCTCGGCGGGTGCGAACACATAATCGATTTTTTCACCCGCGCGTCTGCCCCTGAATCCGTTGAACGTGCCGACGTCGCCCGCATCGGGATGCCGGACGCGAAACGTATCGACCATCGGGATGGGATTGGCATGCTCCCATTGCCCTCCCCCGCCGAGACGAGCGGCTCCTTTCAAATACGTGACAACGGAATTGCCCTCGCCCACGTTGAAATCGCCGGTGACGACAAACGGATCCGAAGGCTCTCGGCCTCGGAGACGCTGAGCCAGCAGGACGGCGGCTCGTTCCCTGGACGGCTGCGAAACGTGATCCAGGTGGACGTTGAAGGCATAGAACGCCCTGCCGGACGTCTTTTCAACAAGCCGCGCCCACGTGCAAATCCGCGTACAGGCATTGCCCCAAGTAATGGAGCCGGGCACGTCCGGCGTATCCGACAGCCAAAACGTCCCCGATTCGTCCACTTTGAACCGATTGCGGTCGTAGAGGATCGCCGAATACTCCCCTTTGGCCTTGCCGTCTTCCCGTCCGACACCAATCATTCCCAGCCCCGGCACCGCATCGCATATCTCATCGATTTGAAATTTTAAGGCCTCCTGCAAGCCGACCACATCACATTTATGATCGCGAATAACGTCAAAGACCATCTCACGCCGATTGGGCCAGCGATTCTCGCCGTCATTGGCCGTGCCGTAACGAATATTAAAACTCATGACCCGCACGTCCAGCCCGTCCGCCCCCGCCCGGCCGGCGCCGTTTGCCTCTTCAGAAAAACCCAAAAGAAGAAATGCCCATAAACCAATAAGAACAGTCAATCCTTTTATTCCCGCGAACATTTTTCTGCCGTGCATAACTTGCTCCTGAATCAACGTTTGTCATTCCCGTGAAAACGGGAATCCACAGTTCATCTATTTAGATTCCGCATCAACGCCCGTCCTGAGCGCAGCCGAACGGATGCGGAATGACATGCATAAAAAATGACCTTCAAAGGTTCCTCTGTTTCTCCTGCTCGGAGAGCGGCTCGTTCAGCGAGCCGGAGCGGAAGCCCTGAAGGTCAAGAGCGATAAATTTGAAACCCAACGATTTCAGCTTCTCGACGATGCGCGAGCGATTCGGTTCGGTCGCAACCTTCTCGATATCCTTCGGAACAACCTCAATCCGAGCGATTGGATCATGATGGCGAACGCGAAATTCGACCAGCCCCAATTCCCGCAGAAACGCCTCGGCGGCGTCGATTTGTTTGAGCCGCTGCTCGGTGACCTCCAGTCCATAGGGAATTCTTGACGCCAGGCACGGGGACGCGGGTCGGTCCGCCGTCGGCAAGTCCATCTGCCGGCTCAATTGGCGAATATCGTCCTTGGTCAACCGAGCTTCCGCCAATGGCGAGCGGATACCGAACACCTTCATCGCCCTATTGCCCGGCCGGAAGTCGTCCAGATCGTCGAAATTCGTTCCGAAGATCACATGATCGAAGCCGCGCTCGGCCGCAATATCGAGCAAGGTCTTGCAGAGGTGCGATTTACAGTGAAAGCACCGGTCCGCCTTATTGGCCGTAAAATTCGGATCGGCCAACTCATCAGCCTCGACGACCTTCAATTCCACACCAATGCTCTTGGCAAACGCCGCCGCCCTTTCGAGCTGGTTGCTCGGTTCCGACGGCCCCGCACTAAAACACGCCAAGACATTCTCCGCCCCCAACGTCTCCACCGTCGCCTTGAGTAAAAACGTACTATCCACCCCGCCGGAGTAAGCCACCACTACATTGCCTAACTCTTTAAGGACTTGTTCTAATGAACTGTATCTATTTTCTAATTCCATAACAAGCTACAGAAAAGTACGAATCCACAAATCAAGTTGATCGCTGTTTTTCCGTTTCATCCATTGCTTTTTGAAGATTATCACTGAGACCCAGATAGTCCTCCAACTCAGCCATCATCTCGTCCCTGATAAACCTTTTCATACAACTCATCGCCAAGATGACGCCTGGCCCAAAGATGCCAGATTTCTTCCTTAGAGGCATTGGGATGATCCATGCGGATACCGGCCATACTGAGCATTTTACCCAACCGATAAGCGCTGAATATACGTTGTGCCTTTTGGGCTATGGTCATATTTCGATACAGACGGCATAGAACTGCTTCAGCCTCCGGAGATGTGTCGTTTGCGGCCATATTATGAGCAAATAATGATTGCTGTCCGTAATGTCAGAACCAGGAACAGCCGATGGTGGGAGTCGGACCCACAACCTCAGCTTTACGAAAGCTGCGCTCTACCATTGAGCTACATCGGCGAAAACTCGTCATTCATATTTCTATCGCAATATGAATTATATTATAATAGCGATAGACTGCAAACTTGTAAAGTATGCTCCGGCTGGAAAAATTTAATAGTTCAACAACCCATTAGCATTATCGACGGATTTAAGAAAGGGCTTGAATGTTCAAAAAACTGTTTCTATTCCTTTCCACGACTGTAATTATGTCATTTACACCGGTCTCGACCGCTCTTACGGCTCCCAAGACCTTAACCGAAACCGTTGCCTGGCTTGAAGCCGAATCCCACCGCCTGATCCGCGCCGGCAAACGAACGATGAAGGACGGGACCGCCGCGTTTCCACCCCAGGTGGGAATCGGTTATGAGGCGTTCTGGCTGCGGGATTATGCCTATACGCTCGAAGGATCGGTCGATTCGTATTCCGACAAGGAACTGCTCGATGCGTGCACGCTCTTCATCCGCGGCATCCGGGCCGACGGCGCGGGAGTGGATTGCATCAAATTCGACGGCCATCCCATCTACAAACCCGGCTTCGGATCGATGGGCGACCATCCCGTCGCCGACGGGTCGCAATTCACCGTCGCCGTGGCCTGGCACACCTACCAAAAGACCAGGGACGCAGAATTCCTCGCAGACGTCATCGACGCACTCGTCAAAACGATGAACACTGTCCCGCGCAATCCCCAAACGGGTTTGGTCCATATTAAGGATACCGATTGGGACCGTTGCCCTTACGGCTTTACCGACACGGTTCGTATGCAGGGCGACCTTCTTTTTTGCTCTTTGTTGTATGTTGAGGCCGGCCGGAGATTGTCCGATTTATTAAGTGTCGTCGGCCGCGAAGACGATTCGATCCAATGGAGACGCGAGGCTGAGAAAGTAGCCGGGAGCATCCGGGATGTCTTCTGGGACTCGCAGGTAGGCCTGTTCAGAGCGGCGACGATTCGCTGCCGGGAGCATCACATCTGGGGCTCCGCCTTTGCGGTGTACTTAGGCGTTGCCGACGAGAGCCAATCGGGGGCCATCGCAAGATACTTCCGGGATCATTACGCACAGATCGTCCAAAAAGGCCAGATACGCCACCTGCCGGCCAACACCTATTGGGAAAAGTGCCAGGCAGCTCACGACACCTATCAAAACGGCGCTTACTGGGCGACACCCACGGGCTGGTTCGTTTATACGCTGGACTTGGTCGATCCCAAACGTGCGGATCAAACCGTCATCGATCTCGTCGGCGACTTCCAAAAAAACGGGGCATGCGAATGGATATTTGGTGAAAAGATCAAACTACCCAATTATCTCGCCAGCGCCGCGCTGCCCCTGGCCGGTATCCGCGCCATGATCGAGAGACGCAAAACTCAGGAATATGCCCGCGAAATAGAATAAAGATAGCCAAAGAGGCATTGAGCGTTATGCCTGTTTGAAAGTATCGACCGTTATTCCTATTTTCTCACCCCATCCATCGGCCACACGTCAAAAACCTCGAACGCCATTTATCTGGAAAGTTTGTGACGATAGGCCCAGCCGTCGGCCATATATTTGATATCCGACGTCTGGCCCTCGGGAGGATACTCAATCCCGTAGAGCGTGACTCCCTGGCTCATCAGCTTGTCCACGCGTTCGATCGTGAACGGATCGCGCCATTTCCGAACTTCCGAATGGCCGTCGCAAAATCCGAGGACGCTGCTGTCGCCGTGGTTGATCGCCATCGGATTCCACCAGCCCCACTCGGTTCGATTCGTATATTCGGGGGCGCCGATAATGAAACGCTGGTTCATATTCCAATTCCGCTCCTCGGCGGTCTCCACAAACGCATAGCGGGTCGAAGGCGACGTCATCTCATCATAGGCCCTGATCTGTATATTGTATCGGCTCTCGCTTTTCCTGACCGCCTGGTGCAGACACGCCGGCATGGCGTACGTAACAAAAACCCGCGTTCCGTCGTACGGGCTTTTCCGTACGTTGTCCCCCGGACAATGATACGCATCCGGCGATTTGACATAAGGATAGAGAACGCCCATCTTGATCCCCCGCTTCTCGTCCTCATCGGTCACGGCCGGGGCGACCTGGTTGTTGCTGAGGAGATTGCCCGCCTCGTCGCGCGGATCCCGGCACCATCCCACGTGCGTCCCGTGCGCATCCACCGCCTCCGACGTGGAGCTCATGATCCGCCCGCTATTATCCTCCATATACATATACCAGCCCATGGACAGATTCTTCGTATTGCCCAGGCACACGGTCGCCGCGGCCTTCCGCTTAGCCACATTCAGGGCCGGCATGATAATCGCCATCAACAGCGCAATAATCGCAATCACAACCAGCAACTCAATGAGGGTAAAAGCTCTCATTTTCATCAATAGTCCTTTCCATTCAAGCCACCTACAGTATTATCTCAAGAAAATACTCAAATTGCAACTTTATTGATAAAAAAATGAATCGTCTAACTTAGCGATTCCTTCTTTTACGGTTGCATCAGACGATGTGACGTGTTATCATGGTTCTACAGAAAGGAGGGCGTGATGTCGAAACCCGGCTGTGTGACAGAAGACGCAGGGAGTATCGAAAGATGATATTTGATCGCATAACGGTCGATCCTGCTCGTATGAACGGCCAACCGTGTGTGCGCGACATGCGTCTAACCGTTCGGCGTGTCGTAGAATTAACGGCCACCTACCCAGACCGGGAGCAATTGCACCAGGAATATCCCGAGCTTGAAGACGAGGATATCCGGCAAGCTCTCCTTTGCGCCGCGGCCTATCTTGATGACCGCGTCCTTGATCTTGCGCCTAACGAAGTTTAAAAAGATCCCAGCCCCATTTTTTGCCTTGACTGATATACGCCTAAAGCGTATATACAGATTATGTTCACATTCATCGAATTGTTGCCGTTTGCCGCCGTTCGGGACAAGTACCTGAATGACGACGATTTTGCAGAGCTTCAGTTTTATCTGGCGGAACACCCCGATGCAGGCGATGTGATCCCTCACTCTGACGGATGCCGGAAGCTACGGTGGGCTCTCGAGGGTCGAGGAAAACGAGGCGGCGTAAGAGTGATCTACTTCCTGCGTCTCGATCCCGACCAAATCGTATTGGTGACAATGTATGCAAAGAACGTGCAAGAAAACATTGATCCAAAATTACTCCGCCGTCTAAAGGAGACGTTTGAAAATGGCTAAATTATCTGAAGAACAATTGGCTGCTTGGGAAAAGACCCGCGATCTAAACGCGGAGCTTTCACAGGCTTTGGGCGAGATGAAACGTGGCCAGTGGGCGCGAAAGACGGAGATTATAACCCAACCGGATGGATCGGTTCGTCGTGTCATCACCCGGCGCGACGGCACGATAGAGAAGGATGAAATCATCCCACCGAAAAGAGCGCTAGTCGCATTAGCCAGGGCGGCAACGGGATTATCTCAAGCGACATTCGCCAAGCTGCTCGGCGTCTCGGTACGTACGCTTCAGGAATGGGAACAAGGGCGAAAAGCCCCTTCCGGCGCTGCGATTACATTGCTGAAAGTAGCGGCGCGACATCCTGAAGTGCTACAAGAGCTGGCAGCATGACAGCTCAACTCAACTTTGTGCTTGACGACGTGTTCAATTCTTTGAAGGCGTGCCAAGTCTCTGGAATATTCGCGTCAGAGGGCATTCACGGGCCCGATACTATACCCGCGGCGTGCCCGGCTTGGGGACCGGCCGGATCGAGCCATCCCAGGCGGCAAGGTCCGGAGGGGATAAGCGCAGTTTGGAGTTTAGAATCTCATCCCATGTGACGTATTTGCCTGTGTACGTCGATTCTCGTCCCATGATGGCGGTGAGGGTCGAGCCACACAAAAACCGAGTGTCATTCGGCAGCTCGCCGCGCCGCAGCGCCGCAACGAAATCGATATGTTCCTGGCCATGGCTTTCGTGCTGGTTCGGGTGTTCGCGAAAAACCTTTGCATTGTCGCCCGTTATCTGTGCTTTACGGCCGACAATCGTACCAAAGCCTTTCGTCCCGACAATCTCTTCTCCGACCTTCGTGTCCGTGCCCGCAATCTGGCGGCACATACTGGTCATGCGGACGCCGTTTGCGTACTCGTATTCGACCGCGAAGTGATCGTAGATGTTGCCGCCGCGGTCCGTGTGGTATTGCCGTCCACCCATCCCATAGGCTTTGACGGGATGAGCCTGCATGATCCAGTTGCAGAAATCAAGGTTGTGGACGTGCTGCTCGACGATATGGTCGCCGCAAAGCCAATCGACGTGGAACCAGTTGTGGAAACGGTACTCGGGAAGCGTCATACCGGATTCACGCTCTCGATACCAAATGTTGCCGGTGTTAAAGTAGGCGTGGAGAGACTTGATTTCGCCGAGCGCACCGTCATGAATGGCCTTGACCATATCTGCGTAGTGAAAGACATGCCGGCTGTTGAATCCGGCCAACAGGCCGACGCCCTTTCGCTTCATTTCGTTCTCGAGCGCGAGTATCCGGCGTACGCCCGGCGCATCCGTGGCGCAGGGTTTTTCCGCGAAGATATGCACGCCTTTCTTCACTGCATACTCGATATGGTCCGGCCGGAAACCGGGAGGAGTGCAGAGCAGGACATAGTCAACGCCGGAGTCGATCACCTTCTTATACGCATCCAAGCCGGCAAAGCAACGGTCGGGCGTCACCTTGATGCTGGTTTTCATCGCGGGATTATTTTGTTGAATCTTCTTTAGTCGAGTCAGGCTGTTTCTGACCCTGGCCTTGAAAATATCACCCATCGCGACCAGCTCGATATTCGGGCCGGCCGACGTCGCATCCCGGGCGGCTCCCGTTCCGCGCCCCCCGCAACCGACGAGGCCCACACGAATTCGGTCCTTACCGGCTCCGTAGGCCTGCGTAGCCATGGAGACCCCTGCTAAGGTGGCGACCTGGGTGCTGGTTTTGAGAAAACCGCGACGAGTCATTGGTTCTTTTTCCGGTTTCATAACTTTGATGCCTTTCCTTTAAGTGAACGATTTGCATAAGAAACCGCCTCTCGGATGGTATAAACATTAGCTATTGAGACCATTCGATGAGTCGTTGTCATAACGGCCATCATAGCAGAGCGACCGTTATATGCAAGCTTTTACTGGGGTTCCGGATTATCCGTCTGCTGATGATCTAACGGTTGTGTTTTTCGTGCAGGTTTGATACCAAGAAAAAGCAATAACAGGCCGAGAACGCCAAGGAGGATACCTCCCAGTGGAGTTGTATCGGAGCCGCCATTGACGGCGGGTATTTGGGCGATGTAACGAACCGACATCAGCGCTCCGACAGACGGCAACGTGGCGGTGTTATAGACTTTCTTTCGTGTGTAGCCGCCGTTGTATTGCTTACCCTCCACAGTAAAACGATAGGAAATCTGGTAGTTATGATCCATCGGATCGTCACTCTGGCCGGTGGCTTTCCTGACATCAGTCACCGTCGCCTGGGTCGTTTTCCCGACCGCAACCAGGGCCACGCCCCGCACGCCCACCAAGACCAGAAGAACCCCAACGACGATCAATATCAAACGGCTCTTTATCGACTTGGTCATACGTACCCCCAAACAGATTTCATTTGCTCCGCCGGCGCGGAGCATTCGGTTAACGTGACTTCTATCGACAGAATTGCCATTGGTCTAAAACCATTTCCGCGAAAAGTAAGGGAATGGAGGGTAGATTTTTGGGAGCAACGGCCTATGAGCCGATTGTTCCATGAGGGGCCCCTTTACTACAGGGCGTTAATCGTTAAGCCGCGTCCCCTGAATTTCCCTGGTTCTTGAAGAAAGGCGTATCGCCTCATGTTTGACAACTCCACTCTTAAGGGATAGCCCCACAATGTTGCCCGCCGGGTTTCTCCTGAAGGTTATTTCGAGGGCAATATCACCGGCAACAAATC
>Ga0180431_10008642_pt1 | contig 11655 bp, 23 predicted proteins | sample SS_ome_11_FD_132459 | JGI IMG/M metagenome (GOLD analysis project Ga0180431, IMG submission 132459) | Hypersaline lake sediment archaeal communities from the Salton Sea, California, USA - SS_1_MS_1 metaG | ecosystem: Environmental > Aquatic > Non-marine Saline and Alkaline > Hypersaline >...
GTGTGCGGCGTCGACGATCTGGCCGGGCAAATCACGAAGGACAAGTTTGGGAAGGGATGAGATGGACGAGAAGCGCCGATCGAATGAAAGGGGCTTAGGATGTTGACCGATAGAGAACTCGAACAGGCCATTGAACTGATTCGCGCGGCACTGAGTGACGCACTCGATCTGATTGTCCAGACCCGTGAACAGACGGACCCGGATCGATTGGAGGGTATCCAAAACCAAATCTACAAAATTACGAAGATCGGAACGACGTGCAGCCAGGATATGGCCATGCTCGCGCACACCATGAAGGCCATTGTGGCCAAGCTGGCGAGCGTCGAACAGCGCATGCATGACCTGGAATGCCGCGAACAGAAGGGAGTGCACAATGGCAGTGACGATCCGCCAACAAATCGACCGGCTCCAACGCCGAACCCAGCAGATCCAGACGGACCTGGCGCACCTGGACGGGGCAGTCAAGTCCTTGGGTCAAGCATTGAATCAACTCCTGGCCGCCGGCCAGGCGAGGGACATCGAGATTCAGGCCATCGACAATCGCACTCAGGCGAACGCGGCGGAATTATACCAGATCCGCCAGGCATCGAACGGCTCAGGCCCTGATGGGCCATTCTGACCATCGCGGACGGCGATGGTTCTTCTTGCTCGGCCCCCGGCTCGTTGCCGGGGGCTTTTTATGTGCGCTAAGTTGTTTGTGCAGCCGCGCATAGCGCGCCCGCAACGGTTGAGAGGGGCCGGGTTTTCCGGGCGGAAAAATAATCCGGAAAACCCTTGCAATCCGGCCGCCAATCCGCCATAATGCGAACGTACAGGATCGGACAACGGGAGGAAGATTTGTCCGATCCTGCCTTCCGTTGGCCGTTCCCTTAGATCTCGTTCAAGGGACTTTTATAAGGGGATTGTCATGAACCTGTCGCTACCGACGCTCAATTTCATTGTCAAGGTCGCCATCACGATGGCGATTATCGGCCTGGCGCTGAAGTTTCTGCCGGCGAACATTTCCGGGACCGCAAAAAGTTTCATGTACGCCTAATGGAAGGGATCTGACATGAAACTCTTGAGACGCTATCTCGGTTCGTTGACCTTTTCCGACAACGGCCAGGACACGCTCGACCTGCCGCGTAACCACGTCTATTCCGCCTTGCAATTCCTGTTGGTGGCCGATCTCGACCGCGAGGCTGGCAGCGGCGGAACCTGCAAAGATTCGGCGCCGGCCCAGCTCGTGAAAAACTTGGAGCTGGTCATCAACGGCAAGAACACATTGAAGCGCATGGATTTCGAGACGCTGCACCGCCTCTGTCAGATGCGCCACGGCGTCCGCCCGTACATCTACGCGCACGAACTGCTGGGCTATGGCGCGCTGGATGACGACATCAGCAAGGTGATGGCACAATTCGATTTTGAATTGCCGCGCAATGGGCCGTGGACAAAGAACGTCGACTGCCTCCTCGATGCGCGGGGTCTCAGTGACCTGGACTTAGTCGTCACCTGGGGGACCGGCCTCGACATTATGGACGACACGTGTGACTGCGCGTCCGTCACGGTCAACAGCGCGAAGCTGTTCGTTTGGACGATTGAGCGCGTCGCCGCACCGAGCGCAAACTACGCGATGTGGAAGGAGTGGAAGAAGACCACGTCCGTCAGCGCGGCCGGGTCACTGACGATCGATCTGCCGACCCAAACCACGTACGAGAGCCTGTTCATCAAAACGCACTCGGACGGCGACCAGGTCGATACGATTCTCCCGTTTGGCCTGGCGAACTTGAACGATATCCTTTTGTATTCAGGTACCGAACAATTCCTCCGTCTGCCGGCCGGCCTGCTGCAGGCGACCAATCGCCTGGACAATCAGATCGAGGTGCCGGAGCGCATCGGTTCCGGTGCGGCGCTCAATCACGCGCAACAGGAATTGCTGTTGGAAGGTTACTATCACGTCAATTTCGTGCACGACGGTTTCCTGACGGAGATGCTCGACACGTCCCGACTCAGTGACCTCAAGCTCGAATTGGACGTGGCGAATCCGGGGACCGACGACAAGGTCGAGGTGATTGCCAGCGAGATCATTCTGCCGGCGGTTTCCCCAACGGCCGCCTAAAGGGGGTGGCCCGTGTTGATGTCGGGACAGATCGGATCGACAACCGATTACGGCTACGCCACGTCACCGTATAGCGGGGCCTCCAGTCTTGGCGTCTATACGGGCGCGCTCGGCGGGTTGGGCGGCACGATGGCCTATTCCGGTACGAATCTGCCATCGGGGTTTGGCATCGCGGCCGGAACCGGGACCGGCTTTGCGATGGGCGGGCCCATCGGCGGTGTTCTCGGATTCATGGGCTCCGCCCTGGCGACGGCGGCCAGTAAGGTGCCCGAAATCTCGCAAACCGCCATCGATATCGCCCAGACCGTCGGGGCGTGGAAGTCGCTCGAAGTGAACAAGGATTCGATTGTCGCCTCCAACGTCGGCGCCGCACAGGCCCAGCCCCAACCCGTGGTCCTGACGACACCGGCCAGCGGAGGGGCGGGCACAACGCTTCTGACCGGCGGCGCCGGCGGCATCGATGCGACGACATTGATCGTCATCGGCGCCGTCATTCTTCTGGTTATTTTACTCGGGGGCCGAAAATGATCGGGGCATTATTCGCGGGTGTGGCGGGCATGTTGACTACGATGTTCGCCAAGCTTGCGCAACGCGAGGCGACGGTTGCGACGATGGGCAGTCGAATGGCGGGTAGGGTGGCCCGCACAACGCCACAACGGCGCAGTGAGACGGCCGCCGTGCGATTGGCCCGGGAGGCTCAGAGCAGTGAGACGTATGGCGCGCCGACCAGTCTCTGGGAAGGCCTAGGACAGGCTATGGTCTACAGCGCGTACGCGCAGGAGCGGACGGGCATGGCGGCCGATGACCTGGAGACGCTTAATGAGTCGCTTCAGACGGCGGAGGCGTCGGTCGCGACCCAAACCAAAACAGCAGCCGCTTTGGAGGCGATGTACGGTGACATCGGCGAAGAGATCGCGACTGAGACGGCGGACGCCATCCCGGCGGCGCAGTTGACGGGGCTACCGATGGTCTCATTCGCGGCGGCCGGGACCGGTGCCGTGGGGGCCGGCGAAGAGATCGAGCGAAGAAGCGATGGGACCGGAACGATCTGGCCATTAGTCGCCGTGGTGGGGCTGTATATCTGGCAGAAGGCGAAGCGATGATCACGAGCGAATACAATTCGACGGGGTTGGATAACGCCAATGGCACCATTGGCCATCCGAGCGATTTCGGCGAACCCAGCCTGTTCGACCAACTTATCACGAGCGTATATAAACAGGAGGGCGAAGCCGAGCGCACCGAGATCGACGGGACGCTCGGTGCTATGCTCAACACCGGCGAAGGCGCCATGTCAACGGTCGGCAATTGGGCCGACAGCTTAAAGGGCCTCACGACGGTGACGTCGGACTTGATGTCGAACGTGACGTCGATCTGGACGAACGCCGACACGGGCGAGACGCATCTCGGCACCGGGGCGACGATGGGGGCGAAATTCGACGAGACCACAAGCCAATTAGACGTCTGGCTACAACAGGCGCGCGGTCTGTTCAACGTCGCCTTTCCATCCGACGACAACCAGACCACGAAACCGATCCCCGACGAAGGGCACACAGGACCGATTGGCGTCGAGACCCGGACGCTGGAATGGGCCGTATATGGCCTGCTGATCTATCTGCTCTGGAAGGCGGTGGCGTGATGGCCTGGGGTGAAGCGAGAAAAGTAATGCGGGCCGAGGGCATACGGTCGGTGCCGAAATCGATCTCGCTCGACTTATCGGTGGTCCGCACCAATCAACGATTCAGTATCGCCGGCGATGTCTTCGGCGTGTGGTCGAGCCCGACCGTGACCGATCAAATTTTGGTCCGCTTCAACGCCCCCGATGAGCCGGCGATTCCGTTCACACGGGGCCAGACGGTGGAGACGCCGTTCCGTGACGTGTATATCACCGTGCCGGGCACGGATACCGGGACGATGACCCTGGTCTATGGCAGCGGCGGCGCCGAGTTCCTGCGCCTGTATAACGCAAGCCAGGATGTGCCGGCCGTGCTGGATTCCCTGTTGACGAGTAACGAAGGCATTCTCGACGAACTTCGCGGCGAGACGGCGGCCGGGGCCTATGGCCAGATTGCCGTCGGCGTGGCGGCCGTCCAGGTCCTGGCGGCCAACGGCGACCGCGTCGGCTGTATCGTCACGGCGGACCCGACGAACGCGAACCCCGTCTATCTGGGGTTCACGAACGCCGTTGCGGCGAACAACTGTTTCGCCGCGTTCGCCGCCGGCGCCTACGACCGGGTCCACCTGGAGACGTATCGGGGGCCGATCTACGCCATCGCCGGCGGGGCGGCTAACGCCGTGGGCTATGGGGAGTGGGAATAATGGCAACGGAATGGCAGGAAGTCCCGGCCGAAACAACGCTGCACACGGGCGATGTCATCCGCGTCTATGCCGCGCTGGTCGGTAGTTACGGGGCCATCGAGGCCTGGCAGATGGAGACCATCGCGACGGAGATCGAGCGGACCGACAATCGATTCCGCGTCGAGTCGTGGTCGTATCCGGACGCCGAAGGCACGTTCTTTGTCAAAGTCCGGATTGTGGACCCCCGGCCACCGGAAAAGCAATTGGCCGGGGGCTTTATGAGTGGGATCACGTGCGCGCTGGTCGGGGCCGTGAGTATTCTGGTCTTCGAACGCATCTTGGGCGGCCTCGTCAGCGGCGGCAAATACACCAAACGCACAATCACGGAGACCGTGACCGACACGGTCGAATCGGCCGGCCTGGAGCTGGCCAAGTGGGCGGCCATGGCCGTCGTGGGCTATATCGCGGTCAAATCGGTGGCGAGGGGGTGACATGGCACGACCATTGACGGTCACGGAAGATCTATTGTCCAGGGGCGTCGGGCCCGACCGGACGCAACACAGTCTGACCGGCTATGTGTCACTGGCGTCGGCGGTGGCATCGGCGGGGGATCGGCCTCAGGAATTGATCATCGATACGATCGAATCGATCACAGAGAATATCACGATTCCCGCCAATATCAGTCTGCGGTTTTGGGCCGGGGGCCGGCTGCGGATTGCGGCCGGCGCCACGGTGACGTTCAATGATGCGGGCCAAATCCTGGCCGGGCCAATCTGGATCTTTGAAGGCCTGACGGATCTTGTCTTGGACGCCGGGGACGTCCACTGCGACTACGGCGGCGACGTATACGCCGAATGGTTTGGCGCGATCGGCGACGGCGCCACGGATGACACGGCCGCCCTGCAAGCCGCGTTAAATTCCGGCGTCAGTGACGTGGTTGGGCGGCATCGATTGCGTCTGCTCGGCAAAACCTACAAGTTTAGCCAGTTGCTTGTCCCCGCGCAAACCACGATCGAGGGGATCGGGCACGGCCAATCGCTGTTGGAGCGGACCGACGACGCCGACGGCACGGCGATTGAAGATGCGGGCAACGCCGCGAAAATCAACATGCACGACTTCAACGTCGAGGGCAAGGGCCGCCCCGGCACGCTGCTGAAACTCGGCTACAACGATCACGCGTGGGGAACCGCCGGCAAGCTCAGCAATCTATGGCTGCGCGAGGCGGCCGTGTGTCTGGATGTGAACGGCAACGTCGGCTTCATCGAGAATGTCGCCGTCAATGGCCTGACCGATGCGGGGCAGGTAATCATTGCCGGGGCCGCAAACCTCGTCACCGGCCTGACGCACGCCGGGGCCGCGGCGTACGGCATCGACGTGCAAGGCGTGGGCACCCTGTTGATCAACACGCACTGCGAAGGCGAATACACCTCCGCATCGATCAAGGTGTCCGGCGAACTGACTCAGTTTGCCGGAGTGATCGTCACCGTGGGCGACGGCGAGACCTTGCCGGCGGTGATCGAGATTCAAAACGGGAAATACGGCACCGTGATTCAGGGCCTGACGGCCTATGCCATGGTGGGCGGAACAATCACGGCCTTGGTGGTCGACGACCATTATGGTACGGGCCGTACCTTGGTGGGGGAGGCCGGCAGCTGCGATCGCTATCGATGGTTGCCTCAGTATTGGAGCGGGAACAACCCGAATATCGGCTGGTCGACGAACATGGCCAGTGGGGAGAATTGGAAGGGCGACCAGTGGCTGAAACGCCAATCGGCGTACGGGGAGCCACATCAGTACGTCACGGTCAATCAGGGGACGCCGGGTGACGTCCGGGCCAGAGCGCCGAATCCGGGGGCGATCGCGAAGACGTCGAACGAGACGTTGGATTATTCTGACGATGATGGGTGCCGGTTTTCGAACAGGGGCGCTGGCGGCCAAACGATACTGACGTTGCCCGCAGCCGAACAGGGGCGTCATTTCGAATTCATTAAATTGACGGCACAGAATTTCTACATCGATCCCGACGGCACCGAGATCATTCGCGGCGGCGGCGCCGGCAAACAGTTGCGGCTGCAAAACCAGGGGGATTGGGCGCGATTGATGTGTTTCATCACGGGAACATGGGAAGTGCAAATGGTTGTCGGTACCGCGAATTTCGAAGGTTAAGGAGACCGTGATGGCCAAGCGGAGACGCAAAGGAGCGAGAAAAAAATGGGGCCGAATCGGGGCCCCGAAATCCGCCAAACGCCGCGCATTCCTCAAGCGAATTGCGCACAAGGGCGGAAACGTGTCCAGAAAGCGTCGGAAACGACGCTGATCCGGGGATGTTACGGGTCGGATCGAAGGGAGATCGGCCGTCAGACGCCGTCTGGGGGCCTGGAAATTGGAGAAAGGGCGGACCATGAGAATTTGGACTGTCGCGCTCCTATGCAGCCTTCTGACGGCCGGGTGTACGGAAGAGGAATTGGCCGGGATCGATCGCGCCGTGGCCGATGTCAATGCCGTTGCCGAGACCGTGGCGGCCCTACCGGAATCGCCGGCGGGACCGCTGATTCCGCCGAACGTCCGCGTCATCCTGGAATTGATCGGCGTCGGCGGGGCGGCCGCGGTCGTTAGCTGGCAAAAAATCCGGGCGGGGCTGTTGCGGACGCAGAATCAAACGTTACAATTGACCGGTAAGGCCATCGTGGCCGGCGTGGATCGGGCCCCGCCTAGCGCCGCAACCGCCGTCAAGGCGGCCATTTCCGCCGAAATGGATCGGCTCCAGATCCGCGATACCGGCCGGGCGACGGTCGAGGAGCTGAAATCCGGATAAGAAGTGTCCGGTCCACCGATCGGCGCAGGATGATACGCCCATGACCTGGTTCAAAGGCCAAATCGGCAGCATCATGACAATGCTGGCCTTCTTCGGTGCCCTGGCGGCCGGCTGGGGGACGCTGCACGCCAGACAGGCGGACCTACGCGCGGAGATCCGGACCAAGGCGGATCGCGAGCCCATCGTCCGAGAACTCGACCAGATCCAGGGCCACCTGGCCCGGATTGAGGCGAAACTCGATGAACTTACTCCAGATTAGCAAATTGGCATCGGCCCTGCTGGCCGCCCAAGCGAGCGGCCAGACGGATCTGGCCGATCTTGTCCAGGCCGGCCTGGAAGCCGTCGGCGTGACCGACCTACGCATCGCCATCATTCCCCACACGCACACGATCCATTGCACCATGCGCTATAACGGCGGACCCTTGCACAAGGATGTCTCATTCAGCGAGATCGAGGCCGCCTTCAACGGCCCCGAACGCGAATCGTCTGTGTAATCACCACTTTGCGTCAAAGTTATTAACAGGGGTTGACAACTGGCCGGGGCCTCGGTATGATGGAACGGGATCGGAGGTGGCAAACCGACCCATACGACAGGTCGGTTTGCCAGCGGGCGGGAACCTGTTAGGTTTCCGCGCCCGGTCAGGCGGATCTGCCCGGTGTTGGGCCGACCCGATCAAAGGCGACGCGTCGCCGTCGTCTATTTAGATCGCGGGGGCAAGCCCCCGCACCCCCAAGCGGCTCGGGGAGTTGAAGTGAGGTCCAAAAAATGGAACCCGAGATCCAAGCGGGTACCTACATCGAACAGTTTTTGACGACCTGGCTACCGATCGCATCTATCCTCATGATGCTAGTGATCATCGTCTCACTGAATGCCTGGCAAATCCACCGCCTGGAGCGTCGTATCGAGCGTCTGGAGCACGATTAATTTTTTTTAGAGTTACAATGAAACATAACATATCCACTAAGTCTTTATCGGACCGGGCCGATTCAAGCCGGGGGCCGATTCTCCCGATGTCCATCATAGCGGACAATCGAGTCTCCCGGGTGATCATGGCAGCGGGGCGATTACACGTGGCACATCCTCAGTTTGCCGGTCGTGGTATATGCGGGCGGCGCGTGCCGAATCACCATCTGGTGACAGCCGATGTCTACAGACACACCCCACGCGCGCAGCGCTGCCGCAAATGCGCCATGCGCATCGTTTTTTTCGAGCGGATCGAGAAGCACGCGGCGGCGGCCCTGGCGGCGCCGGGGCGACAACGCGAATTCTGGGAGTAGGATTGATGGGTGACACGGACGTCACGTACACACAAATCGGCAAGGGAATCACGGATGCAGCGATACGGTCACGAACGTTTGAGGCGAAACAACCCCAGGATTATGATGCGCCGGCCGGCCGGATCTTCTGGATCGCGCGTTGGCCGGGCGATCAAATCGAGGGCCGCCTGGTCGCCGGTCCCATCGTCAATCCGCGGCGCAATTCATCGTACATCCTGCAACTGGATCCGGACCATCCGTTGGTCAAAGGTCGGGGCAGTGCCGAAATCGAAATCTGGGGGAACAAACTTTTGCATAAGATTCTGCGCGAAAACGATGTGCGGGGCCGGCGCCTCCGCATCGAATACGTGGGCGGCCGGCACATTCCCGGCTACACCCGCGCGCAAAAGGTCTACCGCGTTTATTTGGTTGAAGAGATCGACGGGGAAACACGGATTCAGTGAAAGGAGCGAAGCGATGCCAAAGACCGTGACAGTGCCATGTCCCAATTGTGGCCGGCCGGCGGAGCGTGAGGACCGGCAGGGCGTCATGTACGTCATTTGTGGGGCCTGCGACGCGACCTATAAAATTGACAGGATGGGGCCGGCGACGGTCGAGGAGGTCGGTCGATTTGAGGCCCTGGAGGATCGCGTCAGCCGATTGGAAGGCCGGCCGGTTGCTCCGTCGCCGGCCGAAAAACCCGTCGCAGATCCGGCGCGCGAAAAAGATGACCATGCCAATGATCCAGGCTCGCTCACCATAGGATTCAGTGATGATGACGATTAGAAATTGTGGAACGTGTCGGTTCGCCAGATATTCCATCGGAGGCATGTTCATCTCTTTGCCGGAGGGCAAAAGATTTTGTTGTCGATTCTGCCCGCAACGCGGCCGATGGCCGATCGTGGATGTCTCGGATGTGTGTGGCGAATGGGAGGTCAAGGATGGCAAAGAAGGCGACAAAAAAGGTCAAGAAAAAAACAACGAAGCCTAAAACCCGGCGAACGGCCGGCCCCAGGGACGGCCGGTCCGCGTCCGACAGGGACGTCACGCCGTACCCCACCGCCGGCGACAATCCGGCGTTCGCGGCCGCGCTCAAGGAGGAGCTCGAGGCCGAGCGTCAACGGTCGGGGGCGGCGGATGAGGCCAAGCGCGGACCAGGCCGGCCGCCGGGTACCGGGAAACACCAAGTGGCAGCCAGAGCGTTGAACGAACAGCAGATCTCCGGCCTGGATCAACAAATTGTCTGCGATATGTGGAAGCTCCCGTTCGAATTGCTGGCGATGAGTCAGAAAATCGAGGCCTGGAAACTCAGTGACAAAGAGACCGTGGCCCTGGCCAAACCGACGATGACGCTGCTGCATCACTACGCGCCGGGGAAGCTCGATCCGATCCAACTGGCGTGGTATCAACTGGCCGGTACCCTGGCGACACTGACGGTGACGCGACTGCTGACCCAACGCGAGATCCTCGCTGCGCGGGCGGCCACGAACAAGACGGCGGCCAAGGCCGGTTCCGTCCGGCCGGAGCGGCAGGAGAAATCACATATCGACGATTATAAGCCCGTGGACCGATGAAAACTGCAAAGGAAATCCGGGCCGAAATCGAACGGCTCGAAAAGGATGAACGTTATCAAGCGTGCGCGGCAACGATAGTTGAAAATGCGCCATTGGCGTTGATCCAGGTGGAGATTGAGTCACACATTCGCGCGCTGCGCTGGGTCTTGGAAGAATGAGCGAGATCGGACTCAATACACTGGTTGTTGGGCGGACGCAGACCGGTAAGACGTACTGGACGATTCGCGAGGTCGCCGACGCCGAACGACTGATCGTCTATGCGACGAAGCGCGAGGAAACGGGCTACGCCGGCGTCTATTTCGACGCCCTGGCAGGCGGTCGCGAAACCTTCCTCCGGATGTGGGACTGGTCGCGGCGGCGAACCGGCCGCTTTCGGCTGGTGTATCGACCGCGTGATATTTTCGACGCCGGTGAATTCGACGCAATTTGTCGGCTGGCCTACGCGGCCGGCGACGTCACGCTGGTTGGCGAGGAGGTCATGACGTACACGACCGACCGCCAGATCGGACCCGGGTTCAAGACGCTGCTCACGGCGGGTGCCACGCGGGGGATTCGGTCGTACCTCTTGACGCAGCGGCCGTTCAAAATCCCCCGCGAGATCACGTCCCAGGCGCGCCGCGCGGTCATCTTCGCATGTCACGAAGCGGCCGACGTCGCCTATATCCGGGAGACGTTCGGTACGGCGGCGGCGGCGGCCCTGGACTCGCTCCAGCAATATCAATACGTGGTCTGGCAGGAGTCGGGCGCGATCGAGATTGGACGGGCGTGACATCGAAGGGAGTCGAACGATGGCCGAATGGATGTGGCGCGTCACGGCCGCACTGATCATCGGCGCGCTCTGCGCCGGGGCGGCCCTACTGCAATACTATTTATGAAAGGATCGGACGATGAACAAATCAACGGACAAATTGAGTAAATTCGAGGCGGCCGCCGTTCGGCGGGTCACCGCCGTCGACCGCGCACTGCGACGGGTGGCGATGCTGGCCGGGCCGGCTTATGAGGCGACACCCGACCGGGTGGAGGCCGTGTTCAGTCACATCAGCCAATCCGTGGCGAAAGCCAAGGCCCGCTTTGAGGAGCAGCGGGCCTTCTCGTTTCCCACCGAGAAGGAATCCAGCGATGACGCCGGATAAGCGGGCGGCCGCCGAGGCGGTCCTGGCCCGGATCAAACCGCCGAGTGAACACTGTGACGCCGAGACCTATCGCGTCTACGTTGAGGAATTTATCGCCGATCCGGCCGTGACGCTCCATGATTTGGGCCTGGTGATGGAGTACTATCAGTGCCACGTCGCCGACGTCGTGAACCGGATCGTCGCCGATCGAATGAAAGGGGCTGTAGAGGTGACACAATGAGCGAGGCGGAAAAAATACTGGAGCGGTTCAAATGCCCTTGGGAGGGATGCGACCGAAAGGCCTACCGGGAATACGTCGAGTCCTGGTTGGCAAGGCCGCAATGGACCTGCGAGGATCTGTCGACGCTCTGTCGATACTACGTGTGCGGCGTCGACGATCTGGCCGGGCAAATCACGAAGGACAAGTTTGGGAAGGGATGAGATGGACGAGAAGCGCCGATCGAATGAAAGGGGCTTAGGATGTTGACCGATAGAGAACTCGAA
>Ga0180431_10008644_pt1 | contig 11654 bp, 9 predicted proteins | sample SS_ome_11_FD_132459 | JGI IMG/M metagenome (GOLD analysis project Ga0180431, IMG submission 132459) | Hypersaline lake sediment archaeal communities from the Salton Sea, California, USA - SS_1_MS_1 metaG | ecosystem: Environmental > Aquatic > Non-marine Saline and Alkaline > Hypersaline >...
GCGCACCAGATGCGCGCTGTTGTGCGCCAGCTGGAGCCCGTAGAAACCGCCGCGGATCGCGTCGCTCCAATACGGACTTCGCTCTCCCGCCAGGTAGGGCACGAAGCAGACGCCACCGGCACCAGGCTCGACGGTCAATGCCTCGCGCACACATCCCTCGTAGTCCCCCTCCCCGCACCGCTCGCAGATCCAGACCAGTGCCGAGCCCGTGGTGGACGAGACGCCGCCCAGCAGTGGGTAGGGACCGAAGGGGTAGACGTACAGCCTATGGTCGGGATCGTCGATCTCCCGGCCCTCGCCAATCGGCGCAAAGACCATCGACGAGCTGCCCAGTGAGCAGAAGACCCGTCCCGATGCAGGTGGGGCGGCGCCGAAAAGAGCCGCTACGTCGCCCATTCCCACGACCACCCTGGCACCAGGATTAAGCCCCAGGGAGGCCGCCACCTCCGAAAGGAGATTGCCGCCGTCCCCCGTCGCCGGCTGGATGGAGGGCAGCACGCTCGGATCCAGCTCCACGAGCGCCAGTCTCTCCACCGCCCACTCGGTTCCCCGCCAGTCCAGCAGGGCGGCGCCCCCAGGCTCCGTCAGGTCGGTGCAGATCTCTCCCGTGAGGCGAAAACGGAGATAGTCCTTGGGCCAGAGAATCCGGGCCGTCCTATCCAATGCCTCCGGCTTATGGCGCCGGAGCCAGAGGAGCTTGGGGAGCGTGTACGTGCTGTTCAGTTCGTAAGGGGGCAGGCCCAGCTCCATCTGGAGCTCTTCGGTCTCCTGGGCGGCCCGACGGTCGAGCCAGAGGATGGTCGGGGAGACCACCTCTCCCTCCTCGTCGAGGAGGACGGCCGAGTGCATCTGCCCGGTGAAGGAGATTGCCTCCACAGCCTCCAGGTCATTCCGCTGGCCCAACGCAGCGAGCGTACGACGCAGCGCCCGCCACCAGGTGTGAGGATCTCCCTCGGCCCAGCCCGGATGCGGTGCCTCGTACCCATACCGCTCTGTGGCCTTGTCCAGCATGTGGGCCTCGGCGTCATAGAGAACGGCCTTCAAGGACGAGGTTCCAACGTCCAGCGTCAGCGTGGTGCTGCCCGTTTCCTTCACGCGGTGCGCCTTTGTGCGGGGACCAGGGTCTCGATCAGTCAAGCTCGCCCCGCTTCCGGTAGAACGCCCGGGCGTCGTCCAGGATGCGGCGGATCTCCTCCTCCTGGTCGGCGTTGAGGGGCTCGGGCTCGTGCGCATCGAGGATTTCCTCCATCCGCTCTCGCGCGTGGTCGAGGGCACTCGGTTTTCCCTTGAGGATCCATTCCTGATAGCTGGATTGCTCGGCGGTGCGCGGTACGAACTGCTCTTTCCGACACCACTCCCGGGTGTGTCCCTGCCCGAGATAGTGTCCGGGGATCGGGCCCACGTCCTCGATGACGTCGAGAGCCAGGGTCTCCTCGCTGACGATCTCTCCCTCGATGAAGCGCCCGACCATGCCGGCGATGTCGTCGTCCAGGATCGCCTGCACTGGATGCGCGGAGATCTCGGCGGATACCCCTAGATGGAGGAGCATGAAGTTGACCCCGGAGGCAGCAGACGCCAGGGCCGCGATTCCCTTCTCGTAGCCGGCCTGAAAGTCGATCATCTTGGAGTCGACATATCCGGGCGAGCCGTTGGAGCAAGGGATGCGGTAGTGCCGCCACATCTGGTTCCAGATCACGTTGCTGATGGAGCCGCCGATCTGACCGAAGGCGGGCGACCCCGTTCTCATGTTCATGGGGCAGGCGAAGTGCCCGACGGAGATGCGGTGACCGGGGCTGATGAGCTGCACCAGGACGATCATGGAGAGATGCTCGGCATTGGCGACCGCCACGTTGCCCAGCGGCGTCGCGGGCCCCGTCCCCCCGAGCACGTTCCCGTCGACGGTTGCCAGCGGGTAGCCGGCGTCGATCATACGCCGTGCGGCCTGTACCGCGTCGTCCCCCCACGTGAGGGGCGGCGAACAGGTGAGCGTGCCCGTGATCTCCTGGCCCGTAGCCTGGGCCATCTGGATGTTGAAGATCTCGCTCTCGCTGGAGTAGCACGTGCACTGATGCTTGGACGAATGCCGCATCTTGAGGGCCACGCTCTCTGGGATCGCCATCGCGGGCGGGAGCTTCTCGTACCCGAAATACGGGTAGCAACTGAGGAAGTCAATGGTTGGCAGCGCATCCAGTACCTTGACGCAGTCGGCGTACTCGGCCCTGGTCGGGTCGCGCGGCTCGTACGTGTCGATATTCAGGGTCTGCATCCCGGCGGAGTGGGTGAAGTAGAGCGTATTCCCGCCCAGGATCAGATCGTTATCAGCGTTCCTGGCCTCGACGCGGTAGCTGCTCGGCGCCTGCCGTAGACATGCCTCCACCAGCGCCTCGGGGAAGCGGACCCGCATTGAGGAGCGGTCGACGGAGCAGCCCTCACCCTCCAGGAAGTCGAGAGCCCACTCGCTCTTGAAGGTGACACCCGTCTTGCGCAGGATGTCGAGGGTCGCGCGGTGCACCCGCCAGATCTGATCCTCCGTGAGGATCTCCAGCGGTTTGACGTTCCGGATGAAGCCTCTTCTCGCCACAGTCTTCCCCCTAGCCGCTAACGAAGGAACGCGCCAACCTGACCGCCCCCGGGGCGGTGGGATCGTACCCGTCAGCCCCGATGCTCTCGGCAAAGGCCTCGGTGATCCCGCCCCCGCCGACCATGACCTTGACCGCATCGCGGAGACCTTTCTCCTCCAGAATCTCGATCACGCGCCTCTGCTGCGGCGCGGTGGTCGTCATGAGAGCTGAAAGGGCCAGGATGTCTGCGCCGTGCTCCTGGATGGCGTTGATGAAGGCCTCCGGCGGCGCGTCCACCCCGACATCGTAGACGTCGAAGCCCTCGGCCGTGAGGAGCGTCGCTACCATCGACTTGCCGATGTTGTGGATGTCGCCCTTCACCGTCCCGATGACCACCGTCCCCATTTTCTGCCGCTCCACGCCCCGCCGATCGATCTCAGCCTGGATGACGGGCGTGGCCTCCAGCATCGCGTCGGAGGCACCAATCAGATCCGGGAGCCACAGCTCTCCGCGCCCGAACCCCTCGCCGACGCTGCGAATGGCCTCGGTGAGGGCGGCCAGACCGTCCAGAGGGTCGATGCCAGCGTCGACCGCCTTCTCCGCCCACTCCCGCGCGGCGGCACCATCGTACTGGAGTACGGCCTGTTTCAGATGTTCTAGAACGTCGTTGGACGTGTTGTTTTCAAGCATCGTTTTCCCTTGTCCCGCGCCGAAGAGGAGATGGGGAGGCCAGCGGGGGCCTGGACCCTCGGCGGCCTCACGTCTCCCGGGACGCTCTAGTCGAGCGGTATGCCCGCTTCGATGACCTCGTCCTTGACCTCTTCGTAGATCCGGCGCCACTCATCCGTCGGCTCCAGGGTCTCGACGTCGTAGCACTCGGCGAAGCTCTTGCCCTTGGGGGGTGTGCCGAGCTGATCCTCGTAAATGGGGATGAGCTTGTTCGCGATGTCGTTGGCCTCCTCGCGGCTCATGCCCGCCGTCTTCTTGAAGACCTCCCCCGCGAACTTCACCTCCAGGGGCGTGATGTAGTTCGTGTACTTCCCGCCGGCGGTGCGCGTTCCCGTGCACGAAGTCACGCCGGATACGGTCAGGTTCATCATCCCCACGGCCGACTCATAGAGCAGCATCTTCGTCGCCGGCCCCGCCGTCTGGTTGAGGACGGAGTTGGCGCAGATGTGCGTGTTGCGGCTGAGGGCCTGGAAGACCGTGCCCAGCGCCCACTGAGCGGCGCGTCCGCAGTTGCCCATGGTCTGCAGGTCGTAGGGGAAGGAGGCTCCATTCGAGGCCTGGTAGGCTGTGTAGAGGAGGAGCGTGCAGGCGATGCACGAGACGGTCGATCCCTCCGGCCCACCGGCGTAGCCGCCGATCATCGACCAGGAACCTCCGTATGTGATCCCATCGCAGTTGTAGACCTGGGCCAGTTTGTGGAGGCTCTCGTACGAGGTCTTCATCTCGACCGGTGAGAGGAGGAGTACGATGTCCCGCTCCGGCTTGTACCCGCCGGGGATGCCGTACCCGCCCAGGACGCCGTAGTGGGTGGGAGCCGTGCCGACGGCGTATAGCCCCATCCCCTCGCGCCCCGCTCGGCGCAGCGCTTCATAGGTCAGGTCCGCCTGCCGTTTCCCTGCCAGCATCTCGAAAGGCGACCCGGCGCGGATCTTGGTGCCCCAGATGGCCTCGAAGGAGGGCCCCTCGATGCAGTCGACCTCGGGCACGCGCGCGATTCCCTCCAGGATGGGCACGAAGAGGTCCTCGGAGACGGCGATGCTCAACGGGCAGACCCATACCGGCGGCGTGGGGTCCTCGAAGGTCCTGTGCTTGAAGACGGACTTCTGGTCGCCTTCCCCCAGCGTGAACTCGACGGGGGCGGCCTCCATGGCCTGCTCGATCTCCTCGCGCGAGAAGGTGATCCGCCGCTGCGTATCGATGCAGAGCATGCCGACCTCTACGGCGGTGTCCATCCCCGCCTGGAAGAATCGGTCGGCGAGCTCGTCATCCTGGTTCACCGGGTTCTCGGGATCACACGTCCCGCGGAGGTCGTAGTTGACGAGGTTCTTGGCAATGGTCTGCGGAATGATCTCCGTGTCCCACTTGAACGTCTCACAGACAGGGCCGTTGTGGGCCCGATTGAGTACTTGCATCAGTCGATCGCGATCTAGCGCCACGGGTCTTCTCCTTTGTGTACAACCAGTCTGTCGGCAGCTCAGGCGGAGCGCCTAAGCCAGGACGGTCTTTGCAGCGGGCGCGTCGCCCGACGTCATCAGCGTGGTGCACAGGCCTACGGCCAGCGCGGCGTTTTCGGCCCAGCCGTCGGCACCGACGTCGGTGGCAAACTCCGGCGTCACCGGGCCACCGCCTACGATGACGAAGTACTTCTCTCGCACGCCCATCTCCCGGAGTAGGTCGAGCACCTCCCTTTGATAGGGCAGGGTGGTAGTCATCAAGCTGGAAAGGGCGATGATGTCGGCGCTCTCCTTCTTGGCCGCCTTGATGAAGTCCATCGCTCCGATGCCTACGCCCAGGTCCACCACCTCGAAGCCGCCCACCGAGAGCATCGTGGCGACCAGGTTCTTGCCGATGTCGTGGATGTCGCCGGTGACGGAGCCGATCACAATCCGCCCGCCCACCGATTTGTCCTGCCCGACCTCCAGGTGGGGCCTGAAGACGGCCATACACCGCTCCATCTTCTTTCCGGCGATCATCAGGTCGGGCAAGAACACCTCGCCCGTCTCGAATTTCTGCCCGATCTCGCGAATGGCGGCGGATGCCGTGTCTATCGCGTCCTGGATCTCCACATCCGAGGCAACGACCGCTTCCGCAATCTCCGTAACCTCGTCCTGGCTCGCGTCGCCGGCCAGGGCCTCCCTCAGTTGATTCAACAGCTCTTGTTTGCTCATGGTTTCTCCTATGTGCGTGATTTCACGGTGTGCGTCGTTCCCTCGGCTTTGCCGCCCGCTGCGCCTATACGAGCGCGTCACCGGTCTCGTCATCGAAAAGATGGATGCACTCCTCCCCAAACCGCATCCAGAGTTGTTCGTCTAGGTCGGGGTGGAGCCGTGCCGGTGCCAGTGCCTTGATCAGCGTGTCCTGTGCCTCCAGGGTCAGCAGAATCTCCTTGCCCATCGGCTCGGTCATATAGACCGACACCGGTATCGCGCCCGGCGAGGGGTCCTCCTCTACCTTGATATCCTCCGGACGGATGCCCAGCGTCAGACGCTCGGCGGAGGTCTCGGCCATGGCCTGCCTCACCCGCTTGGGAGCAGGGTAGTTGAAGCATTCGGCCGCGAGTTCCCCATCCGCTCTCTCGTAAGTGCACGGGAGGAAGTTGATGGCCGGGCTCCCGATGAAGCCCGCCACGTACTTGTTGTTGGGGTGGAAGTAGACATCCTCCGCACGGCCGATCTGCTGGATGCGTCCGCCGCGCATGACGACCAGTTGATCGGCGATGGTCATCGCCTCCTCCTGGTCGTGGGTGACGTAGATCGTCGTCACGCCCAGCTCCTTCTGGAGCCGCTTCAACTCGGCGCGCATGCTCACTCGGAGCTTGGCGTCGAGGTTGGAGAGCGGCTCGTCCATCAGGAAGACCTTGGGATTCCGGACGATGGCTCGGCCAATGGCGACGCGCTGCATCTGGCCGCCCGAGAGCGCCCGCGGCTTCCTTTGCAGCAGACTGGCTATCCCCAGAAGCTCGGCTGTCCTCTCCACGCGCTCCCTGATCTCCGCCCTCGAGACCTTCCGCGCTTCGAGGGGGAACGCGATGTTTCTGAAGACTGTCATATGGGGATAGAGCGCGTAGCTCTGGAAAACCATGGCCGTGTTCCGGCCCCAGGGCGGGGCCTCACTCACATCCTTCTCCCCGATGCATACCGAGCCCTGCGTGGCCTGCTCCAGACCGGCGATGATGCGCAGGAGCGTCGTCTTCCCGCATCCCGAAGGGCCGACCAACACCGTCAACTCCGTATCCGGGAACGTCAGCGTGACGTCGTCCAGCGCCACGACGTCTCCAAATTCCTTCCTCAAGTTCTCTACGTAGACACCTGTCATAGGTCCTCGCAATCCTCCTCAGGTCTTTCTGTCTGGAGCTAGAACTTGACGGCGCCCGCCGTCAGTCCCTTGATCACCCAGCGCTGGAATATGATGACAATCAGAATGACCGGTATCAACGACAAGATGATGCCGGCCGATATCCAGGTCCACTGGTAGCGGAACTCGAGCGAGAAGTTCTGAATCGCTACCGGAAGGGTTTGTACGTCCGGTATGCCCATCGTCACCGCTGAGGCCAGCATGAACTCTCCCCAGGAGCCGAGAAAAGCGAAGATCCCGGCTGAGAAGAGGCCCGGGGCAGACAGCGGCAGGATCACCTTCCAGAAGATCTGGAGGGGCTTGTAGCCGTCAATCTTCGCCGCATCGTCCAGCTCGAAGGGCAGCTCTGAGAAGTAACTGGCGAGCAGCCACGTGGAAAGCGGCGTGTTGTAGAACATGTTGGGGATGATCATCGCGGGCAGGGTCCGCAGCAGGCCCATGGTCTTGATAATCATGAAGGTGGGCGCGATGGTGACCACCGGGGGAATCATCGCGCCGAGCTGCAGCAGGAGGAGCGACTCCACCCGGTACTTGAACCGGAGTCGGGCGACGGCGTAGGCCGAAAGCGCCGAGATGAGCAGGCCGAACACTGCCACGGCCGAGGAGACGATGAAGCTGTTTCGCAGGGGCACCACAAACCCCAGCTCTGTCAGTACGGTGCGGTAGGCCGCCAGTGTGGGACTCGACGGCCAGAGTTCAATGGGAAGAAGGTACTCGGTGCCGCGGGGCTTCAGCGAGGTTATGAAGATCCAGTAGATGGGCGAGAGCGAGAAGACGGCGATCAGGCCGGTGGCCATCAGGGACAGGGCCCCGCTCACTCTTCGTCTTTGCTGATAGTTCACGGGTCGTCTACCCTCCGAATCGTAGGTTCTTGCGAATCCTGCTGACGTAGAGCACACTGAGCGCCAGGATCACGATGGTGATGACCACCGCGTAGGCCGAGCCCAGCCCGAAGTTTGAATACTTGAAGTAGTACTTGTAGGCGAAAGAGCTGAGGGTCTCCGTCGTGGTCCCGGGACCGCCGCCAGTGAGCCCGTAGACCAGGTCAAACGTCCGCAGCGCTTCCATCGCGCGGAAGAGTACCGCCACGATGATGGTGGGCATGATCATCGGCAGTGTGATGCGGCGGAAACGGAAGAAACCCCTGGCCCCGTCGACCTTGGCCGCGTCGTAGATGTCCTCGGAGATGATGGCCAGCCCCCCTAATAGGAAGATCGCCATGACCGACGACCACTTCCAGACGTCCGCCAGGATCACGCTGTGCACGGCCAGGGTGCGGTCCACCAGGAATAGAGGGGACTGCTCCAGGAGTCCGAGCTGGACGAGAAGGGCGCCGATGCCCACGTCGCTGTTGAATAGCCAGCGCCACATCGAGGCCGAGATGATAGGCGGGATGGCCCACGGTATGACGATGATCGACCTCAGGATGCCGCGGACGCGCCGGGAGACCCAGAAGGTCGTCATAGCCATCCCGAGACCGATCCAGAACTCGAAGAAGACCGCCATACCAGTGAAGTAAAACGTGAAGCCGGCCGCCTGAAGGAAATTGGTGCTTGTTAGGGCCCGGGCGTAATTCTGGAAACCGATGAAGGCCTCTTCAAGCCATTTGGCCGTGTACCGCAGGTCGTGGAGGCTGTAGATGATCGTCTGGGCAATGGGATAGTAATAGAGAACGAGAATACCGAGAAAGGCGGGCAGTACGAAGAGGATGGCCATGTCCCTCTCGCCGAGGTTGAGCCGGAAGCCGCCGATAAGGACGGTGCCCAGAGCAATGCTGCAGACCACGGCCGCCACTGCCGGAACGACGCCAAGTTCTGGACGGATCAGAAAGGCGAGAGCAGCGACGACGTAGAGACCCGCGACGATGTAGACCAGTGCCCGGGTCGTCACCTTCCGGCCCCGCGTGATCGTCTCGGCGCGGCGGAGCATGGTCACTCCGAGGAATAGGATAGCCACGGAGCCAGCGAAGAACCCGATCACTTTGACCAGCGCGACAACCATATCCAGTTGTTCCATCAATGCACCCCACTCACTGCTGACTTGCGACTTCCTTTGATGCTAAGGTGTGGAGGAGGCCCGGGGGCCCCTGTTGAAGCCGAAGCCCCCGGGCAAGTTGCACCTCTACTGCTGGATCGCGTCGATCCGCTGGCACGCCGCATCGAGAGCTGCCTGCGGCTGCTTGATGCCCGTCAACGCCGCGTGGAGCTCGTCAGCCAGGATGTCGGCCATCTCCGTGTAATACGGTGACGGAATGGGTGGCTCCGCCGTATCGGCAACGGCCTGAATCTTGGGGAGGTTCGGGTTGTTCTCAATCACCTCAGGATCCTCGTAGACGTCCATGTGTGCCTGGATCGGACCCTGGGAGAGGTTGAAGGCCTTCTGGACGTCGAAGTCGAACATAACCTCGAGCACCTTGGCCGCCGCCTCCGGGTTATCCGAGTACTTGTTGATACTGAAGGCCCATCCCTCGTAGTAACCGGTGGGCTCGCCCGCCGGGGTGGCCGGCATGGGGATGAAGTCCCACTTCTCAACGACCTCTGACTGCTCGGGGTTGTCCAGCCAGAACATCATATCCTGGCGGCCGGTGTGGAAGATCGACTGGCCGCTGACGAACCTGACCTGGGAGTCCTCCTCCTTCCAGGTGGTGATTTCCCGGGGGGAGATCCCGTCCTGGACGAGGCCGACCATGAACTCAAGGGCGGCTACGGCCTCCTCGGAGTTCATCGCGCAACTGCCGTCCTCGTTGAAGTAGGTCCCGCCAAAGCCGTTCAGGAACTCTGTCCAGCGGTTAACCAGGATCTTATCGTTCAGCGCCGGCCAGGTCCATCCGCTCATGTCCGGCTCCTCGGCCTGAATCGCCTCGACGATGGTGACGAGCTCCTCATAAGTCTGGGGAGGATCGAAGCCGTATTCGTCAAGCAGGTCCTTCCGGTAGTAGAGGCCGCCGATGCCGCCCCACCAGGGGCCCAGGCCGATCATGTCGCCCTGGTATGTGTGAGCCTCAAGGTAGGCCGGGTTCAGCTTGTCGAGGATGTCCTGGCTGATCATGTCGTTCAGGGGGAGGAGCCAGCCGGCCTCGGCGAACTCGGCGGTCCAGTAGGCACCGACGCCGATGAGATCCGTCGTGCCGTCCTCAGCCGTGAACCAGGTCACGTAGTTGTCGTGCCAGGGGCCTGCCTCGTAGGGCATGACGTTGAACTCGATGATGATGTTGGGGTATTTCTCCGCGACGGCGGCGCGGATGGCCTGGATCGGAGGATCCGCCGGGCCGAAGGTCATGTTGAAGTAGTTGTTGTAGGCGATGGTGACCACTTCCTGCTCTTGGACCACCTCGACGGTTTTCTCCACCTCGACGGTCTTTTCGACCTCGACGATCTCCTCGACGACGACGGTCTGCTCGACCGGCACCTCGACCTCGACGGTCTCTCTGATGACCTCGGGGGTGGGTGCTGGGCCGCAACCGGCTAGCACCCCGACGATGACGAAGCTCACAAGCAAGGCTCGCACAAACTTCATTTCTCTTTCCTCCTACGGAATCTAAGATCGGTTGCCCATAGGGCGAGTGTGCATCGCGTAGACGTGTCCGCATCACCTGTCGTCGAGTGGGTCACCTCCTTACTGAACCAGGGAGGCGCCGGCGGGGCGCCCCACAGGTGCCGCCTCTTCGGCGATGTTGGCCCGATAATGGGCCAGGAAGCTCTTGGCGTACGGGTCTTTTCCCACCAGGAACTCGATGGCTCGATGCCCGCGGGCGAGGAAGGGGGTCCGGGGATCGATCATCGCGACGTCGAGACCCCAGGAGACAGCTGCTATGAAGTACGCCAGATCAATGGTTCCGCCTTCAGGCATAAGGAAGCCGGCATTGCTGATCCCCAGAAGCGTGGGCACGCCAAGCTCCTGGCGGAGGGCCGCGAGCGTCTCCAGCGTGGTGCGCATCGAGTCCGGGTGGACGGCGGACGGGAGGCAGACAGCGTCGATGATGACGTCCTCGCGCGGAATGCCGTGCGCCTCAGCGGCCTCGACGATGCGTCGAGCGACGTAGAGCCGCTCCTCCACGGTATCCGGCACACCGTTCTCGTAGACCAGGGCGGTCCCCACCACAGCGCTGTGCGCGGCGATCACCGGGAGCATCGTCTCCAGGACCTCGCGCTGACCGGTGACGCAATTGCAGAGGGCCTTATGCGGGTAGGCACGGAGCGCTGCGTCCACAATGGCCGGTTCCCGCGAGTCGATGGCGATGCCGCAGCCGAAGGTCTCGTGGAGCAGTGCGACCGCCTCGGGGACGAGGGCCGCCTCGTCCAGACTTGGCTCCATGAGTTGGACGTTGACGACGCGGAGCCCGGCCTGGATCCCCTCGCTGACCAGATCTATCAGCCTGTTGAAGCGACCCTCACGGAGTTCGGCCCGCACACCGTCGAGCTCGCAGTAGTACCCCATCTGGTCGTTGACCAGCAGGGTAGGGCGGCCTGGACCGAAGGGGATGGTCCCCTTCGCACAGCTCAATGCCCCGCCGGGACACTTGTTGTGGGAATCGACCGGGCTCATCAGCTTCGTTCTCGCACGCCAGATAGGGTCATGGTCAAGACGGTGCGGAAATGCTGGCCCACCGAAGACATGCCGTCGTCGTGCAAAGGGATGCAGTCATCATGTGGTCAGGTCGTTATAACCAGTGTATCATGGATCAGCTCTCATGTCAAGTGTGAACGCCAACATATACATTCTGAAAGGCCCCGATTCTTGCCAAGCGAGCGCCGGTTGAGTAGAGGTTGAGCGTAGCGAGACGTTGTACCGAAGCCTAGCGAGCGGCATGTCCCAGCCGATTCCACCGCGCAAGCCGCTCCTCAATCTCGACGCCGTGCTGAGCTTGTCGCTCGCGTAGAGCCCGTCGAAATGAAGCATACACCCAGCCAACGGCGCCGTGCACTCGATATGCGTCGCTTCGATGGTTTCCCTTTTGGTACGCTGGCTAACATATACTTCGTGAAGCCAGCCTCGTGGGCTTGCGCGGCC
>Ga0180431_10008645_pt1 | contig 11653 bp, 13 predicted proteins | sample SS_ome_11_FD_132459 | JGI IMG/M metagenome (GOLD analysis project Ga0180431, IMG submission 132459) | Hypersaline lake sediment archaeal communities from the Salton Sea, California, USA - SS_1_MS_1 metaG | ecosystem: Environmental > Aquatic > Non-marine Saline and Alkaline > Hypersaline >...
TGACGAGACAAAAATACTTAAGGGGCAAGACGATTTACTCAAAATAGCCGAACTTTGCTCATCACACCCTCCAGGCCATATATCTCAACATTTAAAAATCTGGCATTTTCTTCCGTCACACCGCTATGCGGGCTATGTTTCCTCATCAAGTCATTGGCTTGGTGCGACAATAACTAGTACAAACGGCACCAAAAAACCATTAACCAAGCATAAATATAATTCTTGTGTAACAATAAGCTCAAGTCCCGAATTAAGAGGCGGGATTTATCAAAAGCGATATATATTTGATATTGATGGTCTAAGAGAGGACACTGATACCCAACCAGCCCTTGATAAGGGAGGCTCTCAGAACCAACAAAATACTTAAACTTATCTATAAAGAGAACTAACCGAATTTTTCCCGGCTGTCCAGCATTATGGTTACCGGACCGTCGTTTTTTATATCCACCTGCATATAAGCCTGAAAGCGCCCGGTAGCCACCTCCAAGCCGGTAGTGCGGGCTTTCTCCACGAACAGGTCGAACAGGGCTTCGGCTTCCTGCGGCGGTGCCGCATCCGTAAAGCTGGGGCGCCTGCCCTTCCTGGTATCCGCCAGCAGGGTGAACTGGCTGACCAGCAGCAAGCCGCCGCCGATGTCCAGCGCCGAAAGATTGAATTTCCCGTCCTCGTCCGAGAAGATGCGCAGGTTGACGATTTTCTGTACTAAGTAGTCTATATCCTTCTGGCTGTCACCGGCAGCCACGCCGACGAAGACCACCAGCCCCCGCCCAATGCTGCCCACCTCCTGCCCGTCTATGCTGACGGAGGCGGCGCTGACCCGCTGCAGCAATGCCTTCATAATTCCTCCCTGTGGCAGAATTCTAGCGCAACGGCGTCGGCGTGGCAAACGGCTTTTCAAACTAAAGTTTTAACTAAAAAATTTAACAAAAGCCTCTGCCTGACGGTACGATTTGCCTCTGGACTTCCGCTAAAAAAGAGGCTAAAATTACACTATAAACACCATGTAGTAACAGATATGCTGTTGGTAAAGAAATACGGAAAGAAGGCACCGGGCTGATTAAAACGGTGCTTTTTAAGTTTAAGGAGGTAGAGCCATGCAGTCAAGCCTGATTGGTAAGATAGAAAAGGCAAAGCGCTACGCCCAGGAGATGGAACGCATCACCTTCACCCAGTTTTCGGCTGAAATCCGCGGCGATAACGACAGCCACACTACCGGATTCAAAGACGGCAAGTGGCACTGTACCTGCGATTTCTTCTCCCACTGGGGGCTTTGCAGCCACAGCATGGCTATGGAAAAGATATTGGGCAAGATGCTGCCCGAGGAAGCCTTAACCACCAAGTTCGAGAGCGAAGACTGAGCCGCCGCCGACTTTCAGCCCCGGCTCAGTTGCTCCACCGCTTCGCCGACGACGAACAGCGAGCCGGTGATGCACACCAGATCTTTCTCTCCGGCTGCCGACAGCGCTTTCGACAGCGCCTGCGATACCGTCTCTGTTATTCGGGCTTCAAGCCCGTATTTGCCGAACTCGGCGGCGATGCACCCCGGCTCCATCGCCCGCGGGTGGCGGGAGCGGGTAACGATTACCTCATTGAACAGGAGATGAAGCTCCGAGGCGATGCCGGCGATATCCTTATCCGCAGACGCCCCGATAACCAGGATGGTCCTGTTAAATAGCTTTCCCCCCTTCCCCCCCTCAAAGCCCTTTAGATAGTTAGCCAGCGACAGCTTGAGCTGGCGGACGGCTGCCGGGTTGTGGGCACCGTCGGCGATGATAAGCGGCTTCTTCCTCAGAACCTGAAAACGCCCGGGCCAGCTTACCCTTTCAATGCCTCCGATGATGTGCTGTCGGCTGATTTTGTAACCCCTCTCCACCAGCGCCTCCAGCGCCGCCACCGCCGTCGCCGTGTTCGGCTGCTGGTAAGAGCCCAGCAGCGGCGAGGCTATATTATAAGCCGCCAGCCTCCCTTTGACCTCTATCAACTGTCTGTCGCCTTCAAAGCCCAGCCCCCGCCAGGTTACATCTTTACCCACCCTGATTAGCTCCACCCCCTTGTTACGGCAAGCTTGTTCTATTACCGCATCTACTTCCCCGGTTTGAGGCGAGCTGACCGCTATTGCCCCCGGCTTGATGATGCCGGCTTTCTCGGAAGCTATCTGCGCCAGTGAATCGCCCAGCACATCCGTATGGTCTAAATCTATGGTGGTGATGACGCACACCTCCGGCTGGAGCACGTTGGTGGCGTCCAGCCTGCCACCCAGCCCCACCTCCACCACCTGAAAATCGACCTTCTGTTGCGCGAAGTAGAAAAAACAGAGGGCGGTCATTATCTCAAAGGTAGTCAACACGCCAAAGGCGGCTCTTTCGTTGACGGCGGTCACCTCCGGCTTGAGCCTGTCCGTCAACTCTACGATTCCCCCTTCTGAGATGAATTCGCCATCGATGCGAAAGCGCTCGCGGATGTCGGTCAGGTGGGGGGAGGTATACAGCCCGGTCTTATAGCCGGCGGCGGTCAGCACCGAGGCAACCATAGCCGCCACGCTACCCTTGCCCTTGGTGCCGGCGACGTGTACCGTCTTCGCCTCAAGCTGCGGATTGCCCAGCCGTTCCAACAGCTCCTGCATACGCCGGATGTCGAAGCGGGCGGCATCACGGGGCTGGTGCATCGTCTCGTAATCTATAAAGCTATACAGGTAATCCAGCGCCTGCTGGTAGGGTGAATCCGTCATCGTTTCTCCATCGGAACGTAATAGCAAATTATATCACTACCCCCGGCCGGAGGCATACGGCTTGACGTCGGAGTGGGCGGCTGATAATATCAACGCAGTAAAATGAAGTTCATAGATAAGCTGCTCAGGGCTTCGAGGAAGAACAACAGCCTGGTATGCGTCGGGCTGGACCCTGACCCGAGGCTGCTGCCGGAAAATACCAGCGTTTTCGAGTTCAACAAGGCGATTATAGACGCCACCGCCGACCTGGTATGCGCCTACAAGCTGAACTTCGCCTTCTACGAGGCGCTCGGCATCGAGTGCTTCGACACTCTTAAATACAGCCTGAACCGCATCCCCGAAGATATAGCCGTCATCGGGGACGCCAAGCGGGGGGACATCGGCAACACAGCCAGGACTTACGCCGAAGCCATATTCGACCAGCTCGGCTTCGATGCAGCTACGGTCAATCCCTACCTGGGTTACGACTCTGCTGAACCGTTTTTAGAATACGAGGACAAGGGCGTCTTCATCCTGTGCCGTACCTCCAACCCCGGCTCAGCCGACTTCCAGAGCCTGCGCCTGAGAGACAGCGGTTCTCCCCTGTTCGAACTGGTAGCCCACAAAGCCGGGGAATGGAATAAATACGGCAATATCGGGCTGGTGGTGGGTGCCACCTACCCTGAGGAGCTTAAGCTCATACGTCAGCAGCACCCCGATATGCCCCTGCTGATACCCGGCATCGGGGCGCAGGGCGGTGACCTGGAGAAAGCGGTGCGCTACGGCACGGATGCCGACGGCAAGAAGGCGATTATAAACTCGTCGCGGCAGATTATCTACGCCTCCCGGGGCATCAACTTTGCCCCGGCTGCCCGCCAAGCCACCGCCGAACTGCGCGACAGAATCAATCGTTTCAGAAGCAAGCAGGGCTGATCCCTTCTCTCAGGTATATACCATGGTAATGGAAATCAGACTGGGCGATATCGTCCGCCTCAAGAAGAAGCACCCCTGCGGCGGCTACGAGTGGCAGGTGGTGCGGCTGGGGGCGGATATCGGTATCAAGTGTCTCCAGTGCCAGCGCCGGGTACTGCTGGACAGGAGCACCTTCGAGCGGCGGGTCAAGGGCTTCGTCTCCAGGGGGGAATAATGCCAATCCGGTAAACTAAAATTCCAGCCCCCTCCCGGAAGCCGGACTCTTTAATCGCTATCTGTATAAAACTATCTACTCGTCCTTCTCGTATCGGGCGTTCATAGTTATGCCAGCGATGGGCTTGATGGTGGTCTTGCCATCATCGGTTATGGTTACCGTCTTATCTATATTGAACTTGAAAACCAGGGTGGTAGTCTTATCAGTAAAGACCACCACCGTCGCCTCGAACTCGAAGGGATTCTTAGGCAGTACCGTCAGTTCGGAACCGTTGCTGAGGGTGACTTCCAGCCTGTCCACCGTCATAACCACCTTGTTGAAGCTGGCGGCTCCGACATCGGCAAACGCCAGGAACCTCTCCTCATCCGAAGCCTCGAGAAGGAAGAAGGGCTGGTCGGCTACATACAGGCTTATCTCTTCCTCCTCAGCATTTTCCGGGTAGATGACTATATCGGATATCGTGGTCTCTATGCTGGTTATCTCGACCTCGCCCGGCTCGCCCGCTATGGCGGTACCGGTTACCATCACCTCGATAGTGCCGATACCAGGCTCGGCTATCGTCGAGCCGCAGCCGGCGCCGGCTATCCCCAGAACGATTAATAAAACTACGAGAACGCTGCTTATTAGTTTCATTCTGCTGCCTCCATTAACCGACTAAAGTATAATATACCACCGACAATATGGGAAGGGGGAAGCAGAATTTAATATTGTCGGCTATCGGGCGGGCTGGTAAAATCCGAATTGTGGTATAATCCCGCTAGCTGTTAACAAGGAGGCTTAAAATGTGGGAGTGGTTTACTGTAAACAGCATCTGGTTCTTAAGCGCCGCCGCCATCGGCATCACCGCCATTATCTTTATCAGGAACAGGTTCCGGGATAAAATCGCCAAGCTGAAGCCGGAGCAGAGAGACACCAGAAGAAACAGAATAATAAACCGCCTGTTTTTATGCATTATGGGCATTCTGCTGGTGATTGTCGTAGTATCAGTACTGGCTATCATCTTCTCCAGCGAGGGCGCCAACAACGTCGTTAATCCGGAAGACATACAGAAATGGCTGCTGACGGACGGCATCGTAGTCCTGGCTTATATCATCATCGGCTACATCATCTACCGATTGGTAAAACTGGTGATACCCCGGCTGGTGGTCAGCTTCGTCAAAGCCAGGGGCAGGGGGCGCCACTCCAAGTCCTGGTTCCAGAAGAGGACCCGAACACTGAGCAACATGATTAACTGGATACTCGGCATAGTCATCGGGGTAATTGTCTTATTCATGATACTGTCCGAGCTCGGCGTTAACATTACACCGCTGCTGGCCAGCGCCGGTGTTGCCGGTATCGCCATCGGCTTCGGCGCCCAGAATCTGATAAAGGATTTCCTCGCCGGTATGTTTTTCCTGCTGGAGGACCAGTTCAATACGGGTGACGTCATCAAGGTTGCCGGCATAGCCGGGACGGTGGAGGAGGTCAACCTGCGGCGCACGGTGCTGCGCGACCTGGATGGCATTCTGCACACCATACCCAACGGCATAGTCACCACCACCTCCAACTATACCCGGGACTGGGCCAGGGTCAACCTGGACGTGCCGGTAGCCTACGGTGAAGACCTGGATAATGTCTTTACCATCATCAACCGTGTGGGCAAAGAAATGGCCGCCGACGAATACTTCAGTAAGCTCATCAAGACGCCACCGCAGGTACTGCGGGTGCAGAACTTCGGCGATTCGGGTATTGACATCCGCATACTGGGCGACGTCCGCCCGATGATGCAGTGGGAGGTAACCGGCGAGCTGCGAAAGAGGCTGAAGAAAGCCTTTGACCAGGCCGGTGTAGAGATACCCTGGCCTCACGTCAAGCTGTACTTCGGCGGCAACACGGAGGGCAACAGTACAATCTGCAAAGCCTGTTCCAAACCCAACCCCGCCGGCAGCAAGTTCTGCTCCAACTGCGGCGCCAAGCTGGAATAGCAATACTATGATAAAGATACTGGGAATAAGCGGCAGCCCGCGGCGGGGCGGCAACTCCGACACCCTGCTGCAAGGCATACTGGCGGGTGCAAGCGCCGCCGGAGCCGAGACCGAAGCCGTTTACCTCAGCAAGCTCGACTTCAGCGGCTGCATCGGCTGCGAGAACTGCCGGCGCGACGGGGAGTGCACCGGGCTACGCGACGATATGCAGCTTATCTATCCCAAGATTGCAGGGGCAAAGGGGATGGTGTTGGTCTGCCCAACCCATAACTACAACGTAACCTCATGGATGAAGGCTTTTATCGACCGCCTCTACTGCTACTACATCTTCGGCGAAGAACGCCCCGGAAGCTGGTCCAGCCGCCTGGCCGGGCAGGGGCGGCGGGCTGTTATCGTTTCCGTCGGCGAGCAAAAAAACCACGAAGAGGGCGTCGGCTTCACCCTGGAAGCCATGCGCCACCCCATTGAGGCGCTGGGCTATGAAGTCATCGCCGAGCTGCCGGTGCTGGGTGTCTTTCAGAAGAAAGGCATCAGCCGGCAGGTTCTGCAAAAAGCCGAAGCGCTGGGCGGCAAACTGGCTTCTCAGCTGCAAAACAGCGCCGCCTGATTTGCCTTGGCACCCGATTGGAGCTATAATGCCAGCTAAAAAAGGGGGTGCCAAATGCCGTCATTCGCCTACTTCCAGAAGAAGTTCGTTCCTCTCGCCGAAGCCAAGATAAACGTTATGACCCACGCCCTGCACTACGGCACCGCCGTCTTCGAGGGCATCCGCGGCAACTGGAACGAAAAGCAAGAGCAGATGTATATCTTCCGCCTGAAGGAGCACTACCAGCGCCTGAAGGACGGCAGCCGGCTGCTGAGGATGGAGATACCGCAGCCCATAGACGAGCTGTGCGACATCACACTGGAGCTGGCGCGCAAGTGCGGTTTCAAGGAGGATACCTACATCCGCCCCCTGGCTTATAAAAGCTCCGAGGCAATGGGCGTGCGTTTGCACAACCTGGACTGCGATTTCCTGGTCTTCGCCATCCCCTGGGGGCGCTATCTGGACATGGACGCCTGCCGCTGCGGCATTTCATCCTGGCGGCGTCCGGCGGATAACGTCATCCCGCCGCGCGCCAAGATAACCGGGCTGTATATCAACAACGCCTTCACCAAGACGGAGGCGGTGGACAAGGGCTTCGACGAGGGCATCATGCTCTCGCCGGACGGACACGTCTCCGAGGGCAGCGGCGAGAACCTGTTTATGTTAAAGGACGGCAAATTGATTACTCCGCCGGTAGGCGACAGCATACTGGTGGGCATCACCCGCGACACGGTGATGACGCTGGCTAAAAACGAGCTGGGTATAGAGACGGAGGAAAGGCCGATAGACCCCGAAGAGCTGTTCACCGCCGACGAGTGTTTCCTGACCGGCACCGCCGCCCACGTAACCCCCATCGCCGAGATTGAAAAGCGCCAGATAGGCAACGGCGGCGTCGGCAAGGTCGCCGGCAGACTGCAAAAGCTCTATTTCGAGGTCATCAAAGGCGACAATCCCAAGTATCTCGACTGGTGCGCCCCCGTTTACAAAAAATAAGTCGTTAATCTGCGGAGGTTCAAATGAACGAGGCTCTGGCCATTATCATCGGTTACCTGCTGGGTTCTATTCCTTCGGCATTTATTATCACCCGCTTAATCAAGGGTGGCGATATCCGCCGCATGGGCGGCGGCAATGTCGGCGGGCTGAACGTCTTCCGCGAGGTAAGCCCCTGGGCGGCGCTGGCGGTGGGCGTAATAGATTTCGGCAAGGGGGCGGCGGCAGTGGCTGTCGCCAAATGGGGATTAGGCGCGCCGGATGCTTATATCATCCTCGCCGGGCTGGCGGCGGTCGTCGGCCACAACTGGATGATATGGCTCAAATTCAGCGGCGGCAAGGGGATGGGGGCGGCTATGGGCGCCCTTAGCGTGCTGCTGCCGGCTTACGGCTACGCCCCGCTACTGGGCATCTTCCTGGGGGTAATCGCCGTACCGCTTTTATTGACGCGCAACGTGGCGCTGTCTATGGCACTGGGGCTTTTCTCGCTGCCGCTCATCGTCTGGTTCGGCACACACTCCGAATACGGCGCCATAATGGCGACGGTATTGCTATTTCTGATATTCATCAAGTTCCTGCCGACGGCGCTGTCGGCGCTGCGTCAGAAGGGGCTTTCGGCGCTGGGTATCGACCGCTGGCAGAGGAATAAGAGCCGGTAAAAAACTAGCCTCTGCCGAGGGTGTCCACCTGCAGTGACTTCAGCAGGCAGCTTACCTGGCAGCTGGCTTCAAAGGCTGTGGTAAAGCTGTAGGCTTCGTCCAGCAACTGCCCGACGGCAAAGCTGCCGTGACCGTGCACCATCACTATGCGGTGGTCCTCCAGTGCCCTGGCAATAACGTCTGCCAGGCTGCCGGGGCTGGTATCCATATTCCAGCCGAGCACCGGCACCCTGCCCGTAACCGGCAGCCACTCGCTGGTGGGGATAATCTCTTTCTCGTTCAGCGAAAGGGCGATGGCGTGCGGCGGGTGGGCATGGACAATCGCCTGAGCCGTGGTCTGCTGATAGATGGCGCGGTGGACGGGCAGCTCCACAGAGGCGAGGGGGGTGGCGCGGTTGTTCTTGTTGATGCCGGTTTCAATCAGGTCGTTTTCCTCCAGGCAGCCGAGCTGGCTGCCGCGGCGAGTGATGACGAGGTTATCGCCGAGCCTGATGCTCAGGTTGCCGCTGTGAGAAGAGACCAGCCCGCGGCTGAAGAGGTCGCGGCCCACGGATTGAAACTGGGATAGTATCATAATCCGCCCTTAAGTATAAAAAACATGTGGTTTTAATACCGCTGCGTTGCTTTTAGTAGTCTATACTTACGGGCTGGGAAAATCAAATTGCTCTAGTCAAGCCGGCGGATGACGGCTACTACCTTACCCTGAATCTCAACATTATCCGGTCTGGCAAAGATGGGCTTCATACAGCTGTTAGCTGGCTGGAGGCGCACCCTGTCCTTCTCCAAGTAGAACTTCTTCAGCGTGGCTTCCCTCTCCGACTTGAGCCACACCGCCGCCATCTCCCCGTTTTCAACGGTGTTTACGTTCTGCATCAGTACGATGTCGCCGTCGTTGATAAGGGCGTCCGTCATCGAGGTGCCTTTGACCTTGAGGGCGTAAATCCCCTCTCTGCCGCGGGTCAAATCGCGGGTTACCTCGATGGTATCGATGGCGGTGCTGTCCCAGGTATCGCTGGCGGGCACCGGAATCGGCTCGCCGGCGGCGATGGTGCCGACGACGGGAATCAGAATCCGGCGTTCCATCGCGCCGGCACGCGCCGGCAACTCGATGCCGCGCGATACCTCCCGGTGGCGGCGGATACAGCCTTTTTTCTCCAGTATTTTGAGGTTATAGTCAGCCACAGAGGTGGAACTCAAACCGCAGCCGGCGACTATGTCGCGGATGCTGGGCGGATAGCCATGCTCAAGCCAGAAGCTGTGGATAAAATCAACTATTCTCTGCTGTTTGGACGACAGTTTTTCTTGTTTTTGCACCATAGGGATGCTCTCCAACGAACATCTGTTCTATTATATTAGAACAAAGCCTTCCCATTGTCAATACCCCTGGAGAAACAAAATGAGCGGCTGCCGTATAATCGGCAGCCTTAAAGAAAAGCGCCTGCCAGACCGTTAGGCTTTCTTGTCAGCCTGCGCCTGGTTCAGCTTCTTCATCAGCCGCGATTTGCGGCGGGCGGCGTTGTTGGGGTGCAGAATACCCTTGCTGGCAGCCCTGTCCAGAGAGCTGACGGCGGTTTTGGCCCCGTCTTCGGCTTCCTTAACCTGGCCGGAAAAGATGAGGCTCTCGGCTTTTTTAATCAGTGTCTTGCTCTGGCTGCGAACGGACTTATTACGCAGCTGCTTCCTCTGCGATACCCTGGCTTGTTTCTTGGCCGATTTCGTATTGGGCAAGTACCCACCTCCTAGTGTGACCTAACATTATACAATAAGTCTCAGCCGATGACAAAGGGGGTAGAAATCAATCCACCTGCTTGGGCTTGATGGTGGCTTCGTCGCCGACGCGGTTGATGCTGTGCACGCCGCGTATACCGCCGATGCGGTTCAGCAGCCGGCTCAACTGAGACAACCCCTTCGTCTCCAAGGTCAGATGGATGGTGGTGGTGCGGTCGTCGTGCTCGATAACATTCATACCGGCGATGTTTATCTTTTCCTCGGCGACGACGGTGGATATATCGCGCACCAGCCCCACCCTGTCCAGCGCCTCCACCTGGATGCTGACCGGGTATTGGGCGTCGGCATGCCCCCACTTGACCTCGATAAGCCGCTCTTTTTCGTCTTCGTTGACGATGTTATAGCAGTCGCGGCGGTGGATGGTGATGCCCCGGCTGCGGGTAACGTAGCCGACGATGTCGTCGCCGGGGACGGGGTGGCAGCAGCCGGCAAGGTTGGTCAGTAAATCACCCACGCCCAGAACCTGGACGGCGGATGTCGGCGGCTTGGGCAGGCTGACACCGCTTACGGGGCGCGGCTGCTCTTCCTGTGCCGCCAGCTTGAGGGCGATGTGGTGCACGCTGATGCCGCCGTAGCCGATAGCCGCCAGGAAATCGTCCACGCTGGGGTACTTGAAGAAGTTCGCCAGCTTTTCGCGGTCGCTGAACTTCAATCCGAGCTGCTTCAGTTCCTTCTCCAGCAGCTCCCGCCCGCGCTCAATGTTCTCCGCCCTCTCCTGTTTCTTGAACCATTGGCGTATCTTCTCCCGGGCGTGGGAGGTGCGCACGTAGCCCAGGTGCGGGCTGAGCCAGTCCCGCGTCGGTCCCTTGTCCCGCTTGGTGGTCAATATCTCGACCACATCACCGTTGCCCAGCTGGTAGTCCAGCGCCACCATCCTGCCGTTGACCTTGGCGCCTATGCAGCGGTTGCCAAGCTCGGTGTGGATGCGGTAGGCGAAATCGAGGGGCGTCGAGCCCTTGGGCAAATCCTTTATCTCCCCCTTGGGGGTAAAAACAAAGACCTGGTCGATGAAGATATCCGTCTTGACGGACTCCAAAAATTCCTCGGTGCCGGATAGCTCGCGGTGCCAGTCGATAAGCTGGCGCAGCCAGCCGATGCGCTCCTCGAAGTGTATGTCCTCTTTTTCGCCCTCCTTGTAGCGCCAGTGGGCGGCCACGCCGTACTCGGCGATGCGGTGCATCTCGCGGGTGCGAATCTGGGCTTCCAGCGGCATCGCCCCCAGGCTCATCACCACCGTGTGCAGCGCCCGGTAGCCGTTGGGCTTGGGGTTGGCGATGTAGTCGTCGAAGTTGCCGGGCAGCGGGTGCCACAGGCTATGGACGATGCCGACGGCGTTGTAGCAATCCGGCACGGTATCCACCAGCACGCGCAGCGCCAGCAGGTCGTATATATCGTCGAAGTGTTTACCCTGTTCGGCATACTTGTCTATCTTTTGCTGAATGCTATACAGATGCTTGGGCCTGCCGGATATCTCGGCTTTCAAGCCCACCTTGTCGAACTCGTTTTTAAGCACGTCTATGACCCTGGCAATTAAGCTCTCCCGCTCGGTGCGGCGGGTAGCCACCAGGTGTACCAGGTGGTTGTATTTCCTCGGCTCCAGGTAGCGAAAGGACAAATCCTCCAGCTGCCACTTGAGTTCCCAGATGCCCAGGCGGTGCGCCAGCGGAGTATATATCTCCAGCGTCTCCCTAGAGATGCTGCGCCGCTTCTCCGGCGGCAGTGCCTTGAGGGTGCGCATATTGTGCAACCTGTCCGCCAGCTTGATGAAGACGACGCGCAAATCCTCAGCCATAGTCACCAGCATCTTGCGCA
>Ga0180431_10008647_pt1 | contig 11653 bp, 14 predicted proteins | sample SS_ome_11_FD_132459 | JGI IMG/M metagenome (GOLD analysis project Ga0180431, IMG submission 132459) | Hypersaline lake sediment archaeal communities from the Salton Sea, California, USA - SS_1_MS_1 metaG | ecosystem: Environmental > Aquatic > Non-marine Saline and Alkaline > Hypersaline >...
ATGTAAAAAAAGATGAAGTGGAAGAATATCAAATTTCAAAGAAATAGGAGGTTGAAATGACATGCAATAATAAGTGCGAAATTGTGGAATGGAATGCGTCTAACCCCTACTTAGTAAAAGACGTCATGTCTCCAAATGTCAGTATAGATGATATCAAGCTTTTAGCAATGGCCACAAAACAGATAGTCAAGGAAAATACTGGCAGAAAAGCTATTGGATGTGCCAGCGGATGTGAATGTGTCCAAGTTGGAGAATCCGAGCGCGTATGGGGTGGAGATATATATAAAAAAACCATAATTACTGGACCGGCATATGACGGGAGTGAGTGGAAGGCAGAGTTCCTATTCAAATTGTATATGACAAAAATCAGATTTTCCGGCGAATGTGTACCAATTGATCAATACATAGAACCGATTCATGTTGAAATTGAGCCCATGCCTTAATTAAAAAGCTGCACGTGATATATTTATAAATGGAATTCTAAGATATGGCAAACGGGATTGTAAAGTGGTTTAATGTAAGAAGGGGATACGGTTTTATAGAAAATGAAGATGGAGAAGACGTATTTGTTCATTACTCTGAAATCAGAATGCCTGGATTCAAGGTGCTCTCTCCAAGTGATAAAGTCAGCTTTGATATAGAAAAATCTGACCGTGGAAGTAGGGCAATTAACGTTTTAAAAATTTAAATAAAATTTCAGTTTCAATTGGTGTGAACTCATCATTTTCAACCATTGAAACCAAGATTAACATAAAAACGTTTTTATAGGAAGCCAGATCCCAAAGGCAACTACTTCCCAATAAGCATACAGAATCCTTGACACTTTCCTTTTGCTGAGGTATTCAATTGAATCAATTCAAATTCAGGAGGCTACAGATGAACAAGCTGGATCTTATTGAGGCGCTTCAAAACCATACAAATATTTCGAAAAACAAAGCCGAAGCGGTTGTAAAGCTGTTTATTAATGAAATGTCAAACGCCTTGGCCAATGGAGACCGGGTGGAAATCCGGGGTCTGTGCTCATTTTGCGTCAAGCATTACAAGGCATACACCGGTAGGAACCCAAAAACCGGAGAACATGTTCAAGTTAAGGAAAAGAAGCTTCCGTTCTTTAAATGCGGGAAAGAATTGAAAGAGAGAGTGGATAAATAGTGCCCGAAGGGTGAAATCCTCCCAAGGCGAATAAAATTTTTGAGAAATTGAACCGGAAAACTTACGGTAAGAGATCTGTGTTCATCTTGATTAGTAAAGATCAATAAATTCAAGTATATGTCAAAAATGAATCCGTTCAAGATTTGCCCAAAATGCGCATACACGTGGAAGACCCGAGACGAGTTTTTGGAAGACCCCTTTGTTTGTTTGGTCGGATTCCAGTTCAACTTCAAAGAAACCGAATCCGGCTACTTTTTGTTCAATCATATTTTGGAAGACGACCGCTGTGATACAACTATGATGGTGGCGGTGGAGCCTTTCTTATCGCTAAATAAGGGGCCCATGTTCAATGAAATCAAATTTGGAAGCGAAGAGTGTGAAGGACATTGCAAAAATATTTCAGATCTGTCCCTATGCTCGGTCGAATGTAAAAATGCGGTCGCCCGTAAGATCATGCAGGATTTTTCACGATGTAAAATCCGATAAAAAGAAGATTTCATACCATTCTCGTTTTGTTTGTACTCGATAGAGGTGCCTGCCCCAAACTTTCAATATTTTCTATTCCCTCAAGATAACAAAGGCTTAATTTCGGAAAGAAACCTCGAATATGAGGGAATTGACGATTCAGACACGGAATATTGACTGGAAAACCTGACCAAAGGGGGGATGAAAGACACAAGATATAGGGTTAGAGACAAAACTGGCATAAACAATAATTTTCAACATGAGAGATCGATATCTAAACAGTATCACAACCTATTAATATTACGAAATATTTCATGTGCTGGCAAGATATTCCAAGTTCGATTTCTGTTATAAACTTCCACTTTTCGGAAATTGAAGGTTCAGAAACGTTATCGTAAACTAAAGCCTGAAGACACCAACTGCCATATTGTGGTTTTACATAAATATCAAACCCTCTAAACAATCCTACAATTTACTTCTCTTTTCTTACTTACATGAATTACTTAATATGTAAATCTTTACACAATAATTGTGTTTTATATTTCAAAATATTTTGGACTATTTTCCTTTCGATAGATATAACTATCTGAAATTTAATGAATTGATTCCCTTTGTCTAATCCGGCACGCTATTTGCTGTTATTATAAGGCAAATTCATTCAAAGCATAAAAGATAAAAAATAAACTGCTAAAGAAGGGGGAACCAAAATGATTTGTGATCGCTGCAAACAGAAAACCTTTGTTACCTATATCGTACAACCGGATCATGAAAAAGTCTGCGATCGTGAATGTAAAGGAAAAACGAAAATTGAAAAAAGAAAAGAATAATAAATAAATACATAGTGCTGTCCTATGACTTACCGGGGGCAATTTAGGCGTACGTATTCAGGGGGCGTGCCTCCCCGAGTAACGATATTGGCGGAGTGGCTTCGTTATTTCAATGACTTAGAATTGGGGGAGACCGCGGCTCCCGTATGCTTTTTTGCGGGAGAACGCGGAGGGAGCAGGAATGCCCCCGCTGCTAAGTCATTGAAATGACCAGACACGTAGACACCAAAGTGAAGCGGGGGAGCATACCCCCTGAATACCTACATTTAGGCCAAGCTATTACATGAGCAAGTAATCATTGCTTTGCAGTAATGTATTATTGCAAATTCATTGAATCAAAACGGAGAAAAACATGAGTACTTATGTCTACCAGAATAAAACTCTACATATCAATAGACATCGAAGGAAAGAGGATAAAGCTCCAAACGATTTCGAATTCCAAGAAACTGATTATGACGGACGTCGCAGAAAGATAAGGGATGGAATTTTAATTGTAGAACATGATCGCAGACAACAAAACGACCCTAATTACAGTGGACCTGAAAGACGAAGCGGTGTTGATAGAAGAAAAAACAAATCTCGCAGAGCAGACAATCAGGAACCAAAGGCAGCTAGGTATAGAACATTCAGCACTGACCCAAGAAATACTTACATCGCTTTTCCCTCAAAAAATTTGCTGGTCTATGAAATAACTAAATATGGAGCGGCAAATGAAAATTGATCCATCTACTTATCATCAATTATCAGTTACTAAATGGACGGGCCAAAAAAGCTTTAAAGATACAAACCAAACTTTTTGTTTAGATATCAATTCAAACTGCCATGATATTATCGAAGTTCAAGATTATGAAGTTATAGAGTCCAGACCTCTCATTTCAATAAAGAAGGATTCTGCTAAAGAACTTAGCCTACTATCTCGAGGATTAACCCATAAAGAAAAAATGATACGTAAAAGGGTTACTACCATTTACCAATATTATGCGCATATTTCATTTACTAATAATAGGATCCGAATAGATATACGTATTTAACTATTGGAAGTGAATACGCACATAGCCCGTGGTGTTGATTAATCATCTTCGAATTCAGATAACCATTCTTCATTTATAAAATTCAAGCTTCTCTCTCCCCTCTCAAAATCAAAATCTGCATCTGTTAGTTCAAATCCAAATTTTTCAAGGCAATTTTTTAAATCCGTTTCAAGGTCATCAAAAATATTTATTTTTGTTATGTCGAAGTGTGTGTAAGTAACTTTTAATTCCATTGTTGTCTCCCTGAATCGATTTGAACTTTCTCTCTAATATTAGCTCCAGAAAGCCGGATAGGATTTCAAGTGTTCGGCTCCGGTTACCTCTATTAGGTGATTAGAATTATGAAAAACTATTCATAAATATTATGGAGTATACCCCATAATTTCAGATGATTCGATATGTTTCAGTACTGCAATTTAGACCTTCCAGTTGATGTAACCATCTAAATTTACTATAATCCAAATTGAAGCATGCCACAAACATTTGATTTTGCATGCTTTTTGCATATGTAAATTCTTAACTGTAAACATTATGAAAGAGGTAAAAATGTCAAAACAAATTGTGTGTATCTTAATTATTTTAAGCTTTCTTTCAGTAGGCTGTAACTATCAATCAGCACGAATCAATAAATATTCGACTGTCATTAAAACTTGGAATGGTCACCATATAGATGATCTTATTGATAAGTGGGGATATCCTCAACAATCATATACAGCATCCAATGGAAATAAAGTATATGTCTACTCTGAAGAAGCTACTTATATCACTCCAATATGGACCACACCGAATAATAATTTCAGGGTATATGGGGGCAAGACTAGTACCCTTTACTGCACTACATATTTCGAGACAGATAATAATAAAACTATTGTCAAAGGCAGTTATAAGGGGAACGCCTGTGAAACCATTAAATAATTAATTGTCAAAGAGTTATCCCTTGTCAGTCATTCTGGCAGGGAATTTTGTTTGTTTAGAATAGTTATCTTGCCTTAACGTTTCTTTTTGTATTATCATATTATTGTGTAACATGATTTCTCCTTATGGTGTCATGTTTAGGGCTGTCCATAATAACCGGGGAACTCCCGTTTTTTGGACAGCCCGTCTTCTTTTAACCGCCTTTTTTGCAATTTTGTAAGAAACACGATATATGTACTGTACATTGAGGTGCTTAAACCTGTGGTGATGGCACCCCAAAAATCTATGCCCAAATTTAAATGCAAAAGATTGAGGTCATGATGCTGGTTACACATCTTCAATTTTTTAAATGCATTATGAAGGCAAAAAACCTTGAATTTTCTCGATTCTTATTATGACCTATATATTTCGTCATATTTTATAGTCTACCTCAATTGATCGGAGGATTTTCTAATGCCCAAGAGACCAACCTATGAAGAATTGGAGCAAAGAAATAGAGCGCTGGAGAAAGAAACCGAAAAGCTCAGAAAGATAGATGGAGCCTTCATTGAAAGTGAACTAAAATGTCAAGTGATGATGAGAAGTCTTCCAACTATCGTCTACAAAGGATTCAAAGACTGGTCTGTTGAGTTCACGGATAATAAAGTAGAAGCGTTAACGGGATACAGCTGCGAGGAATTTAACTTAAAAAAACTGAAATGGTCAGATATAATTTTAAAAGAAGATATTGAAGCTGCAAAAGAAAGTTTTATTATGGCCTTAAAAAACCGCGATTCATTCGCAAGGGACTATAGAGTCAGGACTAAGTCGGGAGAAATCCTTTGGGTACAAGACAGGGGACAGATCACATATGACAAAAAGGGGGATATTAAATATACAATCGGAACCTTTTTTGATATCAGCGACCGGAAAAATGTCGAGGAAGCATTAACGAAGCGAACCGAAGAGCTCATTCAAGCCAGAAAGCTGGCCTCTTTGGGGATCTTAACCGCAGGTGTAGCCCATGAATTAAATAATCCACTGAATAATATCTCTACGTCTATTCAAATAGTTCTTGAAGAATTAGAAGAAGATAATATTGAATTTAAACGGAATCGGTTGTTAGAAGTGGAAAAAGAGGTTGAAAGAGCTAGAGATATTGTTAGAGCATTGCTGGAATTTTCACGTGAAAAATCTTTGAGTTTCAAACGGGTACAATTTAAAAATTTAGTTGAAAATGCCATCGTCTTTATAAAAGGACAGTTACCCTCTGGAATCAGTATTAATATGGAAGTCCCTGAAGACATCGAAGTAAATTTAGACCCAAAACGGATTAGACAGGTTCTTATCAATCTCATCTCTAATAGCTTGCAGGCGATGACGAAAGGGGGTGTCTTAACCATTAAAGCCTGGGAAAGTATAGAAGATGATGCAAAAATGCTATATTTGCAGGTTCAAGATACAGGCCATGGAATCTCCAAACAAGATGTTAGCAAGATCTTTGATCCCTTTTTTACCAAACGCGATGTTGGTAAAGGCTCGGGTTTAGGCCTTTCCATATCTCATAGTATTATTGAACAGCACGGGGGGAGCATAGAGGTTGAGAGTGTTCCGGAGAAAGGATCCAAATTTACAGTTATTCTGCCTTCGAATGATAATGATAAAGATTAACTTTTTAGTAACCTTCAAAAGGTATAGCAAGCTTTAACCATACCATTTATTAAAAAAGCAACAGTTGTGTGATCTGCAATGCATGGCAATACGCCTAATTGTTGGGATATTATTTGGTCCTCTCAATAGGTTTTCATATAAAAGCTCTAAAATTTATTTACGGCTTCAATATATAGTATTGGCTCATTTCCATGATTTTTTATGGATGGACACTAGGTAGATTAATGGTTACTTAAGCATAGTGGCGCAATGTGCCGCACCGACAAGGCCTGCTTTATCGTTTAGAATGACGTTAACGGGTATATTCTCGAGCAATTCCTTAAATCTTCCTTTATTTGTGAATGCTTCCATAAAAATATCTTCTTTTAATTTGGATAAAATTTTCGGCGAAATTCCGCCTCCCAGATAAACCCCGCCCGTGGCCATACCGGTTAAGGCTAAATTGCCTGCAACGGCGCCGAAGATGGAGACAAACATATTCAGTGCTTTTACACATCCCCCATCTTTATTTGCCAAAGCCGCTTCAGTGATAATCTTGGCCGGGCCCATTTTTTTTAGCTTTTGCCGTAACCCATCCGGTTCGTTTAAATGATCTGAGTCTTTCAACCACCTATAAATGTTCACCAAGCCAGGTCCGGAAACCACTCTTTCAATACTCACATGGCCATAACGCCTATGCAGATACCGCCACAGCTCATCCTCTGTTTCGTCGTTGGGAGCAAAATCAGCATGACCACCCTCTGAAGGTATCGGCACGTATTGATCGTTCTGATAAATCAGCATGGCTATCCCAAGACCCGTTCCGGGAGCAATCAGGGCAAGATTCCGGCCTTTTATGGGCTCTGCCTGATTTAAAGGAAAGAATTCATCGCTGTTCAATAGCGGGACGGCCATTGCGGTGGCGGTTAAATCGTTGAGAAGCATGACATGATTAAAGTTAAACTGCTCCTTGATCCGAGCTTCAGACACATTCCAGGGGAGGTTGGTGGTTTTGGACATGCCGTTTATCACAGGGCCTGCAATTCCAAAGCATGCATGGGTAACAGATGCCGGATGGATTTCAAGAAATTGCCGGATAATGGTTTCCAGATCAGGGGCATTTTTGCTTGAAAAGGTCTTAATCACTTTTGGCAGAGGACCCTTTTTCCCTTGGGCAAAAAGGCCCAGGTTGGTTTTGGTCCCGCCGATGTCACCTGCCAAAATCATTGTCTTCTCTTTAAAGTGAGTCATAAATTTCCGCCTTGGCTTTTATTTCTCGCCCTTGATCTTTTTTATAATTTTGGGAATGAAAAACGAGAAGATAAAGAGCCCTATGGAGAAGAAAACTTTAAAGGATATCAGCTCTCCCCAATTTCCGGAGGCCCACACATCTTTCAACGTCCCGATAAAAAAAGTGAAGATAAACGTACCCACGATAATGCCCAGGCCGGTTCCCGCGACATAGTCCCAAAATCGGACTTTGGTCAGCCCCATGCCAAAATTCATGGGCGTAAACGGAAAATAAACTAACCGAAGGTACAGGACGGTGGCAAAGCCGTTTCGTTCGATGGCATCGTCATATTTTTTCAGTTTGTCACCGATTAGCGAAGCGGCGAATTCCCTTCCCAGAGTTCGTCCAATAAAGAAGGCAGCACTGGCACCGAACATGGCGCCAATCCATACATATAAGAATCCCCAGTAGGCCCCGAATATGGCGGCCCCCAAGCCTGTCAACAAAGTGCCGGGCAAAAACAAACATACACCCGCCACATAAATTACGATATAGACCAGCGGCGCCCAGAGTCCGGCAGATTCAAGGAAACGGCTCAGCTCTTCTGCGGTGAGATAATTTTTGATGGAAGTATATCGGATTAAGAAAATAGCCACAATAATAAAGGCTACCAAGATAATAGCCTTTATTATCGCCTTGGATTTTTTTTTAGGTTTTTGAAGGCGTCCTTCCACTTCTCTAATCCTTGCCTTCATTTTCGCACCTCCCTTAACCTAAATCCCGCATTCATTTTTTTCGAAATTCGAGGTTTTGCCATTTTTTAATATGCTTAGAGCAGTTTGTTATTCAGAAATGAGCAATTTTTTTGATGAGCAAACCCGCGGAGAACGCCGCTCATCGAAAAAAGCGCCATTTCTGAATAGGAAACTATTTTCCGTTTAAAGACCAGTCGTAGTCCAGGTATTTCATCTTAATTTTTGATTTTTTTGCTTCCAACTCCTTTTTAAGAACTTCTTTGGCATATTTCATAATAAACCCGATAACATCGTTGTCAAAATCTTCCGAGAACCATTTGAATATTTTACTGATAAAAAGCGTGTTGTCCTCAAGATAATTTCGCTGCGGGTGATTAATAAATGCTGTGGTCGCATGGTTGAGCTGTTGGTCTAATGTGCTACCAAGATAGGGCTCGGAGCTCAGCGGTGGGCAACTCAACGCCGCGCAATTAATGGCAAAATGAACCCGTGGATCTTTGAACCGGGGCCGAAGTATATTGTGTTCGATGTCATCCAACGTGAGAACATCGCCGTCAATGCGACACATTCTTTTTTTCCATGGACTCTTGAATATACTTCCAAGATCCTTTATGGATTTAACCCCGGGATATCCGCTTAGAATCAACTTTATGGTCCATGCGTTATATGCATTGATATAAAAAGCGAACTGTTCATTGGGGGACCGATTGTCAGAATCGGTTTTCTCAAGTACTTTAAGATACTGGTCCAGTATTTCTTCTTCGGCTTTAAAACCCCGGTAGTCGACATGGCCGTGTTTGACATATTTTTCCAGTAAAACGGCATAGATGCTATGATCCACCGGAGCTGAGGCCCAGCTTGGCTTCACCCGGTTTAACGGAGCCAAAAATAGGAGAATTAATATAACGATATATATACAGGTTTTCATGTTACAGAACCTTTTCTAAAATCCAAACCTGAACTCAGGTATCAATAGACCCGCCTCAAGTAAATCCCGCACCGGCAGTACAGGTATAACAGTGATCCGCGGTAGCGATGTGACTATCCGGCTCCGGAGGCCCCGGCATTTCAGAAACATAAATTTTACGTCCGCCCATGAAAAGGCCTCTGGCAAGATTAAAATCACAATCGTAAAGAAATCCGTCCCATGAGACAGAGACCATGGTGCGGCACATCACGCCTTGAACAGAGCAGGGGTTGAAGCCGGAAGAAAGCTTGGCCATATATTTTTCCAAGTTGCCCGATTTTATGAGCCACCGGCGATATCTTCCCAGGGGCACATTGGCAAAATTAAAGAGATGGTTGAAAACAATTCCCCATTTGTCTTTGAGGACCTGACGAAACCTCTTTTCCGCCTCAACCTGGGCAGGCGGAAGAAATGCCCCGGTGGGATTGGACACCAGATTGAGTATTAGGCCGGATCCTTTGTGTCCATACCCGATGGCATTCAGCTTTTTAAGCGCATGAATGCTGATTTTAAAGATACCGTCACCCCGCTGTGAATCTGTCTGGAACTCGTTTAAAGAAGGAAAAGAGGCGACAATGATTACGCGATAAGATTTCAACAGTTCAAACAAATGGTCTCTGTTACCGTCGTTCAAGGCCGACAGGTTCGAGCGCAGCATAAGCCGTGATGCCAAAGGAGACATTTCTTGTATCAGCCTGTTGATATTGGGATTCAATTCAGGCGCGCCACCGGTGATATCTATGGTTTCAAATCGGCTTCGCCGGGCATAGGAAACAACGTCGTCTAGCACTCCTGACGCCATATTTTCTTTACGGGCCGGGCCGGCGTTCAGATGACAGTGGCGGCATGTCTGGTTGCAAAGAAAACCCACATTAACCTGTAAGGTATGGGTTTTCGCCCGGTTTAATTTAAGGCCGTGACCGGAAAGAGTCAGGTTGAACGGGGGAACATGAACCGTATCTTCCGATGAGTCCGTAACCTTTTTATGTAATGTTTGTTCGGTAAGCATTATTTTTCATGTATGCTCTATATGTTACATGGATAACTTTTCAGTCATGTTGCGCATCTGAATGCCATGAACCAGCGAAGCACCGCCACGAATGGCCGTTACCACATGGATCGCTTCTGTCATTTCCGCGAGATTGGATCCTTTTTCGAGACAGGCCTGTGTATAGGCATCAATGCAGTAGGGACATTGGACCGCATGGGCAACCGCCAGGGCAATGAGGGCCTTTTCTCTTTCCGTCAGTTCGCCTTGGGCGAACACGGCGCCATAATATTCAAAAAACTTTTGCGCGAGTTCGGGTACTTCTTTACCGATCTCTTCAAATTTCGGTAGATCTTCGGGATTGTAATAGGTTTCCATTTTTTCCCCTTTCCAACACTTTTTTTCTCGCCACAAAGGCACCAAGACACCAAGAAAGAATAACAAAATAAAATCCTTCGTGTCTTTGTGACTTGGTGGCATATTTTTTATGCAACTATAGGATTTATTCTTCACAGGCTTCAGGAGTACATGCCCTTCCTTTAAGATGGAAAAAGAACTTGAGACTTTTTTTAATCGTATCGGAAAATATCTTGGGAGAGAAATAGGTCCCGGCAACCTTTTTATTGATTTCACCGATGGTGGGATAGGGATGCACGGCAGAAGCCAGAGTGGAAAGTTTGACCTTCCCGTTTAACGTTGCCACCCATTCACTGATCAGGTCTCCTGCCCGGAGACCTAAAATCTGAACACCCACCGGCTTTTCTTTCTCATTCAGGATCATTTTAATCTTGCCGACTTTTTCCCCCTCTGCCAGGCTTCGGTCGTTGTCTCGGAATTCCTCTGTCCAAACCGCATAATCGATTCCGGCCGCCTGTGCAGTCTTTTCATTCATTCCGATGCTTGCCAGCTCGGGATCTGAGTAGGTACACCATGGCAGAAACGTATAATCGGTTTTCCGGGGAAGATGAAAAATTGCATTGCTGATGACAATGCCCCCTTCGTAGCCGGCGGCATGGGTAAACTGGAAACCTCCGTTGACATCACCGGCGGCATAAATGTGTTTGTGATTTGTCCTCAGCCGTTTATCCACCTTGATGCCTCGTTTATCAAATGTAACCCCAATATCTTCGAGCCCCAGTTCTTGAATGTTGGCGGATCTACCCATGGAGACAAGGATGGTTTCCGCTTTCAGATGGATGGTTTTGCCCTCGGCATTTTTAATGACCACTTCTTTGTGACGGCCCAGATCTTTTGTCGATTCAATGGAAGAATTTAAGTGGAAGACCACACCTTCGGAGCGCATGACGTTCATTACTCCGTCGGCCATATCTTTGTCCTCTTTTCCCAGAATCTGTTCCCCGCGATCCACAATATAAACCTTTGTTCCCAGACGGTTAAAGGCTTGTCCCATTTCTGTTCCTATGGGACCGCCGCCTAAAATGATCATGGACTCAGGCAGATGATCCAAATAAAAAATTTCTTTGTTGGTGATATGAGGGGTGTTTCCCAAACCTCCAATGGGGGGAATCACCGGGGATGAGCCGGTTGCAATCACCCAGTTCTTTGCGGAAAAGGTTTTTCCGTTTAACCGGATGGCGTGTTCATCGATAAATTTTGGGTTTCCAAATTCTACTTTGGCCCCGAGATTGCAAAATCTTTCTTCGGAATCATGCTTTTGAATGATGCTGATCAC
>Ga0180431_10008648_pt1 | contig 11652 bp, 21 predicted proteins | sample SS_ome_11_FD_132459 | JGI IMG/M metagenome (GOLD analysis project Ga0180431, IMG submission 132459) | Hypersaline lake sediment archaeal communities from the Salton Sea, California, USA - SS_1_MS_1 metaG | ecosystem: Environmental > Aquatic > Non-marine Saline and Alkaline > Hypersaline >...
CGGGTGCATCTCCAGGTCATAGCCCGAGGGCTTGATATAGCGGACACCTATCTTGATGTCTTTGGTCCATAATCCCCAGAGTTCATAGCCATGTTCAGTACGCTTATAAGTGCGCGGCCAGCGAATTACAGAGTGATATATCCGTCTTTTAGGCACCTCTTTCCCATTAGCGAGAATCAGTAGCTCCTGATCTGGAGGACACTTGATGGTCCACCGTGGTCCAAACCGCTTGTTATTCATATTCAGATATGTTTTTTCATACATAGGCTCATTATACCATACAGCGCATATAAATGTCAAGGGCGGCGACCGCATAATGTAACAGATTACATGGGTCCCGTAAAGGACCCAAAACCTACTCGCAATGGGGGTACCTATTGAATGAATATACAAAAAGGGAAAGAAGTTGCATGGTAGGGGGTTGTTTGTATATGAATTCAAAATCTAATAGCTAGGAGGCTACTATGGAAAAGACTGAACAACTAAGAAGAGCAAAGAACTACAGTGATGGACTAAGAACATGGACAGGAAGAATTTGGGAAATCAAGATGCAGAAGAAGGAGGAAATCAACTGCATTCCCAAAGAAGGGATGAGTTGGGTAAGAACCCCACATGGAATGAAGAAACTGGCACTTGGTAGATACGCCTAGGCCAGAAAGGAGGAGACTATGTTACTTCTAATTGGAATTGTGCTAGTATTGCTAGCACTCGTGATGATTGCGATCCCTGCTATTGCAATCAAACTGGGCCATACAGTGGGCAACCGCTGGGCCAATGTAACACTGAATCGGGCAACATTGAGAACTTGGACAACTGAACTAGAAAGCCTGAGGGTAGAGCGAATCGAAATCTCGCTCACGGACTTGGAACCGCTAGCCAGGGAAGAATAAAATAAAAGGAGGAGAATATGAAGGAAGTTAAAGAATGGCTTGCCGACTTACGACATGCCATTGAAGAAAATCCTGGTATGGTTGGAACACCAGCATTCAAAGTTCCCCACCGCAACAGTAACCTACACACTGCAGAGGGAGCATACTCTCTGCTATTGTGGATACGTGGAAAGCTCTTGGTAATCTGGGAAGATAACTTCGGTGAATGTCCAGATATAGCATGGAGGAAACTCCGTGACATAGCGTTCTACAAAGCACATGAACTATACAATGAGGGACGCAGGATCATGGGAAAGAAGCTGGTGAAGACTGGCATCAAGAGCAATATGAGCACATCAGAGTTTGGAAAACTGCTACAATCTGCCAGGAAGAAGACAAAGACCAGGATCGATCAGGACCAAATCTGGCTTCCTGGTATCAAATAGCGGAGGCACGACATGAACCCGAGGAATGGATTGTATATCATCGTGCCACTAGAAAGTGGCGGATACTACACAATGCCACTGAAAAACTGGCCACCTGAGAAGTTCAGGAGACTGGTTAATGGAAAGGGTATCTTAGACGTAGTCATAGTTAGATATAAAAACTATGAGATCGTCGAGACCATATCATAAAAAGAGGATTCTATGAATCACAAAAGCAGATCGCTGGGCTGTCGGCTCAGCACATGGTCAGCAAACTACTACATGTTGACCACGATGGAAGGGTTGGTTAGCGAAAGCACCGCCCTGATGGTACTGAAAAAGAAGTTTAACGGCTTCAAGTTCTTCTTCACGAAACGCTTCGGTTTCAAAGACCGGGCGGGCGTAGATGTTGTTGCTTGTGGACCACACGGGCAGAAACATTTCTGGCAGATCAAGAGCTCGAAGCACATGGCAGAGAAGTTTGCCAAAATACATTGTGGTGTATTTGATGGCAAACAAATCGGCGTCATGGCAATCTGGCAGGAAGGCCTTGTACTCAGATATAAGATCTTCCGCCGACCTAGCTAGAAAAGCAGCAACCAGTGAAAGGACTGGTAAAGGAGGTCCCTATGATACATAGGATCAAGGAAGCCATCGCGTTCGTCCTCAAGCGGTGGTCAGTACCAGTGAAGGAGGAAGTTAAGCGCGGCCTGAAACTCGACAAGGGTGTCGTGCCTGAAAACAACACCTTCCTGGTAATGGAGGACAAGGGTAAGATGACTTTCACTAAGGTCAAACCGGGACTGCTTGAGACTATCTCTAACCGCTTCATTGGTGGATTCCTGGGCAAACTGAACCTTGGACAAGTCATCGTGGGATTGGAGTATGTCGCCAGAGCTGTACCAAAGAGTGATCTAGACAAGAAGATTAACAACCTGGCGGATGCTGTTGAGTTTGTGATGGGGCAAAAGAAACACATGAGTGGAGCGTTCAAGGCAATTGAACATAAGCTCAATGTGTGGATTCTGCCCGTCGTCTGTGGTGGAGAATTCAAGATGTTCGGCAGGAAGATGAAGTTCAGGAAATTCCTCACCATCCCCAAGATGAAGAGGGGCAAGAGTGAGCTGAGCCTTATAGCATGTCTCAATAAGCGCTATAAGGAAGCCTTTGGCACCAGGGCTATCACAGTTGAGAATGATCTAGCGAAATCTCTGGATTATCTGGCAACTAACATCTATCGCAAGACATTCAAAATGACTGTAAAATGTGTGCCAACAAGCTGGTGTGTGAAACCTAAAAGTCTGGATGGAGCTGGACTGGTGTTCATCAAGAATAATCCTAAGAAACTGAAGGGTGAGGATGATCCCAACTTCCTATTCCATCATGATGGGCGGGGCTGTGATGTAACCAGACTGCAGGTGCTACATGTCAGAGGCCTTGGTCATGGGTATATCTTCAAAGGTACCATTGTGCCAGTAAGTTATCACATAGCTAAGGTACACTTCAAAGCTGAACATAAGAAGGAAGTGCTAGAAGCCCTCAAAGCTGGACATATTGTGTGCACTACTGATACTCTCAAGAAGGGTAGACCTGGAATGTATGAAAACATGGAGTTCGGCTGGCATGATGATAGCAATCAAAATAGCTTCTGGAATGAAGTCAAGCTGTGCTTCAGTCAATATGCATTCAAACGTCGCTGGATACACTTCGAAGGGCTAAAAGACATCTTACGTAAGAGAGTGGAAGAGTTCTGTGAGGCTGTGAAGCATATTGATACGCTAGTAGGCTATATTGTGAAACACAGGCAAGCGTTTAATGATGAGAACGTCAGTATGCTTGGGATTGTAGAGACTCTCATGCAAGTAAGGAATCGTAGACCATTTGGACTACATAGATCTGATACGTATAGTATAAAGAAACCAATGGCCAACATCCTTAAGAACCTACTCTCTCCGATGATTGGTACTAGAACCATGAGAGACTGGAACCTAAAGAAACACCATGGAATAGCGGCAAGGGCATTCATCTTAGGTGATCCTACTCTCAAGAAAGGTGAGTTCGGCGTGCCAAAGTTCTGTGACAGGATGATATGTAAGAAGATGGGCAATATGGCTATACATGAAGAGGCTAGAAGACATCCGCAAACCATAACGTCCAGCCTACCTGTCAAGAGAGTAGTGAGAGATGATGATCTACCATATTTCACTGTCCCTGTAGAAGATATGTCTAACTATGGCGCTGATTTTGATGGAGATCATATGGAATTCCTGGTGTATCCTGCAGAGCTGTATGAGATTGAGGATCTAAGGCAAGATAGAATAGATGGGTGGACTAGAGTGAAGATAGACAAAGGTACTATAACTAGGCTCTGTCCAACGCGTGAATCTAAGGCACCAATTGGGGTTATAGATCACCATAACCGTCTCGCTGAGCTTCTGTTCGCTGTGATTGGTCCGATTCATTATATCATTGAATGTATGATGCACTGGTCCTATAAGGTCAGAAACTATAGCTGGAAGACTGCATTCAAGATATCTAATATACTAGAAACTGGACCATTGGACAAGATCATAGATGGTAAGAAGCATAACTATGGATCTGTACCAAGCCTGCCAATGTTGGGTCTGCTCGCCAATACTCTCAGAATCTATGGAACCGCACGTCACGATGAGGGTAAAGGCAGCAACCATAATGGATATCGCATGCTCAATGGTAAGCTTGACTTCACTACCATCACGCAGAGGCATCCTAAGACCAAGGAAAAACTTGAGCTAGATGTGAAGTATGTGCCACTTGTGATTAAGAAATGTATAGCAAACACCTGGATCTGTGATGAGCATTATCCTATACATTCTTATATCATGCGCCTCCTCAATAAACTATTACCAGATACGATTGAGGGTGCAGAACTAGATCAAAAGAAGTGCAACTATCCCGTTGTATCTGAGATGGCTAGCGCCCTGTGGAGTAACTGGGGCACATTCCTCGGGAATAAGATAGGCTTTGATAGACCGCGCAACTGTAAATTCAGGCATAAACTTCTAGCTGCAATACAGAATGAGTTCATGCGTATCTCTAGAGAGGAAGGTGACAGTGAAAAAGCACAGCGCTATATCAAGGCTAAGATGGAGGAAGTTTGGACAAAACTGATGGAACTTGCGCCCGATGATAAGCATAAGGTGGTAGCTGAACTTGCTATGATGTGTTTCGCATGGATAAATGTGACATCCTCTGAGCGTACTACCAAGAAGGGTACAGTACTACCTCCAACTAGAGCGAGCAAACATCCCAGGATCTTCGCGCTTGTGTCTAGTGCTACATTCAAGAAGTTTATGGATATACTGTACGGTGAAGGAGAACATACAGACCCACAGAATATAATAGACTCACTCTCAGATCCGGAAATGCAGGAGTACTTCGGTACTATTGGCGATGATGAGCTTGACGACATTTTCAACGCTTAGTAGTACATAGTATATACTAGATAGATAGAGAACTACAAGACTTACTACCCGGGGTGACTGTCAGGCCCGCTGATGGCTCTCACACAATGCATGTATGCTGAAATTCCTCACCTAGCTGTCGGTACTCACATCCCCGCTCTCGCCACTTTTATCCTTCTGGTATCTCCACCTCAGGAGATACTAAAGGAGCATTGTATGTCAGATAATGAACAGACTGTAGATTTGAATGCTGGGAACTATGGACGGAACTTTCGCAGGAGCATGTGCCTGAGTTTTGTGTATGACAAGAAAGTGAAAGCTATCAAAGTGAGCCCTGAGGAAATGGCCGGCGACCTTCGCAAGCAGGTTTGCGAGACCATTACTCATGCCAAGCTGTACTATAACCGTGACAATAAGCGGTTCGAGTTCATCAAGGACGGCAAACCCGATAGCACACGGTCAAGCATCTTCACCAGGCACCTGTCAGACGGTGACTATGACCTGGAAAGCGGTGAGCTTAACATCGACGAACGTGAGGTCAAATGCCTTGGTGGCACCTTCAACCTCGCTATCGGTGACACTGGCCTCGTAATCCGGGACATCAGTCTGTCTTCCGGCAAACAGTTGTGGGCATGGATTGTCCACAAAGACGCCCGTAACACAACTGATACCGGTGACAGCGACCTGTCAAATATCGTCGGCGTATAACCGACTGCCGAACATATCCCATGGGGGCTATTCAGCCCCCATTATTTTTATCCTCGTGGTTAAAAAGCCAAACATAGGAACCTCCTTCCTTATATCCTCGCCCCGCAACGGGGCTCTTTTTTGCTCATGAGGAAAATCAGCCCCAAAGGAGGTTATATGAAAACAAACAGAATTATCATGATTATCGCCATAGTAACAATGGTGACATTGGTGAACTTCGTAATCTCAAGCTATGGGACCAATGACGTAGTAGAAATCTGCGATGTAATCATCACCCGGCCAAACAAACCGGCCGTACAGCTCACAAACACCAAATGCTTCTTCCAGAACGATGTCATACTGGTGGAACCAAAATGAAGACATTCGTAGCATACACTCTCATTGGTATCGGCATGGCCCTCATCCTAAAGAGGACAAAGGTGCGCCGAATATGGCATGACCACCTCGGTTGCGACGCCTTACTCGTAGCAACATGGCCACTATGGGTACTATACACTATATGGTACTACATATTAAGGAGGAAAGTATGACCATCCAAACCGGAATAGCAGCAGCTGTCAGCAGGGAAATAATATCAGCTAGCCACACCGTCATCGAAGTACAGTCCAAGGCAATCGCACTGCACCTCAAAGAGAACGACCTCATCCATGCACTCGAGCCACTCCACAAAGAACTCGACGAATTCGGCAAGATGAGTATCGAGGTGGCAACCTCTCCCCTTGGAGGATTCGGCATAAACCCACAAGATATACTGGAAAAGATAGTGACCACCATAGCCGAACTAGAGGAAATTTCAGTCGACGATGCCATCCCACGGGTAGCGACGCTAATCAGCGCCTACACCGTGGCCTACGGTGGAATAACCACCAGCAGCAACAAAAAGACACACAAAGAACTAATACGCCTGGCACAGTAAGCCTTTTGACAGAGCCCTATACAGGGCTCTTTTTTTCCTATTGGAAACCTTAAACAGGAGGTAAATTATGAGTGAAAATCGCACACTAGGTCGTTTCGTGAAAACAACTGTATCTGAAGGCGCCGAAATAGTCGGCGACACAATCGACAATGGCATCGACTTAACCGCACAAACTGCAAAGAAGGGAGTAAAATTCTTACTCCGGCTTCTGCCCAGGGCCACAAGCACTATATACCATGGTGCCAAAGCCGTAGTTGGAGCATCCATTGAGACCGGCAAAGAGCTCGTCCAAGTCACCAAAGAAGAGAGCACCGAATTACGCAAGGATGGAGCGAAGGCTTTCAACTCACTGAAACGTGGGGCCAATATCGCCCTTGACAAAGGTCGGAACCTCGGCCACTCCATCAGTGAGAAGGTCAGTGAAACCAAGGCTAACATCAATGCCAAGCGGGCCAGCAAGCAAAATGAGAAGGCCGCCAAGCAGAACGACACAGCTAACAATCGCCCAAGCAACAGCGCCATCCCTTCAGAAGTAGCCGAACGCATAGAGCAGGAGGTTGCAGAAGAAGTCAGGTCTGACTACGACCAGGCCAACGCCGAACTCGAAGCCAAGTCCGAGAAGATTGCACAGCAGAAAATCGATGCCTATCTCAAACAGCAAAAGAAAGGCTCATAATTTCCGACGGCCGAGCACATTAGTGTTCGGTCGTTTTTGCCCTTTTGGAGGTAAAATATGATACCAGACCACATGATAAAAGAAGGTTACAGGCGAGTAGAGGGACAATGGCTCAGTAAATACGAACTTAAATACCTATACACAGGCATCGCCCTCATCTTCATCACGCCCATACAGATTGGGCTCTTCCTAGGACTAGGATATACAGACCCGGACTTCGTGTTTATCCACCCTGCTATGTTCCTGTTCTTCTTCCTTGCACCACCCGCAATAGTGCGCGCAATCGCCATGCGTATTGTGGCAGGAAACAGCGATTTCTGCATAAGCATGATGGAAACACTAGGCATCACAATAATTCCATTCTTCACGCTTCATCAAGGCATCATGATGATATGCCGCATATTCTTCATCTACACTGTACGCATCGTCAAGAATGACCGGCACTGGAGGTCAAACTACCCTTACATATTCTTCGACCCACAACAATAAGGAGGTAAATATGGACCAACATACCACTATAGAACTAGCCCCAACCGTCGCACGTGGCGTACTAGGCATTGCAAAGTTCATCTTCGCAAAGGAGATGGCAAGTCGCATGATATCCGCGTTCGCAATCGCGGGGTTGACTTTCGGCCTACTCGAGCTATTTATGCGGCCAGGCCTCAAATTCGCATACGGACGCAAGCACATGAACCCTAGGAAATCTGCGCAGTTCAAAACATCCCTCTTAATGATTATATTCACACTACTACCATTCATCGCAGCAATCGCACCGCTTTTCGCCAGATACCACAGAGCTAACTTCATGGACACATTATATGCAAGTGGTATCGCAATTGCCGTCGCACTAGTAGTATGTTTCCTGTTCTCATTGCGACTCAAATCACTGATGGACAACCCGCCGAAGCGCAAACTACTATTATTCGATGCACTCAGTATAACCGGTCACACGTTCATTGCGCACTTGGCAGATTGGATATCCCGCCTAGTAATGGGCCTGGTGAACCTGGTAATCAAGGTAATCCACCGTCCATTCATCATAGAATACAAAGTCGTCGCAATTGTACTGAACATGATATTCAGCATCATAGTCCTAGTCATCATGGGTCAGAGCAACGAGGCTGGCGCAGCCAATATCATGGGAAGTCTAATCGGCGGCATAATGCATGCCATAATGCGACACAAGAAAATCGCAGAACTCAGAGAACAATACCTGAACGGCACGAAGGAGAAGGATAATGAACTTCCTACAAGTGCTTAACCCATTCATGCAGAGCACACCGTTCCCTATGGAGTATGTACCGTGGTACGTATATACACTAGAGATACTACTATATCCATTCATAGTGGTATCCAACATCGCACACCTATGGTTCAGATACTACTTCATGGGAGCAACCTGGCACTGGGACGTCAGCATATCAGAAGCTTGGGGAATATGTCTCTGCACATGTGAACTAGTAGCAGCGCCCATCATCCTATGGCTATACAAGATGGCTTGGAAATGGTTCAAGCGCATAGTATTCGGGATAAAATAGGAGGACACCATGATATACATACAAGAATTCATGTCCGGCATCCTCAAGATAGGCTGGCTCGGCCTAATATTGTGGCTAGCTCCAGTATTCTGGATATGCGCCGGCATAATATACTTCCTAGGCTTAATAGGCGGCAAATACGCGACAGTACCAATATTCACAACTATATTCTACTGGATAGTAATGAACGACGGCCCAACCTTCCAACGGCTGTACTATGAGGAGTTCTGGCCAAAGGACAAGATACTAGGTGTGTTCGTCGCAGCTTGGATAGGTATCATCATAGGAGAAATCATCCTCATGGCCATAATAGATGGCATAAGATCAAAGATACAAGGGAAGTAGCATGAACCCTGCACGAGAAAGACAAAAAGAACTCCACAAAAGGACACAGGCACAAGAAGAACGCGCAAAAGCATGCCCACCATACAATACACCAACCATGGAAGATCTGGCAAAGAACTAGGTGGTCATCATGAATGCACTATACACTATATTCCATATACTGGAGCGCAAGAGGTAGCCCTTCGGGGTTACCCCCTTTAACAGCGGGCAAGGGAACCGGGCCCCAGGATACGGATCCCGCAGTATTTAACATACACGTGCGTGAGCCACGGGCCCCTAAAATATGAATTTAAGATATTACGAGAGTAATACTCCACGGCGCAAGTGGCAATGCAGCAAAAATTACATACCCATAAGATACGGAGTACCTTTATTCTATTGCGAGTTAAATCGCAAGGGCACTCACCAGAGTGCGAGACCTACATATGGGTTTTCGAGGCTAGACACCATATCCGGGTCGCCGATGAAGCAAGGTGGACCTTGTGCGTCTCCGCGGGCGCCAAGTCCATAGTCTCGAGGGCACCTGTAGCAATGCAGGTGCTCTTTTTTTCTATTGGAATTCTAACCAGAATCCGACAAAAAGCGACCAAATTCGCGGAATTTGCATCAAAACCCGTCAAAAGTGAACACTTTTGGTCAAACGGGTCCCGAAAGGGCCCAAAACCTTGACTTTTGCTTAGACTCCACCTGGTTAAAAACGTACATATAGTGCGCAAAGGAGGTGTACCATGGAGGATAGATACCCAAAAGACAGTGGATACAGGTGCGCCACCTGCGGCGAACCGATAGTAGTGAGGAATGCGAGGCAGATGCGTAGGCGACAGAGACACGCCGAAGAAGGCAGACCCAACTTCTGTAGCCTAGGGTGTGGCGGCGGAGCCAGCAACAACCACTGTATAAGTGGTATTTCGGCACCTAACTGGGGGCATTTCGACGTCGCACCATAAAAGTGCGCAAAATCCACCGGTGCACACCACGTGGACTATGAAATGCGACAGGTGCACACCACAAAGGAGAAACAATGAGCACTTATCCAAAAGATAGTGGAAGGATAAATAGTAACAAGAATAGATTGGGAGCATCGCTGAGGCTATCTGGGCTCACCGGCAAGTCAATTCCATGCCACAGTATCCACCCCATAATATGGATACCAGCCAGGTAGCCTCAGCAGTGCCGCGGTTCGCCCACTTTGTGGGCGTGCGAACACAAACTTCCCTTCCAGAAATGGCTATGCTGCTAGCAGACGCATAAGTCGTAGCCTGTTCGCACGTCCGCAAAGCGAGCAAACCACCATAAGGTTTGTTTTTTCTAGTGGAAATATAAACCAGGGCTTGCGTTTTATAGCAATCTATGGTAAAATAGGAGGATAAAATGAAGTACATTATTATAGAAGGAGAGTACGGTGAGGTTCCGATTGTATTCGGAGACAGCATATCACACGACATATTCATCAAATTAAAGATACCAATCAAATCAGCAGGATTCGTAAAGATAACACCAATCACACCATCTCGTGTCACATGCACATGTCATGGGAGTAGTCATTCACTAGACATGAAACCACGCGAAGATGACGACATCTTAATAGAGAGCTGCTTAGCAGTATAATAAGGAAACAAAATGAGTATTACAGACCTAATCGGTGGAGCCCTAGCTTCAAACAATCAGAGCGCCAGGAATACTAACCATAATATACACTCCGGTATCTACTACAGCAGAACAAAGAAACAATCTAACAAAAAAAAAACTAGAAAAAAGAACAAAGTAGCCAGACTGGCAAGAAGGATCAACAGACCTTACTCCAGACGACGAAGGAGAAATAAATGAGAACACTTTTAATCTCACTATCTGCCATCTACACCCTAGACTACTCACTACGAGTAGCTGGGCTAGATATTATAGGCAGAATGCTACACAGAGCCAAGGACAGAGGCTATATTACTACTATGGAGCGCATAATAGGAGTTGCACACATAATAGCAGAAATAGTACTAGTATGTGCGTTAATATTATTCTGGATGACTCCACCTGTCATAATTGTGCTTGGAATACTAGCTATTTACAATTTATTCGGAGACATTCTACTAGGTAAAATGATACCTGACGGCCCTAAAGCAAAAATAACCAACAGAATATTCTTCCTATGTTGCGCTGTAATATACTCAACAATGTTTGCCATCACTCTATATAAAGGAAGGTAACATGGAAAAGCTAAAAAACACACCAAAGGACGAGTTCGACCGAGCAGAAATCGTGGCGCTGGGCAAGATAGCAGCCCATGACATATCCGAGAGCATAACCAAAAGCCTACAGGTCACCCTGTCCGCACTCGCTGTCGGAGCCGTAGCAGGAGCCGTAGCAACACTGACCGGCTCCGCTATACTACTCTTAATTGCATGCTTTGCATTTGTAATCACAGTATCAGGTACGTTGGCAATCATAGCCGACAAACTAAATCTCAGGGACGTAAACTACAATATAGAACTCTGTAAATAGAGCCAAATTATTCTATTCTGTCGGAATTAAGACGACAAGGGAGGCAAATATGAGTATCGCACTAGGAATTCTTTTGACACTACTCACGGCTATCATCATGGGAATTGGTTTTAGGATTGGTATCGACATATACGGAGCCATCAAAAGTGGGGTTACCAAGGCGATAGCAAGCAGAACCTAAGGGAGGGCATTAATGATTGACTTAAGTGTGTTCAAATTCGACGATGCTATTGCAG
>Ga0180431_10008649_pt1 | contig 11652 bp, 6 predicted proteins | sample SS_ome_11_FD_132459 | JGI IMG/M metagenome (GOLD analysis project Ga0180431, IMG submission 132459) | Hypersaline lake sediment archaeal communities from the Salton Sea, California, USA - SS_1_MS_1 metaG | ecosystem: Environmental > Aquatic > Non-marine Saline and Alkaline > Hypersaline >...
CGAACCTAGCCGGCCAACAGGCCCGCGCCGCGTCGGCCCAGACAGTGACCCGGAACATTCGGTTTCCCACTTTCCCGGAAAAGACGAGAAGACCCATGAGCTCAGCCATTGAATTCATCCACGCCCGGCAGATCCTCGACAGTCGAGGCAACCCCACGATCGAGGTCGACGTCGCGTTGGCCGACGGCTCCTCGGGGCGCGCGGCCGTGCCGTCGGGGGCGAGCACGGGCGTGCACGAGGCCCTGGAGTTGCGCGACGGCGACAAGGCGGTCTACCTCGGCAAGGGGGTGACGCAAGCCGTGGAGAACGTCAACGAGAAGATCGCCCCCGAGCTGTGCGACATGAACGCAGTCGACCAGATCGCGATCGACCAGCGGATGATCGAGCTGGACGGCACGAAGAACAAGAGCAACCTGGGCGCCAACGCGATCCTCGGCGTGTCGCTGGCCGTGGCCCACGCGGCGGCCGACTACGTGGGGCTGCCCCTGTTCCGCTACCTGGGCGGCGTCGGCGCGTGCGTGGTCCCCGCGCCGATGATGAACATCCTCAACGGGGGCGAGCACGCCGACAACAACGTCGACGTGCAGGAGTTCATGGTCATGCCCCTGGGGTTCACCAAGTTCGAAGACGCGATCCGCTGCGGCGCCGAAGTGTTCCACGCCCTGAAAGGCGTGCTCAAGGAGACGGCCAAGAAGGAAAAGCGGAAGCTGGCGACCAGCGTGGGCGATGAAGGCGGCTTCGCCCCCGACCTGAAGAGCAACGAAGAGGCCCTGGAGATGATTTTGGCCGCCGTCAAGAACGCCGGCTATGAAATTGGCAAGCAAGTCCAAATCGCGCTGGACGTGGCCGCCTCGGAGCTATTGCCCGAGGAGAAGAAGAAGGACGGTTTGACGGCCGACCAGAAGAAGCCCTTCGTCTACATCGTCGAGGGCAAGGAGCTGACGTCAAGCCAGATGATCGACCTGCTGGAGCGCTGGGTCGACAACAAGAAGTACTCGATCTGCTCGATCGAGGACGCCCTCGATCAGGACGACTGGGAGGGCTGGGCCGAGCTGACCCAGCGCCTGGGGAAGAAAGTCCAACTCGTGGGCGACGACCTGTTCGTCACCAGCACGGAACGGCTCCAGCGAGGGATCGACGGCGGAATCGCCAACAGCATCCTCATCAAGGTGAACCAGATCGGCAGTCTGACGGAGACGATCGCCGCGGTCGAGCTGGCCCGACGCAACCGGTACACCAGCGTCATCAGCCACCGTAGCGGGGAGACCGAAGACGCCACGATCGCCGACCTGGCCGTCGCCCTGGGGACCGGCCAGATCAAGACCGGCTCGGCCTCGCGCACCGACCGCATCGCCAAGTACAACCAGCTCCTGCGGATCGAGGAGATGCTGGGTCCCGGGGCGCAATACGGCGGCCCGCTGTTTCCCAAGAAGGGATAATCGCCCGCTGAGAAACGGTAGTTGCGCGCGGGAGCCACGGGCATTTTGCCCGTGCTCTCGTGGACGCACTGGCCAAACGCCAGTGGCGGCGACCGCGCAATCCCCGGTCGGTCCCGCTCAGAGTGTGCGGAAGTCGCCGGCGGCCGCGGCGGCGGGCCGCTTCACGGTGGCGTAGACCTGGGACGACTCGTTGCGTACGCCGCTGAGCTCCCAGCCCTCGCTGGCCTTGGCCTTCAGCTCGCCCACGAGGCCCTGGAAGGAATCGGCGGGCCCCAGGTAGCAATATTCCCAGCCCGGCGCGTGTCCGTCGCCCATCATCATGGTCGGCTCCCTGACCCCCTTGCCGTCAAAGTCAGCCCGAGTCTCCAAATCGGCTCCATCCGGCAGGTCACTTGACCGAAATTGGCTGCTGCTGGGGCGGACGGGGGATGATGGGGCATGCACGCAGTTTCGGCAATATGCGAAGCCTCTGGGAAGGGCTCGCCGACCTGGCTTCGGAAGCGTCTCGCGACTCGCTCGCGGGCGAGGCCGTTTCTCGAGTCCGGGCCTGGCCGATGGCACGACCCATTCGCCCAACGCGTTCTCCCATCCGTTGGAGCCCGCAATCACCGTCCGCCGACGCTCCAGGCGGTCGGGTGCGCGGTGAGTGCCTCGTCGCAGAGGGCCTCGAATTCGGGGGTTGTCCGCGTCGCGGTGCGGCGGAGCTTCTGGAGGAACTCCTTCTCCCGATCCCGGATCTCGTGGTCGGAATAGATCATTTTTAGCAGGTAGAACTGCTCGCCAGGCTGAATCTCGCCGTCGGCCAGGATGACCTCTTCGAGCACGGAGAAGAAGAGGTCCTCGAAGGCGGGGCACGTTTCGTCCGCGCCGCAGTAGAGCTCGACCAGCAGCCGCACGTCGTCCAGGTCGAGGCGTCCGTCCCGATCGAGATACTCTCGAATCCGGCGGACCTCGGTCTCGTGGATCCGCTTGTCGGCCAACATCGAGGAAAGGAACTGATGGAACTGGCTCACGGCACACTCCTCGCACTCGGAACTCGACGGTTCGCTCGAAAATCCAAGAAAGGATAGCACACCGGCCATCTCGGCCCGCCGAAGACCCCGGGAGTGGGAGGGGGAAGCGATGCCCGCGACGTAGCCGCGAGCGTGGGTCGCCGAGGGAGGCACGCCGGCCGCCGCTTCACCCGAAACCGCAAGTCGTTTCCTGCAAACGACTTCGGTTCACCCGCCCGGGGTCCTCAGTCCTTCAGCTTGAACAGCTTGGTCAGCGCTTCCAGCAGGGCGTGGGGAATGCCGTACCGGGCCTCGTCGCGGAGCGATTCCAGCGGCGGGTGCATCAGCTTGTTGACCAGCCGGTCGAACGATTGGCGGATCTCGTCGCGGGCGCGCTCGTCGAGGTGGGGGAGCTTCTGGAACAACCGGCGAAGCTCCTCCTCCTTGGGCTGCTCCCAGCCCTTGCGGAGTCGCTGGATCACGGGCCCCGTCGCGCGGTGGTGCAAGTCGGCCATGAAGCGGCGGGTCTCCTGGTCGATGATCCGCATGGCGGCGGGGAGCTCCCGGTCGCGCGCCCGGCGGTTCCGCTCGCACGCCTGGCGGAGATCGTCGATCGAATAGAGGAAGACGCCCGGCCGATCGCCGATCGCCGGCTCGAAGTCGCGGGGGACGGCCAGGTCGAGGACGAACAACGGGCGGGGGGGGCGCGAGGCCTCGACCGTGCGGAACCGTTCGAGCGTGACGATCGGCTGTTCGGCGCCGGTGGTGCTGATGACCAGGTCGGCCTCGGCCAGCGCGTGGGGCAGACGCTCCCACGGCGCCGCGCGGCCTTGCCAGCGCCGGGCCAGCTCCTCGGCCCGCTGGGCGTGGCGGTTGATGACGGTGACGTCCCGGGCCCCTTGGTCCTGAAGGTAGCGGAGCGTCTCCTCGGCCGTCTCGCCCGCCCCGATCACCAGGGTGCTCTTGTCGTCCAGTTGCTCGAAGATCTGGAGGGCGAAGTCGGCCACGGCCACGCTGGGGATGCTCACGCGGCGTTGGTGCACGGCCGTCTCGCCGGCGACGCGTCGGGCGGCCTTCAGGGCGGCTTGGAAGGCGGCATGGGTGAGCGGCCCCGTGCACTCGTGCCGGGTCGCCAACTGGTAGGCCAGCTTCACCTGGGAGAGAATCTGCGCTTCGCCGACGACCATGCTGTCGAGGCTCGCGGCGACGGTGAACAAGTGGCGAATGGCCGCTTCGTCGGTCCGCTGGTAGAGCTGCTCGGCCAGCCCGGCCGACTCCAGACCGTGGAATCGGGCCAGAAACTCGGCCAGCTCGCCCCGCGTCGGCGCCGCATCGCCTTCGGCCGCCGTATACAGCTCCACGCGGTTGCACGTGGAGAGCAACACCACCTCGACCTCGGGAAAACGCCGCCGCAGCCGGTCCAACGCGGCAGGCATCTGCTCGCCCGTGAACGCCAGCCGCTCCCGCACCGCAATCGACGCGTTCTGGTGGCTCAGGCCGACTACCTGCACGTTCATGATGGGCTCCTCCATGAGCACGGCGGGGAGTGGGGAGTGGGGAGTGGGGAGTGGTGAGTGGGGAGTGGTGAGTGGGGAGTGGTGAGTGGGGGGCAAATGCAAAGCAACCGATCACGCCGCGGGGCCAAGCCCACGGGCTGCGGCCCGTGGGTCCCGAATGGACTGCGCGGCTCCAGCCCAAGGCCGCCGACGCAACTCCGGCCACTCGCCCCCGTCGAGCATGCTCGGGCAGGCTCGAAAACTCGGCCCGCACGCCCTAACCCCTGACCCCTGGACCCTGACCCCTGGTCACTGATCCCTAAACCCTGATCCGTAAACGCTATACCCTGCCCCCTGCCCCCCGAACGCTGCGACCGGCTTGAGCCGCCGTGCTGGGTGCTGCCGAACAGGACGAGGGCGAGCGCTACGGCGAGGAAGACGAAGCTGAACAGGGTGACCAGCGCGACTCGGCGTCCTTCCCGAGCCGGCTTGTAGAAGAGCCCGATCCCGACGCAGAGGACAAGCCACCCGAACATCACCAGCGTGCTGAGCACGACGGGATCGGACCAGGGGAGCCGTTCGGCGCCGGATTCGTGGGTGACCAGATTGAGGATCACGCCGGAGAGGATCCCCGCGCCGAGCATCAGCGTGGCGATTCCGATCGCCCGGCTGTTGGCCCGTTCGAGCCACTCCAGGCTGGGCAGGCGCAAGCCGCGTTGGGGGGGCAACTTGTGCTTCAGCCGGTAGGCCTGGCCGAGGTACATCAGTCCGGCGGCGAACCCCACGAGGACGGCGACCGTGCCCAGCAGGATCGACGCCCCGTGGATGGTGCCCCAGACCCGGGAAGCCGGCTCCCGCGCGAACGGCTCCGGATCGGCCAGATAGGTGCCCGTTGCGATCAGCCCGAGCACCAGCGGGAGGATGAACAGGCCGAAGGCCGTGCGGGGGTGGTAGTAGGTGAGGTAGAGATAGGTGGCCGCCAGGGCCCACGCGGCCACCAGGCACCAGTCTTGACGGCTGGAAAGGGGGGAGCCGGTGGCCTGGACGACGCGGTAGTAGAGGTAGACGGTATGTGCGAACAGCCCCGCCCCGGCGAACCCGAGCATGATCGCCCCGCGGAGTCCGCTGCGGAAGAGGAGCCGGGTGATTTCCAGGGCGAGGGCGATGCTATAGCTGGCTGCGAAGCAGATGATACTCACGCCGGACATGGCTCGCTCGACCTCCCAACCGAAATGCCCCGCTAACGGCAAGCCGGGCCGACCGCGGGGTCCCGGGCGGGATTATCCACGCGGGCTCGTCGTGCCCCGGATTCCTCGGGGGCAAGCCGTCCCAACCGACTTCCGACCGCAGGAATGCGGCCACTCGTGCTTCGTCAATCGTCGAATGGCAGGTCGGATGGTTCGTAGTGACCCGATTCATCGGGTCCGCTTTCCGCTTGGACCGCATGAATGCGGTCACTACAAGCCTGTCAATCGAAGATTGACGAAGCACTAGACGTTGCCTGCACCGAGACATTATAGCCGAGCGCGGTCGGGGCGCGGGGCGTGCGGTCGAAGCGGCTGGAAGGAAGGCACCGTCCCCGGTTGGGGGAGGCAGGGCGCCGCCCGTCGTGCTACTTGAACGGATCGTCGGCCGGGGCGCCGAATGGATTCCCTTGGTCCCCGCCGGCGGGCGCTTTGGGGGCCGCTTGACCGCTGAAGGGGTTGACGGCGGGGGTGGCGGGCTGGTCGGGCGCCGGTTGGTCGGCCGGCTGCTTTTCGCCGGGAGCCGTTTCGACGGGAAGCTGCGGCGGCTTCGCGTGGACGAGCGGCTCGGTCAGCTCGATTTCGTGCAGACACTGGACCAGCCCGGTCGCCGTGGCCACGTAGAGACGGTCGTTCTGCGTGTTGAGCAGCTTGATGTCGAGCCCTTGGGCCGGGATCGTGTCGAGCCGAGCGCCGCTGGCGGCGCTGAGGACCAGAATCCGGCCGAGCTTGTCGGCCACGTAGAGGCGGTCCTTGCTGGCGGCGACGAATTGGGCCATGTCGTGGGTCCACCACTTCTCCATCCCGGTCTTGGCATCGAGGCAGTACATCCCGCCGGGCTGCGTGATCACGTAGACGCTTTCGCCGATGACAACGGGGCGGTGGAGGATCGGCTCGCCCGTGGAGAACCTCCACAACGAGCTGCCGTCCTGCTCGAGCACCGCGTGCACGAAGCCGTCTCGCGAGGCGGCGTAGACCACGCCCGAATCGGGCACGATGTTCGGATTCGGGGGCGAATACGTGGGCCGGGCGGCGATTCCCGCCTCGGTCTCCAGCTTGTAGCGGATGGCGAACTGCTCCTCGCGCTCGACCACGTTGCCCACGAACACGTAGCCCCGATCGGTCGCCCACGCCACGTACTCTTTGTCTTCGTCGCAGTGGGTGACCAGCGGCTGCACCAGCGCCCGGCCGTACGACTGGCAGACCAACGCGGGGACGTACTCCTGGCTGATCTCGACCAGCTCCTTGCGCTGGGCCTCGGCAACGTCTTCCTTTTCCCCCACTTCCTCCTGGGACGAGGTCTCCTCTCCCCCGGGCAAGATTTCCTCTCCTTTGGGCAAAGCTCCCTCCTTCTTGCGGACCAGGCCGAGTTCCGCGAGCGGGTCCTTCATGGTTTCGAGCAGGTAGGAGAAGACCTGCCCGTTAATCATGGCGACGTACGCCCGCCGCGGGCTCATCACGGCGGCGGCGCCGGGGGCTTGGTCCAACTGGGTGCTCCAGAGCAGCTTCCCGTCTTCGCGGCGGAGGATGTAGAGATACGTGCCGTTGATCACGGCGACCGAGTACTCATTGGCGGCGGGCGCGAAGCTGGGATGATCGCGGCGCCCCACCTGGGCGGCCCAGAGCGTTTGGCCCGTCTCCGCATCGAGGGCGTATAGCCTGGACTGATCGGTTTGAACGAACAGAGTCCCCGCGTCGAGGACGACGTAGGTAATCCGGGCCCGGGCCCGATCCATCTGGATCTGGGTGAACCAGGGCCGAGTCAGCCCGTGCCGCCGGGCGGCCGGCTCCGAGATGATCCGGCTGCCGGTAGCGGCGAGCGACCGATCGGATACAACCAGCGCGCCGACGAGCGCCAACAGGAAGGCGTAGGAACGCATCATGGACGGCCCCCGAATGGTCGTATGGGAGGGTCGGCATGCCCGGCAGAGCCCCCGGGACACCCGCGCTTTCGGAAGAACCCAGTCATTTCATGATAATCACAACCCGCGCGAATCGCACGCAGAAAACGGCCCCCATGGCGAACTCCACGCCGGGCGGCGCTCTCCCCCTCTACCGATGGGGTGCGGTGGAACCTGGACAGCCCCGGCCGCCGGCCCTAATATGACGGCGGAAACGGAGCTTCACTCCGGTTGCCCCCAAGAGGAGGGATTTCGAGCGCGTCTGCGAAGCTCGTAGTGACCGCATTCATGATTCATGCGGTCGGGGAGTTCGCGAATACCGGAGATTTCGGCTGAAAGACCCGGTGAATCGGGCCACGACAAGCCTTCTCAGACAGCCTCGTCGAGCCGCGAACACAACGTGTTCCCCGCCTCGCGAACTCCCTTGGCCGTGGGCAATCGGGCCGGTTTTGTTAGGAGTTCTTATGCACCCGGACCACCTGGAGCCCGAAGGCTGGAAACGTCTGGAGGAGATCGCCGGATACCTGAATTTCTCGTCGGGGGCGGAGGAGCCGCGGTTCTTGGCCAACCTGAACGCCCTGTTTGGGTTCCTTGCGGACCGTCCGGAGGAGGGGGTCACCGACGACGCGGGGAAGCCGCACGCCGAACCGACCTGGCGGGCGTTGGCCGGCTTGGTCGAGGCGGGGCTGGCCCGGCTCCGCGGCAGCACCGAGGCGTTCCGCCGGCTCGACCAGGCCGAGGCGGCATGGCGCCTGGTCTTCGACGAAGTCCTCCCCGCCTACCGCCGGCACCATCGCGACCTGCTCTTCCACCAGACCGAGGAGTCGCTCTTCCAGCCCTTCTTCATCGGCCGGGTGTGCCAGGCGGTGCTGGCCGAAGGGGGGCCGTGGGAGGAGTCGGAGCGGATCGTCTCGGGGGCCTTGGGCCGGCTGAACGACTTCCTCGGCCATCGGCCCGTGGCCGTGCTGGAGACCCAGCAGGACCTCCAGCCCTACACCCACGAGCGGGTGCGGCCGATCCCCTTGTTCGTCGCCGGGGCCGGGGCGGCCGTGGGGCGATACCACGACGTGGTCCAAGGGGCCCTCTCGATCCTCGACTCGACCGATCGGTCGCTGTTGGACCGGGCCTGGTTCGACCTAGGGCTTTTGGAGGAGCTGGCGCTGGACCCCCGGGCGTACGACTTCGACCACCCGGTCAACCGCCGCCCCAACTACCACTTCGGCGGCTGGGACCTGCACCTGATCGACAATCGGGGCCGCTACCGGCGGTTCGTCGTCCACCAGGTGACGCTCGACGCCCTGTTGACGCGGCTGGACGAGCGCGACGACTTGCCGCGCGACGAGGTGCTGTTCGAGGCGGCCGCGGTGCTGGCCGGCACGATGCTGATGGGATCGGGAATCACGGGGAGCGGGCCCGACGCGCACGACTCGTCGACCACCTTGGCCACCCTGTTGCCGGTGATCGCCTCGTACCGCGACGCCTTCTACAAGCGGCTTCTGCCCCGGTTGCCGGCCGCCCACGCCAAGCGGCTGCGGTCGGAAGCGACCGCGCTGAGGCAGCCGTTCGGCGGCGCCCGGCAGCACCTCAACCAGGCGCTGGCCCGACGCCGCGCCGAGCAGCTCCAGCACGTCCACCTCGCCCGGCTTTTCGCCCGAATGGGCTGCGCCGAGGCGGCCGCGCGTCAGACTCGGGTGGTGCCGGTCGCCGCGGCGCGGATGCGGTGCGAGATGGACTGCCGGCTGAGCACGGCCCACCTCGAGGTCGATCGCGGCCGGCTCGATGAGGCCGCCGCGCTGGTGCCCGAAATCGAGGACCTCCTGCATCGGGCGATCGAGTGCGGGGCGATGGTCGACCCCTGGAACATCCTGGGTTTCGCCGGGCAGTACAGCCTCTTTCCGGCCGTGGAGAACAGCATTCACGACCACCGGATCGACGATCTGATCGACCTGGTGGCCGAGCTGTTCGCCCTTTCCGCCCGAATCGAGAAGGAGGCGGCCGCCGCCGGCCGGTCGGACCTCGAGCAGCGGCTCTCCGACGGCTCGGGTGCGCTGGCCCGGTGGTGGGACCAGTTCGCCAGCACCAAGGTGGGCGACGTGGAGGGCATCTCGGGGCGCCAGGCGTGGGTGTCGGCCGGGCAGGTCGCCGGGGCGATCGCCGCGTGGCACGAGGCGGGAACGGCCGCCGGCGACCTCGCCTTCTGGAAGAAGCACGTCGAGGAGTTCCACTCGCCGGAGGCGTTTGCCCTGTTGACCGAGACGCTCATCGAACGCGGCGATCTGGTCGCTTCGATGGCCCTGTTGATGCTCTGGCTGAGCCGGGCCGAACAAGTCCCCCTGGCCGAGGTCGACTACTCGTTTCACGCCCTGGCCGCCGGTTGGATGGACGCGCTTTGGGGGCTGGGCGAGTCGGGTCGACCGGCCGTGACGTCGACGCGGGCGCGGGCCGTCGGGCCCGACGACCGGTGGCCGCTCGCGCAGAAGTTCTTCGACTACCTGGAGGCCAACGCCGACGAGTACCGGGAAGTGCCGCGGCTCGAGCTGGTCGGCGAGTCGACCCCCAACGGCGGCGACGCGGAGCCGGCGGACGACGATTCGGAGGGGCTGTTCCAGGCGGCCTACGAGAACGTGACCTACCGCGACACGACCGACGACGGCTTCGAAGGGGAGATGCTCGAAGGGGGCATGCCCACCACCGACTTCGAGCTCGCCCTGGAGGCCGACCGGATCAGCCGGCGCCTGGCCTTTCTGGCCACGGTCGCCCGGCTGTGGAAGCGGGCCGCGGCGGCGGCGCGGGCCTCCGGCGCCGCGGCCGCGGATCGCGACGAGGTGCTTGCCGGGTGGCGGTCGCGCGCGCTGGCCAACCGGCGCGATCTCTTGGAGCTCGCCCGGGCGGTGCAGGGCTACGGCATCCGGTCGTCGTCCGGCGCGCTGGACGCGATGGTGGAGTACGACCGGCGCCGCGGGATCCGCGACGCCCTTCTGGAGCGGATCATTTCGGCCTGTGCGGAGACGGCCGACGCGGCCCATTTTCTCCTGGCCGCGGTCGATCGCGAGGAGCCCCTCGACGGGCTGGCGGCTTGGGAGGCCCCGGGCCGGGCGGTGTTGCAGGCCGTGTTCCGCGGCGACGCCGATTCGATGCGTGCCGTCTGGCCCAAGCTGCTGGCGGCGTTGACCCGGCAGCCGCTGTTGTACGTGCCCACGTCGCGGGGTGGAAACCCCCAACGGATCGTCGCCTCGCGGTCGGTGCAGCGGACGCTCGTGCGCCTGCTCACGTACGCCCCACGCCTCGGCCTGCTCACCGAGACCTACCAGTTGCTGGAGACGATCCAGGAGATGGAGCGGAGCCACGGCGTGGGGCCGGGGGCGATCACCGAGTTCGACCGGCTGTTCGAGATCGGCTGCCGCGGGATCTGCGAGTGCCTGGTCGTTTCGTCCCAGGACTGGGGTGAACGGGCGGCCGGACGCCGCCGCCGGGTGAAACCGTCGGACCGCGAGCTGGTCGACTGCCTGGAACGGGCCACGCAACTGCTGCTCCAGTGCTGGATGGACCACAGCCGCAACATCCGCATCTCCGTGCTGGAAACCGTGGCCGACAACGGCCGCTGGCGAAAGCTGAAGAAGTTCATCCGCACGTACGGGCACGACCTGTTCACGCAGTCGTTCATGAACTACGGCAACCTCCGGGCGATCCTTCACCAGGGGGCGGAGGCGTTTCTCCGCTCGCTCGAGGAGCAGCCCGACGCCGCCGGGCCGCTCCACCTGGTCGACGATCTGGACCGCGGCATCCCGCGCCACGAGGCCGCCCGCTGGCTCGAGCTGGCCTGCGAGGCGGTCGTGGAGAACTACTCCGAATACATCGACTACAACAGCACCACGACGCAATCGGACCGCGGCGAGATGCTCTACACGCTGCTCGATTTCCTCCGGCTTCTGGCCAGCTACGATCGGGTGGCCTGGAACATGAAGCCGATCGTCGTCGCCCACGAGGTGATGGTCCGTCAGCGGCGCGGCGCGGCCGCCCGGGCCTGGCAGGAGGTGGTGGCCGCGCGGACCGCCTCGGTGGCCGACGATCACCTGGAGCGGTTCGAGCGGCTGAGCAAGCAGTACGGCATGCGGCTGCCGAGCATCGCCGAGCGGCTGGGCGAGCGGTTCGTCCAGCGGCTCTCCATCGACCGGCTCTGCGCGCTGGTGCGTCCGGCCATCGACGAGCTTCAGGGCGAACTTCCCCCGCGCTCGTTGGAGCGACTCGAGCGGGAGGTCGCCCAATTCACGCGAGAGCCCAGCGGCGTCGGCTTCGAGGTCCCCCCCTGGCTGGAGGCCCTGGAAGACGAGGTCGTCCGCGCCCGATCCCGAGCCCCCGACCAGCGCGAGCCGGAAGACCCCACCACGTCCATCCCCCAAGTGCGGCTCTCTCGCCGGGAAGCCGAGCGCCAGTTGGAGCGCTGGGAAGCGCAGGCGTAGGCGCGTGCGCGTTCTTCGTCCGCGGCGGGGGGGTCTTATCCGCCTCGGGGCGAAGCCGCAAGCGGCTGACTGAGCCGTCCCCTCTCCGTCGTCGCGATGCCCCAGCAGCCAAACGTGCTC
>Ga0180431_10008650_pt1 | contig 11649 bp, 6 predicted proteins | sample SS_ome_11_FD_132459 | JGI IMG/M metagenome (GOLD analysis project Ga0180431, IMG submission 132459) | Hypersaline lake sediment archaeal communities from the Salton Sea, California, USA - SS_1_MS_1 metaG | ecosystem: Environmental > Aquatic > Non-marine Saline and Alkaline > Hypersaline >...
GCTGCTCAGCCTGTGTACGAGCTTCACCCTCTCTTCCGTCGAATCGTCGAGCTTGAATCTGAGTTTCGGTATATACCTGATTCGCATCTCCTTACTCAGCCGTTTCTGTATATAACCGCTCGCACTTTCCAGCCCTTTCAGGGCGTTTTTTTTCTCTTTTTCCGATCCAATAACGGACACGACGACCAGTGCGGACCTGCCGTCCCTGGAAAGACGGATGTTGAGGATGGTGATAAAGGTTTGAAGGCGCGGGTCTTTGAGTTCAGTTAGAAGGAGAGACGAGAGCTTTATCTTTATGAGTTCTTCGATCCTTCTTGTACGTATATCCATCGAACTTTTTACGCATTTGCATTGAGTTTCTGTGCGATCTCATGTATCACGAAAGCCTCGATCGTGTCTCCTTCCTTCACATCATCATAATTATCGATCTTGATTCCGCACTCGAACCCTGCTGCTACCTCCTTCTCGTCGTCCTTGAAACGCCTGAGGCTGGAAATCCTGCCCGTGTATATCTCTATGCCGTCCCGGACGAGACGTACATTCGAGGACCTCATTATTTTTCCATTGACAATATACGAACCGGCTATGTTTCCGACCTTGGGTACCCTGATGACCTTTCGTACCTCGGCCGCGCCGATGATTTCCTCCTGCAGCTCGGGAGCGAGGAGGCCTTCCATCGCGGATCGTACGTCTTCGATCGCATCGTAGATAATGCTGTACTTGCGGATATCAACCCGCTCCTCTTTCGCGAGCTCCGCAGCCATAGCATTGGGGCGTACACGGAAACTTATGATGATCGCGTTCGACGCGGACGCCAGTATAATATCGGGTTTGTTAACGGCGCCGACTCCGGCGTGAATGCAGTTGAGTCTTATCTGGGGCGTGGACAGCTTCTCGAGTGAATCCTTCAATGCCTCCACCGAGCCCTGTACGTCGGCCTTGATTATTACCTTGAGCTCGAGGGTTTCACCATCCTTTATCTGGTCGTAAAGGTTTTCCAGCGTCACCTTCTTGACGTTCTTTGACTGTTCAAACCGCTTGAGCTCCTGTCTCTTCTGGCCTATCTGTTTCGCATACTTTTCGCTGTCCGTCACCTGGAACGGGTCTCCGGCCACCGGAAGTCCCCCGAATCCGACTACCTCAACGGGGTCCGATGGCATGGCGACTCCGACGATGCTTCCGTTATCGTCGAACATGGTCCTTACTTTCCCCGAATAGATCCCGGCGACAAAGGGATCCTGGAGCTGAAGCTTGCCCTTCGTTATGAGCACGGTGGCAACGATACCCCTCCCGGTATCGATCTTCGATTCGATGACCGTTCCCTGGGCGCGTATATCGGGATTCGCTTTCAACTCGAGCATTTCCGCCTGCAGAAGTATGGTTTCGAGCAGCTCGTCAATACCCTCCTTCTTGAGGGCCGATACGTTTACCATGAGAGCGTCCCCGCCCCATTCCTCCGACAAAACATTATGCTCGGACAGCTCGCTCTTCACCTTATCGGGATTCGCGCCTTTCAGGTCGATCTTGTTGATTGCCACCACTATAGGTACTCCCGCTTCACGTGCGTGGTCGATTGCTTCCACCGTTTGCGGCATCACGCCGTCATCCGCCGCGACCACGAGCACGACAATATCGGTTACCTTCGCTCCCCTGGCACGCATCTCGGTAAACGCTTCATGGCCGGGGGTGTCGAGAAACACGATGGACTTGTCCTTGATGCGGACCTTATAGGCCCCGATGTGCTGCGTAATCCCACCGGATTCCGTTTGAACGACATCGGTGTTCCTTATGGCGTCGAGCAGTTTGGTTTTCCCGTGGTCGACGTGCCCCATGACCGTAACAACGGGGGGCCTCGGCTGCATGTCCTCCGGCTGGTCCTCTTCCTCTTCTATGACGGTTTCCTCGTAAAGGGAAATAACCTTGGTATGGCAGCCGTATTCCTCGGCCACGAGCGTGGCCGTCTCGGCGTCGAGCATATCGTTTATTCTCGCCATGACGCCGAGCGATATGAGCTTCGAAATCAGGTCGCTCGCCTTGAGGTTCATCTTCTTGGCAAGATCACCGACCGATATGGTTTCAAGGACCTCTATTTCCTTGGGAATGGCACTGACTGCAACAGCCGACGTTTTCTTCTTGTGGGAGACAAGTTTGTCGAGATGATCCTCCTCTTCCTCATGCTGCCACCGTCTTCTGTGCGGGTATTTCTTTTTAACAAACTTCTTACCGGTTTCTTTCTCTTTTTCCTTCTTCTTCTCAGGCTTGTCCTTCAGTTTATAATGTGATTTCTTGTCCTCGGGAGGCTGTCTCTGGGCTTTCGCCGGAGCGGGTTTCTTCTCCTTCTTTTCCTTTATAACCGGTTTTTCTTTGGGTGCCGCTTCCTTCTTGGCTTCAGGCTTGTGCAGCTTCTTGACGATAACGACTTTTTTCTTCTTTATAATGATTTTTTTATGCTCTTCGTGTTCTTCCTTTTCCTTCTTCTTAATGAGAGCGACTTCGGGCTTCTTCTCCACGTTTTCCTCTATGTAACGCTCAAACTGAGCGAGCTCTTCTTTTTCGAGTTTACTAGCGGATTTCTTGTTCTTGATATTCAGGGAGTTCAGTATCGCAAGTACTTCCTTTGTAGTGAGCTCCCTGCTCTTCGCCAGTTCATGAACCTTCATGCCGCCCCTCTTTATCAAGACCAATGAGCTTTAATCAAAGCTTTGAATCGTCCCTATTACTATACTACTCTTCTTCACCATCATCATCTATTTCTTCTTCCTCTTCCTTGAAGACGAGCTCCACACCGCAGCTCTCGCACTTGTCCATATCCTCCGTGATCCTTGCTCCGCAGTTCGGGCACTCATAGACCTCCTCATCAACGGCGCCTTCCTCTTCTCCAGCCGCCGCCTCCTTTTTAACAAACTCCTCTTCCACGACCTCAACATTTTCCGAGAGCGTACTGAGCAGTTTTTTCGTCAGTTCCGGAGTCATACCCTCTATGGAGGCAAGCTCCTTCTCATCCTTGTCTATGATATCCTCAATATTATTCAGGCCTGCACCCTGCAGGACTTCCAGCGTCTCGTCGTCTATTCCCGGTATATCGCTCAGGGTGACGACCTCGGCTTCCTCTTCTTCCCCGCCGAAAAGTTCGTTCGCCGCCTTGCGCACGTAATCCGCATATTCCGAGGTCTCGAATTCACTCTCCGGCATGACATCGAGCTTCATTCCCACAAGCTTTGATACCAGACGAATGTTCTGTCCCTGCCTGCCGATCGCTATTGAGAGCTGAGAATCGTGTACCACAACGAGAGCTTCATTGCTCTCCTCATCGGTGATGATGATCTTGCTGATCTTGACGGGATTCATCGAGTTCTCGATGTAGCGCCTCAAGTCCTGGTCCCACTTGACGATGTCTATCTTCTCGCCTTCCAGCTCCCCGACGATCGCCTGTATCCTTATACCCTTCATACCAACGCATGCACCGACAGGGTCGATCTCGTCGCGCGGAGAATAAACCGCCACTTTTGTCCGGTATCCCGGATCACGCACAATATTCTTAATCGCGATGGTGCCGTCCGCAAGCTCCGGAATTTCAAGCTCGAACGTTTTCTTCACGAAGCTCGGATGACTTCTCGAAAGAATGATCTGCGGGCCCTTGGGACCCTTTCTCACCTCGAGCAGGAGCGCCTTGATTCTGTCTCCTACCGCGTAATGTTCGCGGGGAGACTGCTGGCTTCTCGGCATGATACCTTCCGTCCGTCCGAGATTGACGTAAATCGTGCCGTTACGCTCCCTCTGATAGTAACCGACGATCATCTCTCCTTCGCGCTGCTTGAACTCGTTGTAGACGACGTCCTTTTCGATCTCCTTGAGCCTCTGCCTTACCACCTGCTTTGCGGTTTGCGCCGCGATTCTCCCGAAATCCTCGGGTTTCAGTTCGATGAGAAGCTCGTCTCCCATCTCGGCACCGGAATGGAGCTTCTGGGCTTCACCCAGCGAAATCTCGAAGACAGGGTTTTCAACCGCTTCCACGATTCCCTTTTTTGAGTATATCTTGACGATGTCGTTTTCTTCGTCTATGTAGGTTTCCGCGTTTGCGGTTGTTCCGAATTTCTTCTTATACGCGGCAAGAAGAGCCATCTCGATGGTTTTGAGGATCAGTTCCTCGGAAATACCTTTATCGGCAACGAGCTGTTTTACCGCCTCACTTAACTCGTTCGTCATCCCCTCCTCCCTATCCGTCGAGCTTCGTTTTAACGATTTTGTCAAAGGGTATGCTCACGGTTCTTCCTCCGGTTTCAATTGTAACGTCATCATCTTCCATCCCTCTCAGTATACCCGTCACGACAGAGTCCCGCATGTTATCCAGCGGTTCTCTCAGTATGACCTTCACTTTTCGGGATTTAAAGAGACCGTATTCCTCTTTGCTTTTGAACTCACGATATATACCGGGGGAGGAAACCTGAAGCGAATAATCATTTTCATCCAATATTTCGAGCACTGAAAGCCTGTCGTTCAAGAGACGGGTTATATGTTCCAGATCGCCGATCTGTATTCCCCCCTCCTTGTCGACTATAATTCTGATATTGAGACCGTTCTTTCCCTTCCCGACCGAGATCTCGACGATAATTACACCAAGCGGATCCGTGATCTTTGTCAGTTCCGCCCACAGTATTTCATCGTTCCTGTCCATTGGTCCGTACAATAAAAAAAGAGTCGGCACAGCGACTCTTCAGCTAACACAGTCTACAATACTATCGCTAACAAATTGTAATAATATTTAAACCGTCAGTCAAGATAATTCAAAGGTATTTAACGACCACAAAACCCGCCCTGGGGAGGGCCTCTCCTCCTGCAACAGCCTCCTCAAACCTGCCCACGACCTCCATTCCGATCGTCTGAGCGCTCAAATCACGGCTTTTCAGAATTTCGGAACGGAGAATCTCTTCCAAAGACGTACCTCCGGGAGCCGCTCCGGCGGTCTTGGCGGGAATAAGCACGAATATATCTTCGCTGTTAAAACGGAGCTCCGCTACGGAGATGGATTCAGAGAATCCGCCCTCCTCCGTTGTTCCGGGCCGGGGTGATTCGAGGAGAAGCTCTTTTACCTCCCCGTTTCCACTCTTGAGATAGAGGCCCTTACCGTTCCCTCCCGCGGCATATTCGACCTTCTTCGTATCGCCCTCGAACCTGATAACGGAGAGATCCAGGGATATTTTATTCTCAATGCAGAGGCGATTGCAGCCGTTGAAGAGTGTCCGGAGCGGTGCACCGTCCTCAGCCAGTTTCTTCAGTTCTTCTCCTATCATGAGCGTCATCGTGGGGACCGCGCTTTCCCCGGACGCGGGGGTGGAGTATCCTATGTAAAAGTGGACGTCGGTTTTACCCTCTCCCGACTTCGCGTGGAATATATAATCTCCGCCCACCTCCCGCGAGTCGAGAACATAATTGCTTGCCTGTACAAAGGGAAGCTCGATGGTACGCTTGCCGAAAACCTCCTCCCTTATTTTCATGAATTCCTCACGCCCGATGACGGGCCGTGTTTCCGTCCCGGCAGCGACCTCTTTTCCCCCGGTCTCTTCCGGCTTGGCGATTTCCTCCCCGGCCGGTTCCGCTTCCTCCCCGGCCGGTTCCGCTTCCTCCCCGGTCGGTTTCCCGGTAACGGCGGCCATCGGCTCCTCACGAGGTTCTTCCGGTTCCGCTACCCCTTCCGGTCTAACGACCTCCTCCCCGGCCGGTTCCGCCACCCCTTCCGGTCTAACGACCTCCTCCCCGGTCGGTTCCGCTACACCTTCCGGTCTAACGACCTCTTCCCCTGGACCGGCTTCGGGAGCGGCTAGGACGGCCCCTGCCGCTGTTCTGACCTGTGTCGTAAGCTGTTTCATTTTGTTACGCAGAATCATAAAGAGGGGAAGGAAAAGAATGATTACCGAAACGACGATAAAACCCGCGCCGATCAGTATGGCGTAGCTCAGGTTCTCAGGCACAAATATAAACCGTCTTGCATCCATACCCATGATGAAATCGGCTTCATCGTTGCCGAACGGATAGAGCGGCATGCTCATCCTGAGTGTTTTTATATCGATGGGGGTCGTATTAACTGCAGGAAACCCTTCGCTGAACCGCCACACCGTTCGAATACTCTCGTAAAACTCGGCCGGAAGCCTCCTCGCGCCGTATTCGGAGTAGAAATTCCTGTCCGTATGGTAGAGGAGTCTTCCGTCCCTGTCCGTGAACCAGACATTCACCACTCCCCGCTGCCTGCTTACGGCCACGGCCGCGTTATGCACATCATTCTTATAGCCGTCCTTACGGATAATATCCTGCTGAAAGAGGAAAACGTCCCTGAACATCGCCGCGTAATAGGTACGGTTCATTCTTTCATAATTATGAAAGAGGAACCAGCAGGAACCGCCGATAAAAACGAAAACCACCGCAACGGCTGAAATCAGACATAAGGCGGCAAGCCTCCTGCCCGTATCCCTGATGACTTGCATGAGCAGATGAAACCGATTCTGTATCTCCCTATTCATGAGGCGCTACCCGTTCTACCCTTTTTAGTCCGTCAATTATCCTACTACTGCACGATCGGAACGTAGGACAGCCCTTCTATGAGGTCCGCATTGAGTATCTGTTTTATCACGCCCGCCGAGGACGAGCTGAGTACATTGTCCTGTTTCCCTTTCAAACCGGTATCGTCGATATACACGCTGCCGTTGTTGTACGCGATGTGGCAGTTTCTGACGACACCCCCTCCCGTGATCCCGTACTTCACGTTGTTCAGGATATCCGACTGGAGGATAACGGGATTGGCATCATCCTTATTGTATATACCGTGCCTTCCATTGAACGCGATGATATTATTCTTAAGCATCCCGTTTTCAGTGGACACCACGATGCCGTCCATGGCGTTATGCTTCACGGTATTACCGATCAGCCGCGGACTTCCCTTTCCCTGATCGAGAACCGCGCCCACCAGGTTATGGCTGAAAATGCAGCGTTCCACCGTTCCGCCTCCGTAAAGCCGGAGACCGTATGATCCGTTATCCCTGAAAAGCGAGTCGCTTACTTTCAGGCTGTAATTTACAACCGTGAGTCCCCTCGTATTCTTATAGAAGGAGGAATTATCCACGATGACACTGCTGTTCTCAACAAACATTCCTGTCGGATTATCATAGACCGTCAGAATCGAGAGTGATACGGAACTGTCCTTTATATACACTCCCTTTTCAACGCAATCCGACACCTTGACATTTCTCATTTGTACTGAATCACGGCACCCGATGATCCCGATGCCGATGGCCGCGCTCCGCACGCTGGAGTCCTGGATCGTGCCCCGGGAACCCCCCGTAAACCTTATTCCTCCCCACAGCCCGTCGGAGGCAGTGAGCTTCGCGTCCCGTATCTCCAGTTTTCCTCCGGACTTCACCATTATAAGCGCGTCGACAGGGAACAGGAGGTCCCCGGACAGTATCGCGGTTTCCCCGTCCTCGACCACGTAGCCCTTTTCCCGTAAATAATCGATACCGTAGCGGGTCGGCTTCGGAGGAGGAGCGGGTTTAACAACCTTCTTTTTCGGCGGAGCCTTCTTCACGGGAGGCTCCCTGATCGCTTCGGAGTAGTCCCTGTAGAGCCCTGAAGAGGAAAAGACGATGTCTTCCGTTACGGTCCTGCCCGCCGCAACGGTCGTCGCCTTCTTGACCGGCATGTAACCGCTCTCATTCCCGGCCCGGTCGATAGCAACGACCGACAGGTAGAGGCTGCTGCTCGCCAGCTTCTCCCGGTCGACCAGGAGCTCGTGTGTGTTCTTCTTCGTATACACGACTTCGTCCCAACGGTCTCGCGTAACACCGTAGTATAACGCGTAACGGTCGGTATCGCGGTCCGCCCTTTTCCAGCTTATTCGGAGCATGTTTTCATCCACGAATTCGTAAAAAACATCACGGGGCGGCCTGGGCGGTATGGTATCTTCCAGTACGATATGCTGAATTTCGGGCGAAGAAGTGCTCAGCATGCCGCTCCGGTCAATCGAGTAGAACTTGAAAGAATATTCCATGGTATTCTCAAGGACGGGCGTTCCATCCTCAAGCATGCCTTCTATATAAATACTCTCGTACTCATCGCCGCTCGGCCGTACGACGAAGGCCTCGGTGCCGGCCCCGGTGAGTTTGTCCTTCGCATAGTAGAGATATCTGCCGTTTTCCTTTCTGATCTGAATCAGATAACCGGCCAGGTCCTCGCAATCCGGGGCTCTCCATACGATTTCGACCGCGTTATTGATCGCGGACAGAACACCGATACCATACGGCGGGAGAGGCGGACGGTTCTTCGTTCGTATTATACCGACCCTGTACGACGAGGAATAGCCGTTCGGATTCTTGGAATAAACCCTTATCTGGTATTCGGTATCCTCTTTCAACTTGCCGAATTCCACATGGTTCTGCTTCATATCGGGATATTCCTGGATCGGAGTACTCTGCCCCCTGAGATAGAGCGCGCACTTATAACCCGTTACGTTCTTCATCCGGTCCCAGGCCACCCGTATTATTGACTGGCCCGAATCCGAGACCATTACCTCGCTCACCTGCAGTCCCGTCGGTATGGGCGGCCGCCCCATTTCTTCACCGAAAGAGACCTCCACGGGTGACGAGAACCCGCTGTAATCCACATTGATGGTGTAGTTCCCGGTCGGAAGCGCGCTGAAATCATATGCCCCGTTTTCATCCGTTACGTCATGGGCGATAATAATGCCGCTTTCACCCAGGCAGGTAATGAGCACTCCCTGAACGGGTTCCCCCTTTTCATCTATTACCGTTCCCCTGAGGTCACCGGCGGGTTCTTCCTCCTCCTCCTCCTCCTCCTCCGGGGGATTCAGTACCTCGCCCACGGTAAAGGGGGGAAACTCAACGGGAGCCTCCCCAGCCGATTCTTCGGCCGATTCTTCGGCCGGCTCTACCTGCTGCGCCTTTCTCTTTTTTGATGAAAATGCCGGCGGAGCGAATACGGCTGAAAGCAGCAGGACCGCACATAGAACTGTACATGGTTTTCTCAGGTCAATCATCTTACGTTTTCCATACTCATGGTTTTATCTGAATAAAAAAGCGATACGTTATCCAGCCTATCTCTTACGAAGCGATACTATAAAATTCCGCCGGGCAAAACCGGTATTCCACATATCATGATGCGGGTTCGCCCAGGAAGATCTCCTTAATGTAAAGAATCCCGTACGGGTATCGGTCGCCTGCAGCGCATAGACCTCTCCGCCGTAGTTCGCGATCAGAATTTCGAGTATCCTGTCCCTGTTGATATCACGCACTACGGGCGATGCGAACAGATACCCCCGGCTGTTGAAAAGCGCCAGCAGGCCGCCGGATTCGCCCTCGATGATACTGAGCGCGCCCGAGGCCGAACCGACGATCACGTCCATACTCCCGCTGCCGTCGATATCGACGAGAGCGGGCCGGGTAAGCGAAAATCCTTCCTCGGTTTCATAAACCCACTTCTCTCTCCGGGTTGCCCCTTCCATGGCCGTTATTTTACCGTCCACATCTATCAGAACGATATCCACGGTCCCGTCACCGTCCGTGTCTCCCAGAGTGGGCGGTACGTTGTGCGAGGACTGTGTTTCCCACCTGAAATGCAGCTGACCGTCTCCGCCGTAAGCCGAGATCGTGCCGCTCCTCGTCAACGAAACGAGGTCGTATTCGCCGTCCCCGTCGATATCGCCCGCGGAACACGGCCCCGCCGGCTTTCCAAAGATATTTCTTTTCCAGATACCCCACCCGTTGCTTCCGTCGATCGCGTGCAGGGAGCCGTTTACCGTTACAAACGCCACGTCCCGAATCGAATCGTCGTTGATGTCCACACCGACGGGCGGATAAATGATCTCACTTTCTATATCGTTGAAACGCCACAGCTCGAAACCGTTCGTTCCATCTACCGCAACGATTTCCATGCCGAAGGTCGCGAATATGATATCAGGCGTGCCGTCCCCGTTCGCATCGTTGAGGAGCGGCAGTGCCGTTATTCTGTCTCCCCCCACGTAGTACCACAGGCGGTCGAGCTCGAAGCTCATCGCTTCGATATCCCCGCTTTCATAGATTATGAGGATATCATCCCGCCTGTCGCCGTCGAAATCGCAGAGCACGGGCTCGAAAAAGGGTCCCTGCATTTCTTCTCTCAGGAGCTCCTGCCCTGTTGCGCCGCCCAGCAGCACGAGGTCCCCTTCAGCGGTTCCGTACAGATAATCGAAGACCTTGTCGTCATCGACAATTCCGAACGCTCCCGACCTGATGACGCTTCCCGTTTCCTCCGGTATCTCCGGATACTTCCAGAGAATATCGATGTTCAGTCCTTCGCTGGCGGAAACAGGGATGTCCGAAAGTGAATAATCGCTCCTGTACTGTTCGATCTCCTTTTCACTGTACACGGGCTTTTCCTCGAACATATCCTCCCGTATTCCCGCAATATCCCTCTTACGCACGGGCTCGAGCGGATCGGTGACCCGCTTTACGTCCTCGTCCGAAGGTTTTTCCGGCTCAATGGCAGGTGTGGACGGACTCGCGGGAACGGCGATCTGCTCCGCCCCGGCCTCGTCCGGGCCTTCCTCCCCCGTATCCGCTTCAAGAGGCACGGCTTCCTCTAATCCGAACAACCTCCTGAACGGAGAAACGATTCTGCCGAATACCCCCTTCTTTTCCTCCTCGGGCAAGGCTTCCAGCGCATCAAGATCTTCACCCGTATAGGCCGTATCGGCCTGGACGGCCGTCTCTGCCGCGGGAACATCCTCCGGAGCAGACACCGGTGTTTCTCCGGAAAGAACAACGGGCACGGGAATTTTTCGAAAGAAGAGCCTCCTCAGTCCCGTGGGTACGGCTGTCGCGGCCCGCTTCCGTACCGCATTTACCGGCGGCTGCGGGAGCTCCAGATCACGACCTTTGAAAATATTAAGATTGAAGGCTTTTTCAACACGGTCCGGTCTCTCGGCCCTTCCGCTTTCCCGGACACGGGGCTCTCGAGCTCTTCGAGTAACCGGTTCCTCCTGTACCGTTTCGGCAGGAACCTCGTCCGTTTGGAACGCTTCTCCGATACCGCCTGAAACGACCGAGGAAATCTGCCGCGTTGTCAGGAAGAATATGAGTGCGATGGATACGAGTATTACTCCGGCTCCGGCCGCAAGATAGAGGATAACCTTCGTCTTGTCCGCCATTTGCCCTTTTTTGGACGGGTAGAAGAGACCGACGATATTCGCGAAACTGATCCTGTCCCCATAGGTGATGTTTACCCTTTCTACCTTCTTCCCGTTTACGGACGTGTTGTTGTTTTCGGAGACATCGACGAGAGAATAGGCGCCGCCAGCGGTGTATATCTCGGCCTGATGGGGGGACACCTCAACCCCCGTGAGCACGAGATCGTTGTCTTCGGCCGTGCCTATCGTATACTTCGGCTGCTCGAATTCAACTTCATTGATGACGTTGTTTGGATATCGAATTATTAGTTTTGCCATTGCCCGGACCCGTGTGAATTCGCTTAATGAGGGTGAACTTCGAGCTCTTTATATGCCATGCAACGGTAATTAAGCATAATAATCATCTCCATATTATTATAAACAACTCCAGAAGTTCACGGGAAACAGTATGTCCTCTCTATGTGAAAGCCCTCCATTAA
>Ga0180431_10008652_pt1 | contig 11647 bp, 9 predicted proteins | sample SS_ome_11_FD_132459 | JGI IMG/M metagenome (GOLD analysis project Ga0180431, IMG submission 132459) | Hypersaline lake sediment archaeal communities from the Salton Sea, California, USA - SS_1_MS_1 metaG | ecosystem: Environmental > Aquatic > Non-marine Saline and Alkaline > Hypersaline >...
GGATCGAATCGAGCCGCGAGCCGTCAAGAGACGCCCCAAGAAACTGGTCTATCTGAACGAACCGCGTCCCATCGCCAAAGCACGTTTGCTAAAAGGAGCTTGAAGCTTATGGAAGTGCCATTCAAGCCTGACCCCTTTTATTTTTATCTTTACTTTTTCAGAAAGGTTGATTGTTCGCGTTATGGAAAAGAAAACAGGATACGTCTCTAACACAGATAAAAAACTCCAAACCATTGGACACAGGATTACATCCATCGATGCCTTTCGGGGATTTACGATGCTGTTTATTATTGGGGGCGGCGCCTTCCTCGGCCGTTTTCACAAGGTCTGGCCTAATGCCTTTACGGCGTGCATCGCCAATCATATGAAACACGCGGGGTGGGAGGGATTTTACTTCATGGATCTCATCTTTCCCCAGTTCCTATTCCTGGTCGGGCTGCTTCTGCCGATCGTCCTGCTGAGACGACTGGAAAAAGGCGTCGGCCGGACTGAGCTGTACCGCGGGATCGCCAGGCGCACCCTGATCCTTGTTTTTTTGGGCCTGGTCAATTACGGATTGTTAAATTTTGACTGGCCGAACATGCGCTGGTCGAGCGTGCTGGGCCGGATTGGTATATGTTACTGCATCGCCGCCCTGCTCGTCATGCACACCAACTGGAAAGTGCAGATTTCGATTGTGGCGGCCATTCTGGTGGGCCACTGGGCGGCGGTACTGTTTATCCCGGTGCCCGGGCATGGTGCGGGCGTATTGACGCCGGAAGGGTGCCTGACGACGTGGCTGGACCAGAAACTCATACCCGGCAAACTGGGCCTGGGATTGTACGACAGACAAGGGGTTCTTTCCACGTTTACGTCCCTGGCGACGACATTGATCGGCTGCCTGGCGGGGCATTGGTTGATGTCCTCCAAAACGGAGAGGCAAAAAGTCATGGGCCTTGCGGCGGCCGGGTTGTCCTGTGTGACGGCCGGTTGGATTTGGGGAAAGATCTTCTTTATCAGCAGAAACGTGTGGACAAGCTCATTTGTAGTGTACGCGGCGGGATGGTCGCTTCTTTTATTTAGCTTATTCTACTGGATTATTGATATTAAAGGATATACGAAATGGGCCTTTCCGCTGATTGTCATCGGTTTGAACGCCATTACGATTTGGGTCGGTCAAAGAGTCATTGATTTCGAATTTAGCTCGGATTTCCTGTTTTCAGGTATGGCAACATATCTGGGCGGTCTGGCCCCGGTTTTTCTGGCCTTTACCGTGTTGTTGGAGAAATGGGCCTTTTTATACGGTTTGTACAGGAAAAGCATATTCTTAAAGGCTTAATGACACCGAAGGTGTGTTGCACAGATTTCTTTTAATGTCCCATTCGGGGAATGGGACATCAAGTTGGTGTGATTCTACAATAAGGTCAAAGGATGTTTGCGGTTTTTGAGTGGGAAGGTGACGGGGGCGTTGAGGCGGTGGGATTCGTACACGGCTAAGATCATTTCGAGAGCGGCGCGGCCGTCATAAACACTGCCCTTGGGCTGGGTGTTGGTCTCGATGGCCCGGATCAAGTCGAGCGCGATCAGATGATTGCCCCGCGCCAGGCCGGTTTCGGTCAGCGGCTCCGGCTTATCGACGCCGGCGCTGGTAATCCGTCTCCATCGGGCTTTGCTTTGGCCGGACTGCCAGGACGGATCCTCGACGAACCAGACCTCCGGCAGCGAGCCGGTCGTCGTCGTCAGGATAACCTTCGTTCCGTAGATTTGCAGGCCGAAACGCTTCGCGGCTCCGTCTTTGGCGCGGTGCGTCGAGAAATACCCCATCGTTGGTTCACTGAAGCGATACATCGCATGAATCTCATCCCCGGCCAAAGGCCCGATGCCTTCGGCCCCATCCCGCACGTCGTCCTTTGTGACGGGCTTGCCGCCCTCGCGGACGCGCGCAAAGCACCACTGCGGATCGCCCGCGAACAAACGCATCAGGTCCATCACGTGCGTTCCGAGGACCATGAGGTCTTCACCGCCGCCCCGGCGGTCCTCCTTGCCCCGGCCCCGCAATTCGATGATGTCCCCTAATACTCCATCGGCAAGCAGCCGCCGGGCGTGTTCCAGCGTCGGGCTGTAGCGGGTCTGATGGGCGATGGCCAGTTTCAGATTTTTCGCTTCGAGAGCGGCGACCATTTCATCGGCCTGTTCGAGCGTCTGACATATCGGCTTTTCGAGAAAGACGTGACAGCCGAATTCGGCGCACGCCAAGACCATGTCACGATGGCAGTCCAGCCAGCGCGGGGCGACGCTGACGATATGCGGGCGTTCTTTCTCGAGCATCCGGCGGTAATCCGCATAAGCTCTCGGCGCATTGAGCCGCTTAGCGGCGGCGGCACGACCTTTGGCATTGTCATCTGCGACGGCGACGATGTGCGCCCGGTCGATCTTTTTCCACACGACGTCCAGTCCGTGGCCATAATTGCCCCGGCCGGTCCGGCCGATGACGGCAACCTTGTACTTCGCACCCTGTGCTTTTGCCCCGTATGGCCGAGCCGCTGCAAGTGTTGCCAGTCCGACCGCTGCATTTCTCATGAAGTCTCGCCGTTTCATCCAAGCACTCACGAATAGTATGTAGTTATTGGTATTTAGTCGTCAGCAAACGACCGGCAACGAACGACTAAGGTTTCTTGCCGGCCATCACCCACGCCTCATTGAAACGAAAATACTTGATCGTCTCATTCGGGCCGCCTTCTCGATCCCTGTGATGATAACTATACACCATGTGCAGCGTGCCGTTGCGCCCCTGGATAACGGACGGATACGCGCTGCGGGTCGCAATCGCTATGTCGCGCATGTCGCGCTCGACGTGCCGCTTGTACGTCCAGGTCTCGCCCTCGTCGGTTGAAATCGAGACGGCCAGACTATGCCGGCCGCGCTCCGTATCGTTACAGACCAGGAGCCAGTGGCCATTTTGCAGGCGGATCACATCGACGGCCGAACCGGGATTCGGCAGATCGGAATCTGTCACCAGACTCCAGGTCAGGCCCTTGTCGTTCGACGTGCTGATTTGGATCCGCTGCGGCGGCGGGCCGTTGTCACGCATGTAAGCGACGAGCGTCCCATCGGCTTTTTCGATGACGCTCGCCTGGATATTCCCCGCCCCGACGAGCGGCTCGCTGAACGTCCAGGTCTTACCGACATCGTCCGTGATTGCCATGAGGGAGAAACTGAATCCGTCGGAGTATAAGGGAACGATGATTCGTTTGTGATCAACGATGGTGGCTTTGTTTCTCGTCTGCCAGCCCACGCGGCGAAAATAAGGATAGCCCATTTTTCGACGGGTGGCCACACCGTTGGCGTCATAGAGCCGCCCCTCGCGTGTCATGCCCTCGCCCCGCGCTTTGGCGAGTAAATCCTCCGCCCATCGGTCCACGATGCCGCGTGCCACATTCTCCGAGACAGCGGTACTTTTAATAACGTATTCCGAGTATTCCTTGATTTGCCTTTCGATGGACTTCACGAAACGGTCGCCGGGCTGGATGCCGCGTTCGGCCGGGTCGCCCGGCTTGACGTGAAGGACCTCTTGCCACTCCCATTCCGGCGATCCATCCTGCGTTGTGTAGTTTTCGCTGATGCGGTACTTCGGCAGGGACGTCTCCCATTGGTTCGCCAAAACGGTGTACCACAAGAGCCAGAGCCGCTTCTGAGGATCGATAAACAGAATCGGATTAATGTCCGGGAATCCGGGCACATCGGCCATCACGAACGGCTTGTTCCATTGCCCGGCGCCGGCCTTTAAGCGCGACCCCATGATGGCCACGTCGTCGGCCCATCGCTCGCCCGACCCCTGGAACCAAGCGGCCAGGAGATCGCCGTTCGGCAGCTCAACGACGGTCGAGCCGTGTACATGCTGCCTGGTGAGCGGAAGAATCTCCATGGCCTTGCAGATCGGCTTGGCACCGCCCGAAGAATCACCTGCCTGTGCCACGGTCACGTTGACTTGATTCGCACGAGCGACAACAAGGAATGACAATATAAGCAAAACCCTAAATGTACCCTTTAATCCCATCGCGGCTCCCTTCTTCAGGATGAAGAAAAGACTTCTGTAACATTGAACGTCGTAAAAATATTACCGGCTGCCAGGAGATATGCAAGGGAATTATGGCACGGTCCGACTCCGGGACTTGCACCGCCCGTCTCCACAAGGTAACATACCCGATTTGAAAAGCTGTGGGTTTCAAAAAAAGAAAGGAATAAAGCCGATGATTAGCACCGTTCACATTGGAATGGGTCCTTTGGGGCAGAAAGTGCTCGGGTACGCCGTCGAGCGAGGCGGCTTCCACCTTGCCGGGGCCGTCGATCTCGATCCCGAAAAGGCCGGCAAAGACCTCGGGGCCGTATGCGGCCTGGACCCTCTCGGAATCACGATTAAGGACAACTTGAAAGACGCGATTGAAGGAAAGCCGGTTGACGTCGCCTTACTCACGACGGTCAGCAGTCTGGTCGCGCTCGAAAGCCAGGTGGCGCAGCTCGCCCAGGCCGGGCTCAACATCGTCTCCACGTGCGAAGAGCTTTTCTTCCCCTATAAGACCCATCCGGACGTAGCCGGACGCATCGACGAGATATGCCGCCGGAACGGCGTCGCCTGCGTCGGTACGGGCGTCAATCCGGGATACCTGATGGATTTCCTGCCGAGCGTCCTGACGGGTCTGTGCCAGAACGTCGAGAAGGTGGAAGTCTGGAGAGTCCAGGATGCATCGGTGCGCCGCATTCCGTTCCAGCAGAAGATCGGGGCGGGCCTGACGCTGGACGCATTCGAGGCGAAAAGAAAAGCCGGGACGCTCCGCCACGTCGGATTGCCCGAATCGGTGGATTTCATCGCCGAGCGGCTCGGATGGGCGCTCGATGAGAAGACCGAAAGCCTCGAGCCGGTCATCGCCGAAAAGCCAATCGATACCGGCTACAAACCCATCTCGAAAGGAATGGCCTGCGGCGTCCGGCAGGTCGGCAGGGGATTTGTGGGGGATCGGGAGGTCATTACGCTGAACTTCAAAGCGACGGTCGGCGAGCCGGAGTCCTACGACCAGGTGCATATCGACGGAGAGCCGCCTATCAAATCCAGAATCGCAGGCGGTGTCAACGGCGACATCGCCACGTGCGCGATTACGTTGAACGCCGCCCGGTCGATCCTCCAGGCAGGCCCCGGCCTTAAGACGATGGCCAAGATTCCGCCGATTGCTTATTTCAAGTGAGCTAAAGTGAACGAAAATGATCTAAAGTGAGCTAAAGTGTATCACGATCACCTTTAGACTTTAGGCACTTTAGTCACTCTCAACTTTAGTCACTTCGTAATACCGGGAGATACAATGAATTGGGATTATGCGATTATCACCGGGTACCTGCTTGCCATCCTCATGGTCGGCCTGTGGAGCGGCAAGGGCATGAAGACGCTGTCGGATTTTTCCGTCTCCCATCGCTCGTACGGTTCGATGGTGATCTTCGCCACCTTGTCGGCCTCGTTCATCGGCGGCGGATTCTCCATCGGCAACGCCGAGAAGGTTTTCACGTTCGGGATCGCCAATATCGTCGCCCTCTGGGGATTCAGCCTGAAGGAGATCCTCGTCGCCAAGTTCATCGCGCCGAGGACGGCCCATTTTCCCGGTGTGATTTCCGTCGGCGACCTGATGGACCGGGGCTACGGCAAAGTCGGACGAGTCCTTTCAGGCTTCTTCTCGGTTTTTCTGTGTGCCGGGATTGTCGGCGCCCAGGTCGGCGCCATGGGCATCATCTTCAACGTGTTCCTCGACATCGCGCCGATCTGGGGTATCCTGATCGGCTGCGGCATCGTCATTACCTATTCGACGGTCGGCGGCATGCGGGCGGTCGTCTTAACGGACGTGATCCAGTTCTGCGTGCTGGCCATCGGGCTCCCGGCGGCACTCGTCTTCGGGCTTGTGAAGCTGGGCGGCTTTTCCGCGATCAAAGCCGCGGTTCCACCGGAGCATTTCTCGATCCCCGCCGAGGGAATGACCCTCGGGGCTTTTGTCTCGCTGTTCTTAACGTTTCTGCTCGGCGAAACGCTCGTGCCGCCCTACGTGCAGCGTCTTTTTATCGCTAAAGATGCGGGACATACCGCCCGCGGGACGATGCTGAGCGGCCTCTTTTCCATCCCCTTCTTCGCCATCACCGGCGCGATCGGGCTGGTGGCCCTGACGCTCGATACCGAATTGAATCCCAACCTGGCCATGCCTTTTGTCATACGCACTGTTCTGCCTATCGGCGTGCGAGGTGTTGTGATTGCGGGCGTCATCTCCGTCGTCATGTCCTCGGCCGACTCGTTTCTCAACGGGGCGGCGACGTGTTGCATTAACGACATCGTCAAACCTCTGTCAAACGTCTCGCTGCCGGAGCGACAAGAGCTTCTTCTCGCCAAACTCATCAACGGTCTCGTCGGTATTTTCGCCATCATTTTTGCCCTTACCATCCCCAGCGTCCTGGATATTCTTATCTATGCTTATAACTTCTGGGCCCCGATTATCGTGGTTCCCCTGGGAGCGGTTCTGTTGGGCTTTCGAGTGACGAGAGCCGGATTTCTGGCCGGCACAGTGGCCGGTGCCGCCGGGGCGTTGATTTGGAGCCATCTGTTGAAAACACCGGCCGGCGTGGAAGGATTAGCGGTCGGCGTGTTCTGCAATCTCATCGCCTTCATCCTGGCCAATAAGCTGAGCACCAGGACTCTGCCATGACAAAAATTGGGAGAATGTCATTGCGAGCGAAGCGAAGCAATCTCAAACCTTTGCGTTCCCCACGAGTTGAGATTGCCTCGTCGCTTCGCTCCTCGCAATGACACGCTCCTTATTTAAGACTTAACATAGTACCAAGACTTCGGCCGAAAGATAGAAATAGATTCTTTTCGGCTTCTTTTGATTTTTTGCAACGTTTGGCGCCCCCGAACCGTTTATAATAGCGATGACAGTCGAAACCAGCAAAAAGTGGATACGAAGACAAATGCCCTTGAGAACGAGTGAAGGCGACAATACGGATCTGATCGAAAAGGCATGCCGCGATCCGGAAGCGTTCGCCCAGCTCTACCTGGCGCATTACGACAGCGTGTTTGGCTATTGCGTCCGTCGGCTGTTCGACGGCCACGCCGCCGAAGAGGTAACTTCGACTGTTTTTTTCAAGGTGATGCATCACCTGGGCTCCTTCGACGGCGGGGCGACGGATTTTCGCAGTTGGCTGCTTCGCATCGCGACCAATGCCGTCAACGACTATCTGCGCGACGCCAAAAGAAGAACCGCGCTTATGCAAAAAGCCGTGATCAACACGCGAGTCGAATCTGTCTTTGTTATCGACTGCAATGAAGAACGGCTCGAAAGAAAAGCCCTTTTGAAAGAGGCGATGTTGAGCCTGAAGCCCAAGTACCAGACTGTCATCACGTTGCGTTTTTTCGAGAACATGAAGTTAACCGAAATCGCCGCTTGTCTGGGAAAGAAACCCTCGACCGTGCGCAGTTGGCTCTCGCGGGCGACTGCGAAATTGCGAAAAACACTCGATGCTACAATGGATAGCAAAGGGTCGAAATAATGAACGAGAACGAAAAATACATCCAGGATTTTGTAAAGGATCTTCCTTTCGACGCTCCGAACCCGAAGCATCGAGATGAGCTGAAAAAGCAGCTCCTGAATACCTTCCCCAGACATCGGCTCCAACCGACAGTTCAACCTGCCGGAATATGGAGAACCCTTATGAAAAGTAGAAAGACAAAACTGGCCGCCGCGGCGGTCATTGGACTCGCCGCGTTTCTGACGCTGAATCTCATCGACACGTCCGGCATCGTCTGGGCCGACGTCGTGCAACGCCTCGAAGCGATCAAGACCGGAACCTACACGATCACGGAGGCCATCCACGGCATGCCGGGGACCCCGGAAGGATATGTGACCCATAAGACACAGGACGTCACGCTCTCGTACGAACAAAACGCCGTACGGATCGATTCATCGTTACAGGTCCCCGGTGGGACGAGGAAAATGCAAACGTACATCCTCTTCGACAAGAGCGCCCTCTACACGGTCATCCCGGCCCAGAAGAAGTACTTCAAGGTGACGATCAGCGACGAACAAATGCAAAAGATGAGCGAGGAAAACGGCGACCCGGCCACCATCCTCAAGGCCATGCTCGAACACGATTACACCGAACTGGGACGTCAGCGTATCGACGGTGTCTGGGCCAGGGGCATCGAGGTCTCCGATCCCAAACTGGGAACAAAGATGGGCGCTTCCATCAGCGGTGGAATATACGATGAGACGACCGTTCAGCTTTGGGTGGATGAGAAAACCGAACTGCCCATGCGCATCAACGCCACGGGATCGTCCAAAGACGGTAAGGCGTCGATGGACGTCGTCTATGACCATTTTCAGTGGGATATCGACATCGATCCGGCCCAGCTCACACCCGAGATTCCGGATGACTATGAGCTTATGGCACAGGGAACCTGGGAGACAGGCAACGAAGGCGAGGAGATCATCGAGGTCCTTCGGTTGTTCGTCGAGTTCGCCGACGGCCAGTATCCGGCCAGCCTGAAAACGATGACGGTGGCCAAAGCCATCACGCCGGCGCTTCAGAAGAAATTCCCGCGCGGCTCGGCCAAACCCAGCAAGGAACTGATCGCCAGGCTCATGAAGGTGGATATGATCGGCACGATGTACACCACCCTCGAAAAAGACGGCAAGGAGCCGGCCTATTATGGCGACCGAGTCTCAGCCGAGTCCCCCGAAGCCGTGCTGTTCCGCTGGAAGACTGACGAGAACACCTACCGCGTCGTCTTCGGCGACCTGAGCACAAAAGACGTCACACCCGCCGAACTGGCCGAACTGGAAGCCGCACTGCCCGAACCCCAACAAGATTGATCGACCGATAGCCCGGTCGGAGGACACAATGGCCGGAAGACCAAAGGGAGACAGGCAAAACATGATTTGCACAATATTGCCTGTCTCCTTATTCTCTCAGAAAATCCCTCTGAAACAGCACAAACCTATCAACGTGAAATATCTAATGTCTGGACGCTCCGGCTGACCAGGAAGATGCCAAAAGGTCTGCTATAATCCCATAGATGATCCCAAATATACAATGGACCACGGCAAGAAGGATGCGCCCCTCACACAAGAACACAAGGCTCCAAAGAAGGCTGAATAGAATCCCCAGCAAACCCCCTCTCACCCAGGGCCTCAGGCGTATAGAGCCGCAGAAACCAATCGATAAGCCGATAAGGAGCCGTTCATAGAATATCGACAGGGCCATTCCCAACGGATTGTCCCCCATTCTTCTCATAACAAAAATGAAGCACAGCACGCCCCCGGCCGTGCAAACCAGGATGGACATCATCAACCGCTTAGTCAGTACGCTATAGTTCATATCTCTCTCATTCATCCTATAGCCTCTTTTATTACGATTTATATCAATATCAAGAACTCGTTTCGATCGATTTAGGTGCAGGTCATTCAGTTCGACAGATTATAGAAGTCCTGTGATAATCTGTGCTGCTTTCTTAGCGCCATTCACCGGTATTGATTCATAGTCAACCTTTTTGCCTATGTTTGCAATGATCGTCTCTGCCAAGCAGGTTGGGGTGGTTTCATGAAAATTCATCTTGATGCCAGCCCGATGTCTATTGAGTCTCTCTGCAATATGCACTTGCTGCTCAAAATGACCTTCAAGAGGAAAATATAAAAACGGCCTCCTCAGAGCCGTCAATTCTGTTGTTGTAGTACCGCCTCCCTGGACAATAGACAGATCGCTTGCAGCCAGGTACTTATAGAGTGCAGGAACATATCCTCGCATCTCGATTCCCTCTGGTACGTCCAGCGACTTCGGATTAAGGCGCGGCCCGCAGACGAGAACCATGTGTATATTAGGAATTTTTTCTCTAATGATGGGATATGTCCGAGTACACAATTGAAGAAGCTCTCCACCGACCGCAGTGCCTCCTATCGAGCAAACGATCAAGGGCTTGCTGCCATAACCCAATTCTGCCTTGATCTGAAGTTGATCGGCGTATTCTTCCGGGGTGAAAGGAAGCACATAACCAACAAATTCGCAATAGTCCTGAGCAACTTCTCTTGCATTCGGTAATAGAAAACCAAGCTTCCTGTCTGGGATGTCCTCCGGTTCACCAATAAACATGGCTGAAAAGCCCTGTCTTGACTTATAACGCTTGGTCTTAGCCCATTGTCTATTCCATAGATAGTTAATAAGTCTCTCCACCGGGCTCCAACTCATAGAGACATTTCCAAAAAAGTCATAGATCATGATGAAATGAGCGTTTGTTTTTACAGAGCCTTTGCCGATGGCCATTGATATCTCATAGGCCTCATCGGCGATAATCAAATCAAATGTGTGACGATTCATAATGGCTCGAAAAGCAGTCACGTTCTTCTTCCAGGCACCTATCGCATGAGATAGATACTTCAGTAGATTCAGCCTAAAGCCATCGTCTGCTGCATCTTCCGCCGAAGCCGTATCGTCAGCAAGCATTGCCGCTTCGGATAGAAGTCGTTCGCCGGCCTCTTCCAAGACTGCATTTGCCGGAGGGGCCGCCAGCCAGAATAGTTCCACAGAAGGAATTTGCTTACGGAGTTCCGTGGCTATCGCCATATCCCTTACGGCGTGTCCCAAACCTATTGATCCACTAACAAAGAGGATTCTCTTAGTGTCCATCGATCACCTCATGCACCGCAATATAAATATCCTGGCAACGACCATATCAAGGCCATAAACGTGCGCTCCTTAATCGCCAAATCTCCTAAATCATTCCATGAACTTTATTTACAATGAGTATCAACGATAGTAAATGGTCATTCTCCTGAAATAACAAAAATGATAAAGGAAATTCTCCTTGACTAAGCGCCAAATTATACTATATATTATGAATATAAAGCACGTATGTTTTTGAGGGCTTAAGGCAGTGTCGCTGTCGCTCCTCAAAAGCTCTTGCTTTCCAATTCAACGGTTTTTATGGGGCCATTGAAGAAAGGAGGTGGTGCCCTGCCTTACTGAAGACTCATCCCTGGTGGGTGAGACTGGAATGTCATGAGCGTACAGCACGATCAGCCGTTTTTTATCAACTTTTCTTCATTTTAAAGGAGGATTGCTATGTGCAGCAAATGGTCTTATCTCTTTACTTTTGTCCTGGTGTTGGGTTTGGTTGCGGGCGTGGCCAGCGGCTTGGACATCAAGGTCAACTTTATGCAGGAAAACGGAGAGATCCCGCCGGGCTACCTGCCGGACTATGGGAAGGTCTTCGGACCCCAGGAGGACAGCCCCTTTCAGTACGGCTGGGATCGGGACATCACGGGCGATGCCCGCGATCGCGGCAGCGGTAATGCACCGGACCAGCGTTATGATACGCTGCTCCACTTGCAGAAAGGCGCCAACGCGATATGGGAAATCGAGGTGCCCAACGGCAATTACACCGTCTTTATGGTCTGCGGCGATCCCGGATACACCGACCAGCTCAATAATATGGATGTGGAAGGTGTGGTCGCTGCGGATCCGGACGGAATGGCCGGGGCCGGCTTCGACTTCGATGAGTGGGAGCTGATCGTCACCGTATCGGACGGCCGTTTGACCATTCAGCCGGCGGCGGACGCGGGCAATGCCAAAATCTGTTTCGTGGACATTA
>Ga0180431_10008653_pt1 | contig 11646 bp, 10 predicted proteins | sample SS_ome_11_FD_132459 | JGI IMG/M metagenome (GOLD analysis project Ga0180431, IMG submission 132459) | Hypersaline lake sediment archaeal communities from the Salton Sea, California, USA - SS_1_MS_1 metaG | ecosystem: Environmental > Aquatic > Non-marine Saline and Alkaline > Hypersaline >...
ACAGGAAATTTCCAATTTAAATGTAAGCTTTCGTATAAAATAAAAGATGGAGAAAAAACGGAATTAATGAGAGATGTATCTCTTTCAGGAATGATCCTTGAAACACTTAACAAAATATCTGCGATTGGGAACACTATAAGTTTTAGCGATGGAATGTGCGGTAAGGGAGGTCAAAGCGTAAGAGTTTGTGATGGAGGTCCATATATTCGTATTGAAGATATATTGGTTGGAGGTTTGAATTAAAATGCTCGAAAAAAAGGATTATTACAGTTTAGTTAATTATGGATTAAGATTACTCGATAAATTTAATGGTGACATTAAATGTGGAGAATTTTTCCTTGAAAAATCTAAATATGTAAACATTGAGATTAGTGAAAATTCAATTAAAAACAGTGAGATAGGGAGCGATAATGGTATTTCAATAAGAGTTATTGACACAAGAGGATCCTTGGGTTTTTCTTTTACTAATAAATTAGAGAAGAAGTCGATTGAAAAGATGGTTAAAATCGCCGTAAAAATGATGAAATCGGGCACGAAAGACACTGACTTTAAAGATCTCCCTTCTAAATACGATAAATATCCAAGTGTTAAAGGTTTATATGATGCTGAATTGAAAAACATGCAGATTGAAGACACGATCAAATACGTGGAAGATATGATTAAAATTTGTAAAGAAGATGATAAAGCTATCTCCCAATCGGCTGATTTTTCTTCGAGTTATTCTAAAATCATCATCCTGAATACGAATGGATTAGAAGCAATTTCAAAAGAAACCGATTGTCAAATATCTTCAGAAATAATTGTTAAAGACAAAGTTAGTAAAGAAACTTCTTCTGGGTATGAATGGCAATCTGAAAGAAATTTGAATAAGATCAACGCAATAGAAATAGCACGAGACGCCTTAAAAAACGCTAAAAGTAACTTAAACAGAAAGAAAATAAAAAATATGAGGGTCCCCTTGATTCTAACACCGTGGGGTACGGTTAGCCTGATTTTAAGATCGATTACCGCAGCAATCAACGCCGAAACTTACCAATACAATAGAAGTTTTCTCGTGGGTAAGCGTGGGGAAATCATTGGTTCAAAGTTGTTAAATATAAACGACAATGCTTTAATTGATGGTGCTACAGGATCAGCATCGTTTGACGGAGAAGGTCATCCATGTAAAAACAAAAAAATTATTGAAAATGGAAAATTCTTGAGTTCTGGATTATTACATAATACATATACTGCAGGAAAAGAGGGAGTTGAAAGCACAGGAAACGCATATCGTAAGTCGTATACCGATATCCCCTCAATATCCAACACAAATTGTATTTTATCGTCTGGGGGCTTCTCAAAAGAAGAGATCTTTAAAGATATAAAGAAGGGAATATTATTAGATTATACGGGAGATTCACCTAACATTTCAACTGGAGATTTTTCCGGGCTAATATTACATGGTAATCTAATAAAAAACGGTGAATTAGTACATCCTTTAAATGAGACGATGCTAGCTATAAATCTTTTGGATTTATTTAAAAACATTGACGCGGTATCACAAGAATTTAAAATATATGGCTCATATAAAGCCCCATACGTGAGGATCAAGGATGTTCAGATTCTAGGAGGCGTCAATTAAGGCTTCACATCTACTCTTAACCATAAATGGGTCCAATATTTTTCTTGGTTATCCGCAATAATTTCCCATAACTCTAAGATGATCATTTGGTTTTCTCCAATCTTATAGAACGTAATATTTAGCTTGTTAGAATTCCAAGATTGACCATGAGATAGTGTAATATTGCCTATTGTGATATTTATAAATGCTCCTGAATTAGGCGAATGCAGACTATTATTTATGATACTCCCATTACCAGTTAAGATCTTAACTCGAAATGTAAAATCTCGATTTAGAGAATTATTAACACTGAAACTAAAATTTATTGCTTGTCCTATACTGACATTTTCAATATAGTTTCCTGCTTTCCATTCTCCATCACTAGGATCTTGATGTAAAACACCAAACTGGAGGAATCCCTCTTCAGGAGTCAAAATAAAAAATATTACAAAAGCTCCAACTACGATTATGCCAAAGAATAAGCAAACTGTAACCAATTTTTCAAATTGCTTGTTACTTACTTCTAGATTAGATTTTTTCTTGTTCTTTATACCTTCACTCATTATCCTTAAACCAATTGATAGTTTTTTTCAAACCTTCTTTCAAGGATGTAGTCGGTTCCCAGTTAAGGATCTCTTTTGCCTTTGTTAAGATAGGACATCGCCGCACGGGATCATCAATAGGTAATGGCTTAAATACAATTTTTGAATTGGAATTTGTTAATTCAATGATGATTTTCGCCAATTCTAGAATTGTAAATTCTTTATCGTTTCCCATATTAATAACTTCTCCAATTGCGTTGTCCTTGTATACACACTTTAAAAATCCCTCGATCTCATCAACAACATAAGTAAACGAGCGCGTTTGCGATCCATTTCCAAAAACTGTAATATCCATGTCGTTCAGTGCTTGATGGACGAAGTTTGGAATAACCCTGCCAAATTCAGGACCGTGTCGAATCCTTGGTCCAGAAGTATTGAATATTCTTACAATTTTAGTCCTTATATTGTGTTGAAGTTCGTACGCTTTAATAAACGCCTCTCCCGCTCGCTTTGACTCGTCATAACAACTTCGGGGACCCACAGGGTTTACATGTCCGAAATAGCTTTCGGAAGTAGGAACCGCTTCTGCGGGAGGATTTCCATAGACTTCCGATGTGCTCGTATAGAAAAAAAGAGCATTGTGTGCTTTGGTTATGCCTAAGGCGATCATCGTTCCGAGAGTGTTGCTTTTTAAAATGGGAATTGGGAATTGCTGAAATTCAAAGGGAGATGCTCTACTTGCCATGTGCATGACAATATCTATCTTTTTAATATCTCCTACGCAGATTCCTGTTGGATGATGAGTTATACCAAAAAATATTGGATTCGAGATGTCATGGTTAATGAATCTAAAATTTTCTTGTTCCATTAGATGGGATATATTCTCAAATTGACCAGAAGATAAATTATCCAAACAGATGCAATAAGCTCCTTGCTTAACTAAAACGTCACATACCCATGAACCAAGGAAACCCGCTCCTCCCGTTATCAAAAAAGTCTTTCCCTTAAAAGAAATGTTTTCTTTCTCGAGCCGTTTTATAATTTCTTGAATATCTATATTAATATCATAGTTCATAATGATTCCCTATTAACAATTATCATTCTATATTTGAATCTATATTGTAAGAAAAATATTCTTTTCGATTTATCTTTTATTAAAATTCCTCTGTCTGATGATAAAATAACCTTTTCAATTAAAAAAAAAGAATTAGCTATTACAATAGGAACGATATTAACCAGGATTAATTACTAACAGAAACAAGGATTATTGTGTCTTACTCCCGCAATATTGACAAAACTTCAACTCTTTTGGGTAGAGCTTATCGCAACTTGGGCACTTCTTTAATGAACTTTTTAGAATTTCGCGCCCTAGCATTTCAAAAGCTTTTTCAACATTTTCTCCCGTTTTGGAAGAGGTACCAAGTATTTCCCCTTGAAACTTGTATTTTTCGAATATTTCCTGTGCGTCTTCCTTCTTAATCTCTCGATGCTCTTCTAAATCTATTTTTGCTTCAAGAAGTAACTTTGTGTGAGGACCGTTTGGTACCGATGATATGACTTTAATCCAATCGTAAAGATCTGTTAAAGAATCTTTGTTTGTGATATCAAACAGCATTAATGCCCCAGATGCTCCAGACACGTATGAGGGTAATAGGAGACGAAATTTTTTTTCACCAGCGAAGTCCCAAATATTTAAAAGAATCTCTGTGCCATCAACAGTAATTTTTTTTGTTTCAAAATCGACGCCAATTGTCGAGAGCGTCGATTTATCGAATTTTCCAGTTGCGTATCGCCTAATAAGCGATGTTTTTCCCACATTTTTCGCACCAGCTACTACTACTTTAAATTTTATCAATTTTTATCTCCTACCAATAATTTCATATTTCAATTTGTATTATTCAATTATATTATTAATATAGCTATTAATGTTAAAAATGTTTTTTGTCTCATACGATTTTAACAAAAAAGAGAAGATAAGAAATATAAAAAAGGTTTTTGACTTTGATCAATGTATTTAGCCCGAATACTCGATTTTTCCTTCTAGACGAATGTCTCTCGATGAACTTCCAATAAGAATGCTAAAAATTCCTTTTTCAGCTTTCCAACAATTTTCTTTTTGGTCGTAAAAGGATAAGTCCTCTTCTCCTAATTTAAACGATATTGCTTGTTTTTTACCAGGTTCGATGAAAACTTTCTTAAAACCTTTAAGTTCCTTGAGTGGTCTTTCAACACTGCATTCGACATCTTGCACATATAGTTGTACTACTTCTGCTCCTGCACGATTACCAGAATTTGTAATATCAACTGAAATAGAAAAATTTTCGCCTCTGGACACCTTATCTTTATCAATTTTGAGATTCTCGTAAATAAAACTCGTATAAGATAGACCGTATCCAAAAGGATATAGCGGTTCAATGTTTTTTTTATCAAAATGGCGATATCCTACGAATATATCTTCCTCATATTTCACATCCAAATCTTTGATTATTTGACCAGGTGAATCATCAAGCGTTTTTGGGAAGGTTATCGGAAGTTTCCCACTAGGATTCACATCTCCAAAAAGAATTGATGCTAGCGCTCGGCCTCCTTCCATTCCAGGGTACCACGCTTCAATTAAAGCAGGTACTTTATCAACCCAATCCATGGCAATTGGACTTCCATTGATTAAAATTACTATTGTATTGGGATTTTCTTGAACACTTTTTAATACATTGTTGATTTGAATACTGGTGAGATTAAATCTTCTCCTATCCATCCCTTCAGAATCTTTACTTGGTTTATGATTAAGTCCTGTAACATAAATCACTATATCTGCTTCTGACGGTGAATTGACTAATTCTACTTTTCCCTTACACTTTTCTTTTATTCCTTCTAATGGCGTGATATCATATGGCGGGCGTACTCTAGAACTTCCTCCCCCATCAGACATTTTTTCATCGGCGTTAGGCCCAATTACCGCAACTTTTTTCAAAGAATTGATATTAAGTGGGAGGAAATTGCTATGGTTTTTTAGTAAGACGATACCTTCCTCCGCAATTTGACGAGCTATTGTCTGATGTTCGGGAGTATTCCTGCTACCTGGAGGGAGCGTTTTAGGCTCGTCAAAAATTCCGGTAAGGAACATGACGCGTAAGATTCTTTTGACATTATCATTTAATGTCTCTTCAGTAAATTTTCCCTCATCAAAAGCTTTTTTCACCGCTTTCGGCTTGTATTTGAGAGGTGATGGCATCTCAAGAGATAATCCCGCATTCATACATCCTTCCAAAGAACAGTGAGCTGTCGCTCCCCAGTCAGAAACCACATAACCCCTGAATCCCCATTCATCCATTAACCTTTCTTTTAAAAGATTCATACTCTCAGAACCATAAATTCCATTTACTTTATTATAACAGCTCATAAATGACCACGCATCTGCTTCTTTAACAGTTGCCTTAAAAGCTGGAAGATAGATCTCTTGGAGCGCTCTTTCGCTCACGATTGAGTTGCACGTAAATCTATTTGTTTCTTGGTTATTACAAATAAAATGCTTCACGCAAGCCGAGATTCTCTGGCTTTGTATCCCTTTTACATAAGCAACCGCTATTATTTTATTAAGATATGGGTCTTCAGTTTGATATTCAAAATTTCTTCCACAAAGAGGTGCTCTTTGTATGTTGACTCCTGGACCAAGCAGCATGTGATATCCTATATCCCTAACCTCTTGTCCTACTGCAATGCCAAATTTTTTTGAAAGTTCAGGATTCCAGGTTGCAGCCCTGCAAATTCCTACTGGAAAGTACGTACATTCTTGTTCCATCGAAGAATGTGGTCCTATTCCATGTGGACCATCTGTCATTTTTAGATGAGGTATCCCAAGTCTTTTTATTGGCTTAGTATAGAATATCTTTCTTCCTGCTATTAGCATTATTTTTTCTCTTAACTCTAACCGACTTAAAAGATCTTCCACCCTCTGTTCAAGCTCCAAGTCTCCATTCATAAATGGTAACTTTGCTAATTCCTCTTCAGAATATTCTTCAGGCATGTATTCAAATCATCCTATTCTAACTATTTCAATAATGAATCATAACGTATTAGATAAAAAAAATATGTTACTCTTTTTTTTTTTTAAAGAATTAGGAATTATTTTTATACTTATATCTACTGATTTTATAAATCTCTTGGGCAATTTTCTTGCCGATATTATTAATTTTCGTCATATCTGGGATGTCTGAGTTAAAGAGATTCTGCAATGTTTTAAACTCGCTCAATAAATTTTGCGCTCTTAGAGAATTAACTCCAGGAATTCCTGCAACAATATATTCTAACAATCGGGAGGTTTCGATTGGCGCTTTTTCGAACCTTAAATTGATCTTATTCTTAGTTTTTGTTTGCTCCTTTTTTGTCAACTGAAATAAGAACATGGCCGTATCTCTTGGATCTTTAGTCTTGAACACATTGACACCCAAGTTTAGAATTATTGAAGTTATGGCCCCGTATAAAGCGTTATGGCTAATATTAGTGTTTTGGAAAGGGTCTCCTTCTAAAACTAAGATGCTTCTCTCGAAATTAGTAGTTAATTCTAATAATTCGTTAAATAATCTTCCATCTTTAATGGAATCATTAAAATCTTGAGCAGATTTTCTTTCAATTCCAACTCTTTCGGAAATTACATAATCTGCGACTATTAATTGCTCCAACCTAAGAGTAACACCCATTAATGATAATATCCTGACAACTGGAGAAGCAGTTTCACGAGTATCGCACAAGATCTCAAAATCTCCTGCGCCTTCAATTTTTTGAATAGCCTCATATTCTTCCGATTTATTCTCTTTTGTATTTTCCGAATCGTTTTTCGCTTGCGATACAAAATTTAACAGATTTGATTGACCTAATTTGGATTTACTTTCATCACCCTTTATTTTGTTAAGACTTTGCTTCATTGCTTTTTCCTTCGCTTTTTCTGCCCAATAATATCCCTCGTCGCGTGTATTTTCTGCCATTAATATAAATACTTTTCCCTCTTTTTTTCTTCCAGTTCTACCACGGCGTTGAATGGAGCGTATTGCGCTAGGAACGACGTCGTAGAAGACTACTAAATCGCATTCTGCAATATCCAACCCTTCTTCAGCTACACTTGTTCCGATCAAAGTATTGTATATTCCATCTTTAAATTCTTCGAGGAGTCTAACTTGCTCTTTTTGAGTCAAACCCTTGTCAGAACCTTTCTTTGCCTGCCCCACGAATTTATGAGCCCTAATAACATTGTCATCTTTAAATACTCTAACAATATTATTAACCGAATCTCTAAAATGGCAAAAAACCAGTATTCTGGATTTTTCATTTTCACTAATTTGAGATTGTAATATTTCCTTCAGTTTCTCGATCTTTGGGTGTATGACGCCTTTTAACTGGAGGGAAAAAGTCAACTCACGCACTCGCTTGAAATCCTTATCGGCAAGTAATTCTTTTAATGACTTGTTAGCAGTATTTTTTTTTATTTTTTCTTCATTTTTTTCCATATAATCCTTTAATGCGTTGATTCCTTGCGTTTCTATGAGTTCAGTCATATGAGATAATCGAATTGCGTTGGCAGCTAGCTTTTTTGCGTAAAACATTTCAAATTTCTCGTTGCTATCTCTTGCCATGGAAATTCTTCGATTGATTACATTGTTTACTTGTAATATATCCTTGCGATTAATTTTGCTAATGTCGTGAGAATTGATTAGGTCGCATTGCTTGAGGTATTTATAACAAGTTTTTAATTTTTCATCTAACACTTTTTTAATCTCTAAAAATTCCTTTGGAAGCTTTATCTTGATCCATTCGTTATCTACGGCATGTATGTATGGTTTTACATCTGCGTCTTTCTCAGTTCTGATTTCTAAATGTTCGATAAACAAATTTTGTTTTATCTCGTTAATTTTTTCTACAGTTGAACCTGGACTAGCCGTGAGACCCAAGATCTGCGGTGAAGAGGCGGTCTCTACATATTTCTTAGCAATAAAGCAATATGCGTAGTCCCCTACTGCTCGATGACATTCGTCAAAAATTAGTAGCGATATATCGTTTATTGAATATTGATCAGTTATAATGTCGTTCTGGAACGTTTGAGGGGTCATGAATGCGATTTTTAAATCTGACCACATATCCTTTCTCGTTTCTGGTGAGATGGTGCCCGTAATAGGTTTGAGAGAATCCGAAGGAATTGATGTGAGTTCATGGAACGATTTATAATGCTGCTCGACCAAGGGTTTGGTAGGAGCTAAAAATACGACTTTAGAATCTGGTTTTTCAGTCAATTTTTGTACAGCAAGCATCAAAGCAATGATGGTTTTTCCCAATCCAGTTGGAATTACGACTAATGAGTTTTTATTTAAACAATTAATGAAAATATTCTCTTGATAAGCTCGCCGAATTATTAGATCCCGTTTAACTAATGGATGAGTGATAAATTCGTTGTTAGTCGATACTTAAATCACCAGAAGAAATATACTCTTCCTTTTAACACTATATACAAGGAATTGTTATAAATCACAAGAGTCTAAGGAATCTCTTAAATAATATTAATACCTTTTTAATAAAAATAGATGGAAAGAAGTTTTAATTCTTCAAGGAAAATGAATAATATCGTATGAATTAATCATGCATGTGATATTCTTCTAATTAATTTCCGGTTTCGTGATTTTTTTTTGCTGCCTTCGCTAATTCGTTTTTTTCGAGTAAAACTATAAATGCATTATTCATTGCATTTACTTTAACTTTAATCTCTTCAAAACGATACAACTCTAATAATCTGCGAATTATTTATTAAATTATTTATTTATTATAAGAAAAATTTAATTCTTGATATTCATTATTTTTTGTATGAAAAAGCGCGGATGGTTTAGCCTGGCTATAACGACACGCTCACACCGTGTAAAATCACGATAACCAAGTCGTGACTCTCGAAGGTCGGGGGTTCGAATTGAAGAAACAAATCGTTTCCTCAGGAAATTCCCCCTCTGCGCACCATTTAAGCATATTTTTATACTTATTGGGACGAAATTATATGGGCTTTTGCCAAATACTTGTGTAAAAGCATGTGTATTAAAAGAACTGATAAAACAATCATTTTTCGAGAATTAAATTCTTCAATGCAAACTATTATCTATACCATCTATATCGAGTTAATTCCTAAAAACCATAAAAATTATATTCTATAGTACATTCCACTTTATAATTACTTATTTTTTGGATAGATTTACCGTGTCGAGCTTCTTAGAATCACGAGAGTTAAGAAAAAAATATAGAAAAGTCATGAAATACTTGAGAGAAATACCAAAGTATCGCAAGACTTTAGATGAAAACGTTGAAGTAAATATTGATAAGGAGATAGGTTCAATTTTCCTCACGAGATACGAAAAAGCAAGAATCGTGGGAGCTAGAGCTCTTCAAATTAGTTTTGGAGCGCCTATCCTAGTTGATAAACCAACAAATCTGATAGATCCAATCAAGATAGCTCAGCTAGAGTTAAAATCAAAAATTCTACCATTAACGATTAGAAGAGAATATCCTTCTGGCGAATACGCAGATATCCCTATAAATAATTTGATCTTGAAAAAAGATTAAAACTAAGTTTTTTTATTGAATGCGATATTTGCCCCTTTCAGTAAGAAAATAAACCATGTTCTCATTAACTTGTTCCGCTTGAATATAACCTTTATCAATGAGGTTTTCGAGTATTTCTTCTAACTCCGCTTTTTTTAACCCCTCGATACCCAAGGGGATTCTACTCTGGTTAACTATTATCGCAATACGCGATAAAAACAATCTCTTACCCATGAACGACTCGAGCACGGTGATCTCGTTGTTTGTCAATTTCTCAAATTGATCGTGTTCTAACACTTGTTGCTTCAATGTTTGCGCGAGATCTTTCGTTTCTTTACTAACTTCTTGCTTTTTTACCTCCACGTGCTTGAGTTCAACAATATCCTTAGCCACGGGTTGTTTTTTACCTTGAGCCATCTGTTCGAGGTAAGATCTCATCTTTTCCTTGCTTTCCTCTCCTTTTTCTGAACGCTTGTTTTTTTCATTCTCCATAATAATACAATAGACAACATGATTATTAAAAAATATCTTTATGGAAATACTTGCATAACTCGGGACAATTAAATACATGGAATATATATATTAATTTAATGAAAAAGCTCTTAGAGATTAAAATTAAGGATCGCGACGACCTTAAAATTATCTTCAGACACGTGAAAAAATCCGATATTGACGGCGTTTGGAATAATTTCAATGAAGTTTTAGAAGAAGGCATTTACCTCCCGGTTTTATCGCCTGTAAGATCTGAGTGGGAAAAAACATCGTGGTTTGAAAATATCAAAAAGGAAAATGAATTATGCATCGTGGCTGTAAGTCCTAATTATAAAAATCCTCACGATATCTTAGGGCAATGTGAAATTTCCAATTTAGAATGGGAAGCTGCTGCTCACGTGGGTAGTCTGGGGGTTATTGTAAAAAAAGGATTTCGTGATTTAGGTATTGGCAGAAATTTAATAGATCTTGCTATTAAAGAATCTAAACGAGTTAATCATAAAGAAAAAATTATTCTGTCGTGTTTTTCATCAAATGAGCGAGGTTTGCATCTTTACGAAAGCATGGGTTTCAAACGCATTGGATTAAGAAAAAATCAATTTTATCTCAATTCTATTTATTACGACGAGGTTATGATGGAGCTTTCAATTGAAGAGTATTTAAAGGAAGCATGAAATGTTTACTTAATAGTTATTAAACTATGTTAAAAGGATTGTAATAAAACTAATTTACACCAATAATTTATCTAGGAAATTTTTTTATTGAACCTTATCTTATTAAATTTAATAGAAGGTTATGAGAATTTCCTACGAGCATTCATAATGTTAAAATATAAAATTGTATTAGCAGGGGCGAAAAATGTTGGAAAATCTAGTCTAATTGCCAGATTTTGCGACAATGTGTTTAATGAAGAAATGATGGATACCATAGGCGTGGCCTTTAAAAGAAAAAAAATGATCGTAGACGAGAACCGAGAATTAGATTTAACAATCTGGGATTTTGGAGGCGAAGAAAAATATCGATTCTTGTTTCCTTCTTACGTGAACGGTGCTGCTGCGGCATTGATTCTATTTGATACCACTCGAAAGGAAACTTTAGAAGATGTTGAAAATTGGGTGAATATCGTGGATGAAAATGCCGATGAAAACATAGTAAAAATCTTAATTGCTACAAAAATCGATTTAAAAGAGGAGAGGCAAATTTCCATTGAAGATGCAAAAGAACTGTGTAAAAAATATGGGTGTTATGAAAGCGATGCACCAATAGGAACATCTTCAAAAACGGGAGAAAACGTGGAGAAAGCCTTTCGAAAAGCTGCAGAAGCAATCATGAATGCAAGATTACAAAGGTGCTCTAATTGCGGTGAGATTTTTGCTAAGAAATTAAAAATCTGCAATTACTGCGGTGCCGACGCAGAGATTAAAACAGTTCAAATATAATTCT
>Ga0180431_10008654_pt1 | contig 11646 bp, 11 predicted proteins | sample SS_ome_11_FD_132459 | JGI IMG/M metagenome (GOLD analysis project Ga0180431, IMG submission 132459) | Hypersaline lake sediment archaeal communities from the Salton Sea, California, USA - SS_1_MS_1 metaG | ecosystem: Environmental > Aquatic > Non-marine Saline and Alkaline > Hypersaline >...
AATATAATATATAAAATTTCTAATTGTGAGTTAAATAAATTTAAAGGAGCGAAAAGCCATTCTGCAGTGTTTATTAGAAAAATCAATATTATGATGTTCCCAAAATATACTTTTATTATTCCTTAAATATTAAATTTCTAAAGCGTAATTTTAGTTAAACCATGTGTAAGATTTATGGTCTGTAATTAACAGTGTTTTAAAATTAATCCATATCAAAATGAAAACTTTAATCACTTTTTTATTAACATTAATTCTTTTTTTTGCTTTACAATCAAACTCCATTTCACAAATAGATTCAACTAATCAAACAGATTCTGTAATTTATCAAACTGATGAAATCATTGTTACAGGAACCAGGACTTATAAGAAAATAATAGATATACCATATTCAGTTCAGCGAATAAACCAGAGTCAGTTTAAACTCAATAGAAAAATTGGGGTAAACGATATTTTAGGAACGATACCCGGTCTTTTCTTACAATCGAGGTACGGAAACCACGATGTTAGGATTTCTATTCGGGGTTTCGGAAGTAGGTCGAACACTGGAATAAGAGGTGTAAGGATTTTACTTGACGGAATTCCTGAATCCGAGCCTGATGGACAAACGAGAATTGAGGCTATAGATTTCAATTCCATTGGACAAATAGAGGTCGTAAAAGGTAATTCTTCTTCATTGTATACGAATGCCCCGGGTGGTGTTATTAATTTCTTAAACGATATTCAATTTGATAGATCGTTTGCTATTAATTTTAACGATTTCGGTTCGTTTGGTTTGAGAAGAAACGGCTTGAAAGCAGGTGTGAGGACCGATGATTATGGATTTTTGATGACTTATAGTTATCACAATTTTGATGGTTACAGGGAACATAGTGAAGACTACTGGCACATTTTAAATACTGTTCTTGAATCTACTCCCGGCGATGATTCAAGATTACAATTATATGGTTACTTCGTTTTAGGTTTGATCAGACTACCGGGTTCTTTAACTAAGGAGGAGTTCGAACAAGATCCCTGGCAAGCAGATAGCGTACAGGTCTCCAGAGATAAGAGAAGAGTTTCAAATAAGGGGAGATTCGGTGTGAGGTTTAATACATATTTCGGAAAGAAAAATAATAACGAATTTGAAATAACTGGTTATGGTACAATTAAATATTTCGAAAGGACTTCGAAAGAATATAGGATTATTAACCGCTATGGAATAGGTTCTAGTTTCAGAGTCGTTAATCACAGTAAGATATTTGGAAAAGAAAATGAATTTTCTGTTGGGGGAGACCTTTTATATCAAGCAGGACCTATTGAATATTATAATAACATTAACGGTAAAAAAGGAGACATTTTAAGCAAGAGTATTGAAGGGACAATTGCCAACACGGGATTTTATTTTCAAAACTCTTTCAACATAATCAAAGGCAAACTTGATTTACTTGTTACGGGAAGATATGACAAGGTTATATTCGATGAAAGAAATCTTACCTTTGAAGTTCAAAATTCAGTAAGGAGGTTTAAAGCTTTTACACCCAAGGCAGCTTTAAATTATAAATTTACTCCTTCAATTGCTGCATATACTTCTTATGGACTTAGTTTTGATAGTCCAGCCGGTAATGAATTAGATAATCCTCCTACAAGTACTGACCCGAATGTATTATTAAATCCTGACCTTGATCCTCAGAAATCGAAAAACTTTGAGTTGGGGATAAAGGGTAATCTTGTATATAGAGGAACGAAGTTTTTTAATAATATTTATTTCGAAGGTACTTTCTTTAACAGTATTATTGAGGATGAGATCGTTCCTTTCGAAGTCTTTGGTGATGTGTTCTTTAGAAACTCTGCTAAAACAAACAGAACAGGTCTTGAAATAGGCGGGGACGTTGAGATTGTCAAAGGTTTGAAATTTAAAGCAGCTTACACTTTTTCTCATTTTAAATATGATGAATACATTGCAAGAACGATTGAGTTTGATACGGCAAGTAATATTGTCATAGAAGATAGAGATTTCTCAGGTAATATTGTTCCGAGTGTACCAAAGCATAATCTTGTTCTTGACCTCTCATACCAGTATCAATTTAACGATAACGTAACTGCTTTCACTAAAGGACATTATTGGTATGTTAGTGATATGTTTGTTAATGATGGGAATACGGAAGAGACTAGTAGTTATAATATTTTCAATTCAGCTCTTGGATTGGATTTGAAGTTTAATAAATTTAACATTCTTATTGCTGGAGGAGTAAATAATATTTTTGATAAGGTGTATTCTGCATTTATAAATATTAATTCTGCAAAAAAGCAATATTATGAAGCAGGTGAGCCGAGGAGTTATTATGCGAATCTAAATATAGGATATACATTCTAATTAAAAATTTGAAATTTAAAAATAATATCTTTTGTTGCATTTAGGAGAGTTACTATAAACTGGTCTTTAAATAAATAAGGCTTTTGAAAATTTTATAAGAATAATGACTAATCTAAAAACAAAACTAATATTCACAATTATTATTTGTATTGTTGCTTATTTAATAATCGATAAGGAGATTATTAAAGCTGATAGTGATATAAATACAGATATTCAATTTGGCATAGGTCAAAACTTCAGGATATATCCGAGTGGTGTTCATCAAACGGAGCCTTTCATTGCTAAAGATCCTTCCAATCCACAGATATTGTTTACCGCTTGTAACACGCTGAATCCCACGTCAGCTTTCAGGAGTGAGGGTGTTTATACATCTACGAATGGTGGAACAAATTGGTTTGGAAGTGATACGTGCAAAGGAAGTCCAATTATTCTACATCAAGGTGATCCCGGTGTTGCTATCGATAAAAACGGAGATTTCATTTTACTAAGATTAGGATACCCTCAAGGATTGTATTCGCATTATTCAACTGATTTAGGTGTAACCTGGTCATCTCAAAGAACTATATCTATCAATCCTGAGGATTTAGACAGGGGAACGATTATGTCTGACGGGAATTCTTCAAGCAGCTATTATGGGAGAACTTATGTAACCTGGGTGAGATTTTCATCGCCTTTTCCTGCGTACTTTTCGTATACTGATAATATTGCCGGGAGTTGGTCATCACCTGCTCAGATTAACAATCCACCGCAGAGATGCCAGGGGGCAGAGATAGCAATGGCACCTAATGGAGTGGTGAATGTTTGCTGGGCGCAGGTAACAAATACATCACCTTTCACTGAGGATCGAGTAGGATTTGCTTCATCGGGCAACGGGGGTGCTAACTGGACGGTTTTGGAGAATGCATTCGATATGAACGGCATACAGGGAGTTCTTCCGGAAAAAGGGAACATCAGGGTGAACGGTTTGCCAAGGCTTGATGTTGATAAGACAGGCGGTACGCGTAACGGATGGATTTATATCGTAACCACACAAAAAAATCTCGCACCTGCGGGAACCGATCCCGATATTATTATGAATAAGTCAACAGATGGAGGTCAAACGTGGTCTTCAAGAGTAAGAGTAAACCAGGATCCTTTAAATGATGGCAAGATTCAATATTTCCCTACAGTGCACGTCGATGACAGCGGGGGAGTGAATGTCCTTTATTATGATGACAGGAATACAACGAGTGATTCTACGGGAGTATTTCTATCAAGGTCAACAGATGGGGGTAATACGTGGAAGGATATTGAGATGAGCGACCATAATTTCAAACCCACGCCGATAGGTGGTTTCGGGCAGGGTTACCAGGGTGATAATATTGCTTTGATGTCGACAAACAATAACCTGATTTCTGTCTGGATGGATAATTCAACCGGTGTTTATCAATTGTGGTCTGTCATTGCTGATATAAGTTCGCTTGGTATTCAAAGGATTGGTACGAACATACCGGACGGATTTAAACTTAAACAAAATTATCCAAACCCGTTTAACCCGACTACGACAATTCAATTACAAATACCTGTGAATGATTTCATAGAACTAAAGGTTTATGATATTTCAGGAAAAGAGGTTGCTGAGTTGGTGAAGCAAAAACTCAAAGCGGGTGTTTATGATGTAACATTCGATGCTTCCGGGCTTTCGTCGGGAGTGTATTTCTATACGCTGAGGTCTTCGGAGTTTGTGCAAACGAAGAAGATGCTGATGATAAAATAGTGCTAACTATTTTATCAGAAATCCGCCACTCGTTTTGGCGGGTTGTTGGTAAGATGATTTTTAGGTAACATCTGTAGTGCTGTCATTACATGGATTGACTTCTCCCAAAGGGACTCCTACGGAGCCGTGCACGGCACAAACCTTAATAAAAAATAGACAATCTTATTTCTGATTATTAAGAAGCCAGTTTGCAACTTCATTAGGCAAACCATACCATGCTGCAGGAGGTGGAGATACTCCAACAAATAATGAATCATTAGAGTCTAAAACAGCTTTTAAATAATCTCGAACTTCTGCAACCGTTTCTTCAGTATTTATCAAATAAGCAGATTCACCAAGTTTAGCCCAAAATCCAAATGATTTAATTTTATTAATTAAAGCATTATAATTCTGCCCTGGACTATGTAAATCGTATGATATAATTAATGTTCTTTTAATCATTTTAATTCATTTATTTGTTTAGCTATTTTTTCAATAAGTGATATACACTTTTTAGCATAAGTTTTCGTAATTGTATTTTCAGTTTTTGGAGGATTTTCATTTATATCAAAATCTCCTCGATGGACAATTATATGTCTCCTTTTTGTATAGTTATTCAATTCATTTTTCATATCATCTTCATTCAATTTTGCTTTTGATGCTATTGTCTTGAAAACATTCTTATATCCAACAATATTCATACACCTTTCAATACTATCGGTTCCTTGAAATATTTTCTTTTCATATTCTTCTTGTAAAATATCTTCGATTAATTGACGTATATTATTTTTTCTTACAGCATCAATAATTAAAGTGTGTTTCGGTTTTTCGGTTACTTCTCTAATTTTGTTTAGCAAGGGACCTGGTGGTTCTTTTGAATCATCTGATAATAAATCGCTAATTTTAGTGGTTATGAATTTACATATAAAAGCATCCATGGCTGATATTGCTAAAACGACCGCAGCGCGGTGAATATCACTTAAATATTTCTCGGGTTTGGCTTTTTTTCCATGAGCTAAATCGTGTATCTTTAAAAGATTTTTTGATCGTTGAATACTCTGAGAAAAAATATGAAAAGCAGGTGAACGTTGTATTTTACTTTTGCTTTTCAAATTTGGTTTTGTTTCTGATTTTAAAGAAGAAGCACTTTGTTTATTTTTGTTAATTTTACCGGAGATAGAAGTGAGTTGAATGTCTGATTTCTTATTTACTATTTTTGCCATTATAATTCATTTATAAATATTTAAAAGGCAACCCCTATTATAAGAAAGCTATAATCGGAATAGATCGGAAAGAAATAGAAGGTCGCCTTTTATTAAAATTTTTCACCTGCTCCAATTACTTTTTCTTTGTAGCTTTAATTACTATAAAAATAACATTTTTCTTTTTAAAAATAAACTCCTGTCTTTAATTCCCTTTTTAAGTGGTTGGATTCCTTGATTAAGCGGTGTGGTTACTAATCTAAGGCATGGCACCACCAGGCTTTGGCGTAGCACCCCAAATCTTTGGCGTGGCACCCTAAATCTTTGGCATAGCACCACTAAGCTTTGGCATGGTATCCCAAATCTTTGGCTTGGTACCCTAAATCTTTGGCATAGCACCACTAAGCTTTGGCATGGCACCCCAAATCTTTGGCGTGGCACCACTAAGCTTTGGCATAGCACCACTAAGCTTTGGCGTGGCTCCCTAAATCTTTGGCATGGCACCACTAAGCTTTGGCATAGCACCCCAAATCTTTGGCGTGGCACCCCAAATCTAAGGGATTGAACCACTAAGCTAAAGGATTGAATCCCCCGCATTAAGAATGCCGTTTTTTGCTTATTTTTAAGGATTTTACATATTTGTTATTATTTCATAATTGTAAAATTCACTTGACATTATATCATTTATGATATAAATTACCTGCAAGGAATAAACCTATAATCTACTAATAAAGGAGGTACCAAATGTCTTACATTCCAAATGCAGATTCAGAATTTAACGACTGGGTAAAGATTTTTGCAGAGTACATAAACCTAAACCATTTAGCTTTAGGACTTACAGTTGAACAAAACACTGACCTGCAAGCCTTGCTCGCAACCTGGATAGCCGATTATGATGCACACATTGCAGAGCAGGCAACTGCAACCTCATTCGTGGAAAAGAAAGACGATTCACGCAAATTCCTAGAAGATAAAGTAAGAGAATTAACGAACCTTATGCAGGCAAGCACTACAGTAACAGATGAACAAAAGGCTGCACTTCAAATAACTATTCGTAAAACCACAAAGACTCCAACGCCCGTTCCAACAACAAGACCGATAGGAATTATAGATAACAGAAACAGGCTGGAACATTCGATAAAGTTCGTAGATGAAGAAACTCCTAACAGTATTAAGAAACCCGATGGAATAAGAGGCTGTGAGATTTGGCATAAGGTGGACGGAGCGCCTCCTGTGGATGAAACGGAAGTCACATACGTTGCGTCAGATACAAGAACACCGTATATAGTACACTACGACGGTGCTGATGCAGGAAAGATGGTTCACTACATGCTCCGCTGGATAAACACGAGGAATGAACACGGTCCCTGGAGCGAAACAATTAGTACTACGGTTAGCGGGTAGTATAGATGATGAAAGTAACAAGTATTAGACTCCAAAAGTTGTAATGGCTTTTGGGGTCTTTTTTTATAGGGGGAAAATCAGGGATAAACTTTTGGATTCTTTTTTTATAAAGTTAAGTTTATTATATTAGCGGTCCTAACTATACTGAGTTATTGAATAGAGAACCAGTCTGCGATGGTCATCCAATGGAACAGGCAAGTAAAAACAGTTTGTAAAATTTTTAAAAATAAAATTCTTATAATAATGAAAGCGAAAGCAATCTGTTTATTAGCCGTCCTCACAATTATTACAACATTCTTCTTATCCTGTTCAAAAGATAGTCCGACAGGTATTCTGAACAATGTTAATTTCAAATATCCCTTTACGATTGGAAGCACGTGGTCTTACACTGAAGTTATTTCTTTGGGAAATGTAAGACCTGATTCGATAAAATACAAGATTGATACAACTACTCGTATTTCTACAAGTATAATTACAATTACGCATGATACCACTATAAATGGAGCACAAACACGCTGTTTCGCAGAAACTTTTACACAGGGTACAACGAATTGGTACAGCAGAGCTTATTACGCAAATTCTGACAGCGGACTTTTTCGTTACGGTTTTACTTATTCAGGCGGAGGTCTTTACTTGCCTTCCGGACCAAGCTCTAATATTAAATTCCTGTATAATGGCATTCTTTATAATGATCCAATGGAAATAATAATTTCTTTGGGAAAATTTTCTAATCCAACAAATATGTCTGCCGATACTGTTCCTATTATCCTTGATAATCCACCTGCAAATTGTATCAAATACCCGATAATATTAGGTACTGAATGGTTTTTCAAAAGATACGATAATAACTTATATGTTAATAAAAAATACATTGGCTATGAAAACATATTAGTTAATAACAATATGATTAGTTGTGTAAAAACGGAATTAAAAGTCTATGGGTCAGTATCTAGTTCAACTGATTATTTATATGATTATCATTCTGAATACGGTCAGATGAAAAGAGATTATTATTTTAAAGATGTTATCTTCACAAATGAACTTGGTATTTCAATAGGTCTTATGGATATACGTCATGTTGTCGATGTGACCTCGTATAATATAGTGGATCCTTAGAAGTTGTGTTTTTTTGTTGTGTTAGATAAATAGCATTTCCTCCGCTGTTGGTGCCTGCCCGGCTCTGACGGGTTCTCACCAAAAGCAAAATCATATAAGGTATAACACACCAAAGGTTCCCCGATGAATCGGGACTCTAAAGGAGCAGTCAGGCATACCGCTTGCGGACTGTCACCTGACTCTTCCGTGCATTAAATCGGAAACAGAATTAATCTTTTTTAATGTAAATATCTATTATATTTTTAGCTTCGTCTATAGTTTTATATTCTGCATTTGTAATATCACGCGAGCCCGCTATCATTGCAGAAAGTTTTTTTCCTTTTTGAGGACGATACAAACACAGAACTTTTTTATTATTTTCGATTGCTCTGCCAATTTCATATCCCACACCAAGTGAAGGTTTTGTAACTTCTGCAACAATAATATCAGATTGAAGAATCCATTCATAATCCCGATTGTGAATGGAAGTATCATCCTGAATATCTTCACCTGATATTTCCAGGCTTTTATCTCCAATATGTTCTGTCAAAACATCACCATGCGTTTTTAAATGTTCAATTATCTGTAAATATAAATCAACATCATCACGTCCACCACGTATCGAGCCTGCAAAATAAATTTTCATATTTTAATACAATAGTTTTACGATGTTACCAGATAAGGAAAGTAATTAAAAACTATCACTTTTAGTTAGTCTCATTTGATACCAAAATATATTTTAAGTATTTTTATAAAAATTAAACGGTATCAAATGGATCATTTATCTAAACAAAGACTTAAATCAAAGTCTGTCGAAAACTCTATCATTAACTCTATAGCTTCAGATTTTAACCTAACACCTATTCTTGCTGAAGCTTATTTCAAACAAATCAAAAATTATTTCACCACTCACTCTGAGCTTAAGCTTACATCAGGTCAAGTACAATACCTTGCTGTCGATGATCGTGAACCTGCCAGTAAGCCAATTACTCTTTGCAAGAAAGTTTCTGTTGGTCTTACTCTGCACAATCCCGATGAAGATATAGACGTTTATCATAAATCAGGGCTTAGAGGTTTAAGACAACACAGACTGCTGCGTATTACAAAAGAGGCTATTGAACAAGGTGCTCTGCTCTCTTATGAAGATATCGCCTTTCTGCTCACTACCAGTGTTGTCACTATCAAACGCGACATTGCTTATATGCGTAGAAACGGACTCACCATCCCTTCTCGTGGTTGGAGACACGATATGGGAAGAGGCTCTACACATAAATCGCAAATACTCGAGCTCTACTTCTCTGGCTATATGTTCTCGGATATCGAAAAAAGAACTCACCATTCTCAAACTGCTGTTAAGAGATACATACAGGATTTCTCCAAGATCATTCTCCTGCACCTGAATGATTTCTCCGTAGATCAAATTCGTATCTCAACTGGATTCTCTAACAGATTAATCGGTGAATACATTGCTCTCTATGATAAATTCTCCAAAGATAACAACTCCAGGCTTAAGGCTATTTTGAAGCCGCATCTCAAAAGGAAAAAAAAGAACTCAAATCCCCGGAAAGCAAGGTAAACACTATGTCTGAGCACAATCTGAAATTTATTCCCCGTGATACAAGAGACCATTCAAAAGAATCTGTTGCACAGAAAAGATTCCTCAGGATTAATGGTAAAACCTTAAAGGCTATTCTGCTTGATAGATTTCTTAACCAATACGGATATGATAAAGGCACCATCACTGCCAACGCTATTGTCGATGATATTCTCCTGCTTATCGATAATTATTACCGCTTTACCGATAACTCGTTGCTTAAACAAGGTCAGATGGTTTGGCATGCTGTCCCAGTAGACGAGTTCCCCAAGAAAGGTAAGTCTATTGCTCAAACCAAACTCAAACCCGTTGTCCTCGACATCATTTCAGATGATGATATTCAAAATATGAAGAAACCTCTGCATCATAGAGAAATTAGAATCAAAAAAATTGAACGTTGGACTAATCAGGCTTTTGACCAAGGAGCTCTGCTTTCACAACTCGACCTTGCTGTACTACTCGGTGTTAATGAGTTTACTGCCGGTAATTATGTACGTGAATATGCTTCACTCTTTGGTAGAAACTTACCGACAAGAGGTAACGTCCAGCTAATCGGAAGTGGTCAATCCCACAAAAAGGAAATTATCTCTCTTTACCTTAACGGTTACCTTGTACCTACTATTTGTCAAAGAACGAATCATTCTGTTGAAGCTGTTGAAAGATACATACGTGACTTTGAAGCTGTGCGTTTGTTATCTGAAAAATTTTCTGATGTTAACACTATATCTTTGATTACAAGATTATCAAAATCTGTGGTCAGTCAGTATCTTGATTTGATACCAACTGAGCCATAGACTTTTTGTTTTGTTTGTTCTTTCTTATATTCTTTGGGTATCATTTGAGACTATTTAACCAACACCATCTTCTTCGTTGAAACACTTTCCTTTGGTTGGTTAGAGTCGAGGGTTTTGGTATAGAGTTTATAGAAATAAACTCCAGATGGTAATGTACTATTAGTGAAATTAATTTTATATTCACCGGTTTTTTGAACTTCATTTCTCAGTGTCATAAGTTCTCTGCCGAGTAAATCGTAAACCTTCAGTATTACGTAAGAAGGTTTTGGGAGTGAGTATTCTATAACGGTGGAAGGATTAAAAGGATTTGGATAGTTCTGGTATAGTTTGGTTTCTGTAGGTATGAGATTTTGATTATTTGGAACGTTGATAGCCTCTTGATTATACTTGAGTATGACACCATCTTCTCCAACGGCAAAACCGTTCCTATTATCTGTAAATTGGACATCATAGATTCGGCTGCTGTCTGGTGTTTCAATATCCTGCCATGTTTTTCCTGAATCGAGAGTGTAAATCCATTGTTGAGCAAAACCCATAGGTGCCCACCCTTCAGCTTCTGTTCTGAATGCTACTGAAAAAGCGATTCCAAAAATATATAAACTCTCATAATCCCAATTTGCTCCTCCATTAGTAGTCTTAACGATTCCTGTACCGTATTCATAATCTCCTCCAACACCTAACACAGTTATCGAATCGAACAAAAACAATCCATTAACAGGTTCAGGACCTACAGCTTTGGCATCCCAGCTTTGACCATAATCTGTCGTTTTCCAGATAACGCCGGCGATGTCTATAAATCCTCCACTTGCATAAGCTATACTTGGAGAGTAAAATGCAAAATTATTTACAGGAAAACCTCCTACAACGGCGGTAGAATCTACGTAACATGGAATCCAGTTATAACCACCATCCGTAGTTTTCATAATGGTTAATGGAAATCCTCCCATGTAACCTGTAAGAGAGTCGAGAAAAAAGATTGTATTCATGAAAACGTCATTGACAGGATAACGTATAGCTTCCCAGTTAGTACCTCCATCCATAGTTTTAAGAATGTAGGTTCCGTAAGAATTCGAATCATACGTAATATCCCAAGCCAAGCCCCATCCCAATCTTTCATTTAAGAAAAAGAGGTCATTTATATGTTCATTAGGAATGGGCGTAGGTTGAATAATCCAATTCAATCCTCCATCATCTGTATGAATAACCGTTCCTGAATCTCCTCCAGCCCATCCTTGCAAACTATCGATGAAATAGCAGCAGCGTAAGAATTGATTTGTAGGAGTGCTCATAGATAGCCAGTAATCTATAGAGTAAGATTTCGAAGTGAGGCTTAAAAAGAAAATTAATAGCAATATGTGTTTTAACCTCTTCAAGACTATAATCTCAATACAATCAAAGATAATTGTTATATTAAACTAAAACAAATAAGATTAAAATAAAGTTTATAAATATTTCAATGGGTGAATTGC
>Ga0180431_10008655_pt1 | contig 11645 bp, 8 predicted proteins | sample SS_ome_11_FD_132459 | JGI IMG/M metagenome (GOLD analysis project Ga0180431, IMG submission 132459) | Hypersaline lake sediment archaeal communities from the Salton Sea, California, USA - SS_1_MS_1 metaG | ecosystem: Environmental > Aquatic > Non-marine Saline and Alkaline > Hypersaline >...
GGCAAGATGCCCGTGGCACCCGTAAACTCGATCTGGACAGACCGCTAGTCCCGCCGCGCGTCGACCTGGAGCGATCGCTGCTGGGCGGCGTGCCAGGCCTTCCACCGGGGCACTTCGAAGCCGAAGTTGACGCCGGTGAGCGACACCAGGGCGTCGAGCACCGCTTGATTGCGGAAGGGCTGGGCGACGATCTTCGGGCCGCCGCCCACGGAAAGACCGCCGGGCGAACCGCCCCCGCCCGTGCCGAACGTCGTGGAAATCTGCCCCGGGTTGCCGCTGGAGACCTTGAACTTGTGCACGGTCACCAGTGCGTCGATCAAGGGCCCGACGGCCGTCGGGTTGCCCAGGTGGCCCAAGGCGACCGCCGCCAGGTTGACCTCGTGGTTGTTCTTGCTCCGCAGCCCGTCGATGAAGTACCCGACGACCTCCGCGCCTTCGCCCTCTTTGAGGAAGTCGAGGCAGGTCAACCGCACTTCCGGAATCGGATCGGACATCGCGCAGAGGGCCAGGGCCTTTGTGGCCAGAGGCGTCCCGATCCGCGCCAGCGCCTCGATGCACAGCATCCGGGTATAATCGTCGGGGTCCTCGCCGAGGGCGACGGCCAGGGCGGGCACGGCGTTCGGATCGTCGATCTTCTGGATGTTCTGGTAGGCCAGCATCGTCCGGTTCGTGCCGATCCAGTCGCGCCACTGGCTGAGCTTCTTCATCCACGCTCCTTGCGCCGCCTTCACCTCCTTGCGCTCTTCCTCGATCTCGACCACCTGCGGGAGCACCCAGCGACCACCACGCCGAACGAAGCCGTCCCTCCGGCGGACCTCCTCCTCCGTGGTCCATTTCCCGTCCCGCTTGAAGTATCCCAGCGCGCGGCGGGCCTTCTCGTGGTCCGGGGCGAGCTCGAGGATTCGCTCCAGGTGGACCTCGCGCTCGCTGAGCAGCGTGTTCTCGCGACACCACTCGGCCAGCGCCCACTGGCCCTCGACCGTGTCCGGGTAGCGGGGGCGGGTCTTCTCGTACTCGACCAGCGCCGGCCGGGGACGGAGCCACTCGTCGACCTGCGATCGCGAGAGCGTGACGCGGCCGCCCCCCTCGGTCTCGACCGCGTAGGTCTGGCGCGGCGTTTCGTCGGGGTTCAACAGCTCGCCGACCACGCGGCCGCCCCCGGTGAGCAGGAACACGTCGCCCCAGGCCACGCCGCACCACGGCGTCGACAGGACGACCAGAACCGTCAGGCCCACGATGCTCCGGCTCACGGCCTTTTCTCCTTACGATGGGGAGACGTGATTCTTCTTGCGGATCGGCGTTCACACGCGCCCGTCGGGCACCGTGCCAGACTTCGAACGATGAATCTCGTGGTTCGTAGTGCCCCGATTCATCGGGTCCGTCCGCGCCCTGGGAAGTGGGACCGCTTGCATGAGGTTTCACCGCTTGAATGCGGTCACTACAAACCGTCCAGCGAGAGCCGACGTCGCGCCGTACGCACGCCGAACGCACCGTGGCCCGGCCGACACGATCCGGCCGGACCACCCCCGATTGCCGGCACCCCCCCTCTTTTCTAGTATACGGACGGAGCGCCCCATCTGCCAAGCAAGAATCCCCTAATGAGAGGGGTAGGCGCCGGGACTTCCCACCTACGGAGCGGCGACCGCGAATGAGCCAGGTGCCCGACCAACATCGAAGTGAGGCCCCCCCGATCGTGCGGTGCGCGGTGGTCACCGTCAGCGATACGCGGACGCCGGAGACCGATACGGGCGGCCAGACGATCGTCGACCTGATTCGCGGGGCCGGCCACCAGATCGTCGACCGCCACCTCCTGCCCGACGAGCCGGAACCACTGAGCGGACTGTTGGCGAGCCTCGCCGATCGGACCGACGTCGACGTGGTCCTGATGACCGGCGGCACGGGCATCGGCGCCCGCGACCGAACGTTCGAGACCGTCACGGGCATGCTCGACAAGACGCTGCCGGGCTACGGGGAGCTGTTTCGGATGCTCAGCTACGAGGAGATCGGGCCGGCGGCGATGCTCAGCCGGGCGGTCGGCGGCCTGATCGGGCGAACCGTCCTGCTGACCATGCCCGGCTCCCCGGCGGCGGTCCGCTTGGCCATGGAGAAGCTCATCCTTCCGGAGCTGGGCCACCTGGTCCGCGAGGCGAGGCGGTGAGCCGGGGCAGTCAGCCGGGGCGAGCGGGCGGTTTCGCCTGCGGCCTCGGGCGGAGCGTGCGCCGGGCACGGACCTTGACTCGGACCGCCCAGGCGCCCTATGCTTCGGCCCGCAATACGCTGCCTCCGCCCGTAACACCCGTGGCACCCAACTCGGAGCCTGCGAAGATCCATGCCTGGGGAGAACGGACTGAGCCGGCGAGCCCACTGGGCGGGCGGAGAGCCGATCGCCAACGTGCTGATGGCCAAGGCGCTGGCCCACCCCGAGCTGGTCTCGCTGGCCGCCGCATTCGTCGATCACCAGACGTTGCCCGTCGAGGCCACGGCCCAAGCCCTGGACCGGATTTGGTCGGACCCGCAGAAGGCCCGAACCGCCCTCCAGTATGGCACCACGGCCGGTTACCGCCCCTTGCGCCAAGCCCTGCTCGACCGGCTGCTTGCGGCCGACGGGCGCACGGCCGCCGAGGCGAAGCTTGCGGTCGATCAGGTCGTGGTAACCGCCGGGAGCAACCAGTTGCTTCACCTGGTGGGCGATGGCTTGCTCGACCCGGGCGACGTGGTCCTCTGCGGGGCCCCCAGCTACTTCGTCGTTTTGGGGACTCTGGGAAGCCTGGGGGCACGGACCGTGGGCGTCCAGATCGACCAGCACGGGCCGATCCCCGAGGCCCTGGACGACGTGCTGGCCCGGCTCGACGCGGCCGGCGAGCTGGCTCGGGTCAAGCTGCTCTACGTCTGCACCTACTACGACAACCCGAGCGGGGTGACGGTGCCGCCGGAGCGTCGGGCGGCTTTGATCGAGCTGGCCCATCGGTGGTCGCGGGCGGGCAAGATCTACGTGCTGGAGGACGCGGCCTACCGGGAGCTGCGCTACTACGGCGAGGATCTTCGCAGCCTGCGGTCGTTCGACGCGGAGGGGGACACGGTGATCCAGGTGGGGAGCTTCTCGAAGACGTTTTCGCCGGGGGTCCGCGTGGGGTGGGGCATGTTGCCGCCGCGGCTGGTCGAGCCGGTCGCCAGCGCGAAGGGGCACTTCGACTTCGGCTCGCCGAATCTCAACCAGGTGCTGATGGCGACGGTCCTGGAGATGGGGCTTTTCGACCCTCACGTGGAGAAGCTCCGGGCGCTGTACCGCGACAAGATCGACGCCACGCTCGAGGCGGCCGACGAGTTCCTCGCGCCGATCGGCCGGGTCGAGTGGGTTCGCCCCACCGGCGGCCACTACGTCTGGATCCGCCTGCCGGAGGGGATCGACACGGGCGTGCGGAGCCCGCTGTTCGACCTGGCCGCCGACGAGGGCGTGCTCTACGTGCCCGGCGAGTTCTGCTACCCGCCCGAAGGGGAGCCGACGCCGAAGAACATGCTCCGGCTGAGCTTCGCTTTCCCGTCGTGCCAGGCCATTCGCAAGGGGATCGAGGCCCTGGGCCGCGCGATCCGCCAGGTGACCGGATGAGGATCATCGATCGCTACCTGCTGCGCCAGTTCCTTTGGACTTTCGTGATCTGTTACGTGAGTCTGACCGGGCTGTACATCGTGCTCGACGCGTTCACCAACCTCGAGGAGTTCCTCCGCTACGCCCACAAGGGAGGCGGGTTGCTCGCCATGATGGGGTCGCACTATAGCTACCGCGGCATCTGGTTCTTCGACAAGTTCGCCGGGCTGCTGACGCTGATCGCGGCCATGTTCACGGTCACCTGGATCCAGCGCCACAACGAGATGACCGCGTTGATGTCGGCCGGCGTGTCGCGGGTGCGGGTGGTGGCGCCGGTGATCGGCGCGGCCGTGGCGATCGCCATCCTGGCGGCCGCCAACCGCGAGTTCGTGATCCCCCGGTTCCGCGAGCAACTGACCCGGCGGCCCAAGGACCTGGTCGGCGAGGTCGCCCAGAAGCTCCACTCGCAAAACGACAACCGGACCGGAATCCTCTTCCGGGGCGAGGCGACGTTCGCCGACCGAAAGCGAATCGAAAAGCCCGACTTCCTCCTTCCCGCGTCGCTCAGCGATTACGGGCGGCTGCTGGTGGCCGAAAACGCCTTCTACAAGCCGCCGGAAAAAGACCGCCCCGGGGGATACCTCTTCGACAAGGTGGAGAAGCCCAAGCACCTCGACACGCAGCCCTCGCTGGCGCTCGACGGAGAGCCGGTCCTGATCACGCCGCGCGACGCGCCCGACTGGCTTCGCCCCGACCAGTGCTTCGTCGTCAGCGACGTCCGCTTCGAGCAGCTCACCAACGCGGAGGCGTGGCGTCAGTACTCGTCGACGCCCGATCTGATCGCCGGGCTGCACAATCCGAGCCTCGGCTACCGGGCCGAGGCCCGCGTGGCGGTCCACAGCCGACTGGTGCAGCCGTTTCTCGACGTCACGCTTCTGTTTCTGGGACTGCCGCTGGTGTTGAGGCGGGGCGACCGGAACGTGTTCATCGCGATCGGAATCGCGGCGGTCGTGGTCGCCGTGTTCATGCTCGTGGTGATGGCGTCGCACTACCTCGGCTCGGCGTCCTCCCTGAGCCCGGCCTTCGCCGCCTGGGCGCCGCTGATGCTCTTCGTGCCGGTGGCTGTGGGCATGTCGGAGTGGATCCGGCAATGAGCGCCGCGCCGGTCGCAGCCAGAGTGCTCATCACGCTCCGGGTGATGGAGAGCGTCACGCGGAGCGTGACGAATACCACGGCGCGCAGGCCGCGCACTGGGACGCTACTGGAGCCACCAGGCGCTCGTCCCGCCCTCTTCTTTCGACTCGGCGGGAGGGGCGCCGCCCGGGCCCGACGGCGGACCACCCATGCCCGACGGCGGACCACCCATAGCCGACGGCGGGCCGCCCCAGCCGGAAGGCGGTCCACCGGGGCCGCCGGACGGGCCGCCCGCGTCGGCCAGACCCCCGGTCGACGAGGCACCGAGACACTCACTCGGCGTGATCAGACCGTCGCCGTTGAGATCGTAGCGTTGGAAACGGCGGACGTCATCGTCCGACCAGGAAGTGGAATACTCGACCATCGCCACCTGGCCGTCCGCGTTGACGTCGTATCGAGCGAACCAGTCGGGGAGGCCCGGGGGCAGCAGCTCGGCGGTCCTGCGGAACCGGAACGATCGGCGCCCGTTCGAGTCGTCCGAATCCGAATCGTCCGAATCGTCCGAGTCCCGATCCGAATCGCGATCCCGATCGGGCCCTCGGCGTCCGCTGAACTCGGCCATGGCGACGATGAGCTCGTCCTTGGTCACCTTGCCGTCGTCGTTGCCGTCGGCGCCTTGGGTGAAGCGGGAGTCTTCCCACTCCTCCTTGTCAAGGATGCCGTTTCGGTTCTGATCGAGCCGCGAGAACATGGCATCGGCGAAACCGCGAACCCTCGACGCCCGTTCCGGGTCCAGCTTCGCCAGGGCCGATTCCGCCAGCGAGGAGCCGGGGAGGGTGAACTCGACCCGCTCGCCGAATGCGGGCACTCGGGCCAACTCCTGCTCCTCCCCAAACCCGGGCACCAGCGGCTCCGGCTCGCCCGACTTGCCGGAGCCTCCTCCCTCGTCTCCGTCGCGGCGTCTCATGCGTTCCCCCACCTGATCGAGCGAAATCGGCTTCGACGGATCGATTCCCATCCGGTCGGCCATGTAGCGCAGCATGCGCTGGCGTTCTTCGGGGACCTCGCTCGGCTCGAGCATGCCGTTGTGGTTGGCGTCCATACTCCGCAGGAAGCCCTCGAATCTCGAAGAGCGATCGCCGCGCGAGTCACGACCTCGATCCCTCATGCCCGGAGGACCCCCCCAACGGGAATCCATGCCGGGGGGCCCGCCGCCGCGGAAGCCCATCCCGGGAGGGCCACCGCCCCGCGAGCCCATGCCAGGAGGCCCGCCGCCGCGGAAGCCCATGCCGGGGGACCCACCGCCCCGCGAATCCATGCCGGGGGGACCACCGCCGCGGAAACCCATTCCGGAGGGGCCACCGCCCTGCGAATCCAGGCCGGAGGGACCACCGCCGCGGAAGCCTCTCGAGGACCGACCGCCGTCTCGAGAGTCGCTCTCCGATCGCCCATAGCCTCTTCGGTCCCGGCTGCCGCGCCGTTGGCCGGCCGCCTCGAAGGCGGGGACCAGAATCGCCGCAACGACGAACAGGATTGTCAGGTTCCTCATCGGGCTGGTCTCCGCGCGAGAAGACGGCGGGAAAGGGAATAAGAACTCCTAAGAAAAACCGGGCCGATTTCCCACCGCCAAGGGAGTTTTCAAGGCGGGGAACACGTTCGGTTAGCCGCTCTAAGGACCTATTCTACCCACTGTTGGGGGATAATCTAGACCGTATCGGCCACGCACGAACGTATATCGAACAGGGCCTACCCTTTCAAACCCGCAAGGCGTTGCCAGGTTTCGAACTCCTTGGCACATCGCGGAACTTGCCGGCTTCGGCGGGGTTTACCAAGCTGGTAGGGGCCGCGGGGGGCCGCGGTTTGGTGCCTGTCTCTGTTCTCGCTTTTGGATGAAGGAGTCCAGCATGACCCGATTTCCTCGTCTCTCGTTGCTCGCCTCGGCGGCTCTGATCGGGGCCCTCCTGATCGCAACGGCCGATGCCCAACCGCCGGGAGGCGGCCGACGACCGGGCGGGCGCAGGCCCGGCGGCTTCATGGGGGGGCCCGGTGGGCCCGGCATGGGGATGCGTGGAGGGGGCGGCCTCGCCGGACTGCTCCGCAGCCCCCAAGTCCAGGAAGAGCTGAAACTTCGCGAGGCACAATTGGAGAAGCTTCAAGATTTGAACGAGCAGGTCAGGGAGGAGATGCGGGACCTGTTCCCGGACCGAGAGAGCCTCCAGGACCTTTCGCAGGAAGAGCGCAGGGAGCAGATGCAAAAGGCCATGGAAAAATTCCAGCAGGAGGCCGAGAAACGGGCCCCGGAGATCGAGAAGCAGATCGCCGAAATCCTCGACAAACCGCAGTTCAAGCGCCTCAAGCAAATCGAAGTCCAGCGCCAGGGTGTCGACGCGCTGCTCAGGGCCGATATCATTCAGGCGCTGGGGCTCACCGAGGACCAGCAGAAGCAGATCAAGGAAGCCCTCGAAGAGCGCGACAAGAGGCGGGAAGAGCTTGGGGAGCAGATGCGCGGGATGTTCGAGGGAGGATTCCGCCAAATGAGCCAGGAAGAGCGCGAGAAAGCCCGCGAGAAGATGGAGGAAATCCGCGAAAAGGGTCGCACCATCCAGACGGAGGCCCAGAAGAAGGCCATGGGCGTGCTCACCGACGAGCAGAAGGCGATGATGCCGAACCTGATGGGCGAACCGTTCGAGCTCCGGCGTTTCGAGGGGCGACGTGCGCCCGGCGAAGGCCGCCCCGGTGATCGCCCACGCGGGGATCGCCCACGCGGCGGCGACCGCGGCCGGCGACCACGCGGCGACCAATAGGGGCCCGGGCGTTCGCCGGCCCGGCCCGGCCGGTCGGCTCCGGCCCGATTGCCGCTACCCAAATTGAGGTATCGGCTCACCGTCATACGGACAGGGACTAGGGCATCCCCCTGCAGCGGCCCCGATCGGGGTCGCTCCGGGGGATGTCGATTTATTGGCCGAACGTGAGGAATACCCTGGACGAACCGGGGGCATACTTTTTATCGTGGAATAGGGTCTCGGCGGAGTGGCCGCGACCTGAGGCGAGTCCGGGGCAGGACTCGCAGCCCAGTTCTTGCGTGGCGGCGGAGAGTCGGTTCGCGCGCAAGTGGGAGTAGGTGATGGAAGCTGGCGAGATCCTGCTGAAGAAAGGACTTGTCGACGACCGGCAGCTCGAGGTGGCACGACGGTCCCAGTCGGACGGCGCCCGATTGGATCAGGTTGCCGTCGAGTTGGGCTTCGTCTCCGAAGAGGCGGCGCTGAAGGCGCTGGGCGACGAGCTGGGCCTGGCGTTCGTCGATCTGTCGGAAATGGAGGTCCAGGCGGCGAACCTCGACGGCTTTCCTCCGCGGTTCATGCACCGCGAGTCCCTGTTCCCCGTCCATCAGCGCAAGGGCGTGCTGGTCGTGGCGACCAGCGACCCGTTCAACCTCTATCCGCTCGACGAGCTCGAAGTGGCCACCGGCCGGACGGTCGTCCCCGTGCTGGCCACGCGCAACGAGATCGACCGGCTGATCAAGACGCACCTGGGCGTGGGCAGCGAGACGGTCGAGGGCCTGTTGGCCCAAACCGCCGACGCGCAGGTCGAGCTGCTCGAGGAGATCGAGACCGACGGCTCCGAGCTGTCGGAGATGGCGCAGGAGCCGTCCGTCGTTCGGCTGGTCAACGAGATCCTGTTGGAAGCGTTGGAGGTGCGGGCGAGCGACGTGCACGTCGAGTCGCAGTCGTCGGGTCTGCGGGTCCGCTACCGGATCGACGGCGTGCTGCAGCCCCAGCCGGTGCCGGCCGAGATCAGCCGCTTCCAGGCGGCGATCATCAGCCGCCTGAAGATCATGGCCCGGTTGAACATCGCCGAGCGCCGCCTGCCGCAGGACGGCCGCATCCAGTTGAAGGTGGCCGGCCGGGAGGTCGACGTCCGCGTGTCGGTGATCCCCATGATCCACGGCGAAGGGCTCGTGCTCCGGCTGTTGGACAAGAGCCAGATGGAGTTCACACTCTCCAAGCTGGGCATGGACAAAGACGTCTATCGGACCTATTCCGAGATCATCCATTTGCCGCACGGGATCATCCTGGCCGTCGGCCCCACCGGCTGCGGCAAGACGACCACGCTCTACGGGTCGCTCCTGGAAATCCGCAGCCCTGAGACGAAAATTATCACCACGGAGGACCCGGTCGAGTATCAACTGGATGGAATCAACCAGATCCAGGTGCATACGAAGATCGGGCTGACCTTCGCCCACTCGCTGAGGAGCATCCTGCGGCACGACCCGGACGTGGTCCTGGTCGGCGAGATCCGCGACCTGGAGACGGCCGAGAACGCGATCCAGGCGTCGCTGACCGGGCACACGGTGTTCAGCACCATGCACACCAACGACGCCGCCGGGGCCTACACGCGGCTGATCGACATGCAGGTCGAGTCGTTCCTGGTGGCCAGCACGTTGGAGGCGGTGATGGCGCAGCGGCTCGTGCGCACGTTGTGCCCCGAGTGCCGGCAGCCCTATCGGCCCCAGCCGGAGGATCTGCCCGCCGACTTCCCCGCCGATCAACTTGGCGACGACGCGACGCTCTATCGGGCGGTCGGCTGCCGCGCGTGCCGGCAGGTGGGGTATCGCGGCCGGATGGGGTTGTTCGAGCTGCTCGTGACCACCCCCAAAGTCCGCCAGCTCGCCCACGACTGCGCCAATGCCTGGCAGATCCTCCAGGCGGCGCGTGAGCAGGGGATGCGGACCATGCGCGAGGACGGGTGGAGCAAGGTCCTGGCCGGGCGCACGACGGTCGAGGAGGTCGTGCGCGTGACGAAGGAAAACACCTACGGGCAAGCCAAGCGAAAGTGAGCCGCGCCGAGCCGCGGGAAACGGCGGGGCGGCCGCTTGCCATCACGCGTTGACGCCGTTTCGGCGAGAAGAGATCGATTCCCCGTGCGTGCCAGCGCGCACTCGACGGCCCGTTCTCATCCTCGAGCCCTAAATCCACAGGTGTCCCTAGCGCAGCCCCCGGGCCGCCACCCACGTACTCATCACGCTCCGCGTGATGCACGGCGTCACGCGGAGCGTGACGAATACGATGCGAGCGTGACCACGACCATGGGGCGTACGTTGCCGACGAAGACTCCAGCCCGCTTCACGTGCCATGCCTGATTTCAACTACGTCGCCCGCGACGCCAGCGGAGAGAAGATCACCGGCGTGGTCACCGCGACCACGCGCCGGGAGGCGGTTTCCACGCTGGCCGGCCGGTCGCTGTATCCGGTCGACGTGCGGGGGGAGACGGGGGCGGCCCAGGCCGGTCGCGTCCGCCGGGTGCCGGCCCAGTTGCTGGCCACGACCTTCGGGCAGTTGTCGGACCTGTTGCGGAGCGGGGTCCCCTTGTTGAGGGGGCTCGACGTGCTGCGGCGTCAGACCTCGCACGCCGGCCTGAAGGAGGTGCTTGGCCAGGTCCACCGCAGCGTGGAAGAGGGGGCCACGCTGGCCCAGGCGATGAACCGGCACCGCCGCGTGTTCGGCGAGATGGCCGTCAGCATGGTCCGCGCGGGCGGGGAAGGCGGGTTCCTGGAAGAGGCCCTCTCCCACGTGGCCAGCTTCACCGAGACCCAGGCCGACTTCAAAAGCCGCACCGTGGGCGCGGTCACGTATCCCTGCGTCCTGGCGGCGTTCGGGTCGATCGTGGTCGTCGTCCTGCTGGTGTTTTTCGTCCCCATGTTCGACAGCCTGTTCGACCGCCTGCGCGATCGGGGCGAGCTGCCCATCATGACCGAATGGCTTCTGGGGCTCAGCCGGTTCATCGGCGACTATATCCTCTGGGTCCTGCTCGGGGCGGCCGTGGTGGGGGCGTTCGCCTGGCAGTGGCTCGCCAGCGAGCAAGGCCGGACGTGGCGCGACCTGGTGAAGCTACGCATGCCCCTGGCCGGCAAGATCTTCCTCAACCTGGCCGTCGCCCGGTTCTGCCGCGTGCTGGGCACGCTGCTGCACAACGGCGTGCCCATCCTCCGCTCGTTGGAAATCTCCGCCGAGGCCGCGGCCAATCGCGTGCTCGCCCGAGCCATCCACGGAGCGACCGAAAACATCTCGGCCGGCGAGTCGCTGGCCGGACCGCTGGCGGCCTGCGGGCATTTTCCGCCCACCATCGTGGAGATGATCTCCGTGGCCGAGGAATCGAACACCCTGGAGACCGTGTTGTTGGACATCGCCAACTCGCTGGAGCGCCGCACCTGGCGTCAGCTCGAGCTGGCCGTCCGCCTGCTCGAGCCGCTGCTGTTGGTGATGCTGGCCAGCGTCGTGCTCGTGCTGGTCGTGGCACTTCTGCTGCCGATGTTCAAGATGAGCATGACGTTGTGAGAGGGAGTGGGGAGGAAGGAGTGGGGAGTGGGGAGTGGGGAGTTGCGAGTGGGGGGGCGCGGATTATTGGGAAACGGACGAAACACAACTTGCCCGCCGGTCTGGTGGCCGGGGACCGGGGTTTGGAAAGTAGGGGGCGACCGAGGGACGACGTCGGCGTTTGCCGAGTAGCAGGCACACGCCGTGTGCCGCAGCCAGCGGACGGCACACGGCGCGTGCCTGCTACGAAGGCGGGGAAGTCGTCGCTCGGCTGGCCCCGGGGCAGGAAGCGAAAGCTGACGCGCGTCGGATAGTCAACGAACAACTTCCTATACCGAGGAGACGAAAGCCCATGAAGATTCGTGCGAAACGACGCCGACGCCGTGGCGGCTTTACGCTGGTCGAAGTGCTCCTAGTGCTGGTGATCCTGGTGATCATCGCCTCGCTGGCCGTGACGGCGTACGGGCCGATCCAGCGCAAGGCGTTCATCAACGCGGCCAAGACCCAGATCAAGGCGTTCAAGACGCCGCTGCAGGCCTACCGGCTCGACATCGGCGACTTCCCCTCGTCGTCGCAAGGGCTCGACGCCCTGCGCCACACGCCCTCCGACC
>Ga0180431_10008656_pt1 | contig 11642 bp, 12 predicted proteins | sample SS_ome_11_FD_132459 | JGI IMG/M metagenome (GOLD analysis project Ga0180431, IMG submission 132459) | Hypersaline lake sediment archaeal communities from the Salton Sea, California, USA - SS_1_MS_1 metaG | ecosystem: Environmental > Aquatic > Non-marine Saline and Alkaline > Hypersaline >...
GATCAGGCTGGTCGGGCGCCTCGGCATCGTCGGCGGCGACGGCCTCGATCTCCGACCCGTCGGGCGTGATCGCGGCGTCATCGTCATCGTCGTCATCGTCGTCGTCGTCAACCACGGGCGGCGGGGCCAGCTCCAGCGGGTCCTCGATCCGCGGGATGATCCCGAAGGCTTTCTTCACGTCCTCGCCGAGCCCCTCGCCGTTGAGCGGCTTTCGCCGAGGGATCACGCGCTCGACCGGCTTGCCGAGATCGTTCATGATCATCCGGTGGATGATGAACCGGGCCGACGATTGCCGGGCTGCGTCCGCCCAGTAGGTTCGACTGGTCAGGCGTTCCTTCAGGCGGATGGCCTCGATCAGGTTGGGGCGGAGTGACAGGGCGGCATCGATATGCCACAGCGCCTTGTCGCGATTGCCTTTGGCCATGGCGCAGCGCGCGTAGCGGATCTGGCACTGTGCCAGCCTGCTTCGGCCCCACCATCGCAGCCCTTTGCGGGCACCGATCCGGAAGCGTTCCACGTCATCGCGGAGCTGCTCGCTGACGCCCTCGTCGGCGGCCTGCCTGATGATGCGCGGCGTGACGAGGATGATGACCTCTTCGCGGTTGGTCACGTCGATAGTCCGCCTGAACAGCGCGCCGACGTAGGGGATGTTGCCGATGAGGGGCGTCTGGGCCCGCCCGGCGTTGGTCTCCTCGCGGAACAGCCCGCCGATGACGATCGTGTGCCCGTCGCGGACCAGGACGTTGGAGGTCACCTCGGTGGTGGTTTCGCTCGGCAGGGCCGCGGTGCCGACCTGGGCCACCGCGCCGGAGGAGTCCTCCGGATGGATCTCCAGGCGGACGTGGTCCTCGCGCCCGATGAAGGGCCTGACCACCAGCTTGGTGCCGGTCTCGAGGAACTCGACGGTCTGGCTGGCCGTGGTCTCGGTGAAGGTCGTGGTCAGGTACCCGTCCTTGTTGCCGACCATCACCTCGCCCCGCTGCTTGTTGACGATGAGCAGTTTGGGGTTGGCCATGACGTTGATGTCCGTGATGCCTTCCAGCGCGCGGACGAACACGCCGACCTTGTCGCTCATGAACCCGAAGGTCAGCCCCCCGGCGGGGATGGCGGCGTTGAAGTCCGTTCGGAACGACGCCACGTCCGTGTCGGGGATGACCGGGTTGGCCGCAGCCACCGTGTGCGACTGGAGCCCGTTCGTCGTCGTCCCGAGCCCGTTGAAGTCCACGCCACCCAGAACGTTGAAGTCTATACCCAGCGCGTTGTTCTCCGTCAGCCGCGCACGCAGAAGCGTCGCCTCGATCAGCACCTGGTCCGGCTTGACGTCCAGTTCCTGAACCACCGTGGCGATGCGGCGGAGGTTGTCGTCATAGTCGCGGACGATCAGGACGTCGGCGGTGGCGTAAGAGCTTCCCCCGGCCTCGGTCGAGCTGGTGGTGATGCCCTGCTGGGCGGCGGGGGTGATGGCGATCGTTCCGACCTCGCTCAGCAGCGGGGTCAGGAGCGTGCGCATGTCGGCGGCGTTGACGTACGAGAGGCGGAACATCTGCACCGACGTCTTGCGCTCGACCTTGGTGAATTCGGCCTTCTGCTCGCTCGTCATCACGAAGATGAAGTTGCCTTGCTCCGTGTAGGCCAGGCCGTTGGCGCGCAGAATGCCCTCGAGGGCCTCTTTGAAGGTCACGCCGTACAGGTCGGCGGTGACGTTTCCGGTAACCTCCTTTGTGGTCACGATGTTCTTCTTGACCTGCGAGTTGAGCATTTCCAGCGCGCCGCGGATTTCGACGTTGCGGATATGCAACTCTTTGAAAAACCCGGGCTTGGGTTGGTTCGCCCCGGCGGGGGGCCCGGCCGCGGCCTTGCCCGGGGCCTCTGCGCCCGTGTCCTGGGCCGATACCGACGAGATCGACAGCAGCATGATCGCTGCGGCCACCACAGCCGCCCGGATGAGCGGCAGCCGACGTCTCCTGCGTGTTGCGTACACTTGACTACTCCTTACCAAAGGTCCTTACCAGTTCGTGCAGCCTTGCTGCATTGCCTTGCCGGGCTGCCACAAGCCCGGACTCTGTCTCATCGCTTCATGGCCGCGAGCCCGTTCCGGGTCGCAGCCCCTTGATTTCGATCCTTGCCTTGATGACCAGTTTGTCTGTGGTCTCGGCGTCTGGATCGATGCGGTACTCAACGGTCTTCTGGACTTCACATGTGCGGCTGCCGACGGCGACGAGGGTGAACCCGGCGATCTGGTCGCCTATGCGAAGCAGTTTCCCGTTGATGATCGCCATCGGCGAGTCGCCGACGATGGTGCTCTGGACGTTCAACTGCCGGCGGGCCTGGGAACGGACGCCAGCCTTGACGGTTTCGGTCCTCTTCTTCTTCAGGGCGTCCTTGTCAGGCTTGACCGGCCGGGTGGTCGGCTTGGGCTTGTCGACGACCCTGGTCGGCTCGGTCAGCGGGAACAGCTCGGGGGTGAGCCTGAACAGGTCGCGTGTGATACCCGGCTTGATGGCGGCGATGTACTTGTCGCATGCCGACCCTTCGGACGACGCGCCTGTGCCGAGGATGGCCAGCGGGGTCGGGGAGATTTTGGCCGTCGGGGCGGCGCGCTGCTTGGCCGACGCCCTGGACGGAGAGCCGCCCACGAGCATCCGCCCGCCCATGACCGCACCCACCAGGACCAGGGCAGCCAGAATGGCTGTCTTCTTCTTGTCCCGGCGCAGTTCCATCGACAGCCGCGTGTACCAGTCCGCTGCGGGGGCGCCTGTGCCTCTTCGCTCTATCGTCATTCCTAGCCCTGCTCGTTTCGCTCGTTCGCGATGAAGTAGATGTTCAACTGCAGTTCGATCTCGAGTTCGTTCCTGTCGGCCCGGGGCGTCTTGGCGCCGCTGTCGGCGGTGCCTGCATCCGGCTGCGGCCCGTTGATCGTGAGCCTCTGGACCCTCGTGAGGCGTTCCATCTTGTTGATCTGGTCGAGGAACTTGCCGAGGTCGAGGTAGGAGCCCTTGAATTTCATGATAATCGGGAGCGTGTTGAAGAGCGTTTCGCGCTGGGGCCGACCGGGCTCGATGACCTCATTCGAGAAGTTCTGGCTGGCGAGGTTCTGGCTGATCTCCTTGAGGAAGCCGCCCAGTTCCTTCTGCTGGGGCAGCCGGCGGTCGAAGTTCTTGTACTGGGCCTTCATCGCCTGGGTCTCACGGAGCAGTTTGGGCACGACGGAGGCCCGGCTGGTCTGCTCCTCGATGTCCCGCTTTCGCGTGACGATCCTCGCCTGGAGCTTGTCCAACTCCTTGTCCTGGGGGATGTAGACGAACAGCACCGCCGCGGCTACGCCCGCCAGAAGCAGTACGAGTGCGATCACGCTGTCTCTGGTGAATCCCATCTTCGCTGCCTTTCCCTAGCGCACGACATAGCAACTGGCCTGGAACTGCCGGGCCGTTCTGTCCTTGATCCTCACGTTCCTGCTGTAGCCCATGTTGACGTCCCTGAACAGCGGGCAAGCCGACATCTGCCCGATGAAGTTGGCCACGTCCACGTCCTCCCGCGCCAGCCCGGTCAGCGTCAGGCGTACCCGCTTGACGGTGCGCGCCCCCGGGCCGGGCAGACCGGCCACACGCGGTCGGCTGCTGCGGTTGACGTGCCCGCCGCCCTCCCCCGTGGCGGAGACCTCCATGGTCTCGATGCTCAACTGGGTCAGGACGGTCGGCTCGCGGAGAAGGCGCTGGAGTTCGCTGAGCAGCATGTAGGTGCTGAGTCGGCTGCCGAGCTGCTCGTCGATCCGCTGCATGACGTAGAGGTCGGCCTTCTCGCGTTCGAGGTCGACGCGGCGCTGGAGCTGGAGGCTGATATCGGCCTCGCGGGACCCGAGTTGGGCCAGTTCGGCCCGAACCGCCTGTACCCGCCCGTGCCGCGTGGTGCCCAGCACGACCAGTCCGGCCAGGCAGATGCCCAGCAGGTAGGTCTGCTTGACGATCCTCTGGCGTCTTCGGCGTCCGGCCTTGATGCGTTCAGGCAGAAAGTCGACGCATTGCATCGTCGGTCTCCTCGGCGTTCTTGTCGTCGGCAAACGCGTTTCTGAAGGCCAGGCCGGCGCAGAGGGCCCATTCGGTGGCGGTGGCCCGCCGGTTCGAGCCCAGGTCAACAGACGAGATGTCCACGCCGCGCAGCGGCTCGCCCACCACCGCGGCGGTGCCGAGCTGACCGGTCAGCAGGTCCACCAGCGCGCGGTCGTAGCTCTCCCCGCCGCTCAGCGTGATCCGCTGGGGCCGCAGCCCGCGGAACGTCACCGAGCAGTACCGCAGGCACAGGGCGACCTCCCTGGCCAGCGACTCGACCTGGCCCCGGACGGCGTCGTGGATGGACCATTCCAGGCTGGAGCGGTCCTTGGAGGCGACGGCTTTGGCCTCGTCGGCCTCGCCCGAGTCCGACTGCTCGTACTCCCGCATCTTCCGCAGGCGCAGGTCGCGCGCCTCCCCGTAGCTGAGGTTCAGTTGGGCGGCGACGGCTTCGGTCAGCTTGCGCCCGCCGACGTCGATGCTCTTGATGAACACGATCTGCCGACCCCGCGCCACGATCACCCGCGCGGCGCTGTGCCCGATGTCCAGAACCACCGTCACCGACTCCCCGTCCGCCTGGCGACGCAGGTACCGCTCGAACCCCCTGAACAGGGCGACCGGCTCGGCGTCGATGGCCTGGGGGACCAGGGAGACCTGGCCGAGAAGATCCAGATGGCTCTCGACGACCTCGGCGCTGGCCGCCAGCAGAATGACCTCGTCGCGGATCTCGCTGCCCTGGCGGACCTGCCCGGCGTTGAGGCAGTTCAATCGGTCTGCGGCGACGTCGAAACCGAAACGGTCGTTGGCCTCGTAGAGGACGGCCTGCTTGAGTTCGTCAGGGAGCATGCGGGGCAGGCGGACGTTCTTGATGCACAGTTCGTCGCACCGCAGCGCCGAGACCACGCGCCGCCCGCGGAAGTTGCCCCGCTTGAGCATATCGCCGATCGCCGCAACGGCCAACTCCTTCCGCTGGAGCGGGTCCTGGTCTCCGGGGGCGGGGAAGTGCCAGCGTTCGGCTGCTCGCACGCGGATCCGCCCGCCGGACTGGCACATCTGGAGCATCTTTATGCTGTCGGCACCGATGTCCAGCCCGATCGGCCAACGCCTCTTCGGCGTAAGAAACAGCATCTCTGGCGTTCCTTTCCCTACTCGCTCGCCGCCACAGTCACCTTGCCGGTGCCCGCTGCGACAGTGATCACGTACACCTGTGCCCCGGCCTGCATGGTGACGGTCCCGGTGTTGTCCGGGGAGCCCAGCTCGTCAAACGTCACTGCAGCAGTGCCATTGAAGTTCACGGACACGATGTCAATTCCTTCAAATCCTCTCTGGGACGAGAAGTCGGTCACGTAGGCTGTCTTGTTTATCGGGTGAATCAGGGGGCCACTTGCGTTAGAGACGGTGTAAGACTCCCCGGCGCTGCTGAACGTGACCGTGACGGGACTCTGGGTCGTAATCGCCGCGTTCTGCGCGTATTGCAGATCGGACACGATCATCCTGGCCGCCGCCATGGCCGCCGAGTCGGCCGCACTCGAGGCGTACGGAATCACCATGCCGGCCGTGACCCCGATGATGACGACCACCACCATCAGTTCGGCCAGCGTGAATCCCCCCGAGCGGCGGGTGCTATTTTCCGTCCTTTGCGGGGCCATTCGGGCCTCCTTTTGCCTTGCCGTCGTCGGCCACCTTCACCGTGACCTGTCCGCTTCGCAGCAGGGCGATCAGTTCGGCGATCTTGGCCGTGGTGCGGTCCTGGGCGCGGACGACCTGCACGATCTGCGCCTGCGTGCTGGTGTCCAGGAAGGGCTTTTCCGGCTTGGGGCGTCTCAAGACGGCCTCGGCCCGGTCGACCGACGGGGCGTGGTCCGCCCAGAGGCCCACGATCAGCACGGTCAGCAGTATGGCGATGACCGTAAGACACGTCCGCGTGTACCCGTCCACGCGAACACGAAGCGTTCTGCGTTCCTTACCCATGATGGCTCCTCGTTTCATTCGTTCCAGGTCAGCCGGTCCACGTTGGGAAGCCGTGCCTTGTAGATCGACAGAATCTGGGCCGCGGTCAAACAACGGTTGAATATCGCCAGCTCGTCGATCCTCCCGTGCCACGGCCTGTCCTTGGGGTGCGTCGGGCAGCCGCCGATCCAGGCTTCCACATCCTCATCCTGGTCGATGTCGCCCGTCTTGGCACAATTTCCCGCCAGTACGCCGTTGTGGTATATTCGCATATGTGCCCCGTCGTAGGTGACGGCCGCCAGCGTCCATTTCTCCAGCGGCACGTCGCCCTGCGAGGCGGTCAATCCCGTCGAGGTTCCCCGTGTCTTGAGAACGAACCGCAGATACGTTTTCGATCCCACCTGGACCGTGCGGACCGTCCACCAGTGAGCAGCGGTGGTGGATCCGTCGGCCTTGGAGATGATGTGGGCCTTGTGCCCCAAAAGGTGGTTGTGGGTGTCGGGCCAGACCCAGGCGACGATCGTCAGCTCCTTGCCCGCGAGGTCCGGGTTCTCGCCCTCGCCCGTTTCCAGCATGATGCGGTCGTTGAACCCGTCCAGGTGTGCCGAGGTGTCGGCGTCGTACATGATCGCCCCGGCCCAGCCCCGGGAGGTGTTGTCCTTGTACGACGAGTCCCAGTCGCCGACCGCATCCGCCGCTGTATTCGAGACCGGCTGTTCCCCGAGGCGCCAATAGTGCGCCGGTGCCAGAGACCTGATCAGGCTTTCGTGGCGGCTTTCGAGGTAGACCTTGAGCCTGACGGTCTGGGTGACGCCGCCGGACTTGGCCCGACCGGTCAGCAGGTACTGCCTGGTCTGCCCGGCGACGGGGGCCGAGCCGAAGTAGTATTCGTCAGAGGTTCCGTCGGCGTTGAACGGGCCCAGAAGCGCCACGTCCGAGCCGTCCAGGACGCTCGGGTCGGTCCGCAGGAAGTACAGGCCGTGCTCGATGGCCGATTCGGCCAGGTAGCACGACCGGTTCGCGCGAAGCAGGTTGTTCGTGCTGATGAGCTTGACCGTCGTGGTGGTGGCGTAGCTGATCCCGATCACGGTCGCCGAGGCCACCAGGATCAACACCAGCAGCAGGGCCAGTCCGGACTGTTTGGGCCTGTATCTCATGGCACGGTCTCTATCATGGCGCGGTGACGAGGCTGCTGGGCAGCTCCAGCGCAAACGTTCCGCCGTCCGCTTTCGCGACGTAATCGCCGGCCCCCGCCCGCAGGGCCACCGACTCGGAGAGCGTGATGGTGCGGTCTCCGGCGCGAACGCTCATCCGGACCCGCACCCGCCCGGACGCCGGTCCGTCGGACGCCAGAGAAAACGCCAGCTTCTCGACGTCCGCGCCCACAACCCGGGCATTGACGTAGAGGTCGTCGGGCGCGAACCGGGAGTTCAGGATGTCGGACCTGGTCATCTCCGCCAGGCTGTAGGCCCGGTCGTAGACGGCGAGCATCGAGGGGTCCCACGTGTCCGGGAAGACGATGGTGTACGTGGTAACGGTCTTGGCCTCCGCGTCGTACTGCGTGAAGGCCAGCTCCGTCAGGTTGATTCGCCCGTCGGCGTTGGCATCCCTGGCCCAGGAGGTCAGGGCGGTCTGGTCGTTGGAGACCCCCAGGACCAGGCGGGCGCTCTGGACCCCGGCCCGCAACTGCCGCATCGTGCTGCGCGCGCCCTGGATGCAGTCGAAGTAGTCCTGCCCGTCCGAGGTCGCCGACGACAGGGCGACGGACGCCCCGGCCACTGCCAGGCCGACCAGCGTCGTGATCGACACCGCCAGCACCGTCTCAACCAGCGTGAAGCCCTGTGTTCCTCGCGTCATGTCCGTGTCCTCCTGTCCTACATGCCGTACACCAGGCGCGTCGCCGTAACCAGCGGCAGCCCTTTGCGCAGGATCACCACGTCGATCCGCACGAAGTTGGGCCACTCGCCGGTGTCCTGCCCGGTGACGTAGACGTAGGTGACGCTGGCCCGTCGGGCCAGATCGAAAGCGGCCGGGTCTGAAATGCTCAGGCCCTGATCGTCGACGATCTCTCCGGCGGCTTCGCTGTAGCCGTCGTAGTCGTCGATGTTGTCGAACGCACTGCGGCCGGATTCTCCGGTTTCGGGCCCGGGGCTGCTCGAGCCGTCGGGGTCGTCAAAGGGACGAGAGATGATCTCCTCGACGAGGTCGTTGGCCAAGCTTGTGGCAACGGTGCGCCGGGCGTCGACCTGCTGGTTCCGGGCCGCGGCCGTGAACGGCATGCTGATCGCGGCGACAGTCGCGGCCAGCAGCGTCGCGGCCAGCAGCGACTCCACCAGCGTGAAGCCCCTCCGCGTGCGTGATTGTGAGGCCTGATGCATCGTGGGCGCTCAGTAGTCGAAGTACCGCTTGCCGTTCTGGTCGACGCCGGTGGCGTCGGCGGTGAGGGTGACCGAGAACGGCTGGTAGATCCACCCGTGGGAATCGTCCGCCGAGGCGGGCATGTTCTCGCCGTCGCCCAGGACGTGCACGGTGGCCTTGCCGTTGACCGGGTTGGTGGGGAAGATGCTCATGTACGGTCCGTAGTCGTAGCCGGCCGTTCCCGGAGGGGCGACGTCGCCCTCGGGTGTGGTGGCCTGTGTCATGTGGTCCAGGAAGGCCTCTTCGGTGGGCGCCTGGGCCTCGTCGAGGTCCGGGTAGCCCGGGGCCACACCGAAGTGCTGCCCCTTGAAGGCCATGATTTGCGTCCGGGCCGTTCGGATGTCATCGGCCAGCATGCTCGTCTTGGCCGCGGTGCTGGCCGTTGAGAGTTGCGGCACGACGACGGCGGCCAGGATGCCCAGGATGATCACGACGACCAGGACTTCCAGCAGCGTGAAAGCGCGTCCGTTACTCATGGCTCCGCTCCGTGTGCGTTGTCGGCCGGTCGGCGGGTGAGGCCTCTTCGGCCGGGCGTCCGCCGCGCCTGTCGGCGGGCGGACTGCTATATCATTCTCTACACTGTCAGGTCATCGCCGCGCGAGCCGGTCGGGGTCGGCGCCAGGCCGACCCCGACCGGGGTTTCGCGTGATGACCGCTGCGAGGTCAGGCGAATGATGCCACCTCATCTCGCATGTGTTCATCCCAGGTTACGGGGTGTTGTCGGCCGAGAAATCGCCCGTGGCGGGGTCGTAGATCCAGCCTTGGCCCGCTGCGGCAGCCGCGCCGACCGTGTTGGTGCCTGTGTAAGGATTCGTCGGGAACTGCTGGAGGTACGGGCCGAAGGCGCCGTTGGCATTCAGCGTTCCATCCTGGTCGGTCTTCCCAGTCAACTGATCCTGCATCGACACGCCGTTGACGTTGCCGGGCAGGGCATCCAGATGCTGGATCTTCCACAGCTCGATCTGGCTGCGGACGGTCTGGAGATCGCTGTCCAGGGCAGCCGCTCGGGCATCGTTCGACGCCTCGGTGAACTGCGGGATCACCACGGCGGCCAATATGCCAAGGATGATCACGACGATCAGAATCTCGACCAGAGTAAAACCTTTGCGGGTCATTGTATTGCCTCCAATACTGCTTGCTTGTCGTCTTAGCCGGCCGACTATCGACCGGCGCGGGTTCGTCTGCCTCCGTACGTCGTCATGCCTTCCGTGAGCGCGGCGGTTTGCGAGCGGGCGGTGGCTGGAAGGTCATGGCCTCCAAGCGACGCGGGTTGACCGTCAACCCGTGACACAACGCCCCGTTATCACCGCAAGTTCTGGCCGGCTCGTCCTTCATGTCCGCTCACCTCCTATCTCGGACAGCCATGGGACTTACGTCCTGCCAGTCTCCGCTTCCTCTGCTCGGCAAGTACAGCCGCGGGCGGGAACACCCATCCTCCGATGCGCATTTCACACTGCATACATCGGCTGACAGGGGTGTCCTCTTGACTAACGAAGCACTCACATGATGGTTTGTCAGACAGCTCGGTCGGGCCGACCGAAGGAAGGGCACGTCTGAGGCGAAAAAGGGGACAACATGGTCCGTATTCTCGCTCCCTTCGGCGGCTCGGCCATCCCGATTCCTCGGAACCCGGAGCTTTGCGCTCCGCGGCCCGTCGGCCGCGGATTGCCTTTTCGGGGAACAGTCACACCGAGACCCTTAGCGGCCATCGGTATCCGTCACAAGGGGAACACTACGATCCCCGTTTGGGAGGGACAAATGCCCTGCGAGTTTTTTTGTGGCGGGACGGAGAACCCAACGCCCCCGGGATGGAACCCGGAGGCGTTTAGCACAGAGAAAAGACCCGCCTACAGCTACTTGTCGCGCGGGCGCCCGGACATCAGGACCAGATCGCGCAGGTGCTCGGGGCCCCCGGCCGCCAGCCAACGCTCCGTAAAACCCTCCTCCTGAACGATTTGGGCAATGGCCATCAACGCCCGCAAATGAGTGTTCCGCTCGTCCGAAGAGCCGATCAGGATGAACGCCGTTTTGACGTACGGCTCGTCCGGATCGAAGACGATGCCCTCCCGCGACCGCACGAGCAGCACGTCGAACAGGCCCCGGCCCTCAACGATGATGTGCGGGATGGCCAGGCCCGGCTGAATCATCGTGCTGGAGTCGGCCTCGCGGGCGCGGAAACCGGCCAGAAGGGTCTCTGGCGGGACGTCCAGGCGATCGGCCAGGACGTCGGCCGCCTTGACGAACAGGTCCTCCACGCCCAGCGGGCCGGGCAGATCGAGTATCGCGCAGTGCTTGACCAGCCGGTCGAACCGGTCGTGCACGATCTCGTCGCGCTCCAGGGCGATCTCGCGCAGTTCCTCCTCCAGGTCGCTTCGACGCATCTCGCGGGCGACAACACTGCGGACCATGTATACCAGGGCGCTCTCCCGGCTGATGTGCGGGCGGACATACACCACGTACCACACCGTTCCGGCCAAGACAAACGCGCCCGTTGTGGCCAGCGGCAGCAACCCCAGCGTCGCCGTCAGCTCGACGATCAGAGTCGCGTAGATCGCGACTCCCGCCAATTGCACCCAGGGAAACAGGGGACTGCGGTATTGCGGACGGTAGTTCTGGATTCGGCTGCCGCGCATGATCAGCACGGCCACGTTCACCAGCAGAAACAGGATCAGCATCATCGTGCTGGCGACCTTCACCAGGTCGGCGATGCTCAGCAGGAGGATGACGGCCATCATGAACGCCCCGGTGACCCACACGCCCACGAAGGGCGTGCCAAATCGGCGGGAGATCTTGCCGAAGACTCCGGGCAGCAGGCCGTCTCGGCTCATCGCCAGCGGGCTGCGAGACGCAGCCAGCAACCCCCCGTTGCCCGTGGTCACGAAGGCGAGGATCGCTGCGGCGGACAGCAGAATCATCCCCCCTGTTCCCATGCAGCGCTCGGCCGCCGTGCTGACCGGCGTCAGGTTGACCCAGTCCGTGGTGGCGATCTGCTCCTTCGGTACGACCCCGACAATCACGAAGACCACCGCCACGTAGAGTATTCCCACCACCACGAATGCCAGGAACATCGCACGAGGCAGGTTCCGTCCGGGTTGGCGGACCTCCTCGGCGACGCTGGCTATCTTGGTCAGACCGCCGAACGAGATGAAGATCAGTCCCGCCGTGGTGACCACGCTTGGGAATCCACGGCCCAGGAAGTTATCGAAGTTTGGCTGCTTCACGCCGGGC
>Ga0180431_10008657_pt1 | contig 11642 bp, 13 predicted proteins | sample SS_ome_11_FD_132459 | JGI IMG/M metagenome (GOLD analysis project Ga0180431, IMG submission 132459) | Hypersaline lake sediment archaeal communities from the Salton Sea, California, USA - SS_1_MS_1 metaG | ecosystem: Environmental > Aquatic > Non-marine Saline and Alkaline > Hypersaline >...
CCTCATCACCCTGGTCAACGAGGCCAAGGCCGACTACAACGCCCACCGGTCGGAGGGCGGGGTCCACTGGACCGACGACTCGGGCAACGCCGTTACCTCGACGGACGCGGCCAGCATCCACAACGGGGCCGACACCGGCACGGTGGTGGCCAACGCCACCAACCTGGCGACCGCCATCACGCTGGTCAACGACCTGAAGGCGCTCTACAACACCCACATCGCCGACGCCACGGTGCACGACAACGCGGACGTGACCAACGCCACGGCCTCGGCCGACGCCACCGACCAGGCCAGCGCCGACACCCTGGCCGACGAGCTGAAGGCCGACTACAACGCCCACCGCAGCCAGGCGACGGTGCACTACACCAACGACGCCGGCAACGACGTCACGGCCCCCGGCAGCGACGGCACCGAGGGCACGCTGGTCACCCTGGTCAACGACATCAAGGCCCAGTTCAACGCCCACGTGGCCGAGGACGAGGCGGATGCCGTCGCCCTGGTGAACGAGCTGAAAGCCGACTACAACGCCCACGTGGCCAAGGACCCGAGCGCGCTCTACACCCTGCTCGCGGACATCAAGGCCCAGTTCAACGCCCACGTGGCCGAGGACGCCACCGACCTCTTCGACCTCTGCAACGAGCTGAAGGCCGACTTCAACGGGCACGTGGCCGAGGACGAGGCCGACGCCGTCGCCCTGGCCAACGCCTGGAAGGCGGCCTACAACGGGCACGTGGCCGAGGACGAGGCCGACCTGGTGGCGCTGGCCAACGAGCTGAAGACCGACGTGAACAGCCACTACGCCAGCGACATCGGTGACTCGACCGACGTGCTGGCCAACGAGCTGAAGGTCGATCTCAACGCGCACCTGGCGACCGGCATGCCGTCGGACTGCCAGAGCGTCACCCGGGTGCCCGCGTAGCGCGCGGCCACACACCAACCCGAGCTTCGCTTCGCGGCGGCGCGCCTGGGCCGCGTCCCCGGCGCGCCGCCGCCCCTCCTGGAGGTTTCATGGAGTACAAGAACCCGACCAAGGACCTGGTGCGCTTCAGGCTCCGCGGGCAGCCCTACGAGGTTCCACCCGCCGGCAGCGTGGAGGTGCCCAACAAGCTCGCCTACGCCGTGCCGGGCGTCGCGCCCCAGCTCGTGGAGGCAACGGCGTCCAGCGCCAACGACGAGGGCGGCGACGAGCAGAGTGGCGCCAAGCCCCCGCCCAAGCGCGGCCGGCCCGAGGCCAGCAAGTAGGAGCCCTACCGATGGCCTTCACCGACGAGGAGAGGTTCAAGGTCCGCACCGCGCTGGGCTTCTCGACCACGGGCCGCGACTACCAGCCCGAGATCGAGAGCGGCTTCGACACGGTGGCAGCGGACGCGGCTGCCGTCTCCCGGGTGCAGGCCATCCTCGCCGACCTGGACGAGGTCTTCGAGCAGCTCCAGCAGGCCCGTGGCCGGCTGAAGTACGAGGAGCTGGACCGGCGCAGCATCGTCTACGCCGGACAGCGGGAGGTCGAGAGCCTGCGGGCCACCGGCCGGCGTCTCGTCCGTGAGCTGGGCATCGTCTTCGGCCTGGAGCCTGTCCGGGACGTGTTCGGCGAGACCGCCCAGCTCGGCGGCCGCGCGCTGCGAGGGTAGGGACGTGCCCGTCTCCGACGCCTACGCCGACGTGGACGAGGCCCGCCAGGTCCTCACCGACGAGGGGCTGCGGCCCCTGCGCGTGTGGACGGTGCTGCGGACCTGGTCCGGGGTCGAGCCCGGGGACGGGTCCTCCAGCGACCAGGAGACCGAGCTGACCCCCCGGCCGAAGGTGCACCCGCCCGGCTCCCCGGCCCTGAAGCGCTTCGCCTCCGAGGCCGGCCTCGACATGCGGGGCCAGGTACTGGTGGAGCAGCTCTCCCCGAACCTCTCGCTAGAGGACCTGGTGGGCCCGACCCTCACCGACGCGCAGCAGTGGTTCTTCCGGGTCGCGCACGATACCGGCGAGGCCTTCGGGCGCACCGGGCTCTTCCGGCTGGCCGGGCAGCCGTTCAAGCGGCCGCTGGACTGGGTCCTGCGCCTGCAGCCCTCGGAGGCCCCGGCATGAGGCGACGTATTGGACCCGGGGACCTGGGGCGGATGTTCAGGCGCGAGCTCGCCGAGCAGAAGGGGGCGGTCCGGCGCGGCATCGTCTCCGCGGCCTACGCCGCCGAGGGGGTGCTGGTGGCCGCCACGCCGGCGGACACCGGCCTGACGCGGGCCGGGTGGCGCTCCACCAGGTGGACGGGCAGCCAGCATGTCGTCGCCGAGAACCGCAACGACGCCCCGCTGGCCAACATCCTGGAGCTGGGCTCCCGGCCGCACTGGCCGCCCTTCGGGCCCATCTTCCGGTGGCTGGCCAGGGTGGAGAAGGTCGCCGTGCCATCGGGCCTGCTCGTCGGCGGCGGTGACCCTGAGGGGGCCTACCCCGACAACGACGTGCCCTACGGTCGGATCTCCCACGAGGACCCGGCGACGGAGCTGAAGATGGACGACGTGGCCGCGGCCGCCCTGGGGGTGGCCCGGCGGATCTCCCGGGTGGGCACGGCCCCGCACTTCATGGTCCGCGGCAACCTGCGCAAGCTGCGCCGGCTGCTGCACCGGGAGGTCCTGGCCGAGCTCGAGGAGCTGGCGAGGCGGCCCGCATGAGCGTTGAGGCCTACGACCCGGCCGACCTGATGGTCCACACCCTGGTGGCCCACCTGGATGGCCTGAAGGCCTCCCTGGGACTCACGCGGGTCAACGAGGGGTGGCCGCACGCGGACCGGCGCCTGGTGATGCCGGCGGTGACGGTGACGGCCGCCAGGGACGACAACGAGCCGCACTCGCCGCAGGCCCTCTCGACCAGGGTCAACGGCACAGGCCCCGGGGACACCGGCGAGCAGACGGTGAGGGTAGGACGGGGCACAGCCCGCCTGCAGCTTGACCTGTGGACGAGCAGCCGGCCGGAGCGCAAGCGCCTGAAGCGCAAGCTCGTGGCCCTGCTCTCAGGTACCTCGGACCGGCCGGCCCTGTGGCTGGACGCGGTCCCCTGGGGCGAGAGCACCCAGCCGGCGGCGCTCGACGGGGTGACGGTGGCCTACCGCTACAATGGCTCCAGGCTGCTGGACGGCGAGGGGGCGGTGGGCCGGGACGAGTACCGCGCGGTGCTCGAGGTGGAGGCGGACGTGGACAGCGTGGTGGTGGAGGACGGCGTGCCGGTGCACGTGGTGACGGAGCTCACCGCGACGGTCGGGGTGGACCCCGACAGCACCGAGGCCGAGACGTTCGAGGACGACGACACCGAGCTGTAGCTCGGAAGGAGACCGACGATGGCAGAGGTGAAGTGGATCACCAGCCTGGGCGAGATGGACATCCCTGGCGTCTTCATCCTGGAGGAGACCCCCCCGGGGGCCATCCAGGGCACTGGCACTGGCGTGGTGGGCTGCGCCGGAGAGTTCGAGCGTGGGCCGGCCGGCGAGATCGTGACCGTCGGCTCCTACGAGGACCTCAAGGAGAACTTCGGGGCCAGGCCCGCGACCTACAAGGGCGCCCGGGCGCTGGCCAACAAGCGATTCGCGGCCCTGCGCATCCTGCGCATCGTGGCCTCGGACGCCCGCGACACCTACGCCGACTTCGAGGAGTCGGGTACGGCGGTCATGCGCATCCGGAGCAACAGCAAGGGGCGCTGGGGCAACGACATCCGGATCACCATCGGGGCGGCCACGAGCGGCACCACCGGGAAGTTCAAGGTGACCATCAGCTTCGCCTCGGGCTCCACCTACGCCGGCGAGACCGAGGTCTGGGACGAGCTGGACATCCGCTCCGACTCCGACAACCTCCCCGGCGCCGGCGTCTCGCGCTTCTGCACCTTCACGAAGCTGGCGAGCCCCATCGTCGATCCGGACACCGTGACCGACAAGCCCCTGGGCATTTCCCACGAGGGCTCGACGGCGGCCATCGCCACCGCGGCCGCGACCGACCAGGCCACCGCCATCACGCTCGCGAACGCCATCAAGGCCAGCTACAACACCCACATCGCCGACGACACGGCCCACCAGCAGGAGGACACGATCAACGCCACGGCCGCGGCCAACGCCTCGGACCTGGCGAGCCTCCAGACCCTGGTGAACGAGCTGAAGACCGACTTCAACGCTCACCGGTCCCAGGCCGATGTCCACCAGGCCGACGACGAGCAGCACCAGATCACCAGCGCCAACGCCTCGGACCTGGGCACGGCCATCACCCTGGTCAACGAGCTGAAGGCGGACATCAACGCCCACTACCTGTACCTGGACGGGGATGACGGCACCGTGGCCGACGCCGACTACACGGACGCGGCCACGGGCATCCCGCTGTTCAGCGGCACCGAGCCCGGTGCCACCCAGACCAACATCCTCTTCGCGGCCGAGCAGAGCAGCGCGGCGGTCTACGGCGCCATCGAGAGCTGGGTGGGCGAGGAGCGTGGCGTCGGCATCATCAACGGCGCTCTGGCGAACGACAAGTCCGCGGCTGTGGCGGACGTGGCCAGCTACCGCTCGGACCGCATCATCTACCCCTACCCCTGGCTGAAGACCAGCATCAACGGCGCCCAGACGGTTGTGGCCCCGGCGAGCTTCTACGCCGCCGTGCTCAGCCGCCTGGACCCGGAGGTCTCGCCTGCGGCCGTCGAGGCCACCGACGGCATGCTCGCGGGCATCACCGGCTACGAGAGCGCGACCATCGCCGCGGCCATGACCCGGGCCAACATGCAGGAGCTGATCGCCGCCGGCATCGACCCCATCGAGTACGACCCGGACATCGGCTACAGCATCCTCGCGGGCATCAGCACCACCCTGAACACGTCGCTGCTGAAGGTCGCCCGCCGGCGGATGACCGACTACGTCCTGCGGAGCATCGCGGCGCGGCTGAAGTACCACAAGTCCGCGGTGCTCACCGACGAGCGGAAGCGGCGCATCAGCACCGAGATCGTGGACTTCCTCGGCACCCTGCGGGACACCGACGGGCGCATCGAGGAGTTCGCCGTCGACAGCGAGAGCGGCAACACCGACGTGACCCTGGCTGCCGGTCGGTACGTCGTGATGCTCCAGGTGAAGCTCTTCCCCTGGGGCGACTACATCCTGCTGCGTGGCGAGGTCGGCCAGGGCGTCGTCATCGCCGAGGAGGTCGAGTAGATGGGCAACAGCGGAGCCACCAGAGGCGCGGAGACCAAGCTGGTCATCGCGAAGAACGGCAGTCCCCTCGCCAACATGGACGTGAAGAGCTGGGAGGAGGGGGAGGACGCCACCATCACCAAGCGCCAGCTCATCGGCGAGGACACGGCCAAGCCGGACAAGCTGCACAACGGCTGGGAGGTCTCGGTCACCGTCGAGGTGCTGGGCTCGGACCTCAAGGAGCTGCAGGACGAGCTCATCGCGGCCAACAAGAACCGCACCACCCCGCCCACCATCACCGCCCGGGTCACCGAGGAGTACCGGGGCGGCGGGGAGAGCAACTGGGTCTACGGCGGCAAGGTCGAGATCGAGTGGGGCAAGCGCGGTGCCGGCGGCCGCGAGGAGTACGTCGAGCAGCAGCTCACCATCCACGCCACGGACCGGCAGAAGATCGGGTAGCAGGGAGCAGGTGAAGCATGGCAGAGAACGTGTACCAGTGGTTCGGGCCGCTGCCGGGCTGCAAGGCCCTCGTGGGGGTCCGGGAGCTGACCGGGGCTGACCGCCGGCGCCTGGGCCGGATGTTCAAGAAGCGGCAGGAGACCGCCGAGGCCTCCATCTGCGAGGCCGCTGCCTACCTGGAGGAGGGCTCCGAGGGGGAGCCCGTCACCGCCTTCGAGGAGGTGCGGACCTGGCTGCGGGGGCTGGGGGCCAAGGATACGCAGCTCATCGAGGAGGCCTGGGCCCGGGTGAACGTCCCGAGCGACGAGGAGGAGGCGGATTTTTTCGCCGTGACCTCGACGAGCCCCCAGGGGGTGCTCCAGGCCCGCCAGACCCTGAGCGAGAGCAGCGAGTAGAGCTGCTCAGGTGGTGGGGCCGGGTCTGGTTCGTCTGCCGGTACGGGCGGCAGCCGCTCAGCGAGGTGCTCGCGCTGACCGAGCGTGAGCTCCGCATCGCCGAGGGGCGCCTGACGGTGCTCTGCAGCAAGGAGGAGCCCCTGACGAAGGAGCCGGGCTAGTCCTGGTCCTCGGGGGGCGGGACGACGCGCAGGGTCGGGCGCCGAGGGGGCTCGGGCTCAGGCTCGTCATCCTCGAGGGCATTGGCCAGGGCGTCGGACAGGGCCTCCGACTCGCTGTAGTCGCCGTCGTCCTCGGCCGTGGGCAGGGCGCAGCCTTCCGGGACGGCCGCGAAGTGGACATCCTCGCGGTCGCCCATGTCGGTCTCAATGCTGGCCGTGAAGGCCACCTCGGGAGGGTGGAGCCGGCCAGCGAGGCCGCGCTTGCGGTCCCACAGGGAGAGTCGGCGCAGGTTCACCTTGCGCTCGCGCATCGTCCACCAGATCCGCATCCGTCGAGGGTAGCACATGTCCGATGCCACCTACACCGTAGCCACGCAGTGGGTGCTGGGCGCGGAGCGCCACGCCCAGCAGGCCAGGCGCATCGTCGGCCAGACCGAGCGCATGGAGAAGGCCGCGGACCGGGCGAAGCGGGCGATGGCGTTCTCCGGCGGCCGGGGCGGGGCGGGACTGCTGGGCGGGAAGCTGGGGCTCGGGCTGCTGGGCGGCGCCGGCGCCGTCTACGGCGTCAAGCGTGGGGCCGACGCCCTGGTGGGCTTCAACAAGGAGCTGGAGACCACTCAGGTCGGCATGGCCGGCCTGATGCGGATGAACTACGAGTTCGACTCCTGGGGGGACGCGATGAAGTACGCCGAGGGCTCGATGGGCCGCCTGCGCAAGGGCGCAGCCGAGGGCCTCGGCGACTTCCAGGGCTGGACGAAGGCCTTCAACCTCATGCTGCCCGCCGCGGGCCGGGCGAGGGCCTCCATCGGAGACCTGGAGGAGATGACCAAGTTCCTGGTCCCCCAGGCCATGGCCACGAAGACCCCGCTCGACATCGCCGCCCGCGACATCCGCCAGCTCCTGGGCGGCCGGGCCACCGAGCGGGAGGAGTTCCTGAAGGTCGGCCTGGGCTTCACCATGGACCAGGTCAACGAGATGAACCGCATGGCCCGGGCCGGCAAGGGCGAGGAGGTCTTCCAGCGGGTGCTCAAGGCCCTGCAGGAGAACTCCCACGCGGCCAAGGCGTTCGGACAGACCCTCGACGCCAAGATGGACACCGCCCGGGACAAGCTCCGCATGTTCGCGGCGGACGCCGGCCGGCCCCTGTTCGAGCGGTTCAAGGGCGACCTGTCCACGGCCCTGGACTGGCTCGACAAGAACAAGGGCCGGGTGGACGCCATCGCCCGGACCGTGGGCGAGAGGCTCGTCGCGGGCTGGGAGCGGGTCAAGGGCATCCTCGGCTGGGTGGTGGACAACCACGAGACGCTGCTGGCGACGGCCAAGGGCATCGCCGCGCTCTGGGTGGGGAAGAAGGCGCTCAACGTGGCCCACGGAGCCGCGGGCTTCCTGGGCAACATCGCCGCCGCCCGGGGGGCCGGGGGCAACGCCGGCGGGGTGGCCTCCCTGCTGGGCTACGACCCCCGGATCGTCTCCGCGGCGATGAAGGGCGTGACGACCTGGGGCGGCAAGGCCGCCTCGATGTTCAAGTACATGCGGCGGACCAGGGTCTCGGCGGCTTTGATGTCCCTGTCCGCTGCCTCTGACCGGGCCGCTGCGGCCGTCGTGGCCTTCGCCGGCAAGAACGGCATCGGCGCCCTGACCACGGCCTGGAAGGGGATGATGGTCGGCGCCGCCGGGGCCGCGGGCTACGGTTTCGGCACCTGGATGCGCTCCTGGGAGGGCTTCGGCAAGGACCGGAGCATCGGCGAGGACCTGGACGCCGTGTTCGGGTGGTTCGGGGACCTCTACAACGCCAAGGAGCACGCCGAGCGGGACGCCCGGCGGCACGCCCACCACCTGCGGCTGATGGAGGGGCAGCGGGAGGAGAAGGCCGAGGCGAGGGCCAAGGCCCAGAAGCCCCAGGCCAAGGCCTCCGACCGGACCACCATCAACGTGGCAAAGCTCGAGATCAACGTGGACGCCCAGCGCCACGAGGACCCCGACCGCTTCGCCTTCGACCTGACCAAGCACATCGCCGACGCCCTGGCGGGCAGCGCCACCTCGGCGCCCCGTCCGTCCGTCGTGCCTGCGTACTGAGATGAGCGGCTACCTGCGAATCAACGACCTCGGCGGCTCGCTGCTGCAGGAGTGGTCGGGAGCGCGCCTCGAGACCCCCGAGGCGCCGGTGGAGGTCGGGGGGAAGCTCCGGCAGGTCCGGACCCTCTACCCCGGTGCCGCGGAGGCCTCCGTCCAGACCCTGGGCCCGGAGGAGAACGACATCGTCCTCACGGGGCAGTGGAAGGACCGGCACATCGGCACCTCCGGGGCCGCGATGAGCCTGATGTCGGACATCGAGTGGCTGCGCCATCAGGGCAAGCCGCTGATGCTCCACTTCGAGGGCATCGAGCGCAGGGTGCTGCTCACCGAGGCCGTGTTCGGGATCCACAGCGAGGGCCGGATCGACTACCGGATCATCCTCCAGGTGCTCGCGCCGGACATGACCACGACCCCGCCAGTCCTGCCTGTGCGGCCCGAGGAGAAGCTGGAGTGGGAGCAGGCCCTGGCCTTCTGGGCCTCCTACCGGGACGAGCTCGACTCCGACGTGGCCCTGGGCCTGCAGGAGCACTCCGATGGCCTGGAGCTGGTCGATGCCCTGAACGACGCCGCCGGCTACGTCCAGGGGAAGCTGAACGACATCGAGGAGAGCATCGACACGGTGCTCGCCGCCGGCGAGAGCGTGGCCACCGCCGCCGGCCGCATCGTCTCGGCCATCTCCGGCATCCGCTCCCGGGTGAACCGGACCGTGAACCGCATCGACCGCCTGGGGGCCAGCTTTACCGGCGTGACCGACGACGCCATCGGGGTCTTCGACTTCCGGGCCTGGCGCTCCTCGGTGCGGCACGAGGCCCGGAGCACCCAGGCGGCACTGACCCCGGTGGAGCAGCACTACGGGGCGGTGGCCGAGCCCGAGCCCCAGGCGGTCGTCATCGCCCGGGACGGGGACACCCTGCAGCGGTTCTCGGTCCGCTACTTCGGCACCGCCGACCGCTGGCGGGACATCGCCGACGCCAACGACCTGGAGACCACAACCCTTGTGGCGGGTCAGGAGCTCATCCTGCCCAGCGAGGAGCCATCGTGATGGAGCAGCAGTACATCGAGATCGTGAAGCTCGCCGGCGTCGCCCTGGTGGCGGTCGTCACCCTCATGAACGCCATCGTGGCCGTGGTGCCCAAGTGGCGCCATTACGCCGCCCCCCTGGAGCGCCTCCTGGCCTGTCTCCAGCGCCTGGCCTTCCTGCAGCCCCCGGACAGCGCCGGGACCCTGAAGGTGCCCGGCAAGGCCGCGGGGCCCCTCGCCGTCTCCCCGCCGAAGGCCGGCCGCGGGGTCGTCGGACGCGTGGAGCGCGGCTTCGTTGGCCTGCGGCTCCTGTCCCTGCTCGCGGCCGTGGTGCTCATCGTGCTGGCCATCGCGGCCTGCACCGGCCTGGACACCTCCCTGCGGCTCGCCGGGCACGGGCCGACCGGCATCGGGGGGGAGGTGGAGGTCGGGTGGTCCAAGCCCCCGGGGCTGCCTGACTGCCCCGATGGCTACCGCTGGACCGTGGTGTCGATGGACGCCACCGACGCCGCCCTCCCCCTGGCCTACGACCTGGACACGGGCGAGCCGCTGAAGCTCGCCTGCGTGGCGCCCCCGCCGGCCCCCGAGGAGTAGGTGGCCGGCGTCTTCCATCCCAGGGCCGCCGTGGCCCTGAAGGTCCTCTGGGAAGACTACGACCAGGGCGCAGAGGACGAGGTCACGAGCTTCGTCCTCATCCCCCGGTCCGCCTCCATCGAGCGCAACGGCTACGCCGACGCCGACACGGCCGAGGTGGTCTTCGACCGCCACCTGCTGTCGGTGGACCCGAGGACCATCGGGAGCATCCATGTGGTCGTCCACCTGGGCACCGTGGCCTCGGCCACCGCCGCGTTCGAGGCGGCCGAGGCCAACGCCCGCTTCTACGGCTACGCCGACCTGAACACCTCCGAGCTGGGCGAGGAGGGCGAGTGGGTCACGCTTCGCTGCCGGGACCTGACCGGGGTCCTCATCGACGCGCAGTGGCCCGGGGGGACCATCCCGGTCAAGCGCATCGACCGGGCCATCGACCAGGTGCTGAGCAAGGTGCCGGCCGCGGCCAAGCTCCGGGAGGGGGGGATCGTGAACCGGACCGGCGGCGTCCTGCCGACGCCCGCGGTCGGCCGGATCCGGAAGAAGTACGGTCGCCCCTTCGGCGCCGGCACGAGCTGCTGGGAGGTCATCCAGGCGCTCGCGGCCGAGGTGGGGCTGCGCTGCTTCGTCGAGGGCGAGGACCTGGTGCTGGCCAAGCCCGCGACCCTCTTCGCCACCGACGCCGCCGTCGAGGGCCTCCGGACGCTGATGTTCGGCCACAACCTGGAGCGGCTCGGCATCGAGCGGGACATGGCCCGCAAGAGCGTGCCGAACGTGCGGGTGACCACCTACCCGGGCGGGAAGAAGAAGCCCCTGGTGGCCACCTGGCCGAGCCCCCCCAGGTACTCGAAAAAGCGGGTGACCAAGGACGGCAAGGTCACCAAGAACATCGAGTACGAGGACCTCTACGTCGCCGACGTGACGGACATGGCCACCCTGCGGGAGCTGGCCGAGGCCGCCTGGGAGGACATCGGCCGCAAGGAGATCAAGGTCTCGGTCGCCACCCGGGAGACGACTAGCCTCGAGGGGGAGAGCGAGGACCTGCTCAGCGTGGTGACCGGGACCCCCCTGCGGGTGGCCATCCGGCGGGACACGAAGCTGCGCAACGCACTCGAGACCCTCAGCCGGGCCGAGCGGGTCCAGCGCCTCGTGGCCCGGGGCTACGAGGCCCAGGTGGCGGCCGTCATCGCCAGGAGGCTCGACGACGTGGTGACCATCAAGGACAAGGCCCTCTACACCCGGCTGGCGCGCCTGCGCTGGGAGGCCTCGGACGGCTTCAGCTTCGAGGCCGAGGCCGTCAACTTCATCTGGAGGGCGGGCAGTGCGTAGGGCCGGCCTCTCAGACCGCTCGTCGGTGGGGCGGCTCCGGGACCTGCTGCGGGACCGGCGCATGCTGCCGCAGCTCGGCCTCATCAAGTCGCTCTCCATCGAGGAGGACGGCATCTTCTGCGAGGTGGAGCTGCCCGCCGAGCGCAACGGCGCCGGCGACGTGGTGACCATCGGCTGCCGCCTGGCCCTGACCTACTGCGGGGCCTCCTGGGGCCTCGTGACCGAGCCGGAGGTCGGGGACGAGGTGGTGGTGGCCGTCCCCCGGGGGGACATCGCCGAGGGCGGGGTCATCATCGGCCGGATGCCCACCGAGGAGGACACGCTGCCCTCGGGGGTGGGTTCGGGCCGGGTCCTGCTGGTGGTCAAGCCCGGCGCGGAGCTGCTCATCCAGACCAGCGGCGGGGGAAAGGTGCGCATCGAGGCCGACGGTGACGCGGAGTTGACCTCGGGGGGGACGGTCTACCTGGGGCAGAA